>ERZ773077.2011-NODE-2011-length-13440-cov-3.299365_pt1 | contig 13440 bp, 12 predicted proteins | sample MGYA00580612_ERZ773077 | MGnify/ENA primary metagenome ERZ773077 (study PRJEB29015, sample SAMEA2737971) | human oral metagenome | biome: human oral; feature: human-associated habitat; material: dental | place: China | collected 2021 ...
TTATTTCTAATGGCGAAAGGAAATTTGTAACTTCTGATTCTTGTGTTGTAGAATTATTTCCTGAAATTGCTTCTCCATACGGAGTAAGTTTTTATGAAAGAATACATTATTTTGTTCTATCTCCAGATATTTTAATTGAATTTTCTAATCCATTTAGTGATTGAAAGCAGGTAAAAAGAAAATGTATATGAAAACAAGAGGTATTGTATTATAATTTGCTGCGTAGTATGTATTCAAACTATATGTACTCAAACTCACAAGATAATTTTATACTAAAAGAATATTCTAAAGTTCGTTTTCAATATATAGATAGACTTTATAAACTATTCCCTAAGGAATTTCAAGATGAAAGAGAAGTAAGGTTAAAAATAGAAAAGATTGCAAAAGAGATAGGAATAACAGTTGATATGGCATATGATTTATTGAACGATAGTAAAAAAAGAGATATCAGGTATTAGGGGGCGAGGAGAGAATTGCAAGGGGAAGTTGAGGATTTTGGCGCAACATAACTATCAAAATGCTAAAAAATAAAAAAATTTTGCTCGCGGTTTGCGGCAGTATCGCGTTTTATAAAGCTTATGAAATTTTATCCGCGCTAAAAAAAGAGGGCGCGGACGTGCGGGTTATGCTTAGTGAAGGAGCGCTTAAATTTTGCTCTGAAGCGGGCTTTGAAGCGCTGTGCGAGCATAAAATTTTAACCTCGCGCACGGAGAGTTGGCAGGACGGGCTAAATCACATCGCCTACGCCAAAACCGATCTAATCCTCATCGCGCCTGCGAGCGTAAATACGATAAACAAGCTTGCAAGCGGCATTTGCGATAGCGTCTTTATGCAGACTCTGATCGCGAGCCCCGCTCCCCTACTCATCGCGCCCGCAGCCAACGACAAAATGATAAATCACTTCTCCACGCGCAAAAATTTCGAATTTTTAGCGGCAAACGGCGCGAGATTTATCGAGCCGTTAGAAAAAATCCTAGCCTGCGGCGACACAGGCAAAGGCGCGCTGGCCGATCTTTCTACGATCATCTACGAAACCAAAAGGATGCTTGCTGAACCCAAATTTAAAGGGCAAAAAGTGATCGTCACGGGCGGCGCCACGAGCGAAAAGATCGACGACGTAAGAGCCGTGACGAATCTATCTAGCGGCAAGATGTCGCGAGCGCTTGCTGACGCATTTTACTACGCGGGCGCGGACGTGACGCTGATAGCCAGCTTTGAGACGACAAACGCGCCTTATAAAACGCTCAAATTTCAAAGCTCGGCGGAGCTAAAAGAGCTACTGCATGCAAATTTGGCGGACGCAAATTTGCTCGCGATGGCGGCTGCGGTTAGCGACTACGTTCCAAAAACCAAATTTGAAGGCAAGCTAAAAAAGCAAAACTTAGGCGGAATTTGGACGCTAGAACTCACTCAAAACGATGATGTTTTGGGCTCTTTGGCAGGTTTTAAAAACGTAAAAAAAATCGGCTTTAAAATGGAAATGGACGGCGCAAACGCCATGCAAAACGCAAAAAATATGCTTGAGAAAAAGAGCCTAGACGCCGTTTGCCTAAACGTGCTTGGCGGCGATATAAATTTCGGCTCGGATAGCACGCAAGTAACCTTTATCACGCGACATGACGCGCAAAATATCGCGCTAACATCCAAAGATGACGCGGCGCGCCAAATCGTAAATTTAGCAAGCAAGCTATGATAAATCCCGTCTCACGAGTGCAAAAAATCGCAAGCGGCGGCGCGGGCACGGCTCTAAACGCGAGCCTGCCCATCAGCATCAAAGTCGCCGAAAAGACGGGCTATAATCGCTACAATCTCAAAATGGGCAACAAAATTCTAAGCACAAAAAGCATGAAAAGTCTCGACGTGGACGGCGAATACTGGGGCGAGATCGCAAGCGGCACCGAAAATATCGTGATAAGAAATCTCTTTAAAAAGCCAAATTTAGCATACGCTGCGCCTGATGGGCTAGCGCTAATAGAAAGACTGATAAGCGAGCCCGATCTAAACTGGTTTTATGAATATATATTTAACGGTCTTAGTACGGCAGACTCGCGGGAATCGTTTGAAAATCTAGCTCAAATGCTACTTGCGCTACAAAAAAATATCATTAATATTTCGTTTGTTTATAACGGCATAAAAGGGGTTTTTCAGATGAAATTTGACGGAGCTAAAACGAGTCAAATTTACCTTGTTTTTTCAAATTTCGCTCCGATTATTTTCACGCTAAAAGGCGCTCAAATAATCAGCGCGCAGACGCCGTTTGACAAGGTCGCTAGGCTCTTGCGAAATGAATTTGACTGCGAAACTCAAACGACGCAAAACATCGCCGCTTTTTTTAATCCCAGCGGCAAAATAATTGATTTTAAGGGCTAAAATGAACGAGCTAAATCACCTCGCGATCATAATGGACGGCAACGGCAGATGGGCTAAGCGCCGCGGTTTGCTACGTACCAAAGGGCACGAAACTGGCGCAAACGTCGTGGAGCAGATGTGCGAGTTTTGTATCGACGAGGGCGTGGCGGTGCTGAGCTTATACGCATTTAGCACCGAAAACTGGAAGCGCCCAAAGAGCGAAGTGGCGTTTTTGATGGAGCTTTTGCATAAATTTTTACTCTCAAAACGCGAGAGCTTTATCAAAAACGGCATCAAATTTAACGTTATTGGCGACGAAAGTCCGCTAAGCGACAAGCTAAAAAACGAGATAAACGAGATCAAAAACGCAACTGCACAAAACTCGCGGCTAAAGCTAAATTTAGCTCTAAACTACGGCGCGAAAGATGAAATTTTAAGATCATTTAGGAGATTTTGCGAAAAAAACGGCGGCAAATTTGACGCCGAAAAATTAGCTTTAAATTTGAGCGAAGATAGCTTACAAGAGTGCCTCGACGAGCCCGCGCCCATCGACCTTCTCGTGCGCACGGGCGGCGAGCAGAGACTATCAAATTTCATGCTTTGGCAAGCTTCATACGCCGAGTTTGCCTTTACGCCTACGCTTTGGCCAGATTTCACGCGCGAGGAGCTGGCCCAGATAACGGCAAAATTTAAAAAAAAAGATAGAAGATTTGGCGGGCTTTAAAATTTGATGTTTTTGGCTGCCGCTATCTTTTAAATTTATGTCGTTTTATTTGATTTGCTCGCTAAAAAAGTGCCTTTAAATTTGACAAATAAAAGCCTTGCCGCAAAGCCGTTTTCCATAAATTTTCAACCGAAAACTTTAAATTTAAAATCATTCAAGGCAATATTTCGCTAAAATCGCCTTTAAATTTTGTGTTTTATGCTTTTTGCGGCGCAAATAACGAGTCAAATTTTAGCTCAAATCGCGCGACAAATTTGCGCAAACATTGCTTAAAAACGTCGCCGCTAGCTCAAAAATAATCGCAAGCAGCCAAATGCATTATAAATTAAATTAGGAGAGTTATGATTTTCGCCGTTGTATTTTTTATTTTATTATTTTTTATCTTGGGCGCCGTAGTCGGCAGCTTTAGCAACGTCCTGATCTACCGCATGCCGCGCGGCGAGAGCATAAATTTTCCCGCCTCACACTGCCAAAGCTGCAAAACTCCGCTAAAACCGTATCATAACATCCCGATTTTTGCGTGGCTATTTTTACGCGGCAAGTGCGCGTTTTGCGGCGAAAAAATCAGCTTTCAGTATCCTCTAGTTGAGCTTGCTAGCGGCCTGCTTTGCGTGCTTGCGTATTGCGTTGAGACACACGGACTTGAGCCTCTTACGGACGGCTTTTACGCCGCGATTTTTAAGGCGGCGATGCTTGGTATCTGCTTTATCTTGCTGCTAGCGCTTAGCCTCATCGACTTTCGTTATAAAGCCGTTCCCGATCCGCTACTTTTTGCCAGCGTCGCTTTTTCACTACTTTACGGCTTTAATCTACCCGCCTCTTTTGACTCTGATGAGCTTTTGCGCGCCTTTGATTCGTTTATAAACGCCGCGATTTTTATGTTTGCCTTTTGGCTACTGCGCGCGGTCGTTAGCCTAGCCCTTAAGCGCGAAGCCATGGGCTCTGCGGACATCTTTATCGCGGGCGTTATGGGTGCGATCTTGGGCATCAAGCTTGGCCTCATGGCGATCTATGTCTCGGCGCTACTGACGCTGCCTGCATACGTCATCGTGCGAAAGCGCGGATATGAGCTGCCTTTCGTGCCGTTTCTAAGCCTTGCTACGCTCATCGTTTATGCGTTTAAGGAGCAATTTATCTACATATTGGGACTGATTTATGGATAGGACGGCGCGTTATCTTTTCTCAAACTTCCTAAGTACGTTCGCATCGCTATTTGCGACGCTTTTTCTCATCATGTCGATCGTGTTTTTCATCCAGATCGCGCGTATCACGTCGTACATCGAGATCACCTTTATAGAGCTTTTTAAACTCTATATGTTTATGCTGCCTAGAGTGTTGCTTTTTACCGTTCCTATCGCGTTTTTCGCATCGCTTGCGCTCATGTTTTTCAGGCTTTCTCGCGAAAACGAGAGTATAGTACTTTTTACGCTCGGATATTCGCCAGTTAAGATCGCTAAATTTTTCCTCATCGTTAGCGGCGCGGTCTCAATCTTTCTCATCGTCACCGCGATAGTGCTTATCCCTACGGCCGCAGAGCTAAACTCAAATTTCGTCTCGTACAAAAAAACCGTCGCCAAGCTAAATTTAAAAACGACCGAATTCGGACAAAAATTCTCCGACTGGATGGTCTTTATCCAAAACGAAAAAAACGACGAGAACGGCACTCTTTACGAGGGCGTGACGCTTTATTCGCCAAAAGAAGGCGCGCATAGATTCGTTCTAGCTAAAAACGCTCGCCTAACAAACAACAACGCCGTGCTTGAGTTTACGCTATCAGACGGCAAAATTTACGATATGAGAGACGCCTCATGGCATAAAACCGACTTTGGCACGATGAAAATCAGCACCGCCCAAGAGGACAGCGTCGCGCAGACGAAGTCGTTTGTGCAGTATTGGCAGGCAATGAGCGAGGATAAAAAACGCGCCAAAGACTTCGCAACCTACGTTCTTATCGCGCTTTTTCCGCTAGCTACGACGCTTTTTGCTTTGAGCCTTGGTATCGTAACCTACCGCTACGAAAAAGGCTTTGTGTATTTTGGGATATTTGGCGTACTATTCGGGTATTTTACGCTCATTATGCTCTTTAGCTCGCGCGTTTTTATCGCGATTGCGGCGATATTTTTGCTATTTTTTATCGCCTCGATTTTTAGCTTTAGGGCTAAAATTTTAAAAAGATACTAAGTGCGGCTTAAACTCGTTTTTAGCTACGACGGGTCGAAATTTCAAGGCTCGCAGACACAGCCGCACGAAAACGGCGTCGAGGATGCTCTGGGTGCGGCTCTAGCGCATGTAGGGATCTTTAGCAAAATAATCTCCAGCTCGCGCACAGACAAGGGCGTGCACGCAAACAATCAAGTAGCCTGCGTGGAGTGCGGCGAGCATTTTAAGGACTTTGCGCGCCTAAAAGCTCTCATCAACCGCCACGCCCATCCGGCTATTCACGTCAAATTTATAAGTCGCGTTAAAGACGACTTTCACCCGCGCTACGACGCTAAGGCGCGCGCATATCGATACGTCATCAATCACGGCGAGTTTTCTCCTTTTTTATCGTCTTGCGAGACTTTTTTACCAAAATTTGACCTAAATTTAGCAAACGAACTACTCGCACTTTTTGTCGGAGAACACGATTTTAGCGCGTTTATGAAGCTTGGTAGCGATATCAAAAGTCCAGTGCGGCGCGTCGCAAAAGCGTTTTGTTACGAGCGCGGCGAACAAACGATTATCGTTTTTAAAGCAAACGGCTTTTTGCGCGCCCAGGTTCGCCTCATGGTCGCTAGCGTTTTAAAGGCGCTTGAGCTTGCCAAAAGCGGTAAATTTAGACAAACGCAGGCACAGGAGTTTAAATTTGAGTGCCCAGAGGCGGCAAATTTGAGAGCAAATTTAAACAAAAACAGCCACGATAATATCCTGACGAAAAGCCACGAAGGCGCAAATTTAACCGCCGAACATGCGGTTTGCGTCGCCTCAAAATTTGACGCTAAAAACTCAAATTTAAACGAAGTCGCAAACAACTGCCGAGATGAAAATTTCCTCAAAGCAAAAGAGCTTTTGCGCCAGGCTATCTACGAGCAAAAGCCGCTAACGCGCATCCCCGCACCGCCAAACGGTCTTTATTTAAACCGAGTTTTTTACGAATGAGAAATCAAAAAATAAAAGAAGCTATCGCTGCCGTAACGCAAAAGCAAATTGAGTGTAAAAAAATAGTCAAAAAATACGCTACATTTATGACTATAACGACATTTGTCACACCAATACTAATTTTTATTATTATGGAGCGACGCTTTGAAATATTCTTTCTTTTATTTGCAGTCATCCCAATATACGTCACGCCGAGGATTCCAAAAGTAGAAAAAACGCTGGAAGAGTTATAGAAGCTTCTACAAAAATGTTTTTGTTAGCACGGTAATTGCCGATATAGATAGCAATTTTACATACGAGCCTCAAAAAGGCATCAGCGCAAACGAATTTTATAAAAGCGGAATATATAGGCGCGTAAATTTTTACGGCGAAGACCAAATAAGCGGTACTTATGCTAATGTCAAATTTCGATTAAGCGAGGCTATAAAAGTAGAAAAAACATATGACTCAAACGGCTCAAAAAACCCTTATCTGGCGCTTTTGAGAGTAAGCAAAGTCATATACGACGAATATATGGACTTTAACGGTACAGTACTAGTCTGCGAGTTTTATAAAAATTTCAAAGGACAAACGATACTAGCCGATAAGAAGGTGCTAAATACGAAAATATCTGGCGAAAAAGAGGTACTTGATGATACGGAGTTTAACAACGAATTTCGCGTATTTACCGACGACAAAATAGAAGCGCGCTATCTTTTAAGCCCCGGTTTTATGCAACGCCTACGCGAGGTTAAGCAGGGTTTTGACAGTGCCGTATCGCTAAGCGCGGCGTTTATGGACAATAAATTCTATCTCTTTTTAAACGGTGCAAAAAACCGTTTTGAAAGTTCACTATTAGACCCGCCGCTAAGCCTTTCTGATGCACAGGCCATAAAAGACGAAGTCTTGCGGCTATTACGCGTCATAGACGAGTTAAATTTAAGCCTTGACGTTTATAAATAATTTTGCTTCGGCAGTAAATTTCGCCAACGACGAGCTTAAAATTTGACCGTAAATTCAGTCGGAAATTTAAATATAGATTTTAGCTAAACGCGCAAAAACTTTGTAATGCCGTGCAAAGCGGGTCACTCGCAAAGGACGCCTATTCTCAAATTTAATGACGCTAATCTAAAAATAAATACAGCCAGCATTCGCTCGTAAATTTGAGCCAAATTTACAAAATATCCCGCTGCCCTTTTGCGTTCATCGGGCTCAGAACGCCCATTTGCTCCATTTGCTCGATGATCGTAGCTGCGCGGTTGTAACCGATTTTTAGGCGGCGTTGTAGATAGCTAATCGAAGTTTTTTGCTCGCTTAATACGATCTCTTTGGCCTCTTCGTAGAGCTCGTCTAGCTCGCCTGCTACGGCGCCGGAGCCTGTGCCCGCACCGCCGCTAGCGCCCTCCTCGGCTAAAAATCTCTCGTCATAGACCACCTCTTGCTGCGCTTTTAGGAAATTTACTATCGTGTCGATCTCCTTCTCGCTCGCAAACGGCGCGTGCAGCCTGATGACGCCGGGGCTTCCAGGAGGGGTAAACAGCATATCGCCGCGTCCCAGCAAGCTCTCCGCGCCCATTTGATCTAGGATTACCTTACTATCGATACGCTGGCCGACGCGGTAGCTGATGCGGCTAGGCAAATTTGCCTTTATGAGCCCCGTCACGACGTCCACGCTAGGGCGCTGGGTGGCCACGATGAGATGTATGCCGCTAGCTCTGGCCATCTGAGCTAGACGTCCGATGTATAGCTCCACGTCCTTGCCGCTAGTCATCATGAGATCGGCCAGCTCATCGATGATCACGACGATATACGGGAACTGCTCGCCGCCCTCCTCTTTCATTTTTTCGTTGTAGCTTTCGATGTTTTTGGTGCGAGTGTGACTCATGATCTTGTAGCGGCGCTCCATCTCGGCGACCATGTTTGATAGCGCGGTGATAGCCTGCTTAGCCTGCGTGATGACTGGAGTTAGCAGGTGCGGGATGTCATTATAGATGCTAAATTCCAGCATTTTTGGATCTATCATCATCAGGCGCAGCGTCTGCGGGCTGTTGCGATATAGCAGACTTAGTAGCATCGCGTTTATACCTACGCTCTTGCCGGATCCCGTCGTGCCCGCGATTAGTAGGTGAGGCAGCTTTTTTAGATCGGTGATAAAAGGCGCACCGACGATATCCTTGCCTAGCGCGATAGTTAGCGGACTGCTCGAGTTTTTGAAAACCTCGCTATCTAAAATTTCCTTTAGATAGACGGTTTCGATGTTTTTATTAGGCACTTCGATACCCACGACGTCTTTGCCGGGGATCGGCGCCTGGATGCGGATAGTCTGCGCGCGTAGAGCCATCGCAAGGTCGTCTTGTAGGGTTAAAATTTTACTCACCTTGATGTGCGGTGCCTGACGAAACTCAAACGTCGTGACGATAGGACCCGTGTAGGTGCGCACGACGTCGCCATCTATTTTAAATTTGCGCAGTTTATCGAGTAGATCGGAGATCTTTTGATCGATTTCGGCTTCGTTTACGCTGTTTGATCTTTTAGGCGGATCAGCTAAAAATTTAAGCGGCGGCAACGCAAAATCCTTAGGTTTTTCGACCTTGCCTTTTTCCATTTGTTCGAGCAGTTTTTTATTTTCGGCGACTTCATTTAGGATCTCGACGCCGTTTATAGTAGTACTTTTTTCTTCTAAATTTGACTCGCCTTCATCCTGCGCTTCGTCTTCGTCGTCCGGCTCGTCTTCGTCCTCTAGCTTTTCGCCGTTTTCCTCGCTCAAATTTGACTCGCTTTGAGCTTTAGGCTTTTTGATTTGTCTAGGTTTTTTTTGCAATTTTGGTTTAACCTCACCCATATTTTCAAATTTATCTTCATTGGCACTGGGCTCGACGAAAGCCTTTTTTAGGATAGCTATGATGTTATCCTGCGCGATGAGACCAAAGCTAAGTACAAAAAGCATCAAGATAAAGACCCACATGCCTATCACGCCGGCGACGTCTTTTAGCGCATCATTTATGCTGTTTGCAACCAGTCCGCCGTAGCTAGCGTCCGCACCTGATTGAAACATCAAAAACGCCAAAAATAGCAGCGTCGCTCCAAGTGTCGTCTGGGCAAATTCGGCGTTAAAGCCGTTAAAATATTTGTAAATATAATACGCAAAAAATATAAAAACAAAAGGGTAAACGTAAGCTATAAAGCCAAAAAGCTTGAAGTTCCAAAGCCCGATCGCGTTGCCAAAGCTACCTACGAAATTTGCCGCGGGCGCGATGGTGGCGATCCCGAAAAATATCAAAAAACAAACAACTACGACTAAAACCGATTCTCTTAAAATGGCGCGTCCTTTTAAATTTAGTAAATTTAAATTTGCGAGAGCGCGAAATTTGGGCCAAATTTATCAAAATTTGACCCTATTTTCGCTCCGCCCGCTTTGATAACGAAACTTTAATAAAACCGTAGATTATAGCGAGTTTTTACATATAGTTTAATAACGAAAGCTGGTTTATCTTAGCCACGGACTGTAGCATCGCCTGATACGACATCATTTTTTGCATGAGATTCATATAGGTCTCGCCGTAGTCGGCGTTTGTGATATCGGCCTTGACGGTTTTTACGTTTACCTCCATGACGCTAGCGTGCGTATTGGTCTGTATTAGCGTATTTGTTTGATTGCCCACTTTAGTGTGGATTTTGTTTACGTGGTCGGCGATGTGATCTAGCCTCTCGATCGCGCCTTGGATACCGGAATTGCGCGGATGTTCGCTCTCGCTGTCGGCGCGGTACTGGCCACTTCTAACGGCCTCTATCATCCTATCCAGGTCATCAAAAATATCCACGCTCGGGCTATCTATCTCGATACCGTTGTTTGCGGAAAAACTCCACAGAGAGCCGTCTCCTTGCTTGGTTGCAGGCGTAGTGCCGGTGCTATCTCCGTAAAATTGATCAGAATTTGCCTCGTCGTAAATTCCAACTTTTATCGGCGTGACAGCGTTTTGCTTGTCGGTTACTTTTATACGGCCACGGTGATCCATGTTTGCCTCGACGCTGCCTTGCGAATTTGCGATGGCTTGTTTATAGGCGGCATAGTCGGCTTGAGTGTTGCCACCGGCACCCGCAGGGACGCTATCGCTAGCGACCATGCCGATGATATCGTTTAGCTGCCTAAAGGTCATATTTTTTGACTGGGTAGTTCTACCCTCGGTCGTCGGCGGGTTTGTGGTGTCGTTGTAAAAACTATCCCAAACCTCAGTCGTGTACGTAGTGCCGTCAGGCCTTGTTATATTTACCCGCGCGTTGCCTGAGGTTGCAGGCGGTACGGCGGTGCCAAAAAGCACGTCCACCTTATAGTCTCCGCCGCTTTTAGATTTGATCTGCATTTTTAAGGCTTGGTCGTTTATATCATATTTGTCTCTTTCGCCAGGATATAGCTCTTTTGAGCCCACGACTTGGCTTAGAGTAGTGTTATCGTCGGCAAATTTACCAGTACCGCGCTCTACTTGCGATACAGTGCCTATTAGGTTTCTGCCCTCTTGCTTTAAATTTATCTTGTCGTAGTCGTAAGCGTTTGTAACGGCGCCGTCTAAGTCTTCGTATTTGCTCTTAACGAATTCAGTGATTTCATAGTCGTCTGGGTTTGCCTGCACCATGGCTTCGAGCGGATTTGCGCCGCTAGTTAGGCTATCTATCGTATCAAACGCACTAGATGCTCCTGCTATACCGCCCGCTAGAGCATCTGCATTTGCCACTTTTTTCGTCGCCGCTATCATATGAAAATCGATAACCTGATTGCCCTTGCTTAAGTCTTTTACGTTGATTTGGCCTTGATTGTTTATCGTTACTTCGGCGACTTTATTAGTAGGAGTGTTGCCGTATTCGGTGCCGATTTTTTCTAACAGGTCGTTTATCGAAGCGTCCGAAGTCATCTTAAATTTACTCGTAAAGCTAGTGCCGTTTGGCTTTTTACCCTGCAAGAAAAACGTCGTATCCTGAAACTGCCTAACGCCGGTTCCGGTAAAATCTTGATTGGTTAGAGTTTTTTCGTCTTTTACATATTTAAAACCGATTAGATCGCGCATTTTGTGTTCGCTATCGATATAAACGGTTTTATTTTTATCGTCTAAATTTTGCGCTTTTAGCATTGTGTTGGAGGTGACTTTTTTATTATAGTCGCCGTCCTTGCCCAAAAATAGCTCATGGCCGTTTTGGTTGTAGGTCAAATTTACCTGAGCTCCGCCTACAGCTTTCATAGTTTGCGCATTGCCGAAATACTCATTTGTATCGCCGTTTATAGGTTTTGTATTTATAGCGCTTCCAGAGAATAAAAACTGCCCGTTGATCGAGGTGTTTGCGATGTTTACTAGGTGATTTTTGATGCCCTGAAGGTCGTTTGCGATGGCTTCCCGCGATGTTTGCGAGTGGATTTCGTTAGCACCCTGAACTAATTTTGTTTTAAAAGTCTCAAGCTGCTGCTTAAATTCACCCAAAGCCTTATCTGTATTTTTTGAAAAGTGTTGCGCCTTTGACGTCGCCGTTTGCACCTGCTCAAGCGTCGCAACCTCGTAATCAAGCCGCATGCCGTCGTTATAGACGCTACTATCCTCAAAAGAATTTTGGATTTTTAGACCGCTTGAAATTTGCGTATTTAGCTTGTAAAGCGCTTTCATATTGGTCTGATAGTCGTAGTTATTCGTAAATTTCATCAGCTGATTTGTCATTCTCATCGCATTTTTCCTTAAATTTAATTGAGCTCTTGCAAGCAAATAAAGTTCCACTCGTTATATCGTCAAATTTCAAAATTTATTTAGTTTTAGATATGATTTTGCCAAATTTAAGGAGAACAAATGAAAGTACTCTTTTCGCCGAGCGAAGCAAAAACCACTGTTAGTCCAAATAAATTTATAGATAAGGATGCCTTTATTTTTCCAAATTTATATGAAAAACGGTATGAAATTTTAAAAATTTACGATGATTTTTTGCAAACGGCTACCGTTGAAAAAATCTCAAAACTTTTCGGTGTTAAAAATTTGACCGATGAGCCGAGTTTGCGCGAAAGCCTCTTTAAAAAAGGCGCGGTAAAAGCAATCCTGCGATATGACGGAGTAGCCTACAAGCACCTTGACTACCGAAGCCTTGATAGCTCGGCGCAGGAGTTTATAGATAAAAATACGCTGATTTTTTCAAATTTATTCGGCCCCGTGACGGCGGCGGATGTGCTACCCGAATACAAACTAAAGCAAGGCGAGCGGATAGACGGGCTAAATTTGGAGGAATTTTATAGCCAAAATTTTAGCGGCGAGATAGATAAATGGCTAGGAGATGACGACATTTTAGACCTTAGAGCCGAGTTTTACGAGAAATTTTACCGCATACAAAAACCGTTTGCGACATTTAAATTTCTAAAAAACGGTAAAGTCGTCAGTCACTATGCCAAAGCATACCGCGGGATAGTTTTGAGGCAAGTAGCGCAAAACGGGGTAAAAAACTTCAGCGAACTTTGCAAAACCGATATAGAAAATTTGCGCCTTATAGACATCAAAAAAACTGGACTAAAAAGCGAGTTTTTGGTGCAAATAGTCTAAAATTCGAGCTTTTTAGTCAAATTCGCGCAAAAATCGTTAAATTTTCGGCTAAAAACTATTGTATTTTTTATAAAAACGTTGTAAAATGCCCGCATATCACTTCTTATTAAGGATGGTTCTATGAAAAAAGCTGATTTTATTCAAGCTGTTGCCGATAAGGCCGGTCTTTCCAAAAAAGATTCTCTAAAGGTAGTTGATGCTGCGTTAGAGACTATCGAAGAGGTTCTTAAAAGCGGCGATAGTATTAGCTTTATAGGTTTTGGTACATTCGGTACAGCCGATAGAGCAGCTAGAAAAGCAAGAGTACCTGGAACCAAAAAAGTTATCGACGTTCCTGCTAGCAAAGCGGTTAAATTTAAAGTAGGTAAAAAACTAAAAGAAGCCGTAGTAGCAGGCGCAGGCAAAAAAGGCAAAAAAAAATAATTACCCTTTCATGAAAGCTCAAGATTGGGCTTTCATGTTTTTTAATCTATTTTTTATATCTTTCAAGGTAAAATCTCACTTCTTTAATTAGCCCGAGTGGTGAAACCGGTAGACGCGCCAGACTCAAAATCTGGTAAGGGCAACCTTGTGTCGGTTCGAGTCCGACCTCGGGCACCATATAAACTTACAAATATCCAAAAATACACTATTCTCGACATATAAATGTTTAAAAAGTATCTTTAAAAAATAAAATAGAATATTCCA
>ERZ773077.2017-NODE-2017-length-13429-cov-7.158890_pt1 | contig 13429 bp, 12 predicted proteins | sample MGYA00580612_ERZ773077 | MGnify/ENA primary metagenome ERZ773077 (study PRJEB29015, sample SAMEA2737971) | human oral metagenome | biome: human oral; feature: human-associated habitat; material: dental | place: China | collected 2021 ...
ACCCGAGCGCTATGGCGAGAGCTTTGGCGAAACACCAACTGCCCCGTCATCTTCAGGTGTATCACCAACGAATACTGCGTATCCAGATCAATCATCAGTACCTTTGCCCGCCGCCGCACCGCCGTCACGCGCGCACCATATAAAAATTGTTCAACATCAGCCGGCGCATTCGGGAAGCTTTTTGGCGAATCAAACACCACTGTTCGTGCCACCACTCGACCTGGCAGTAGCTCCGCCAATCCGCGGCGAACCGTCTCGACTTCAGGAAGTTCTGGCATTTATGCCTCCAACAGAGCGTTCAAACGCTTAATAAGCAGCTCATTATCGGTGTACTGCAACGCCATCATTCCCGCCACCTCGGCGCCTTCGCAATTTTCGACACGATCATCAATCATCACACATTCGCTAGCCGCAACCCCTAAACGGTCAGCTGTCAGCGTGAAAATTTCTGGGTTTGGTTTGGCCAAGCTTTCCTCGTACGACAACACGCGCACATCAAACATTTTTTCTAATTCGCCTGGCGCAAATAGATATTCCAGCGTACCGCCACCAACATTACTCAACATCGCCATCTTCAAATTAGCGTACTGCTGGCGTAAATTCACGATATAGTTTATCAATTCCTCGTTGCGAATCCGCTTGCGCATCAAGAAATCATGCGTCTGCTGCTGTGTCCAGCCAAACAACTCAGCAATTCCCGATTCATACTCGCTGCCGCTAATGAAACCGTAATCGTGCTGTTTACTGAGGTCGCGCAGCATTACCTTGCCCTCTGGCTCGGCCATTCTTATTAACGTATCAATACTGCCTCCGTACAGTACACCAAAACAATCGAAAATAACTGCTTTTATTGCCATGATTAGAAAATATTATTAAATGACGGTTTGAAATCTGGAATCTGATTGACAAAAAGAGCCTGGAGCTTCAGAGTATCAGCGTTAAGCGTACCAGGCGAGTCCTTGCAAGTTGAAGTCCACAAATTGGTATCGGTATTGTCGCCATCGCGCGTCTCGAATACGTAAGCCAGCCCTTTAGTAGCGCATACGCCGCGAATATCATCGTTTGATTTGTTATCAGAGGCCTGAATGTTGACCTTGACTAGCGCATAAGTAAATTGTTCATAAGCATTGCTATTATTAGCATATTCCTTCTTGTCCAAAACTCTATCCAGATAACCCGAATAAATGACGTATTTACGCGATGTTGGACTAACTGTAATCTGGTAGCTCTTGAACTCTTCATCGGCAACAATCGGACCGCGCACCGTCCAGCGCACACTGCGAATTGGATCTTGATTTTTGATTTTGCTCTCTAGCGACTGTTCGGGAGTTTGCGGCTGCTCGGTCTTTTTGTCCGGATTCAGCAATGATCGCACAAGTGTTACCAAAATAGCAATAACAACCACCACAGTGATAATAGTAATGATTATCGGTAAAATTTTCGGTCGGGATCCTCTGTACATGTTTGTATTTTAACACACTTATCACGCAGCGACGCGTACCATGGTAGAAACAGCCGTAGCACCTAAACCTTCTTCTACGTCTGTGAGAGACTCGACGATTTCTTTAAAACGTTTATCTGTATCGTCCTCTTTATTATCAGCTGTTATTTCTTCAGGTTGTTTATTATCTGTATCGTTCTTTTTAGCGATTAATTCGTCAAGTGGTAAAAGCTCTCTGCCAAGACTATCTGCTACTACCAACTCGCCGCCATCTTTCCAAAAAACATTAATACTGCGTCTACGAGCAAAATGAAGCGTATCGATAGCTTTAACGCCTTCCGGCATAACAAACGGCATATACTGTTCTTCCGTACAGCCGTTTTCAGTGATTTCTTGTACCCTCGCCTCTGGAGTATTGCTGTCGTTTTCGGCATTGGGGTCGCAGCAAAGTACCAGCCAACCATAAGGGTTTCCTTTATTTTTATAATTATTGTAGATTTGCCAAACAGTACCGTCTGCGTCTACAAATTCGCCAACGAAAAAATGACAATCGTTACAACCGTCTTTTTCTCTAAGCTCTTTGTAAAGTTTGTTCGCAGCAGCCACTTGCTTGCTGAGACGAGACTCCTTTTGTCCTAACTGCTCTTCTAGCTGCGCTATACGCTCTTGCCTAGACAAAAGCCTAGCCTCTTCAGGTTTAGGGTTGCTATTTTCTGGTAACATTTTCCGTTCCACAACATCCGCCTTTTTGCTTAAGCTAACTGTAATTAGATTATACCACAGTTGCCGTTATTTGTCCATATTTGTCCGGGTTTTTGCTAATTTTCAACAAATTTTAAGTTTTTTACACTTCGCCCCAGTTATTACCGATTTTGACGTCGACTTTGAGCTTAATACCGAGCTGCGGATAGATATTTTCCATAGTCTCTACCAGCATTTTGCTGACTATTTCAGCGTTTTGGCGCGGACATTCAACCATAATACTGTCATGAATCTGCAAGATTTGGTAGCCGAGCAGGGTATTTTTGTCTGTAGGTGTAGATTTGCTGCCTGAAGAGACTTGCCTTTCCGGCAAGGCGAATTTGTTCTTTTCGAATTTGCCGGTCTCTGAAGGTAGCAAATCTGCATCTACCGCTGGTATCAGTCGTTTCTCTACCGCCAGCATCGCCAACTTCATCAAATCCGCCTCGGTACCTTGTATCGGCATATTAGCTGCTGCGCGCTCGGCAGCTGAACGAACAGCAAAATTATTCGATCTGACATCGGGCGTCGGCCGGCGACGGCCAAACAGCGTTTGCACAAAGCCGTCATCGTGCGCTTGGCGAATCGTTCGTTCCATAAATTCTTTGATGTGCGGACGTATACGATAATATTCGTCGATGAAATGCTGCGCCTCGCCGTAACTCATATTAGCAGCAGCCGCCAAACCATGCTGGCTCATGCCGTATAATACACCGAAATTCACCACTTTAGCGCGGCGGCGCTGCGTTGGCGTCACTTCATTAATCGGCACGTTATAAACTTCAGCTGCCGTCTTGGCGTGAATATCAACGTCGGTATTAAAATCTTCAATCATCTGTTTTTCGCCAGCCATCACCGCCGCCAGGCGCAGCTCAAATTGCGAATAATCAGCATTTACGAAGACATTGCCAGGAGCTGGTACAAAGGCATCGCGAATCTGCCGCCCCAACTCAGTACGAATCGGAATATTCTGCAAATTCGGGTTAGTGCTCGACAGCCGCCCAGTCGCTGTCGTATCTTGATTAAACGTCGTGTGAATATAGCCGTTAGCGTCCGTTTGCTCTGGTAAGGCTGCCACATAGGTATTCTGTAATTTCGATAGTTCGCGAAAACGCTCGACCAACTCAATAATTGGATGTTGCCCGCGCAACTTATCGAGTTCCTTTTGGTTGGTTGAATAACCAGTTTTGCCTTTTTTGATACCGGCTGTCGGCAAGAGCAGCTTATCAAATAGCGCGCTAGCCAACTGCGCCGGGCTAGCAACATTAAATTCGTAACCGACCATATCATAAATATTTTGCTGAACCGCTGCAATCTCTTGCGCTAATGATTTATTCATTTTTTCAAGTTTGCTGGCATCGATTTTGATGCCTCGAAATTCCATTTGCGCTAAAACATTAATCAGCGGAAAATCCATCGTCTGCGCCACCTGCTGGAGGTCAGCCTGCTCAACCAATGCCGACTTTTGTTGTTCATAAACTGCCCAAAGCGCTGCCATCGCCAATCTTGGGTCATCCAAAGATTCTACGCCCGCCAAATCCGCCAGTGCGCGCGATTTGCGCAAAGGATTTAACAAAAATGAGCCCTGCGCGGTATCGTGTTTAACAATCGGCAGTTGCTGGCAGCCAGCACCGAGAAGTGCTTTGAGAAACTCCTTTGTGTCGTGGCCAACTATCGAGACCTCGGGTAGAATAGTACTAGCCTTGGCCAGCGGCAAGCGAGCGACCTTGCCTCTTTCATGGCTCAGCCAAACCATATCACCATCCCAAATTACCAGTAATTCTGGCGCCATTACTAACATCGGGGTGACTTTATCGCCCGATATTTCAACAGCCGGCGCAAGGATGTCGTTTCTAGTCATCTCTGAAGCGCCATCGCGCATGTGTTGTGGTAATTTTCGCAACAATGAGCGAAACTCCAGCTTTTCAAGTAGCTCTCGCAACTTTGCCGTGTCTAAGTCGCGTACATCCATTGCAGCCAAATCAAGTTTTACCGGCGCATCTGTAAACAACCGCGCCAATTCCCTGCTCATATAGGCAGATTTTTTGCCAGCTTCTAGCTTGCGGCGCAAACTGTCTTTAATCTGCCATAGATTCTCATAAACACCGTCTAGCGTTTCAAATTGTTGTAGTAATTTGACGGCTGTCTTTTCGCCGACCCCCGGCACCCCAGGGATATTATCCGACGAATCGCCTTTCAAGCTTTTCAAGTCGAGAAATTGGCCAATCCGAATACCGTAGCGCTTTTCAAACGCTGGAATGTCAAATTTATCAATGTTAGTCAGGCCTTTTTTGAGCGCATAAAGATATGTATTTTGGTCGAGAATTTGCAGCGCGTCCAAGTCGCTAGTAATCAAATATGTTTCGATGTCGCCGTGCTGTTCAGCCTGCTTGTCTAGCGTTGCCATGATATCGTCGGCCTCATAATCGTCAAATTCATACAGCGGCCAGCCAAAAGCTGCCAGCAGCTCGTGCAAAATCGGAATCTGCGCATAAAAATCTGGCGGTGCTGGCTTGCGCCCGGCCTTGTAATCAGGATAAATCGCCAACCGGCGGCGAATATTCGTTCCTCGTTTATCCCACGCCACGCAAACATAATCAGGCTCAAGCTGCTTAATTAATTCTAAACTCAGCGCCGCGAAACCATACACGCCGCCTGTCGGTGTCCCGTCTGCGGTCGACAACCCAGGCATAGCATAATAACCGCGATAGAATACGCTTTTACCGTCGATAATCACCAAGCGTTTGGCCATATTTATATTATACGCTATCTAAGGGCCGTTACTTACAAGCGAATATAGCCATAATCATGTATACTAAGGTTATGACATCACAAGAAAAACCAGCCAAGATTTTGGCATTCGTCGGATTGCCTGGCGCCGGCAAAACCGAAGCAACCAATTTCGTAGCCGCCAAAGGTTTTCCCAAAATCTACGGCGGCGGCATTTTGTACGACGAAATGCGCGCCCGAGGCGTTGAAATCACACCCGAATCGCAAGCCGAGTTTCGTAAACAATGGCGCGAACGCGACGGCAAAGACGTTATCGTCCGCCGTGCCGCCGAACAATTACACCGCTTAATTGATGCTGGCCAGCATCGTTTATTGTTCGACGGGCTCTATTCTTGGACAGAGTACAAGTTCCTCAAACACGAGTTTCCTGGCGAGCTCATCGTTGCTGCCATTGTCGCACCAAAACATTTGCGCCACCGCCGTCTCGCAACTCGTCCCGAGCGGCCATTCACCGCCGAACAAGCCAACCAGCGCGACTGGTCAGAGATCGAAGACATCGAAAAAGGCGGACCAATAGCTATCGCTGATTATTATTTAATTAACGACAGCGATATCACTGCGCTATACGCCAAGATTAATTCGCTACTCAGTACAACTGGTTTTGTTAACTTATAACACCTAAAACCAAAGCTATTGCAGATAAGTATAAAGTTTTTTGGCGTCTTTATGCTTGCGTAGCTTCGCTAGCGCTTTAGCTTCAATCTGGCGAATTCGCTCGCGCGTCACTGCAAATTCCTGGCCAACCTCTTCAAGCGTATGGCTCTTGCCGCTATCTAATCCAAAGCGCATCCGGACAATCTTTTGTTCGCGATCGCTCAGCGTACCTAGCAAATCTTTAACTTGTTCCTTTAACAGCTGATTCGAGGCTGATTCCTCTGGACTAATTGTACCTTCATCCTCGATGAAATCGCCCAGCACCGACTCGCCTTCGTCATCGCCATCGCGGCCGACGCCAGCGTCCAAGCTCGAAATGTCCTGCTTGATTTTCATGACATATTCGACTTTTTCCGGTTCCATCTCTAGCTCTTTAGCTAGCTCCTCAATCGTCGGTTCGCGGTTCAGCTCCTGCGTCATTCGCCGCTGCGTGCGCAACAATTTATTGATGGTTTCCACCATATGAACTGGGATACGAATCGTCCGCGCCTGGTCGGCAATCGCCCGGGTAATCGCCTGGCGAATCCACCAGGTGGCATAGGTTGAGAATTTGAAGCCTTTATCTGGATCAAATTTTTCGACCGCGCGCAACAAGCCAGTGTGGCCTTCTTGAATCAAATCCAAGAAGTCTAAGCCGCGGCCCGAATACCGCTTAGCGATCGATACCACCAGACGCATATTCGCCTCGGCCATCTTGTCTTTGGCCTTCTTGTCACCTTCTTTGACCCGTTTTGCCAATTCTAGCTCTTCTTCGGCACTCAGCAGCGGGATTTTGCCAATCTCGCGCAAATGCAGCCGCACTGAGTCGTCCGAAATATCATCGAAATATTGATTAGCGTTCAGTACATCTTCAGGAGTATCTTCGTCCATCAAATCGTTGATATCAGGCTCATTGATGTCCTGATCTTGTATATTGTCGTCAGATGGCTTCTGCGCTTGGTCGTCGTTTGTCACGAGCTTTCTCCTTGATTATGTTATTGAGTGCCGCGCGCAACTCTCTAGCCGCTGCCTCATCGCCAGCAGCTTCAGCGTCGCGTAACTTAGCTAATAATTCTTGTTGAGTTTGTTTGTTATGTTTATCCTCTTTATCCCGCAGCAGTTGGCACATCGCGACATAGCGATCGCCGCTATCCCATGCTGCATAACGCTCTTCAGCGCGCAATGATACCATTTTTACATAAATATCAGCTTTTTGCAACTTTTTAGGGCGATTTTGCGGATCGTCTTCTTCGAGGAGTACCGTCGCTAATAACTCTCGCTCAGCGCTGCTCCACTGCTGGCGGCCAGCGCGGCGCAATTCTTCTAAACACCTAGCATCATAAAGCGCCAAAGCCAAAATGTTATCCTCTAGCACCGCCTGTTCGTTCTTAATAATCGATGTATTTGCAACAACAGGTTTGAAAGTTTGTTTCTTGACAGGATCGCCGGCTAGTTTTTGCCGAACCGCCTCCTCGCTGGTATACGACATAGCGGCTATCCGCTTGATATAGTATTCGCGCTCAACGGGGTCAGCTAGCCCGCGCACTATTCGCAGCGCTGCCGTAGTAAAAGTTCGCCGGCCGACCGCTGTATTCAAATCACAGCGCTCGGCATGCTGGCGCAATACCCATTCGACAGCCGGCTCATTGCGAGTTACCGCTTCGTGCCACGCCTGAACACTCGATTTGATCAATTCATCTGGGTCTTTAGCACCATCTGGCAACGAAATAATTGTTAGCTCAACGCCCTCGTGCGAAGCCAGCTCAATTGCCCGCTCAGTCGCTGCCACACCCGCTTTATCGCTATCATAGCAGAGGCGAACATCGCCTGTCAGCCGTTTGACCACTTTGAGATGATTTTCAGTCATCGACGTACCAGCAGTCGCGACTGTTTGCGCTACGCCCGCTTGGTGGCTGCTAACTACATCCAAGTTCCCCTCAACCATCACTACGAAGCCACTTTTGCGGATCGCCTCTTTGGCTTGGCTCAACGCGAAAATATGTCGCCCCTTATCATACAGTAATGTCTGCGGCGTATTTAGATATTTCGGCGCATTCGGCACATTGCCAATAATCCGCCCGGTAAAGCCAATCACTTGCCCGCCCTGATCCATCAGCGGAATCATCATTCGACCACGAAACAAATCTTTGCCATAGCGGTTTAATAGCCCCGCGTCGTTGATCTCTCGCTTAGTAAAACCTCTTTTTTCGAGCGCCGCTAGCAACGCCGTGCCGCTATCCGGCGCATAACCAATCTGAAAATCTTGGACAGTTTGCCGCGACAATCCTCGCTGCTTAAAAACATATTCAATCGCCTGCTGGCTATGCAATAAACTCTGTTGGAAATATCGTGCTGCTAGCTCGTTGGCTGCCAACAGCCGCTTTTTGTAGGCGCTGCGCTTCTTGGCACCAGCCGATTGATATTCGCTGAGGTCAACCCCAGCTTTGCGCGCCAAAAATTCCATCGCCTGGCGAAAATCCATCCCCTCAGCCTCCATTACAAAAGCGAAGACATCGCCGCCTTTATTGCTCGAGAAATCATGCCAAATATTTTTCTCGGGACTCACAAAGAAACTTGGCGTTTTCTCGCCGGTAAACGGACTCAACCCCTTATAACTGCGCCCTGCCCGCTTCAGCTCAACGTATTCGCCAATCACATCTTCGATATTGAGCCGCGAGCGAATTTCCTCCTTGGCATCCATACATTTTAGTATATCACTCTTTACCTCTGTTATCGGTTGTGGTTAAATAGTAAGTATGAATCAGGACCCCTACACCAATCCGCAACAACCGTATTCACAGGGTTCTGCTAATAATTTACCGCCAGAAAACCCGCAGCAGCCAGCCGCACCGTACAATCAGGTCTACAGCCAGCAAACACCGCAACAGCAAACGGCGCCTAATCCGTATTACAATAGCCAAACCGTCCAGCCGCAGCAGCCAGTATACTCACAGCAAGCACCCAATCTAGCTGCCAACCAGCCTCCTGATCAGTTTTTACAAACTAGCCAAACTGAACCGACATACAATACAGGACCACAACCGCTTAATGCCTTTCCAGTATACACTGGCAATCCAAACGACGACTACAATACCGTCGACTACCTCAACCGTATCGCCCCGCAAGAACAGCACACCATCAATCGAATTGCTATATTTGCACTCATCGGCACTGTTATCGCCAGCGTCATCATTATTTTGATTATGATTATCAATCCTGGTGCAGCAGACACCAATAGTCTCATACAGCCAATTCGTGACCGCACCGATACACTAAACAAAGTCGTCGATGAAAACGAAGGTCGCCTGACGCAAACCGAAATCACCGAGGCCAACACTGCACTCAACAGCACCCTAACAGCTATGCAAACCCGCCTAGACGCTATCATCAAAGAGCGCAAAATCCAGAAAAAATCCTCTAGCACCGAAAAAAGCTACCTAGAAGCCCTACAGAAAAAGCTCAACGATTCCTACCAAAAAGGCAAGCTCGACAGTAGCTACGCCACCGCCATGACTTACGAATTAACCATTTTAAAGTCGCAACTCAACAAGCTTAAAAAGGTTAGCGACTCCAAATCAATCCGCTCGTTCTGCGACGAATCCATTAATAATATCAATGTTATTCTCAAAGCTTACCACGACTTCGCTTCAACAAAGCAGTAGCAGCTATTCCGTCACCAGCCGATAACTTAACCGCGCCAGATCAAAAAGTTCTTCGTCGCTGAGCTGTCCGCTGCAAATCACCGTAATCCAGTGTTTTTTATTAAGATGAAAGCCTGGCTGAACCGATTCGTATTTTTGTTGTAACTTTAACGACAATTGCGGATCACATTTCAAGCTAATCCGTAACGGTTTTGAATTTTCGGCTATCAACGCAAACATTTTTTCGCTTTGGCCGGCATCTTTGCGGCCGACTTTGTACACAGCCACCTTATCGCCAAACGGATAGTCCAACCAGGCGCCTGGCAAACTTAGCAAAAACTCTTCAAACTGCTGGTGTGTCATAGCCATTTGCTCCGTATAAAGTATACCAGCATCAATATCGGCAAAACGACCAGCAGCGCCATCGTTATCCAAAACATTACATCGCTATGAAACGGCAGCTGCGAAAAATTCATGCCTGCCAGACCTGTCAAAAACGACATCGGCATAAATATCGTCGTTACAATCGTTAAACGCTTCATTACATCATTCATTCGATTAGATACCACCGACAGATACATATCCAGTGCGCTAGTCAATAGATCGCGCATGGTGTCAATCAGCTCGTGCACGCGCCAAGCGTAATCGTAGCTATCGCGCGCATAAATCGCGCACTTTTCATCAAAAATACTATACCGACCATTGCTCAAACCATTCAGCATATTCATCAGCGGCAAAATCACTTTGCGCAAATCCGCCAATTGGCGCTTATACACAAAAAGCTGCTGCAACTGATGCTTGCCCGGATCGCGAATCATTGTATCTTCTAATTGATCGGTTACATCGTCAATTGAATTAAGAATCGGCATATACTGCTCGACTGTAAATTGAATCATCGTTGCTGCAATTAGCGACGGCGACAGAGCGCCTGGCCGGTACGCTTCAATCCGCTCGGCAACCTCGCTGTCTAATTCGTCGCGGTGCAAGGTAATAACTTTGTTTTTACTGAGCAAAATCGTCAACCCTTGCCAATGGACATTGCGGCGTTCAATACTCGGGATTTCCGCCTTAATCAGTAGCCAATCGCCGCCTTCGACCGCTTGCGGCAGCCAACGGTTCTCAATCAGAATCCGCCGTTGCAACTCCGATAAGTTTAATTTTTCAATTAAACTTTGCCGTACTTCTAGCGAATCCTCACCGATATCATGCCATATTTTATCTATCACGCTTTCACCTTTTTTAAATAATACTTCAGCTCCATGATGCTGCCGCGGATGTCCTCCAGCGCCCGATGGTCCTCTGGCTTGGCAAATTTCTTGCCATATTTGCCCTCAAACACTACTTTCCAAGCACTGACATCCAACATCCGATAGTGTAGTCTTTTTGACAACGCAGGCCACCATTGGTCGATAAACCGCCGGTCTTGGTGAATTGAATTACCACCCAGTAAAATCCGCGGCTCATCTGCAAAATATTCATCACAAAACGCCAGCAGCTCACGCTCCACCTCGGCCAACGGCTTGCCCGAGGCATTTTGTTCCTCCAGCCCAAGCCGCGCCGCTGGATGTTCGTTCCAAAAGCTAGCATTTCGATCCAGCAATTTACCTAGCTTCTCTGAATCATGGCACACCACTCCCTGATACGTCGCAATCTCCGTAAAATCCCAATCCGTCGCAATCGCCGCCACTTCCAAAATCTCATCGCACGCCGGATCCAGCCCGGTCATCTCTAAATCCATCCACAAAATCTTTTTTGGCTTAAAGCTAGCTTTCATATCTCTAGTATACTACTTTTTGGCGTCATAGTAATCGCTAGTATAGCGGCCTGGCACTTGCTGTAGCAACTCCTCGACCTCGTCACCGAATCGCGCCGCCCCGCCGAGACTCAAACGTCTTTCTCTGCTCATTCGGACAAATTCATAAGCGCCTTCCGACGGATTAAAATTTGCCTCTTCTATCAATGCTTCGTACAATGACACCGCGTCACCACGATCATACTCAATACCATACGGCATCATATCTAAACTCTTAAGATTCGCCGCATAACGCTCGGCTACCTCGGTATCTACACCAGATTCCAACGCTTTATCCAGCTGCAACGCCTGCATGAAATAATCGTCCGTCGGGTCGCCGTACAATTCGTGCGGCAGACTTACGCCTTCAATGCGCGCATCATCAACACCGCGAACTTGCATCTCCGAAAGCAGCCGCACTGCCTTGAGCGCTAATTTGTTACCAAGCTGATGATACTCGTTATGCTCATAAACCGTCGGCCGGATAATATGCTCGGCTGTATCTAGCACTGCCTGCGTGGTCGCTTTCAGCTCCAAACCGTTAGGGCCTTTACAAACGAGGACTTGATTAATCGTAAAATCGCACTCCTCCATATGCTCATTGACCGAACCAATCCGCTCTGCCCCGTAACCATGCATTGTATCGCGCGGCGAGAAACGGCACGACAAATCGTAGATGGTTCCATCGGCATCATCGCTATCGCTACCTTCAAGTTTTTCTTCGAGAACCACCAAATCAACATCGCGCGGCGGCGTCAGTTCGCGGCTATCGTCAACTAGCGCCTCGAGTACCTGGCGTGTCGCGCCCCCTTTGAGGCCTATATATTCTGGCAGCTCGTCCAGGTCAAAGCCCAGGTTTGCCCGTTCTATAATTTCAGCCGGCAGCCTATAGCTATATACCTCATTGCAGTCTCTCTCTCTGGAATTATTTGGCGTTCACCCTTGTCTAGTGCTGCTAACGAACGCGGCCGATGGATATTTGGTTGAATATCCTTGGGTGTAAGTTTTGTTCTCTCCATCTTTTTATTCTAGCATAAACGTGATAAAAAGTCAATAAGATTACCTAATGAAATACCCCTACTGGCGCGAAGAGGGGTCTGCCGCCCCGGCGGAGATTGCAGCCGAAAACGGCCGGACAATCCCTGCCGGGGCGGGATGGGGGCTATCGCTGGGACTTGGGCGGCAGCCACCTCCAGACCAACTCAACAACAACCCAAGGGTTAACCCCTATGTACCGCACTGGCCTCTCATTGATAGAGAGGCCAGTGTACTTGATCCCCCAGAGACTTCCCGTCTCTGAGAAATTCATCGTAACCTCTATGAGACCACCTTCTAGTGGCCCCATAGAGGCCGTGATTAGTGCGGCAGGTCGGCTTGCGCCGTCCCGCCACACACGCAAAAGCCACGGGTCTCACAGCGACTTTGTCGGAAGAATGTCTAGCACTCTCCCGACAAGGAGAGGAAGCCTAAGCTCCCTCTCCTCTTCCTCGGCCATCTCGGCCCCCTTTCTGCCCCGTCGTCCGGAGCGATAGTGGAGCCCGATCCCATACCGAGCCCTCTTTAGCGCCGTGAAAACCACCGTTTCACAGTACTCAAGAGAGCTCGGATCCTGCCGTACATACTATATTCTAAAATGCGCCAGAGGCCGATCATCGACCAGCCCCTCGTTAATATTATAACACACTGTTGTAGGTATTACTAGAATATTTACCAATATAATATCCCGATTTGAATGCATGATAAATACACGTAAGAGCCTCTCGTGTTATACTAAACCCATGACCAAACGCATTCTCCTCAAACTCTCCGGCGAACAACTTCAGGGCGAGTTCACTAGCGGTTTCGACCCTAAGCGCGCCCGCTGGATTGCCGAACAAATCAAACCAGCGCTAGAAACTGGCGCCGAAGTCGTCATCATGGTCGGCGGCGGCAATTATGTTCGCGGCAACCAAATCGTCGGCCATGGCATTCAGCCCGTCTCGGCCCATAATATCGGCATGCTCTCTACCCTGATGAACACCATCGCTCTGGCTGACGTTTTCAACGACGCTGGCTTGCCGACCCGCGCCCTGTCCACCGTCGAAATCAACCAGTTTATCGACCAATACACCTTCCGCCGCGCCCTCAGCCACATCGAAAAGGGCCGGGTAGTCATCGTTGCCTGCGGCACTGGCCGGCCGTTCCTGACCACCGACACTGCCGCCCTGAACCTAGCTTTAGAAATGCAGTGTGATGTTGTGATTAAAACAACGAAAGTTGATGGCGTGTACGATAAAGATCCTGCCAAATTTCCTGATGCCATCAAATTTGATCAGCTCAGCTATCACGAAGCTCTGACCAACCCTGACATCACCGTCATGGACAAAGCCGCCATCGGCCTGGCTATGGACG
>ERZ773077.2020-NODE-2020-length-13424-cov-9.350288_pt1 | contig 13424 bp, 16 predicted proteins | sample MGYA00580612_ERZ773077 | MGnify/ENA primary metagenome ERZ773077 (study PRJEB29015, sample SAMEA2737971) | human oral metagenome | biome: human oral; feature: human-associated habitat; material: dental | place: China | collected 2021 ...
AACTAAATATTCTATTTTAATATCTGGGCCTGGGTCGTGAATTACGAATTTTCCATCTCGTATTCCACTACAAACAACATAATGACCTGAATGTGCAGCGTCCTTTGGTCGCTCTTCTCCTCTTAAGATATAATAATCCCCTCAAAGTAAAAAAAGAGTACTTCTATGTTGTTTATGCTTAATGAGCTTAAAAATATCAAAATCTTCATTTTCTATAAAAGAAATGTTTGGTTCTTTGAGCATTTTTTTATAGGTTTTTACAGAATCTTCCAAATTTGTATCAGGATAATAAGCAATATTTCTATCCTGAAAATATTTTTCAGGATTCGTGGCAAAATCCTCAAAACCACCAATTTCTGTAGAGAAGTATGTGATTTTAAAATTCATTCTTGCTAAAAAATATCCAATATTAAATCAGGAAGCATTGAAATTATCTTGCCAATTAAAATCTCAAAATTTTACCAAAGTAGCATAATCATAAGTATCTTTGGTTCAAAGCGCCATCCGAAAATAATAATTTAATATTCCCATAAGACAACCAATTCCACAATATCAAGAAATTGGCTCTACAATAACAAAACCACGATTTGACATAGAAAATTGTTAAAAATAAAAAAATAGTTAATAATAAAGTACTCACATTATATAGTCTTGTCAAACAATTTATAAAAAATCCCAATAAAAGGACAGTTTAGAAAAATATTATAGATTTTGTGTTATTGAAAATGCAAAATATAAAAGAATTGACAATCAGATAGAATATTTTGTCACATTTTCTGAAATCACTTTTGCAATTTCTTGCGAAACACTATTTTTTATCAATTTATTTTTGAGTGAGAAAAAATACACAGCAATTGCGGTAAGATATCATACTATTGGCATAAAAAACACATATGAGTCAAGTTGATGATTTTCAAATAATGAGTCTCGAATAAAATACACAATAATACTACATACTATAACAATAGCAATATATGTAACATAAAAATGTAACGATGGAATGAGCGTAAGCTTTACTCAAGTTGAAAAAGTAACATCCATTTGCAAAAATTTTTTTAAATATTTTTTGAGTAAAAATCCAGCAAATATAATAAGTATGAAAATCACGAGTAACATAGAGGTACTAACGTGTGTTAATAAAGTTATAATATATTGAGGCATAATCATAATAAAAATTGAAAAAACAAAAGAATTATATCATTTTTTTGTTTTTTTAAGTCAAGTTTCTTTAAAAAAATCCCTTAATAGGGATTTTAAGTTAATATATTTATGCTTTTCTTTGTACCATTTTGTAGAATTCGAGAGTGTCGCCAACCTCAATTTTCACATCACCTTTGAAGTTGATACCACATTCTTCACCTTCGAGTGCTTCATTCACATCAAGCGGACCCTTTTTCAGGTTGGCAACTTCACCAGAACCAACTTTGTGATCGCCACGAATCACACGAACTTTGGCACGCGGTTCGACTTTTCCGACTTCCACACCAAGTCCGACAATCATCATAGAATTTCCTTTTCCTGTATAGAAAATCGCCTTCACTTTCGCAACACCAAGTTCCTGTTCTTCCATTTTGAGATCCACCATTCCCGTAATAATCGCCTCCACTTTTTCCAAAATATGATAAATCACCTTTTTGTCGATAAATTCGATTTTTGACTGAGAAAGTGCGGATTTTGCCTGCGGAATCACACTCACATTGTATGCAATCAAAAGCGCCTGAGAGGTTCCTGCCATCATCACATCTGACTGATTCACATCACCCACCGCTGAGTGGATGAACGTCACTTGTGTTTCTGGGGTTGAAAGCTTGGAAAGTGCTGCCTTGAGCGCTTCAAGTGATCCACCAGAATCTGTCTTGAGAACAATCTTAAGCTGCTTAAGTGCTCCGGATTTGAGACGAGACATGAGCATATTGAGTGAAGCCCCTTCAAATGCATGAATCGATTTAGAGTTTTTCGCAAGAGCAAATTCTTTGGCACGGCTTGTCGCGATTTCTGCTGACGAAACTACTTGCAAAATGTCACCACCTTCTACCACACTCGAAAGCCCCGTAATCTGCACCGGAACAGATGGACCAGCGACTTCAATATTTTTTGTATTATAATCTTTCAATGTACGAACTTTCCCGCTCGCACCCGCGCACACAATATTATCGCCTTTGTGAATCTGACCAGCATTGACAAGAATTGTGGCCACCGAACCCAATTTTGGATCCAAAGAGGCTTCAATCACTGTCGCAATTGCTGGGCGATTTGGATTGGCTTTGAGTTCAAGAACTTCTGCCTGTAATAAAATCATCTCAAGCAAATTATCCATTCCAAGTCCCGTATGTGCCGAAACTGGAACGAGCACTGTATCTCCACCCCAATCTTCTGGCTGCAATCCATGTTCAGCCATTTGCCCACGAATCAAGTCCAGATTTGCGCCTGACTTATCCATTTTGTTGGCTGCCACAATAATTGGCACTCCCGCTTCACGAGCATGAGAAATAGATTCAATCGTCTGTGGCTTCATTCCTTCATCGGCCGCTACAACAATCACCGCAATATCAGTCAATTTGGCGCCACGAGCACGCATGATAGTAAAGGCCTCATGTCCTGGTGTATCCAAAAATGTGATTTTTTGACCATTTTTTTCTACCTGATACGCACCAATTTTTTGAGTGATTCCACCCGCTTCGCCTGATGCTACTGAGGATTTTCGGATGTAGTCCAAAATCGAAGTTTTCCCATGATCCACATGCCCCATCACCGAAATAATCGGCGGACGACGCTCCAAATCTTCTGGATTTTCCTCACCAAGAAGCGACGAAATATCACCTTCCATCAAATCAGAAACCGAAACATCTTCAGAAACTTCTCGCACAATTTTGATGCCAAACGTTTCACCCATGAGATAACTTGTATCAAAATCAATAGAGGCATTGAGCGTTACGAGAACTCCATTTTTCATCAATTCTCCGATAATCTTCGCAACCGGAATACCGATTTTATCAGAAAATTCTTTCACAGAAATATTTTCTGGAATTGAAACTTCCTGTCCTGTCTTATCAGTCAAAACCTGAGAAATTTCTTCAACAGATTTTTCTTTTTTCTTTTTGGAATTGATTTTTTTGTCGCGACGGAAAGTTCCGTCATCAAGTTCTACATTGCGAGTATTTTTGTCTTCGTAGTGTTTTTTGTTTTTTCCCTTTTTGGCAGTTCCGTCACGAACTGGCGTTGAGTAGCCAATATCGCGCTGAAACATTGGCTTCGCATCATCTCGAAGGCGCTTTTCAGAATTGTTATTTTGAGCATTCTGAGGGTTTGGGTTTTTATTTTTTGGGCGTTGAGAATTTGGCTGTGCATTCGTATTTTCTCCACGATTTTTACGGCGATTTTTTCGAGCCTCGCGGCGTTCCTCTTCTGGAGTTTTCATCACAGGGCGATTTTCAAGCGGCTTAAAAGCTGTGGCCTGCGCGAAAGAAATCGCTGGCGCTGATTCGGTTTTTTCGGTATTTGTCGTGTTTTTTGCCTGACGAGACATAACAGAACGTAACAAATCCTGGCTCGCATGTTCTCGAGAATCTTTTTTTGGTTCAGATTTTTTCTGCGGTTTTTCTGTAATTTTTTTTGTCACGACAGAAGGAGTCTCAAGTTTTTTTTCTTCAGACTTCGTAACTTTTTTGGCAACAATTTTTGGCTTTTTTTCGGTTACATCGCTGTCAGTAGCTGGATTTTCAGCCTTTTTGATGACAGGTTTTTTCTTGATTTTTATCGCTTTTTTTCCTTCTTTTTCAGCCTCAGAAGTACTGTTATTTGAGGAAATATTGGCATAGTAGTCATCTTGAACAGTGTCGGAAACGAGATTTTTTTTAGGAGCCATTGAAAAAAAGTTATGTGTAAAGGTTCATAACGCCTTATAATTAAAAAATTCGCTTTTGTCAAAAAAGACAAAACGATTTGATAACTTACACGAAAATACGAACCGTATAATATAGAAAATTTTGAATTTGTCAAAGGTTTGTGCGAGAAAAATTTTAGGAATGTCTCTCAATATCAAAATAAAAAAATCCTCTTTCGAGGAAATTTTATTTATGCTTTTTGCGCTCATTTTCTGTCAGCCATTTTTTGCGGAGACGAAGCGAAATTGGTGTCACTTCTACATATTCATCATCACCGATGTAGTCAATACAATCTTCGAGCGTCATTTTACGGATTGGAGTCAAACGAATCGCTTCATCAGCGCCAGACGCACGCATATTCGTGAGTTGTTTATTTTTTGTTGGGTTTACCACCAAATCAGAACCTTTCAAATGCTCCCCAACAATCATCCCTTCGTATACTTCTGTTCCTGGTTCAATCAAAATCGGACCACGATCTTCAAGATTCCAAAGAGAAAATGCCATCGCTGTTCCATTGAATCCAGAAATCATAGAACCCACATCACGCTTTTCGATTGGCCCTTTATAATCATCGTATCGATCAAATGAAGAATACACGATACCTTCGCCCTTGGTTTCGATCGTAAAGCGAGAACGAAAGCCAAGAAGTCCGCGAGTTGGAACTTCAAATTCCATATTCGTAATTCCATTTTCGGTAATCATATTTTTCACGATACCTTTACGTTTTCCGAGCATTTCAAAAATCGCACCAGAAGTTTCTTCAGGAACCCACATCACCACATTTTCAATTGGTTCTTGTTTTTTTCCGTCAATTTCATGGAAAATCACCTGTGGAGAACCTACCTGCAATTCAAATCCTTCACGACGCATCGTTTCTACCAACACTGACAAGTGCAATTCTCCGCGTCCAGAAACTTTGTACGAATTTCCGTCAGAATTTTCAAAGTCAATTTTGAGACCCACATTCATTTCTGTTTCTTTTTCAAGACGATCACGAATCTGGCGAGAAGTCACGAATTTTCCTTCTTTTCCAGCAAATGGGGAATCATTCACCAAAAATTCCATCGTCAAAGTTGGCTCATCAATCGTAATTGCTGGCATCGGCTCAGCATTTGGATCTGCAACAATTGTTTCACCTACATAAATATCTGGGATTCCCGCGATAGTAATAATATCTCCAGCTTCACCTTCGGGAACTTCAATTTTTTTGAGGCCCATAGAAGTGTACACTTTTGAAATTTTTCCAGTACGACGAGCCCCATCATTTCCAATGATTGTCACAGTTTCCCCCACTTTCACCTTTCCTTCATACACGCGACCGATACCCATACGTCCAACATAATTGTCGTATGCAAGGCTTGCAATCTGCATTTTAAATGGTTTTGTCGTATCATTTGGTGCTTCATCTACTTTGGCAAGAATTGTATCAAAAAGTGGATAAATATTGTCGGATGCATCTGACAAATCTGTCTTAGCAATACCATCACGCGCAATCGTATACACGATTCGACCATCAATAATATTGGCCTGCTCATCAGTGGCTCCAAGTTGAATAAAGAGATCAAAAAGCATATCAATCACTTCATCTGGACGAGCCGTTGGTTTGTCAATTTTGTTGATTACAACGAGCGGATTAAGACCGAGTTCAAGCGCTTTTTTGAGTACAAATTTTGTCTGAGGCATTGGGCCTTCGTAGGCATCTACCACAAGACACACACTATCCACCATACGCAAAACGCGCTCCACTTCAGAACCAAAGTCTGCATGCCCCGGAGTATCCACGATGTTAATTTTTGTATCCTTGTAGGTTACGGCCGTATTTTTAGCATAAATCGTAATTCCGCGTTCTTTTTCCTGATCATTAGAATCCATAATTCCCGTCCCCACATCTTCGTTTTCACGAAATGTTCCAGACTGCTTGAGAAGTGCATCCACAAGCGTTGTTTTCCCATGGTCTACGTGCGCGATAATCGCAATATTTCGATAAGTTGTCATAAAAAATAATTTAAAAAATGGTAATCAGCACAGAGCAATCAGTAATCAGAAGAGAAAAAACTTTCTCGCCTCACTACTGATAACTTTTCTGATTTTTGAGCAATAACAAAAACGAGCCCATCGGCTCGAAACCTGCTGTATTATACATATTTTTTTAAAAAAGCAAGTCTTTATTTTGAGAAATAAACAAATACAATCCCCGCTTTGGAGATTGTATGGATTCGGGAAATTTATAAAAACTTAGATGAACTCGATACATCGTTATTTTTATCCAATCACGGGTGTTCGCACCCATGAAAATACAACAAAGCCCGAAATTATTAATACCAATAAAATAATAAAAAGAATTATAAAGATTGTCTTTTTTGTCATACGCATATAATATTAATAAAGTAGTGGCTGCCACCAGTATCAGATTCTTCCATATATATTTCACTGAACTCCCATATCAACTGTTACCAATCTCAAGTTCAGCGCACTGTGTTGAAGATTTTTAAGGCAAGTCTCAAATTATTCTGGTTTGATTTTTTGAGAAATTTTTGGAAATAGCCATACAAAAATCTCGTAAAGGCAAAAACCTATTACAAAGCCAAGCGTATTGAGCCACAAGTCATCCACATCAAAGACTCTGTATCTTCCTGGCAATAGAATCGTCAAAAATAATTGCAAAAATTCAATTCCAAAAGCCACAGCAAATCCAATACCAAACGCGTTCGCAAATTTTTTTGGGAATCAATATATCATTGGCAGCAAAAATCCCAATGGACTCAGTAATATCAGGTTACCGCCGATTTGTCTGATGGGCACGAGATACATATCACGAGCGATATAATGCTGCATATCATCCCAAAATCCGAACAAGCTCCATTGACCCAATATTTTCTCCTGACCAAACAAGAGTTCTACTGGGAAAAAAGTCACACTAATCAGCAGAAGCACATAAAGATATAACAGCGAAAACCATATTATTTTCTTGAGAGGCACATTTTGTTTTTTCCAAGAATGCAAAAAATAAACATACAAGAGCGCACCAATCAAGAAACATACCTTTGTATCAATATAAAACATGCTGAATTACAGTTATAAAGACGCGCGGAGTCATCAGAAAAAATGGCCATCACATTTTTATTATAATAATTTTTCTTATATGTCAAATAAAAATTGAGGAATATCTGCCGATTATTCATTCAAGATATATACTTAAATAATCTTTTAATATGTGTTTCTTTCAAGATTTGAATATTTCTTGTTTTTTCATTTTCCATTTGCGGATTTTTTGGATTTCTTGCAGAATTATTTCCACAAGAAAAGAGGAACAATGTTAGAAAAATAATTAGAAATTTTTTCATAAAATTTTTAAAAACAAGATATTCTGTTATAGGCTTATTATAAGAATCTTTATTATTTGTCAAAATTGTGTCCACATAAGGAAAAATGGTGCGAAATTTGACCTTTTGACATATTCACAATTTTTTGTAAAAAATATTTGCGTTTGAAAAATTTTTACAAAAATAAAATCCTCGAATATTTGAGGATTTTTTAAAATGATCTCGCTATATTATTTGTTGTTCACCAAAAATCATTGTAAAATTTTTGCAATTTTTCTGCATCAATATCACTTCTATCCAATTCAAAATCCCAAGTAAAAGATTTATAAATTTTTCCATAATTTTCAATTTTTTTGAAAAAATCCTGTTGTTCATTATCTGAAAGTGTAAAAAATGCTGGAAAATGAACTTTTACATCAAGGATTTCTGAATTCCCAGGTCAAATATCCATATGATATGCTATTTGTGCATGATATTTTCCTATAAAATAATTTTGAAAATATACACCATAATCTTCATTATTTGGATCAAGATTGTAAGAAAATTCACTCAGATTTTTCTCGATCAATTTTGTTGCCAATTTGGCATCGCCATTTTGTGGCAAGAGTGGCATTATATCCTGATTATCGTTGATGAAAATATTCCCCGAAAAAGAATATCCCTTTGGCATAGGAAGATTCTCGCGAGAAAATATATCCAAAACTGGAAAATTCGTTTGCATTTCGTGGATTTTTTGTTGTTCTTTTGTGAGTTTTAAAGCATTTTCTTGTGTTATTATTTGCATTGTATTTTGTGTATTAGTTTCAGCATTAGTGCCACAAGAAAACAAGAAAAACGAGAGAAAGATAATGAGAAAATTTTTCATAAAAAATTATTATCAATTACCGAACTTTTAAATTTTTTAAAAAAGAAATATCCAAATCATACAAAAAATCCCTATCAACAAAAATCGTGGAATATTCTAAAATATCTTCACGAGTTCAAAGAATAGAAAAAATTTTCTCCATAATCTCACGAGAATAATAATCAATATTATCTCATAAACCAATCAAAAATTTCTCATGCACATAAAAATGTATTTCCCTATCTTCTATATCTTCTGGCAATACATATGTTTCCATAAAATTTTTCAACTCTTTAATACTTCATATATCTTTCTCAAAATCATAATCAGAAGAATTCTTTTTTCATCATCATATCCGAATATCAATAACCTCATCGGTGTTTGGCTTTTTTTTGGTAATAATATTTTCTGGAATTTGCCCTACTGCTACTGCTTCTGTTTCTGTTTTTGAATTTTCTATAATTTCTTTACAAGTGTTTTGACAAGAAAAAAGTAAACATACAAAAGAAATGATTAGGAATTTTTTCATAACGGAAATATTAAAATACTATGAAACCCCGTAAAACAATCTACAGAGTTTTTTTGATTTTATATGAAATTATTTTTTTAAAAATTTTTCATATCATTTTTTCACGGTTTCATATTCTAAAAACTCATCATCAATGCGTATATCAAGGGAATTTTCCAAATCTGGATATTTTTCCAAAATCGCAAAAATATCAGTTAAAGTTTTTTCAGAATACAAATCTTTTATTTCTTTTCCATATTCAAAAAGACCATATGAATCAATAGAAAAGTATTGCATTTTATATTCATCTCATTTTTTTAAATTTTCAAGATACAGCGGAAGAAAATCATAAAAATCTTTTACAGAAAGGAAGTGATATAATACCTGACTATCCTGAGCAGAAAAATGCAAAATCACTTTGTCTTTCGAAAGATTTTTTGAAAAGTCATCTTCTGGTTTTGTAGAAGTGACTGTAAAATTATCAGAAATAAGAATTTCTCATTCGGAATTTTGTAAAATTTTTTCCGTTTCAGAAATTTGTTCAGAACTTTCTGAAATATTTTCAACTTTTTCAGTTTCCACTTTCGGATTTTCTGAAATTTTCTCAACGTTATTTCCGTAAGAAAAGAAGAACAATGCTAGGAAAATGATAAAAAATTTATGCATGCTTGTAAGAGTGTTAACAATTATTTTTCAAAAATTCTTTGTCCATTCAGTGTCAGATTTTCGATTTTTAAATCACTCAAAGCTGATAAAAATTCTTTATCCGCGAGATAATCTGTATTTCCTACCGTAATTTCCAAATTTTTATCAAGATTTTTATACAAACTCAAAATCTCAAACACCAAAATCATTTGTTCTTTTGTATACATTTCCACTACATCATACCGATAGTCATCGAGATGTAGAGCATAAATTGTGGCGTTTTTGTTGAGAACATTATTACGATTTTCATAAAAATTTTTTGTACTCTCAAAAGTGAAATTCTCACGAGTTTGTACATTTTCTGTCGCAGAAGACCCATTTTTTTCATTTTCAGAATTCGAATAACTCGACAAGAAAATGATAATTTTTCGATCAGAAAGTCGATTTTCAATTGCGGAATTTTCTCAAGCATCCTTAGAAAAATTTTTTGTTATGGAATTTTCTACGCTTTTCTCAGTGCTATTTCCGCAAGAAAAAAGGGAAAACGCGAGAAAAATAATAATGAGTTTTTTCATAATCATAACATTAGATAATAAAAAAGAGAGCAGTAGATAGAATTAAGTCATACTATCTACTGTTTATTATCATGAACGACCTACACGAAGAAATTGAATATTCCCGTTACGGTGCATCCATTTCCACCACTGTTCAACCGTAATTGAGTGTTCATCAGTATTACCAGAACGGGCAATTTCTGGATCACGAACATACAAATATTGTTTCCCATTTTCAGTGCGCCAACCATGTACAACATAAAAATGTCCGATATTGCCACGACCATAATTATTCGTACGAGACAATACCACGGCAACTTTACCCTCCGAAGCTAATTACTTCATACGATTACCGAAAGCAGCAGCACTACTAACCGATTCATATGTACCCGAGACACCCAAACCATCACGGTCATATTTCCAGAGTAACTTTTCCATCATATGTTGGATATGCGGACAAGAACCCCTTGGGCAAACCGACGACACAGCAGTGTAATTTGGATTCATCTGCTTGAAGTCATTATGAATTTCCCCGAGCGTTTTATTTACACCAAAGGTAGCCAAAGCTATTTTCAATGCAGCATGTGAACACATCCACAAATTACCCACACGCTCACTACCATACTGACTGTAACCCGGAGTTACAATTGCCTTTTTGGTAGCAGTATTTGCACCAAAATAGTATTGTGCAGGATTTGCTGAAAATGCTGTCGTTGAAGTGATGGAAATTGCCGCTGTTACTGCCACGGCAAGCAGTTTTTCTTTAAGAACCTTTTAATGGCCTCCTTCTGAAACAATAGACAAAACCAAGTCTATCAGTCGTGGTCATTGGAACCATTCTAAAACCTCTCAGATTATATAGATATATATTGGAAAGTCAAATATTTTTTAACAAATAATAATTATTCTTATAAAGAGTGGAATTAAAATATTTGCGTTTGAAAAAATATTGTGCTAAAATTTGTGGGACTAAAAAATTTTATGGCTCAAGAAATTGAAAGACAATTTGTGGTCAAGACCGACCACCCCGACTGGATAAAAATCAAAGATTCCCTTCCAGCCGAGAAAATCACGCAAACCACGATTCATCGCGGTGAGGGTAACAAGCTACGTGTGCGAATTATCGAAAATCTACAAACTGGCAAGCAAACTGGTTCGTTTGCTTTCAAGGTCGTGCAAAAAAGCGGAAAAAATGAACCGAATATTCGGGATGAATATGAGTGGGATGTGCCACCGCATGTGGCGCTCTATATCATGATCGGTCACCCAGAAGTCATCAAAATGCGGCGACGATATCTGCACAATGATGGAAAATATTGGGATATTGACGAATATCAGGGAAAAAATGAGGGTGTGGTGCTCGCGGATATCGAGCTTAAAAATGTCGATGACAAATTCAAAACGCCCGCATTTCTCGGAAAAGAAACCACCAAACTCAAAAAAATTACCAATAATTCTTTTTCGCAACATCCATTTGAAAGTTGGACCGACGAAGACAAAGAGTGGTTTGCAACACTTCAAAACGATTAAAAAATCCTCTTTCGAGGATTTTTATATTTTAACCAAACAATTCTTCGAGCCAGCCTTTTTTAGGTTTTCCACCTTCAGCGATGAGAAGAGCCTCATAGAGCTTTTTCTGATCAGCTGAAAGACGCTTTGGAATATCAACAATCAAATGTATGATGAGATTTCCTGCTTTTGAATGATATTCGAGACTCTGCAATCCTTCGCCTTTGAAAATAATTTCTTCGTTTGGTTGTGTTCCTGCACGAATATTGAGCTCTTTTTTTCCAAGAATTGGAATCATAATCGTTCGCTTGGTGCCGAGTACCGCCTCAGCTGGTGAAATTTCTACATTATAATGCAGATTAGTTCCTTGGCGCGTCAATCCACCTTCCTCATTGGGAACAGAAAAATTAATGTATAAATCACCATTTCCATCGCGTCCGCGATGTCCTTCGTCGCGAATTTTTACACTCATTCCGTCCTCAATTCCGCGAGGCACTTCCACGACTTTTTCTATTTTTTCAGAGATTTTTCCACTGCCGTGACATGTCTTACATTCGTGAATAATTTTTTCTCCAGTACCATGACATTCGCCACAAGTTCGCGTTTGTTCCATCACACCAAAAACCGTCTGCATACGCTCGCGAACCTGCCCTAAGCCATTACAATGCGAACACGTCTCCGTATCACCCCCCTTTCCGTGACAGGTTTCACACGAAATATTGCGTTCAAACTCAACTTTCCGTGTTACGCCACGAATCGCATCTTCCAGTGAAATTTTCATACGAATTTCAATATCTTCGCCCACATCCGCGCGATGACGGCGCCCACCGCCAAAGCCACCACCGAAAAATGATGAAAAAATATCGCCCAAGTCGTTTGGGTCAAATCCACCCTGAAATCCACCGCCAAAGCCACCAAATCCGCCCATACCATCGGCCGAGCCAAATCGATCATAATTCGCCTTTTTTTGTGGATCAGAAAGCGTTGCGTATGCTTCGTTGATTTTTTTAAATTTTGCTTCTGCTTCAGCATTTCCAGGATTTCTGTCAGGATGAAATTCCATCGCTTTTTTTCGATATGCCTTTTTTATTTCTGTTTCTGTTGCAGTTTCTGAGATTTCGAGAATTTCATAAAATTCTTTTGCCATATTTTGGATTTTTAAAAAAACTGAAAAATTTTTATTTTCAGTTTTGCATTGTATAAAAATTTTCCCAAAAAGCAAAATTTTTAGCACATAAAAGTTGTCGGTGCAAATTTTAGAACGCGCCAATCATATATGCAATCAATCCCACGAACATAATCTGTAAAAGGAATTTAGTCACAAGAGCAATTCGCATACCAAGCTGGAATTGCTTTTCTTTTTCTGGAGTTTCAAGATTCATTTTACTGAATCCGATATCTAGCCCCGTAATCATTAAATATGAAAAAGTGGCGCTACCCATCAAAAACCACAAAATATTTTTGTGTGCTGGAGTGGTATATTTGGTCACTTCCATTCCTGGCGGAAGCATTTCTGGGAAATTTCCAAAATTATACATCACAAAGATCCAAAGTCCGAGCAAAATGAGCAACGAAAGAATTTCCATCGTTGTGTCGAATATATTTTTTTTGAAAAGAAAGAATGGCATAATTCGAAAATTTAAAAATTAAAAATTTATTGGTGGCTTTCGGAATGGAAAATCATCATCCGCATCGTCGTCAAAATTATTCATCACATCCTGCGTCCAACGCGACAGCGCGTACAGATTATCATTGAGTGCCATATTTCGCCAATCGATAATAAAATCGTCCGGCGTTCGCTGGTCGCCCGCGATATAGTACGCCATCATCACACTATATCCCTGTTCTTCAGCGATTTGATTGATACGTTTGATGTAATCCTGAACCTTGTCAGTAAATTCTTCTCGAGAAAGTTGAGTCATAAAAAATAATTTTTTTCATTATACAAAATTTTGAGAAAAATCAAAAAATAAAATTACAAATTTGCTATATCAGTAACTGGATCGTTTGAGTGATGATTTTCTGTAGTGTCATCATTTAGTTGATTTTCTGAATCAAACCAAGCAAATGACAAAGATCAAAGAGCACAAACCATAATTGTAATCAAAAATATCCAAAAAATAATTTTCAAAACTTTTTTCATAAATATTTAATTAG
>ERZ773077.2022-NODE-2022-length-13422-cov-24.542455_pt1 | contig 13422 bp, 20 predicted proteins | sample MGYA00580612_ERZ773077 | MGnify/ENA primary metagenome ERZ773077 (study PRJEB29015, sample SAMEA2737971) | human oral metagenome | biome: human oral; feature: human-associated habitat; material: dental | place: China | collected 2021 ...
GCTGATGAAATCAGCGTAATAGAGCCCACTCAACCACTGCGTCTTGCTCGACAATACAAAGACAATTGAGAGGCTAGGACTTTTGTCCCAGCCTCTTTTCTTTTGTAGAAAACAGCAAGCTGAATAACTGCTACAGCTAAAACAATTAATCTTTTACATCAGTCTCTTTCTTAGATGGCTGAATGCCATGAGAGCTAAAGATATAATTGCTTAAGAGCGAAAATACTAACAAGCCAAGCACAAAAAACAAATCATAAGTGGGGTCAGAAGACAGGGACACGAAAGGAACCGCAAGACACAAAATTGTGATATAAAAGATTTTTAACTGCTTGATATAAAGACAAAAGAGTTCAATACTCCGACCACCACTGATCTGAGACGTAGACTTACTTTTCGCGTACCAGATGATAAAGGCTTCCGCATAACAGAATAAACTTAGCAAAAAGACCATTCTCCCAAAGCGAATCCTCAGCAGAATTCCCACTGCTAACAATAAGATGAAACCTAAGCTCGTAGCAACTACTGCTCGCCTAGTATTAGTCATAAAATCAACTCCTTTAAAGGATAAATTCAAAGAATGTCTTTAGCACTTTTTTCTTTTTAGTCTCAAGTAATTCAAAAAATCAATTCTTATTTCTATGATGAGAACTAAAAAATATAAGCAAAACAATTAAAAACGAGACAATTAGACCTACCGTAGTTTGGTTTAAAAACGGATAATTAAAAAATAAATAATTATAGAGTGTTAATAATAGACCTCCTGCCGTTAGCGCAAAAGATATAAGCAGAGAAATTTTAAAAAACAAATTTTTTTCCATATTAGTGACCTCTTTTTTACTTGTATATTCCATCAGAAAAGCGAAACTATTTTTCTAAAATGCCAAAAAATTAACAATAACTAGTTTAAAGCCTTCTTTTTCGGATGATACGGTAAGTCATCAAACAGCAGAGGAGCATGAGAAAGAGTCGGGCAATAATCACGCTGATAGCATTTGTAGTAAAATCATTGAAGAAAAAGCCTTTGCTATTGGAAAGTTTCAATAAGAGTCCTTCCGTTCCATCGGTTGAAATTGAAAAAATAGTTAATATCTTATTTATCAAACCATCTCTAAAGATATTCATCAAAAAATCTGGAGCTAAGAACATCCCTACAGAACTTGCGAACGTTGCTAGAGGCGACTTTGTCACACTAGATATGAGGACCATCACCCCAATAATAAATAGCAAACCAACAAACTGGAATAGGATAAGGCGAATTAACAATTCTGAGAGATTCATCTGGACAGGAAATTGCAAAATATTATAAATAGTCGAAATCCATTCCAAATTCATCTGGACACTGGTATCCCAACCGCTCCAACCGAAGTAGGTCCCAAATACCAGCAAAACAAGGCTATTAACAAGGACAAATGTTAAAGTAGCAATTCCAAAAACAGATAAGATTTTTGCAGTCGTTAACTGATTGCGACCATATTTAGTTGTTAGAAGCAATGAATCCATCTTTCTTGCTCGGTCACCTGAGAAAACAGAGCAGCAAATATAGATCACAAATACCACCATTAAGCTAAAAGCAGCATTTAAGGTATTAAACAACTTATGCCAAGGAGCAAAATTTCCCAGCTTTAAAGTTTTTAAGGGAAAATGAGACTGCAGCTCTTCTTGCGACTTGAGACTGATCTGATCATAATGTAAGACATCGTCAGATTTATAGGTATCTGTTAAAATTTCTTGAGAATTTGAGACGAGGCGATCAATGGCATACCAAGAAAACATATCATACAAATCATTCTGTTTAAAATAGGGCATATTAGCTGCATAGTCATTAACGATTTTATCCATTAAATCATCAGATAAATAACCTGTATGCTCTTCAGCAATCTTTTGTTTGATCACAACTGCTTGTCTTCCATGTATTCGATCAGCTGAAGACCCGCTAATCTGACCATCATTAAAAAAATTTGCATAAAACAATCCAGCTAAAACCAACATAATAGCCAAGACTGCACCTAAAACTGATTTCTTTTTTAACAATTTTTTCAATTCAAAAGGAACTAAAGCTATCATCCATTTACCTCCTCTCTAAAGTAATAAATATACAAATCTTCCAGACTTGGCACTATCCGTTGCGCCCCTTCGAAAGGACTATCTTCGCTAATAACCCGCAAGACGATACCGCCTGGTTCTATCCGCTCATTCACAATGACATAATCTTTTGCAAAACGCTGCCACTCACGCTCGGAAACACGAAATTCCCAAACTTGCCCATCGATAAGCGAAAGAAGTTCCTTAGCACTACCTCTCTCCACAAAATTTCCATCTTTTAGGATTAGGATTTCCTTGGCTATCGCTTCTACGTCCGATACGATATGGGTAGATAAGAGGATGATTTTATCAGCCGATAGCTCACTGATAATATTTCTGAATTTCACCCTTTCCTTGGGATCCAGTCCTACGGTTGGCTCATCTAAAATCAATATTTTGGGATTATTGAGAAGTGCCTGCGCAATGCCGAGTCTTTGCTTCATACCACCCGAATAGGAAGCAATCTTCTTTTTCCGAACATCATATAAACCAGTAAGTTTCAAAAACTTATCGCTCTCTACTCTGGCTTGTTTCTTCGTCATCCCCTTAAGAGCAGCCATATATAAAAGGAAATCAAGCCCCGTAAAGTTATGATAATAAGAAAAATCTTGAGGCAAGAATCCGAGATACTGGATATACTCTTTAGCATGCGAGGCGTCATCAAACTTTATCCTTCCTTGACTCGGCTTTATGAGATCACAAATGATATTCATCAAGGTCGTCTTACCTGTACCATTTGCCCCAAGCAAACCATAGACTCCCTCAGTAAATTCACAGGAAATATCTTTGAGCACAGACTTAGAGCCATAGCTCTTGCTAATGTCTATCATTTCTAATTTCATAGATGCCCTCCATTTCAAAAAATGCTACTAGAGATCGTAAGTCACTATTTTTCCTAAGATTTCAAACGATTATTATGCTGTTATTATATCATAAATTTTTGATTAAAAGTTCTTTTGTCTTAACAGACCTCAACCATTTGTAAAGTCAATCTTAACCTACTTAGATTATAGCGCGCTTTCTTCAAATAACAAGCCGAAAATCATAAACAGTCAGTATTTCATCCTAAATGGTCATTTAAAGAAAAAACAGCACTTGCTGGAAGCAAATGCTGTACATTATTTAACTATTTCACAACTAAGAAGCCAAACGCCTATAATCTTTCTTAACGGAAACGGATAGAAATTAAAGATGCGATTTGAAAGATATTCAGTCTTCTTTCAAATGATCAATATTTAGCATGGGAGGCTCGACGTACTTCCAACCGCCAAATATAGAACCTAGGATAACTACTAAAAAGTAAATAATCAAATATTTCTTTTTTCGCATCATACACCTCCGCTACTATTTCTGTTTTTCAACAAGAGTTAATCTTAGTGCCTCAACCCATATTGAAGATAACCGCCCCAAAGTCCACCTACTAATGCACAACCAGCAACAGCCCATGGTCCAGCAGGCAAGCAAGTCATTCCAACCTGAACTGCACCAGAAGCTGCTGCTTTAAAAATATCTTGTGCGCTAGGATTATAGTGTCCTCCACCACCTTCAATGGTAGTTAACATATCTGCATCCATTACTTCAAAATGTGACATTACTTTTGTGTCCACAATAGCTACCTCCTTGTTATTGTCATTTTGTTTTGCTCAAAACCCTAGAATACATCAAAGCGAATAAATCGGTACAAAATTATTTATTCCTATCGTGTGATTTACTATATTTGATTCCCCAAACTAGTAGGGAAAATAAAACAAGTAATACAAGTGTACATATCAGTGCAATAAATTTTTGAAAGTCATTACTAGCTACCACTGTCCAGTAAGTACTAAAAAGAAGCATGAAAAAAGTTAAAGTAGTAAAAAATATTTGTCCAGATAATATCGATGTTTTGTATCTTTTATTTGCCATATCTACAAAGTAAAGATTTAAAATCAAATTTCCCACTAGGATGACTGCGAAACAGACTTGGAAAAGAATTGACATTTTTAAAAATTCGCCATTAAGTATAACCAGAAATAGGGCTATTCCTGGAAGCTGGGCAGTAAAAACTCTCATCAATAACTGGCTTTTGAATAATTTACTCATATTTTACACACCCTCTTTTATACTATACCTTAAATCTGCATTAACATAATAAAAGCAAAAGGTCATTTATCCTTTCTAAAATATAATAAAAAATTTGCTATCATAAGAAGCATAAAATAAGCAATTGCTACTATTTTAGAAAACTCCCATAAATGAACAGAAAATATAATTGCAAACACTGTCATTGTTAGCGCGATTAATTTATTATGTTTCATACAAAATTTCCTTTTGAACTTATATTCATGCCATGATTTTAACTGACAAAAATTTAATGTACTATCAGTATCAGATATAGAAGGAGAAAAATTTTGGGAAAATCCACTTTTAATTTCATATTTCCACTACCATTATGACAAACAAGCCATCAAAGTAGCTCCTGTTGCCAATGCTTGAGCTCCAAGGTACATTGCGACTGGTAATCCTGCACCTGTCGCTGCTGCACTAATTGCTGATGCCCCAGCAGCAAACGACGCTGCCCCATAACCTAAGCAAGCATAGCTGAATCCACCGCCTTCAATAGCAGTTAACATATCTTCATCCATCACTTCAAATTGTGACATTACTTTTGTATCCATAATAGATACCTCCTGTTGTTTTTATCGTGTATCGCGACCACATCTAAAGTATAACACTTTCTTCTAATCTTTGGTCACAAAAATCATGAATAGTAGATATTTACTCCTGAATAGTCATTTTAAAAATACATTCTCCAAAATAGAGAATGTATTTTTATGTTTTATCTTCGCATCTTTTCTAACTTTTAAATTGACTAGTAAGGAAATTTAATCCTTCTGACGCTTTGGACAGAGAGTAGCAAACATTGCCCCTAATGCAATAATGCCTAGCAATATGATGTATTCACTCTTCTGGTCCCCTGTCTGGGGCAATATTCTTGAAGCCGGATGAACTAATGCCTCTTTACTCTTTTGATTATTGGAATTACTATCCATTAAAGTGAGAGTTTGACTAGTCTTAGCTTCCGCACTTTCCTGCAAAACTGGCTTAGAAAAGTCTCTGTCGCTGTCCTTGGCGGTTGGGATAGTTATCGAATGAGCAACTACAGAACCACGTTCATTTTCAGTTGTATTTGACTGTTCCACTTTCTCATCTTGTTTAATTGCTGAACTAGCATACAAATGGTCATACAATTGTTGAGCTGTAACTCCTCCTCCAGCCCAACCAGACACAAGTTTTCCATTTTTTAGATAAAGAATAGTCGGAGTTCCGGGTATTCCAACTGTTTCAAATAAAAATTTCTTTGCCTGATCATCGAAATCTTTCCCATCACTATTATAATATTCAAGATGATTATCAATTAATTGATTAAACTCTTTCAGAACGGGAGAAAACTCTCGACAATAATAACAGGTCGGACGACCAACATAGATTGTATGATCTTGACCATCTTCAGTAAAAGCTTGGTATACTTGATTAATCGAAACTTTTTGAAAATCAGCTACATTTTCTAGATAGCTTTCCATAGTTACTTCAGCTTTAGCAGTCTCAGTGTGAACTGGTGGATTAGAATTCTGCTCTGCAGTCTGAGTTTTTGTAATTTGGCTTGACTCTGCTTCACTACTGGATTCAGACTTAGTATCTGATTCAGTCGGTAATGTTTTATCAGTGCTTCTACTGACCTCTACTCTTTCTTGACCATCTTGTACTACTATGCTATCTGCATCAGCTGCCACCGGCAGAGCACCTAGACCAAGAAAAAGCGGGCAAAGCAATATCGAAATAAACCATTTGTTTTTCATAATAAACTCCTTCTATTTTTATAGGTCTAGTTTAACTTATTTTTAGAGCAGAAAAACAAGAAAATCCTAAATGGTTCTTATTTACTCTTAAACAGTCATTCCAATCGCATCCATAAAATAATTCTAAAACAAACGTTGGTGAATATATTTACCTTTTCATATCTTTTAAACTGTCTAATTCCTCACATTAGGAAAATAAATGATAGAATAGAAACTTACCATTCAGGAGTGAATAAAGACTGATTAAGATTTAACCCACTAAAACAGTATTATTTTTGTTATACTAATATCATTAAAACAAGGGGGCATATTATGAACAAAAAAGAATCAATCAAACAATTCAATGTATTATCAACTGAGGAATTAGAAAAAATTTCAGGAGGAGGTAACAATTGGCTTAATGCTTTTTGGAACAATTTTTTAAATCTTAGGAGACTCACTGAATCAAGTACTTCTCAATGGAGTTAACTTCCATAGTAAAAAATCATAAGAGACAATGAATACTATTTCCATTCATTGTCTTTTATGTCTTTAAGGGATATTTCAATCTCCTGACGAAAAAAATAATTTTGACTGACTGTCCTCAGAGAAACATTGGGATAGTGGCTGATAATATTTTGAACATTGGAGAGACCAAGCCCTCTATTTTCTCCTTTAGTGCTAAAGCCCTTTTTAAAAATATTATCGGAATGGATAGAAAACTCTTTTATTGTATTCTCAACAATAAAAATCTGTCTATTTTCCTGATCCAAAAAAGCAAAAGAAACTACTGGATGACTAGTCTCCACTGCTGCTTCCATAGCATTATCAGCCAATATGGAAACAATCGTGATAAAATCAAGCAACTCCATTCCTTGAAGTTTGATTTCTTGAGGAACTTCCAAGCCAATTTCTATTCCCTTGCTCTGAGCTTCTAGAAATTTTGCTGACAAGACGCTCTTGAGAGCATCATTGTGGATATTGGACAGACGACCCAAATCATATTTAGATTGGTTGAGCGCTTGACCTGAGTCTTTAAGGACTTGGTTATAAATCTGCTCGATGGCTGGTAAATCGTGCGTATCAATTCCCAACTTCAGACTCCTTAAAATATTGATGTAATCATGCCGGAAACTTCGCAACTCATTATAAAGTTCTTCAATATGCTGACTGTAATCGGACATATTTCTCAATTGTAACTCTCTTTGTTCACTTAACTGCTGTTGAATTCGCTCCCGCAAATTACGGTCTAGGATATTTACCGAACTGAGAAAGAGAATAATATAAATTATCACAATTAATTTTCTATGTGGCAAATTAACCACATTATGAGTTATTTCTAAATAAGAGAAAAATTGTACAAATACAATATAAAAAATCATGGATATATCAAGGAAAATGACTAGGTGTTTATCAGCCTCATTTAATCTAAATTCTCTTAACCGCTTAAATTTATAATGTAGTAAACTTGGGATCCATAACGATAGTAAACTAGCTACAAAAGCCGTAATATTTAAAATAAGCTGTTCTTCATTTATTAGTTGGTTATATTCCAAACCGAAAATAGGAATAACAAAAAAAGTTAATATACGATATAGAAGATTCCAAAGAACAACTGGGAAAAGACCATAAAAGATAGATAACTTTATAGGAATAAAACTCTGTCTAGTTAATAATAAAGAAAAAATTAAAAAATAAACTGGAAGATCTAAGTAAGTTAAAAAAGTTTCACTAAATAAGACAAAAAGCAGAATATTAAAAAATATATAAATAAAAGGTATTAAGACGTACTTAATCCATGTCAACTTAATTCCACTGATACGTGAAAATAAGAAAGACAGAGCTATCATTTCGAAAACAAGTAAAACAATTTGTATTATTCTTGGCATAATTTCTATCCTACTTCTATCATATTACTTCTCTACTGCCTTAAAGCTGTCCGTAATCCTTTCATCTTGAGGCGTGATACATAGCAACTAGCGCCATTAGGAAAATAGGCTATGTTTTCTATCTTATCCAGCTGAGAGATGTTCGCTGGATTGACCACATAAGAGCGATGGCACCGATAGAGACGCTTGTCCTGCTTTGTAATCTCAGAAAGCTGTCCGTAAAATTCGATCCGCTCTTTCTTAGTATAGAGAACTAGTCTATGAGGCACTTCTGATGTCTCAAAATAATAGATTTCATTAAAAGGCACCTGAAAATCTGATTTGGAATTTTCAAAGAGAAAAGTTTCCTCAGCTTGAAAACTGTCCTTTCTCTCGTAAAGATAGGCCAGGTCCTGCTCAATCTGCTTGATAAAATCCTCCTCAGGCAAACCTTTGTCAATAAAGTCAAAAGCTGATACCTGATAACGAAAAGTCAAGGGCATAAATTCTGAGTGAGTCGTCACAAATACAATCAGAGCATAGGGATCCAACTTGCGAATCTTTCCTGCCACCTCTAGCCCCTTCTGCGTCTCTTGCTTAATCTCAATATCCAAAAAGAAAATCTGATGGCTCCCCCGTTCCCTTACTGCATCAATCAGCATGTCCGGCTTGCCGTAGATTTCTAAAAACTGGCATTCCCAGCCGTTCTTTTCCAAAATTCCCTGAATGGTTGACTCCATATAGGCTTGTTGCTTAAGGTCGTCTTCTAATACAAAAATTTTCATCTTATTTTCTTCCTTCCTGAGACCAGCGCTTGATGAGACTGGATAAATGACGCCTTGAGCAGACAATATCTCCTAAGTCAGACTGCTCAAAAAACAAGCTTTTACGCTCCCTGTCAAACCCTTGGACCTTGGCTAAATTGACCAGTGTTTGACGATTACAGTGAACCAGCACATCAGGATAGAGCTTGGCCAGCTCAGTCAGAGAAGCCCTAAGGCTGTAGTTGCCTTGTCCAGTCACGATGAGAACGACGTGCGGCTTTTGAGGATGGGACTGGATATAGTAAATTGTCGAAAGATCCAGCTTTCGAAGGGTGTTGCCGTCTTTGATTACGATAGTAGCCATTGTCTACCTCCTTTGCTCTAGCATAGCACAGGTTGCATCACAAATGACTCCCAAATCCTAAATGGTAGCTGAGAAGTCTTAAATGGTCCAAGAAGTACTAAGTAAAAACTTACTTGTTAGGTAAGTTTTTATGATCTATTATTTCAGTCCGATATATTGGTGCCAAATATTTGTACGAACTCTTACTTTTTCTTTTTCTGTGGGAAAAGGGGCATGCCCAAAGCAGCAATCTTTTCAGCCGGAACCTTCATGCCTTCTTTGATCCATTTGGAAAGCACCGAAACAACAGCAGAACTCCAGAATGAATTCATATAGGAATTGGCTGTCTTCTTCCCACCTTTGCTGCGCTTTTCAAGGAAATCAAAGACCGCCTGTGTCAGCAACTTTTCAAAATTATAGTCAATTGCCAGACTAATGACACGCGCTTCCTTCTTGGCTTCCTTAAAAAGAAAAAGCCAAATTTGGTACATTTCTGTCTTGAAATTAAACTGCTCCAGCTTGTCGACAATTCCCTGAACCGTATTTTTGAAAATTCCCTCTAGAATTTCTTCTTTGGAGCTATAGTTACGATAAAAGGCTGCGCGCGAAACCCCAGCTCGCTCGACTAATTCAGAGATGGTAATCTTTTTCAAATCTTTCTTCTCTAACAATTGCATCAGAGAAATTTCCAAGGATTCCTTTGTAATTCGATTAGATTCTTGATTATAAGTTTTTAAATTTGCAAGGGATTTTTCTGATATTTTCTTTTCCGCCATAACAATTTCTTTCTTCCTGTATCAGCTGAGAATTAAGGCTTTATATCAAAGCATCTTCATGTTATAATTGTAAGAAAAGACATGTTTTTTGTCAATGTAGAGAACTGATAGAGCAGGAGAAACTAAATGACTTGGAAAATTGTTGCCGATTCCGGCTGTGACTACCGTGAGATTACAGATCTGGCCAACCAGACAAAGTTTGAGAGTGTGCCGCTGACCATTCAGATTGATCATGAAATTTTTGTGGATAACGCTCATCTCAATATTGATGACATGATGGAAAAAATGTATGCTACTTCAAGTGCTTCAAAATCGGCCTGCCCAAGCCCTGATGACTACCTTAAAAGCTTTGAAGGAGCTGAAAATATTTTTGTCGTGACGATTACAGGCTCTCTTTCTGGTAGCCACAATAGCGCCCAGCTAGCTAAAAAACTTTTCTTAGAAGAAAACCCAACAGCAAATATCCATGTTATTGACAGTCTTTCGGCTGGTGGCGAAGTTGATTTGATTGTCAAAAAATTGAACGACCTCATCAAAGAAGGGCTTTCTTTTGAGCAAGTCGTGGAAGCCATCACCCACTACCAAAAAAACACAAAGCTTCTCTTTGTGCTGGCTAAGGTAGATAATCTGGTCAAAAATGGTCGTCTCAGCAAGCTAATCGGTGCGGTTGTCGGCCTCCTCAATATTCGCATGGTCGGCGAGGCCAGCGATACTGGTACTCTGGAGCTTCTCCAAAAAGCTAGAGGGGCTAAAAAGGCTTTGACTGCTGCTGTCGATGAAGTTCTGAAAGCTGGATATAAGGGCGGCCGCATTATCATTGCTCATCGCAATAACGAGAAATTTTGCCAGCAATTTGCAGAAGTTATCAAGGAAAAATTCCCAACAGCCGACATTTCTTTCCTACCAACTTCTGGGCTTTGTAGCTTTTACGCAGAAGAAGGCGGCCTCTTGATGGGCTACGAAATTTAATTATCTCCTTTTGAGCTGAATATCCGTATTCAGCTCTTTACTTTTTCGATTTAATTCGTTAAAATAGAAGAAAGAAAAGGAGTGAAAGTCATGGCAAGAGGACGCGGCGTCGCCAGCCCCCAAGATAAGGAGGCAATGCGACTCATCTCTAAAAAAATAAAAACTTTATTGAAGGAAAAGCAAATCAAACAAATTGAACTTTCCCGAGGAACAGGAATTCCAGCCAGCACTCTTACTGGCTATATCAAAGGAAATTCCCTGCCTGTCCTAGAAAATATGCAAAAAATTGCAGACTTCTTTGATATGGATGTTCAAGAGCTGGATCCTCGCTATTTATCAGTTCATAGCCCTACATCATTTTCGCTAGAGTTCGCAGATGTTTTCCAAGCCCTAGACCAGACCCACAGACAAGCTGTAACAGACTTTGCTAAAAAAGAGCTGGAAAATCAAACGACTGAGGAAAGATTAAAAGACGACTATTTTCCTTACAAGGTCTATGAGAGCTATCAGACTTTTTTGAACAAGCCCGAACAAGCTGACATCGTCTGGTTAGACAAAGAGCTTGACTATGATATTGCCCTCTGGATTCGGACAGATTCACTGAAACCCAAGTATCCGCAAGGTTCTGTGGCACTCATCAAGAATACACACTTTGAATTTGCAGGTGCTATCTATGCCATTGATTACGACGGTCAAACCATTTTGAAAAGAGTTTTCAACGATCCAACTGGCATCCGCCTCATTTCTCTCAATAAAAAATACAGCGATAAATTTATCCCGCATCAAGAAGAACCCAAGGTCATCGGCCGTGTCATGGCCGCCTTTATGCCCTTAGATTTATCAGAACAAGCACAAAAGCCACTTTAGTACATAAAGCGGCTTTTCTATTTTTTCTTACTCCCTTTGCTTGCAATCGTGATGACTGCTGCTGTCAGAAAGAAAATAATATAAGTGGCAATTGGGAACCAGACATAGCGATGGTCCAAAGTAGGCAATGGTAGCAAAGGTCTATGACGGCGGCTCCTCACTCCAAAGTAATGAAACAAAAGAGCCATAGGGTTTATATAAAGAAGGGGATTGACTAAGTCTCTCAAAGAAGTGACCCTCTTTGCACTATCTTCACGGAGAATAGAAACATAGGCATAGTAAAGTAAAACAAAAATATTTATAAACAAAGGAAAAACATATTGACTCTTTGAATATGTAGGGAGGAAGGGGATTTGAAAAACCAGGATGCCCGTAATCATTGTGAAAAGCATAAGGACGGAGAAATCCAATAACCAAGCTAGAAAACCATGGCTCTTGAGCCATGTATTCGCTTTATCTAGCCAAGTCCACTCGTTTGGATTTGCTCCTCTATCCTCAGTTTTATTTTTATTCACATCCACACCCCCTCTCTTAGCTTTTAAGACGAGTTTTGAAACCAGATTCTATTGACATGACCTGCATCAATCAATATAGCGAACACGATTGACCTTGGTTTTCATGATATAGGGATTGACTAAATCATGGTATTCATCATATTCCCCAAATAAAAAGCCTTTTCGTAAAATAACTTCATTCCCATCTATCCCGTAGTCCATATTAATCGGGACAGAATTTTCTGAACCGACTATGGAAAAATGAAAGAAAATTGTAAACCATATAAAAAGTGCAAGAGGTACACTCAGAAGCCCCCAGATGAGATGAAACCAGCGAAATTCCCGTTTTTTCAAAAAGCGAAACCATAAGTGACAAAATACGACCACGGACAGAAGAAAAAGCCAATTGTTCCACAGCAGGGGCGTAAAGGCCAAGCCAAAGGGACTCAAGCTAAAATGCAGCAAGACAAAGATAAACAACAAGATATAGAGCACTAGCCAAATGACTTTAGAAAACTTCCAGCGTTTCGCTTTTTCTTCCCTTGTATCTTCCAAATTTAGCTTACTCATTTCCAACCAACTCCACAATCTTCTGGAAAGTCTTGCCGTTTCGGATGGTCAGTTGCTTGTAAAAACTAGATTTGAGCAGTTTCTTATGGTAGTTGGACTTGAGATAGTCCGCTTGGTCAGCATTGCTATAAAAGAAAGCCGTCTGCCCAAAATGCAGCTGCTCCTTGTCATTTGCCCAACTGCCCGCCAGCTCTTGAACACTCTCCCTATCTGTCTCCGGCAGATAAAAAAGAACATCTCGCCGAAAAGCTGTTTCATCCTGCCACCAAGCAGGCAGATTGGATATTTCCTTTTGAAGCATGGCAGAGCTGACAAGGACAAAAGGCAGAGGAAAATCATAAGACCGACTGAAATAAGCCGTCAAAATCTCCCGAATCCTCTCCTCCTGCTCCTCGCTATCAAAGAAAAGATTGCCACTATTGATGTAGGAAACTGGATTTCCAAAACCCAACCCAGCCAAATCCTTCTTCAAATCAGCCATAACGACCTTGTTTTTCCCGCCAACATTGATTCCGCGGAGTAAAAGTGCATAACGCATGTGTGCTCCTTACAAATATATCTATTATTTCCAAACTAGCTGTTCGAGTTTTTCGAGTAGATCATCCGTTTTTCTTTGACAGCTTTTCCTAGGTCAATGACCTTTTCCTCGCCGTCAAAAACAAAACCCATTTTTTCATAAAAGGCGATAGCACGTTTGTTATCTTCTAAAACCCATAATATAATCTCTTGATAACCATTCAAGGCAGCAAAAGCAGCCTGCATCAACTGCTGTCCTACACCCTTGCCATAATAATCTTTTAAGATATACAGGACAATAATTTCACCCGCTATCGTAGCTGAATCTCGAAAATCACCGTAGCTAACAAAGCCA
>ERZ773077.2023-NODE-2023-length-13417-cov-23.023649_pt1 | contig 13417 bp, 17 predicted proteins | sample MGYA00580612_ERZ773077 | MGnify/ENA primary metagenome ERZ773077 (study PRJEB29015, sample SAMEA2737971) | human oral metagenome | biome: human oral; feature: human-associated habitat; material: dental | place: China | collected 2021 ...
TGCTCATCATGAGTGACGTTGGTGTGCAGGTGGCTTCAAATCTTACTGAAGAATTGCGTTATGAAGCCAAGCTTGAAAATGCTAAGAAACCTGATACTCTTCGTCGTGTCATCATTGAAAAATTAGTGGAGCTCTACGAGAAAGATGGACAATACAATGAAAGCATCAACTTCCAAGATGGTTTGACAGTCATGCTCTTTGTAGGTGTCAACGGAGTCGGGAAAACAACTTCTATCGGGAAATTGGCACACCGATACAAACAAGCTGGCAAGAAAGTCATGCTGGTTGCAGCAGATACCTTCCGTGCTGGTGCGGTTGCTCAGTTAGCAGAATGGGGTCGTCGTGTAGATGTTCCTGTTGTAACAGGTCCTGAGAAAGCAGACCCAGCCAGCGTTGTCTTTGATGGGATGGAGCGAGCAGTAGCAGAAGGTATTGATATTTTGATGATTGATACAGCTGGTCGTTTGCAAAACAAAGAAAACTTGATGGCAGAATTGGAAAAAATTGGTCGTATCATCAAACGCGTAGTGCCAGAAGCACCTCATGAAACCTTCCTAGCTTTGGATGCTTCAACAGGACAAAATGCTCTAGTACAAGCTAAAGAGTTTTCAAAAATTACTCCTGTTACAGGAATTGTCTTAACCAAGATTGATGGAACTGCCCGAGGTGGTGTTGTTTTAGCCATCCGTGAAGAACTCAATATTCCTGTTAAGCTGATTGGTTTTGGTGAAAAAATCGATGATATCGGTGAATTCAATTCTGAAAACTTTATGAAGGGCCTTCTAGAAGGTCTGCTATAAAAGAAAATCCTGCAAGAATTCTTGCAGGATTGTTTTTGATTATTCCAATCGACCATCCCCTTACGATAGGCGATATCAGGTTACCGTCGTGGTCGTAAACGTTAGTGAGAAGTTGAATTGTTCAAGAATGAGAAAGACCGTCTGAAAGTTGGCTGCAATTGGTTGGGAATCAGACGGCCTGAGAGGTTATTGGAACAAAAAAACGCATGCATACCTTTCGCACCCAGTACGCAGGTTACGGCTTGTTATTTACTCTAGTTAATTGATTATATTTACGTAATTTGGCTATATCTTTCCCTGTTTTTATCATTTCAATACAATTAAATTGTATTTTATAATCTTCTTCATAATACATATCAAGCTGTTCATAATCTGTTTCGTAATACATAATATCAATTGTTTCAATTACTTTATCACTACAATTTATAATAAAAATTAATTCATTATTATTTACGAAATCATATAGATATGATAATCCTATCATGGCATTTTGTGTAAATATAGCCACGTTATCTGAAAAATTCTCTGTGTCAGGAATAATTTCATTTAATATATTCAACGTTTTTTTAATCTTATCAGGAGAAATTTCTTTGTTTATACTAATATATAAAAACATTCTATCTAGCAACTCAGTACATAAGGAAAAATATGGCTCTTTAGTTACTCTTTTAATATGATTTTCTTCTAAAAACTTATCAAAATCTTCTATAAAATGTAAAATTCTATCGATGCAACATGCTCCAAAAAGTAATCTTTGTGTATTTGTTAAATTGTCTAATTCCTTTTTTACTTTTTCCTCATATTTTTCCATATTAGCACCTTTCTATGTTACGTCTTTTTCCGATAACAATCCGGCCACATTGCGGATGATGTGCGAGCAACCCAGCACGCTCCAGCATTCGCCGAGCAAGCCTATCCCGTATTAGTCGGAATAAAAGCTGCGGCTCCATACTTGCCGAGGAGGAATGCATCAGCGATCTGGCTGGTTTGGTGGCAGTGTGGGAAAGTATGCTTTTGTGGCTGGGCATGACTAGTTTGTCGCCGTTTGTACAGTTGGTTTTGTTTCAGACACTTTAACCAGGATCTCAACTCAATCTCTGCTTGCTGATTGTTTTATTTGAAAACGAATGATACATATAAATTTTGATTATTTTTAAAGTTATCTAGATATTTTCTGGTTTTTATAATACTGTCACTTTGAATATTTCCTTCATAATACCAATTATAATAAGTATGTTCAAATTTATTATTATTTTTTTTATATAAATCTCCTCCTAAAATAAAAAAATTTAAATATTCTAAAATATCTATAATATCATTAGATAATTCTATAGGTATAATTACAGTATTTTCTCCTTGTTCAAATAAACTGACTCCATTATTAATATAAATGCTAATTAATTTATTCATAAATATACTCCAGTGGTTATTTATTAGGTTTAAATAAACGGTGATTAATGTTGCCATTTGACTCTTTTATATATTCAAAAAACCCTTCTTTTCCTTTATATCTTCCAGGTATTTCTAGTTTTTGTCGTGTTATTCCATCATCACCTTTAATTTTTGATACTTTACCATATCTTGAAAAACTATCAACAACCTTAGGGCAACTATGATAATCTCCTGATGAAGCCTGTTTTTAACTTTTTCTGTGTATCTTGTCCCTTTAAAGAAATTTTTTGCTTGACACTTGCCAACACATAATTTTGCAGCTTTGCCTAAAACAGCTCCTGTTATCGCACCGATACCAGCTCCAAGTGCCACACTTCCATAATTAATATCATTCCATTCTTTACCATTAATTATATTAGAAGCAACTTGCATACTTGCATCTGTTGCAGCACCTGAAAGTGTAACCACTCACATCGCAATTAGAATCGGTATAAAAGTTATATTTCCACTGGGATCTATCCAACTTTGAGTATTCGGCGCAAATCAGAAAAAGTTAAATCCACCCCACAACCCAATCGGATTCTGATTCACAAACCGACCCGCATCAGGTTTGTAATACCTGAAGAAATTGTAATGCAGCCCCGTTTCACGGTCGGCATACTGGTTTTGCAGGCGGAAGGGCTGGTAAGCGCTATCCGTTACCTTGGTTTCCTCTTTCAGACGACCCCAGGCGGTGTATTCGCAGTACCACAAGAGATTGCCGTCCTTATCGATCATCTCTCTCGGGATGCCGATTTGGTCGCAGTGGAAGTAGTGGGTTTGTTGGCGGTTTTCGCCGTCTTCGGTTGTCCAATCGCGGACTTGCGCCAGCAGTTCGTAGCTGTCAGGATTGGTGTAGATATAGGTATACCTGCTGTTCAGGTGTACTTCCTGTAGCAAATGGCTGCCGTCCCAAATGAAGTAGGTTGGGGTTTCGAGACCGTCTGAAAAGGTTTAGGATAGTGTTTTCAGACGGCATGGTATTATTTTTGTTAGATTTTCTAAATAATAAATATTTTTTTCAATTGGTTATTCAAAATTTTTTAAATTTCCTCTAGTTTTTCTTTCATCAAGTTTTCCAGCCAGTCTTCAAATTTTTCAAATTCAGTATCCTCTTCCCACTCTTCAGGAGGAATATCAGGAAAAAAAACACCAAAATTTTCATTTTCTTTTGTAAGAAGGAAACCAGCTTGCTCGCCAGTTCTTGGAATGGAAATAGTAATTAAGATATTAGGGAATAAATTACAATCAGTTCCTTCAAAAACTTGTTGTGACCAATCATAAAGCTCGTTAGGAGCTAAAAAATCGAATCCAGGTAGTAACTCATCTTGAAACAAAGTACAAGATCCTACTGTTAGAAGAAATTCTCTATATATTTTAGGGAATTTGACTTTATATTTTTTTTCAAAATCATTTATCTCATCTAAAGAAACATCATATCTATTTTTAAAAATAAAATTTGATTTTCCATAATTAATTAAGTTTCCATTACTAGATTTGATTAAATCTTGTATATCTACAAGAATTTTTTTGAAATTATCCATAAATTAATATCCTTCATTCAATTTTTATATCTATTATCTAGGAACAATTTGGTTAATTATTCCTGTTGGGGTGCTATATGGAAAATGTGTTCGTAGAGCAGACCCAGTACCGTGTATAGTTCCAGTATGGGGGTGTTTCACAGGAGTTAGATTCCACCATGTATTTGTATTAGAAGTAAAACTATACAAATTGCTCCCACCTAATAGTAAGATAGAATCCTGATTCACAAACCGACCCGCATCAGGCTTATAATACCTGAAGAAGTTGTAATGCAGCCCCGTCTCACGGTCGCAATACTGGTTTTGCAATCTGAACGGCTGATGCACATCTTTATCAAACCGTTCGTCCTTCTTCAGACGCCCCCAGGTGGTGTATTCGCCGTACCATAAGAGATTGCCGTGGATGTCCGTTATCTCCCTCAGGATGCTGATTTGGTCGCAGTGGAAGTAGTGGGTTTGTTGCCGGCTTTCTCCGTCTTCGTTGGTCGAGTTATGTACCTGTGTCAGGGGTTCGTAGCTGTCAGGATTAGTGTAGATATAGGTATACCTGCTGGCCGAATTAATTTCTTGCAAGAGGTGGCTCCCGTCCCAAGCGAAGCGGGTTTGATTTTCGAGGTCGTCTGAAAAACAGAAACTGTGTGCGTACTGCACATACCCTACGTCAGAATTGAAGGTATTTGTGTGGGCTACGGCTTACTAAACGATTTTAGGCTGCTTAGGCTTACATCTGTTTATCTATATTTTTTAAGATCCTGTAAAGTAATTAGATTATTACTTAAATCATCTAAAAATAACAATTGAATTTCATATTCACGTTTTAAATTTTCGTCCTCTATTTTGCCATCTTTGGAGTATGGGAAATTCGCTAAAGCATCTTTCCAGTTAATTACGTTTTCAGCACATGCAGCAAAATAATAACTATCAGATGATTTTTGTTGTATACCTAGTAACATATTTCGAATCGAAGCTAATAATTCTATAGTTCCTTGCGTTTCTACCATGTCATTTAATAGATCATCATCATCCCAATTTATATCCTCTATAGCTTTTTGAGAGATTCCAATATTTATTTGGGAGAAATCATACCAACCAGCTTTAATAATAGCATCACAGAGTTGGTAGTTCTCGTTTAAATTAGTTATTTTAGTCATATTTTCTTTTATCTTTTTCTCAAGAAGTAGTGCATTACAGCACCAAGCTGAAAATTTACATTTCTTTTGTAGATCCATTTGATCTAAAAGAGATTGTACTTTTTCAATATGCAATTCTATATTCATAATTTATCCTTTCATTAATCATATACACCGCCAGCACCGTCAACACTTGGTTTACATCTTGAACAAGGTGCATTTCTTTGTTTGCTATCCCAAGAAATTCCCTTTCGAGTAACTTTTGCATAACAATCGGCTATATTTCTTTCTCTAGCAGTAGTATTTTTATCAGCATATAGTTTTACACCATTTGAGAGTATTTTGTTCATAAATGATGGATTCAATTTTGCATTATGAATCGCCATTAATCAGGCTTCTACCATAAGTGCCATTTTATCGCTTTTTAATTTAACATGGACACAAGCAGTAGGTTTAGACATTGGATTTGATTGTTTAGGCCCAGTTCTATACCTAATTGATCGTCTCATTCGTGATAAAGGACCTTTACCAATATATGATTGGGTCATGTCTGTAAAAAAATAAACACCGCGAAGACCTAAAAAATCTACCCAAGATTGTGTATTAGGAGAAAAAGTATACAAATTCTCCCCACCCCACAACCCAATCAGGTCCTGATTCACAAACCGACCTGTATCAGGCTTGTAATACCTGAAGAAGTTGTAATGCAGCTCGGTTTCTTCATCAGAATACTGATTTTGCAATCTGAACGGCTGATACGCATCCTTATAAATCCTCTCGTCCTTTTTCAGACGAGCCCAAAGAGAAGATTGAGGTCATCTAAACAGCAAAAACCGCGTGCGTGCGTACTGCACACATCCTACGTCAGGACTTAAGGTTTTGTGTGGGCTACGGCTTGCTTTTCACGCTTTTAAATTCCGGTGGTGAATTTTTTGAAACTCATCCGAAATAAAATCTCCAAATTCTGCAAATGATTCAATAGGTAAATTAAAAATTTCTGGTTTATAACGAATAAGCAAACTTAGGATATGATAATGACTTCTTGGTGTTTCACGTAATTCAATTCTCTCGAATATTCTTTGTTTACCTTCCTCTTCATCTATTTTTTGTGCAATGGAAAAATCTGCATTGTGAGCCACTCCTAAAGCAGGATTAATGGAAGTAATTTCACTTGGGGTTGGATCTTGGTAATCGGGATCTTGAGCAATTATCCGCCAGTCTGATTCTAGCTTTGATACAAATAAAGTGTGACAGTCTAAAACGGTTTTGAATAGAATCGGATAATTTCCGGCATTTTTATAATCGAATGGCTCAACTGGGCTTAAAGTAAATAAATCAAAAATCCCCACTGTGGCACCAAGCTTATTCTTAGCGATTAATCTACCGTAACCGAATAATTGTTCGGCAATTTTAAAGCAAAACAAATCACCATTTTTAATATACCTGTATAAAGTCTTATTCTTTTCCCAGTTGAATATTTTCATAGTCCTTTTCCTTTCTTTGTAACTCTAAATGTCAAATGATCGGAAGATTTTCCCAGCCATTCTTAAGAATCAGTAGTCAGCTTTGTCATTGCCGTAGTAATGACTGACGGCAATCCTAATTATAAAGGTCGTCTGAAATTTTTGTTTCAGACGACCCCATCATCAAATCCAAGTAAATCCACCATTCACCCTTAAGAAATGATATGCATTCTTTCTTATGTTAAGATAAACATCTTTACAACCTCATACAAAGGACGACCATCATGAAAAAAATCATCTTCGCCACGCTCGCAGCCGCCGCCATCGGTACTGCCTCCGCCGCCACTTACAAAGTGGACGAACACCACGCCAACGCCCGTTTTGCCATCGACCACTTCAACACCAGCACCAACGTCGGCGGTTTCTACGGTCTGACCGGCTCCGTCGATTTCGACCAAGCCAAACGTCAAGGCAAAATCGACATTACCATTCCCGTTGCCAACCTGCAAAGCGGTTCGCAACACTTCACCGACCACTTAAAATCCGCCGACATCTTTGACGCCGCCAAATACCCGAACATCCGCTTCGTTTCCACCAAATTCAACTTCAACGGCAAAAAACTGCTCTCCGTTGACGGCAACCTGACCATGCACGGCAAAACCGTCCCCGTCAAACTCAAAGCCGAAAAATTCAACTGCTACCAAAGCCCGATGGCGAAAACCGAAGTTTGCGGCGGCGACTTCAGCACCACCATCGACCGCACCAAATGGGGCGTGGACTATCTGGTTGATGCAGGCATGACCAAAAACGTCCGCATCGACATCCAAATCGAAGCCGCCAAACAATAAGCCGCTGCGCAACACTAAAGGTCGTCTGAAAACGAAGTTTGCTGTATCCGTTTTCAGACGACCTTAAAATATTTCACAACGCCTTTTAGAGATTTCACATAAAATCCGCGATAATAACGTTTAATTTTCACACTACGAGAAACACTCCAATGAACAAAACCCTTAAACTCACTTTCGCCACCCTCGCGCTTGCCGCAGCCTTCAACGCCCAAGCCGAGACCCACGCCGTTATCGAAACCAATATGGGCAATATCAGCCTGTCGCTCGACGAAACCAAAGCGCCCAAAACCGTCGCCAACTTCGTCAGCTACGCCCGCAAAGGCTTTTACGACAACACCGTCTTCCACCGCGTCATCGACGGCTTCATGATTCAAGGCGGCGGATTCACACCCGATATGGTACAGAAAGCCACCGACAAAGCCATTGGCAACGAAGCCGACAACGGACTGAAGAACACTGTCGGCACCATCGCCATGGCGCGTACCGGCAATCCTAATTCCGCTACCAGCCAGTTTTTCATCAACACCGCCGACAATGCGTTTCTGAACTTTAAAAACAAAACCGCGCAGGGCTACGGCTATGCGGTGTTCGGCAAAGTTACATCGGGTATGGAAGTGGTGGAGAAAATCGCCAAGGTACAGACTACCGACCGCGGCTACCATCAAAACGTACCGGTCAAACCCGTCGTTATCCGTAAAGTTACCATCGGCCAATAATTCTGCCGATACAGTCAAAAGGCCGTCTGAAAGCATGATGAAGCAGCTTTCAGACGGCCTTTGGACAATTTCGCATTCCCAATCAGGCAAGTTGCTTGGTAAACGCGACGAACTCGTCTTTCTTTGCCTTGGCTTTACCCGAATCAATGGCTTCCCGCGCCGCGCCGACGCCCTCGGCCAGCGAGGAAACCACGTTGCCGGCATACAGGGCGGCGGCGGCATTCAGTAATACAATGTCCCGCGCCGCACCCCGCTCACCGTCAAGCACGCCCTGTATTTTCAGTAAAGACTCCCTACTGTCGGCAACCTTGATGTCGTCGAGGTTTCGACGGATTTCTATACCGTAGTCCGCAGGATTGAGATCGTATTCGCGTATCGTGCCGTCTTTCAGTTCGGCCACGCGGGTTTTGCCCGCAATCGTGATTTCGTCCAAACCGTCTTCACCGCAAACCACCAATACATGTTCGGAACCGAGTTGCTGCAACACGCGCGACAGGATGCCGCACAAATCGACATGAAATACGCCCAGCAACTGGTTTGGCGCACCGGCGGGATTGGTCAGCGGGCCGAGGATATTGAAAATACTGCAGAACCCGAGCGCGCGGCGCACCGGAGCGACATAGCGCATGGCACTGTGGTGGTTGGGGGCGAACATAAAGCCGATACCGGTTTTGTCTATGCTTTCGGCCACCTGTTCGGGCGTAACATCCAATACCGCTCCCATCTGCTCCATCACGTCGGCCGCACCGCTGGAAGACGACACAGACCGGCCACCGTGTTTTGCCACCTTCGCCCCCGCGGCCGCAGCGACAAACATGGCGGCGGTGGAAATATTAAACGTCTTGGCACCGTCTCCGCCCGTGCCCACAATATCGACCAAACCGCTACCGTCCCTAACAGGCACTTTGCTCGCAAACTCGCGCATCACTGCTGCGGCGGCGGTGATTTCCGATACGGTTTCCACCTTAATCCGCAGCCCCGTCAGAATGGCCGCGATTTGTTCCGGCATTACCTGGCCGCTCATAATCTGGCGCATCAAGTCGGTCATTTCGTCGTAAAAAAGCTCGTTGTTGCTGATTAGGCGCGCAATGGCCTGCTGGGGGGTAATCATTTCCAAGTTTCCTTTTCCTTCGTTGTTCACTGAATTTATCGGCTTTAGAGGCCGTCTGAAAATTTTCAGACGGCCTCTGCGGCCTGATCCGCTACATATGTTTGTGCAAATCCAAAATAGCGGCACGGTTGGACGGCGAAAACACTTTTTCCGCCGCTTCCGCCACATCAAACCAACCGTAGGCGGTATGTTCGCCCTCTGCCAGCCTGACCGGCGTATTGCGCGGGATTTCGGCGGAAAAGACGTGTTCGCGGTTTTCGAATACGCCTTCAGGATAACGATGCCGCCAATGGTGGTAGATTTCGTAAACGCTGCTTTCATGCCAGTTGCAAAGCTGTCCGTCCGAAAGGCGGATGCCAGTTTCTTCCCAAACCTCCCGCCGCGCAGTCTGCTCAATACTCTCGCCCTGCTCTATGCTGCCGGTTACCGACTGCCAGAAGCCGGGCCGGTCTGCCCGCTCGATAAGCAGGATATGCCCTTGTCCGTCGTGCAATACCACCAGTGCGGACACGGGATACTTCAAAGGCTTCGCCATCAATCGTCTCCGGCAGCATCCATCGCCGGGTCGGATTTGGTGTCGCTGCGCGCCTGCATTCCCGCCTTAATCATGGCGATGTTGCTCGGTGCCAGGCTTTCGTTCAAGATGCGGACTTCGCGCTGCGGATAGGGGAACTCGATGCCGTGTTCGTTAAACTGCCGCCAAATGTCCAGAAAAATCGCCGATTGCAGCGCGGCAAAACCGTTTTCCGGGTCTTTCACCCAATAAGTCGCGCGCAAATCGATACCGTTGTCGCCAAAATTGGTCACCACCGCCAAAGGCGCGGGATTGGCGGAAACACGCGGCTGCGCGGCGGCCGCGCTTTTTATGATGTCCAGCGCCTTAATCAAATCAGAATGATAGGCAACCTGTATATTGAACGCCTGCTGCAATTCGCGGCTGGTGTAGGATTCATTGACCACCATCGAGGTAACGAAAGTCTCGTTCGGAATCAGCGCCTCCGTACCGTTGGCATTGCGCAGCACCACAAAACGCGAGGTGATTTTGGTGACATAGCCGGTAAAGTTGTTGACCGTCAGGCGGTCGTTCATGCGGATAGAGCGGTCGCCCAAAATGATAAAACCGGAAATATAGTTGCTCGCCACTTTTTGCAGGCCGAAACCGATACCGACACCCAACGCACCGCCGAACACCGACAATACCGTCAAATCAATCCCCACCAGCGGCAGCGCAATCAATACCGCCAAAACCATCATCACCGTTTTGACAACTTTGGACAAAATCATGCTCAAATTGGTGTCTAAGCTGCTTTTCTCCAACCGCTCGCCGATAAAGCGCGCCAACCATGACGCACCTATCATCAGGATACCGACCCACAGAATCCCGTTCAAAATCGTCAACAGGCTCAGTTTGCCCGAACCGACGGTAAAACGGATTGCTTCCAACGTTTCCAGAATTTTGTCATCAAATCCCGACAGCCACAGAACGAATCCCACCCACAAAACCATTGATACGACCCGCTCCAGCCAATCAGTCAGCCTGTTCTGCGGCAAAGCGGCATGGACCACCGCCACACTCGCCCGAATCAGAATCATCCAACGCGCCGCCAAAATCAGCAGATGCAGCCATACCGCGCGAAATTCCGTCAAATTACAGACAAATAAAGCCAGTGCCCCCGTTATCATCATCAACAGCGGCCACAACAGGCGGCAGCCGATGTGCCGCAGCAGCAAAAAATTTCTCCGATGCCCGGAAAAATATTTATTGATAAGGTATTCGGACAGAAAAAACGTCGCCGCCATCAATGCCAGCACGCCCGCCAGTTCAATCCAACCCGAAGTCTGACTGAAATTGCGCTCTAACAGGCTGGAAGTAAACGCTTGGCGCGCAAACAAATCATGAAGAATGGCATTCATAAGCAATATTTATTCAGAAAAATCAAATAGCGTCATTATATAGCGGGCATGGATGTTCGTCATTCCGGCGGGAGTCAGGCCGTTTGAAAGCAATATTCAAAGCCGCTTCAAACAGATACTCCCGATTAGGCCGGACGCGCTTGCCAAACCGATACAAAAAAATTATAATTCGCGTCTTAATTAAGTCGGAGTGTGGCGCAGTCTGGTAGCGCACTTGCATGGGGTGCAAGGGGTCGAAGGTTCGAATCCTTTCACTCCGACCAAAAATCTAAAAGGCTTGGTAATTTTTACCAAGCCTTTTCCCTTTTCTGGCTTGGGAAGGTGTTTCAGACGGCCTCTATTTTCGTTGGATTGAATTTTCTGATTCGTTTGCATTTTTCTATATGATTGTTTTGATGAAGCATTGTTGCATTCGTTGCGCTGTATCGTATTGGAAAGGTTTTAGTCCGCATAAGAAGTGAGCAGTGGCATGATGCCGTTTTGTTCCAATGTAATCTGCAGTTTGAGTCCTTCCAATTTTCGGCAAATACGTTCGGTAACGGCTTCTGCCTGTTGGAAATGTTTTGTTGTGATTTTTTGATCGGAGATGCCGAATAATGCGAGCTCCAGCAGGCGTTCGGCATGAATGTTCGGGCGGTAGGTGTGGCGCACGGCGGCATCTTGTTCTCCGAACAACGTGCCGACCACGCTGCTGCGGGTTAAGGCAATGCCCAAAGCGGCATCTTCTCCGCCGAAAGTTCGGAATATTTCGTCTTGTGGGAAACCGCCGCAGGCAAGCAGGGTATTCCGGCGGAAAACCGTGTTGCCGCCTACGGTCATTTCCAGCTGCTGCCATGCCCGATTGAAGTCGGGATGGGTGAGATAACGGTTTGGGAAGCCGACCGGGCGCAGTTTCAGCCGAACCAGGCTCAGGTAGGTAAATCGGCTTAACGCCGTATAGGCGGGGAGAAGGACTGAAACCTCGTATGCATCGTCGGCATCGAGAAAGGCGGTAAAGTCGGCCCGGCTTTGCAGTGCGCCCCAGTTGCGTGCGCGTGCTGCGCCGCCGTTGGACGGCAGATATTCGCAACGGATTTGCGGATATTGTGCCGCCAATTCCCGCATGATGTCGGGTGTGCCGTCGTCGGAAGCGTCGTCCACCAGCCAAACGGTTTGGACGACGCTTTGGGCAAGCGCGCTTTCGGCGGCCGCGCGTAATGTGTTTGCTGCGTTGTAGCAGGGGATGATAACGTCTAAGGTCGGCTGCATGATGAAGTCCGTAAGGAGGCCGTCTGAAAAGCCGTTTTGGTTTTCAGACGGCCTTGAAGGTTAATCGGGCGGTATGGGGCAAGCTTGGGCAAGACGGGGTAAACGGGCGAAACCAAGGCTGGGGGCTGTGCCGGTTGGGGGGATTCACTATCATTTTTCAGACGGCTTCTTATTGTAACAAGCTTTACATCAAAGCCTGCCGTGTTTTGTCTTCAAGCGGCATCTTCCGTTTTGAACCTGCCGTGCCGGTTGGGGGGATGAAACTCTGCTTGGAAAATTAAACGTAGGCAGCCTCACGGGGAGGCCGTCTGAAAAGTTTGCCGCGGTTCAATCCGTCAAGAAAGGATATGCAATGAAACTTTATGCTTTGGCTTGCTGTATATTGGCCTTATCCGCCCAGGCTGTTCGGGCTGATGCCTTTTTGCCCGGCCCGGATAAGTATGAAAACTCGTTTATTCATACCGCCGCTTTTACTCCGGTGGGCGAACATACCACGGAATGGTCGGAAAAATCCCGTCCTGATGTGCGCCGATATAAGACGGCGGCCGAATATGCCATTGCCTCGAGCCGTGCCAGATATGCCGATTTGGACAGTCTGAAAAAAGCGGTTACGCAAGACTGTGTCGTTTTATATGATAAACAGCATGATGCAGCCTGCAAATGTGCAGTCGCCAGGGCGGCCGACTGGAAAAGCTATGCCGCCGTAGAACTGGCCATGTTGCAGGAGCAGGACACCGGCCTGGAACTCAACAGATTGTGGAATGAAACGCGCCGTATGGAAACGCAATGCAAATTGCCCGCTATGCCGCGTTATGCCTTTTAACGGACGACAGTTTTTTCAGACGGCCTCACATACGGCGAATCATTCAAAATCAGGACGACTGACTGCCATAGCCTTGCTTGTTGTTGATTAAGCGTAAAAAAAGCAACGGATAAGCCGTTGCTTTTTTGTTTGAACTGCGAATTTTACAAACTGCCCAATACGATGCGCAATACGCGGCGCAGAGGTTCGGCTGCGCCCCACAACAGCTGGTCGCCGACGGTGAAGGCGCTGATGTATTCGCCGCCCATGCCCAGTTTGCGGATGCGTCCGACAGGGACGGACAGTGTGCCGGTAACTTTGGCGGGGGTCAGCTCGTGGATGCTGGCTTCTTTTTCGTTGGGGATGACTTTCACCCAGTCGTTCGCGCCTGCCAAAATCGCTTCGATTTC
>ERZ773077.2024-NODE-2024-length-13414-cov-3.206977_pt1 | contig 13414 bp, 3 predicted proteins | sample MGYA00580612_ERZ773077 | MGnify/ENA primary metagenome ERZ773077 (study PRJEB29015, sample SAMEA2737971) | human oral metagenome | biome: human oral; feature: human-associated habitat; material: dental | place: China | collected 2021 ...
ACCCAAGCGGTATCAATATGTTGAGTGGAATATCCAAGTCCCTCCGGGCCTACCAATATTACTTCCTATAAAAGCCGTTTGTTTCCGCAAGCGGCTTTTTTCTTTACGGTTTTTCCTGTTTCTACAGCCGTTTACTTCCGCGTCTTTCCGTTTGTTTCCGCGCGCGATGTGGGGGTACAATGCAGGGGCTCGCCGTAAATCTCAAATCCGAACCCCCACTTTATGCTCTCAGATTCCAAGCTCAAAGCACTCAAGCCCACCGGCAAGAAGTTCAAGGTGGCTGACAATCACGGGCTGTTTGCCGTAGTGATGCCGAACGGATCTATTTTGTGGCGGATGCGCTACACCTTGCACGGCAAGAGACGTGAGCTGGCTTTAGGGAAGTATCCCGCTGTTTCGCTCGCGTCGGTGCGGAAAACTGTGCTGACATATAGGGAGAGCATCGAACGTGGCGAAGACCCGCATACCTCCCACACGAAACGTGGCGCGCATTCGGATCAGATAACGGTTACCGAGGCGGCTGAATTATTGTTGGCCGAGAAGGCGAAGCATTCGGGCGCGGAGCATGTAGCCAAGTGTCGCTCACGTTTGCTCAAACACGTTATCCCGAAATTTGGCCGACACGCGCTGGCGGAAGTAGGGGAGGATGGATGGCGCGCGCTCATTACGGCAATAGATGACGCCGGGAAAAATCATATGGCGGTGCGGGTTCAGGGTTTGGTCAGCGAGATGTACCGCACGGTGCGTACCAAAACCGGCCTCAAAATTCACGACCCCATCAACGAGGTCAAGGGAGCAGTCAGGAAGAAGGCACCAAAGAACCTGCCGCGCATCACCAGCCCGGAGCGTTTCGGGCAGTTGCTGCACGCTATCGATTTTTACGACGGGCATTGGCAGGTTTGTCTTGCCTTGCGCTTTCTTCCCCTGGTGTTCGTCCGGCAGAAGGAATTGCGCTTCATGACGTGGGATGATGTGGATTTGCAGCGCGCCCTTTGGCATATCCCCGCCGCCAAGATTAAGAAGGAGCGCGATCATCTTGTACCGTTGTCGCGGCAAGCGGTGGAGATTCTGCGGCAGGCACACGCCATTAGCGATTCAGGGCTGGTTTTCCCCGGCATCAAATCCCCCATGCAATCTCTTAGCGAAGGGACGGTTGGCTCGGCCTTGCGCTCTTTGGGGTTTGAGCGTAGCGAAATGGTGGGACATGGCTTTCGTGGTACTGCTGCCACTTTGCTCAACGAGTTGGGCTGGGATAGCAAGATTGTGGATTTCCAGTTGTCACACTGGGAAAAGAGCAGTGTGTCCGCAGCGTACAATCATGCCGAGTATTTGAAACAGCGAACGGAAATGATGCAGGCATGGGCGGACTATTGCGATACGCTGAAAGCGCAGGTGCGGCAACGCTTGGCCTTCCCTCCGAAGTGAGAAAATCTCATTACGGGCACGGCTGGCACGGCGGCGGCGCGGGCGGGCATTCTTTTGCTTCTGCAATGGCCGCCTGCCACTGCCCAGGGTTCACCTGGAATTGCACCATGCCCACGGGTTTGTCGTTTTCGTACACGTCGCCAATATAGCGCCCGTGCAGGTTGTACATCAGCTCCGCCCCAGGTGATGCAGACGTTTTCCCCGTCAATGGTCGCGGGGTATTCTATTTCGTATTCCCGCCTGCCCGCGCGGCGCAGGCGGATGACGACGTCGCCGTGCGGGTAGGCGAGCCGTCCGCAGATGCCGTGGAATGTCAGACAGGTTTTCCCGACGCCGCGATGGATGATTTGCGGTGCTTTCATTGGCTTTTCTCCCATTCCCGATATTTCATATTGGCCTGTTTCTGGATGTCCAGGATGTGCCCATCAATGGCGCGCAGTTGTTGCCGCAACTCGTCCGTGCCGTGTAGGCGTTCGCTATTACGCAGTTCTTTGCGCGCCTTGCGCAGTTTGCGGATCTGTTTCTCCGTTGCCTTGTAGTATTCGTGCCAATAGGCGGCATCCTGGTATTTGCCGTGGTCTTTGCCGCGTGTTGCCGCGTCCACCAGCTGGTTGTAGCGGTGTTCTGTCTGCTCTTTGTTTTGCTGGTAGCGCTCGCGGTCCATGGACGGGATGGTTTGGGTAAAGCCACCCAGTACCGGCGCGGCTTTGTACCAGCTTGCGGTGGATTTGTTGCCCATGCCGGTCTGATCCAGCAGCATTTCTATTGCCCCCATCACGTCCTGTCCTGCCCCACCGGTGGTATTGCTCACCAGGAACTGGAGGGTTTCGGGGGCGATGTCCACACTGCCACCACTAACATCATAGAGTTTTTTCACGATGTTCTTGTACACGTCCGGAGTAGATTCGTAGCCGCTGTTGTAGTCCAGCTCGCCGGGGCTGCGCATGCTGCCGTCATCGTAGATCGGTGCGCCACGGTAGTTTTTGTTCATGGCGAGTTGCACCACCGGTTTCACCACCTGCGGGCTGAAGGTGTTGACCAGCCATGCGGCAGGGTCTTTGCTGATGTCCACGTCCGACGGTTGCAGCGGGCTGAAGCCACTGATGATACCGTGGTTGAGCAGGTTGCTGGCAAAGCGTCCGCCGTCATCTGTACCGTTGGTAAAGCGACGGGTGCTGACGGCCAGGGTGTTGGCAAGGCGGGCGATGCCGAAGCCCAGCGGGATGCGGATGCCTTCACCACGCATTGTGCCATCATCCGACGGTATGGGCAGAATGGCGTAGCGCCCGGCGATGCTCATCGGGTATTTGTCCACCCAGGCAATACCGTCGTCGTCTTCACCGCCCGCCGCCGCCAGCATTTGCCACAAGGCAAGGAAGCCGCCGGTCAGCGCCGCGAAGAGGATTTGTCCTTCCTTCTTCGATAATGCCTTGAAGGTACGGCGCGCGTCGTAGAGCGAGGTGGTGAAGAAGGGGAAGAGGGTGTTGGCCTTGATACCCGCGTCGCCTTTCGTCTCGAAGTTCATCACGTCTTTCGCCCACACCGCTGCCGCCTCTTCGCTTACCCCGCTTTCCACCAGCGCACGGAAGGCCGAGACGCGGGTGGTCAGTTCCATGTGGTCGTTGATGGCGGTCATCATGCTTTCCAGGGCGGCAAAATCGTGTTTGAGGCTCGCCCATTTTTTGGCGCCCTGCGTCTGTGCCCACATGATGTCTTGCAGGCTTTGCAGTTTGTCGCGGCCAAAGTATTGGCTGTAAGTGGTCTTGCCGCCTTGTGCCGCGTAGCGTTCCAGCCACGGCGCAAAGTCCGTGCCTTTCCTGCCCCATAGGCCGCTGGCTGTCCAGGCAGCGTTGTAGGCTGCCGCTTTCGCTGCCACTGGCAGGCGGCTGGCGATGTTGCCGATGGCGTCCGCGTAGCCCGCAAGGCCCGCGCGGGTTTCTTTGCCGATGGGCGCATCCGCCAGCAAGGTGATCCATTGCTGAATACTGTCCATTGCCTTGTTGCGTAACACGAAGGATGGGTTGTAGCGGGTGTACATACCGGCCATGAAGCGCGTCACCCTTCCTGCCTGTTCCAGACCCCAGCTGCCTGCGTCTATCAACGGGTTTGCTCCGTACTTGAATGCCTGGCGGTTGAAGTCGCGGATGGCTTCCAGTGCGCGCAGGTTGCCGATGTGCATGCGGTGGATGGTGTCGCCATCCTGCCAGACGACTTCGTCGGCGTCCGGGGTGTGCTTCTGCCACGATCTGCCACCTCTGGTATTGCGGTTGCCGCCGTTGATGGTGTACTCGCTGGTCGTCGCGTTGAAGAGGCGCGCACCTTCCGCCGTTTGCAGGTATGCCCACAGTTTGCGTTTGGGTTCTTGCAGTTCGGCGCGGCGCACGGCGGTTTCCATTTGCGCGATGATGTTCTCGAACAGGTTGTGCGCTTCGGTGCCATGTCGTCCTTCGGCATTGTGGGTGCGGTTGCGGATGACGTCTGTGCGGCTGGCACCACCGTTGTTTGGCCGTTGCGCGGCGGCAGCGTCCTTGACGATTTTTTCGATGGTGCTGTCTTCCATCTGCGGCGCACCGAACAGCGGCACATACCATTGGTAGGCAGGGCGCGCCGCTTCCATTTCCGGGGTGAGCAGGCCGCTCTCGCGCAGGTAGCCGTCTGACATCTGCATCATGGGTTGCAGGTGGTTTTTGTAGAGGTCTTCGTACATGGTGAGCAGCACCCCGCTGCCCATTTCCGCGCTGTTAAAGAAACGCTCGGCTTCCTGTATGCCCGCTTCGTCCGTGCCGCTGCCGTCCGTTTGTTTGCCTTTGCTGCGTTGCAGGATGACGGCGTTACGTTCGCGTCCGTGGTAGATGTATTTGCCGACGCCGTCCAGCCATTCCATGAACATCTGTTCGCGCACTTTTTTGTTTGCCTTCATGTTTTTCAGGGCAGGGATGCGCTTTTCCGCTTCCCGGTAATGCGCGGCCAGTGCTTTGCCCAGATCCTGGATCATGGTCTGCGGCGCACCTTCGAGGACGTGTTGCACTCTGGCGTTGTACATTTTGAAGGCATTGCGTACTTTTCCCGCATTCGGGTCGGCTTTCAGGATGCGGTCGAGTTCGCCCTGGCGGTCAAACCACAGGTCACGCACGGTCGGGTCGGTGAAGGCCTGCCAGATACGTTTGCCCAAACCTGCCTGTGTTGGCGGGTCTGTCACCAGTTGTGGCGGGATGGAATACTGCGCTTCGATTTGTGCCGCGTCTGGGGTGAGCAGGGCATCGTCCCATATCACGAAATTGGATGTGCCGCCTTTCTTGCCCCGGCTGAAACCGTCGGCGTAGTACAGACCGGGGATGCCCATACTGTTCAGGGCAATGGATGCCATTTTGGGTGAGCCGTATTTCTGTACCAGGGCGCGGTAAATGTCCTTCCCTTTTTTCTGGTCGGCAAGCCAGGCTTCTTTGCGCACGTCAAGCGCGCTGCGTTCGCGCTGCGCGTCGTCGCTTTCCCTGTTCTCAATGCCGGGGGCTTCGCCGTAGTATTTCACCCGCCATGTGCCCGTCTCTGCGTCGTAGTTGGCGCGGTAGTCATCCAGGCGGGGCAGCAGGTGGTGGTCTTCGAGGATTTTCTGTACTTGCGCCGATTGTTCCTTGCCGTCGTAGCGCAGCAGGTCGTCCTTCTCCGGCACATCCACTTTGTACACCTGTCCGGCGTTGCGCGCCGCGCTTTCCTGCCGGTAACGCTCCGCTGCCGCTTCCATACCATCGGTCAATTCGTTCCCGTAACGCCGTTTGTACAGCGCCAGGTTCAGCCCGGCTGTTATCGCGTCCCATGCGCTATCGAAGCCCAGCCAGTCGTTCGCCCGCAGTTCGCGCATGAAGCCTTGCGCGGCAGGCGGGAGTTCGTCCAGGTATTCCTCCCACGCGGATTCCAGATCATCCACGGTGTAATCGGAAGAGACGTGCAGTTCCTCGGCCAGGGCATCCGTGTAATCGTCGGATAATCGTGCGCGGTAGCCTTCCGCCACTGCCCGCTCTTCGGCAAAGTAGATGCCCCAGCCGTAGGACTGCGCCCCTTCGCCGGTGCCGATGCGGTGCAGTTTGAAGCCTTCTTTCTCGATGCCGCGATGGGGGGTGCCGTGCCATGCGGTGCTGAAGAGTATCTGCCCCGTCTTGGTTTCGGCTTCCGTCTGCGCCAGCTGTTGTTGCAGCTTGACAACATCGGCCTCGGTGAGTACCGTGTAGCCATAGTCCCTCGCTGACTTTTCATGGGTGTATTGGACACCGTTCGACGTAAGCAGCGGGGGACTTGTCGTATCCACATAACGCAGGCGGCCTTCTTTTGTCCATTTGGCAAAGGCGTGTTCGGCGTTGTTCTTGCCGTAGATGCTCGCCACTTTGTTCACCATGTAGTAGCGCATTTTGTGGTTCAGGTGGATGGCGGCAACAACGGGCGCGCCGTCGCTGTCGATGAGTTCCGTCACTGCCACAAAGCCGCCGCCTTTTTCGGTATTGAACACCATCACCGGTTTTTGCAATGCCTGCGGAATCTGCGCCAGCAGTTCAGGGGTGAGTTCGTGTGTGTTGTCGCCACGCTGCCCCTGCTCGCTTTTCGGACGCAGCAGGGAAAAGAGTTTGCGTGTATCCACAATCCGTAGCGGCAATGCGTCCGCCCCCAGTGCCTGATAGACGGGCGGGGTTGTGCCGAAGTCGATGCCTTCGCCGCCGATGTTTTTCGCGCCGTCCCAAATGGCACGCGCAATGTTCAGGATGCGGTTGCTGGCAAGGCGCAGGATACGCTGCTGTTTTGCGTCCGGAGTTTGGTCGCCCGTTTCCGGTGCGGTGCTGTGGTAGATGTTCGCATCCGCCGGGTCAAATGCGCCGCTATTGCCAGTGGCGGATTTGATTTGTGCGGGGTCGAAAGCAATCACTTCCTGTCTGCGTAGATACATAACTCCATCGTAACCGGCTCCGCGTAATCTCCCGGTCAGGGTTCCGCTGAAAGAGTTATAAACCTTAAATTCCGTCCCAGGCTCAAAGCTAAAGGTACTTTCATCCATCCCCAAATGTTCGACCAATTCTTCCTTGGAAGAGAAGACAAAAGGGTCGAAGGGATTTTTGAGCGATACGAACGCGGGCATGATGGTTTCTCCGTAGCTGTCCGCAGTACGTTCATTCGGGGATAGATAAATACCTTTCCCCCGCATTCCTTTGTCATTTCCTGCCCCTGCTTTTTCCCAGTCGAATGTATCAAACTGCGCGTTCGTGCCGTGATACACCACCTGCGGCTCACCCGTGCGTGGGTTCACTACCTTTGAGGCATTCTCAGGGTCGTTCTGCCAGTCGCCGAACCATGCCCTGAACGACGGGGTGCGCACCTGCACCCACTGGTGGTAGTTGAGTTCGGTCTGCCCCGCTGCCTTGGCTTGTTTGTAGGCTGCTTCGCCGCCGTACTGTTGCGCGGTTGCTTCAAATTCCTGTTGCGGGTCTGTCGAATAACGCACTTCCCCGCCGTTGTCCGCAGCCTGCGCTCCGCCCGCCTCTTGCGTCAGGTCTTCGTTGGTCTTAATATTCGCCCTAGCTAAGGCTGCGTCTGTACGCACATGTGATGGCAATTGAAGCCGGAAGGCGTTTACAAACTGCTTGCCTTTCTCTTTATCCCAGTAAAGAAGGTCTGAATTCAGGCCGCGTTGGATTTGCGACAAGCTACGTCCATATACACTGGTGATATTGATCACTTCCAGCCCGTGTTTGCTTTCGTTAATCATTAACGCCGCAATCACGGGCTTTTCTTCGCTGCTATAACTGTCGGTTTCTGTCTGCTCGGTCAGGACAATGTAGGCATCAGGGTTGGTAGAGTCTTTTGCAGAGCGCATGACGGCAACCGGCTGGTTGATGTTAGCCGGCAAGCGTTTCAGGGTCGCCGCGTCGAGATTGTGCCCGTATCCGCTGCCCAGGCGTTCATTCATGGCTTTCTTAATGACAGCCGCCCGCATGGTGATGCGGGTATCAGGCAATCCCGCCAGTTGCAGTGCTTCAGGCGTTGTCCCCATGCGGATGAAACCATCAATTTCTTCTCCTGCCGCGATCTTGTCTACCGTGTTAGCAAAGGCGGAATCTGCCGTTTCGTCCAGTTTCGCCGCTGCTGGCATCTCCTCCCCAATGATTTGCTCCGCCGTTGCTACATCCTGCGTTTCCTGCGGGGCAGTTTCTCGCCGAGCGTGCGCGTCCATCTGGCGGCGCGTTTCGGTGTTGCGCGCTTCGACTTCGCCTGCCAGCCGTTGGTAATCCTCGTATCCAAGTTTGGCCACATGGCCGCCACGGGCGAAATTTTCCTGCTCCTGGATGACGTGCTGGATTTCGTGCAGGAGGGTAGTAAGGGCTTCATCCAGACTTAATTCGCCGTTCAGGCGGATGGTGTTGGTCTCCGCCTCGTAGCTACCCGCCAAGCCAGGGTCGGTTTCCAGGGCAACGAAGGCACGGCGCAGACGCGGATAGGCTGCATAGAGCGCCTTGTGTTCAAGGAAATCTTCGAGGAAGTTGCTGCCCATTTCAAAGCGGGTTTTGCGGTACACGTCGCCGAAGGTTGAGTTCTTTTTGCGCACACCATTCTTGCGGATTTTGGCTCGGTCATCCGCGACTTCAAAGCGCCATTTCCCATCCGTGCCTTGATGCCAGCCGGTTTCCTGCCGCACGTGTTCGGCGTTTTCGCCGTGTGCTACCCGTGCCTGTGATTGTGCAAGCGCACCGTGGTCGGCAGTCTCTGCCCGTACACCCGCAAAGGAATACAGGGCCCCGTCCACCGGTGCCATGCGTTCCTGCCGCTGTACCGCCTGTTCCGCCGCCTGCGCGGGCGGGGTCTGCCGTGCTGTCACGCCTGCCATTCTCTGCGCGTCGGCGAGGTCGTCCGCACCTTGCAGGGCGGTGATGTCGCGCAAGAGACCGATGGCGTCGGCGTTGCTGAGTTCTTCTTGGGTGATTTGCCGTTTCGTGATCCTGCCCAGTACACGGCGGATGACGTCCGCCATTTTCCCCAGTAATGCCTGCAATTTGGTTCTGCCCGTGGTCGGGGCGAAGCGTCCGTAGCGGGCTATCAGCGCGTCCGCGTTGCCCTGCTGAATCGCCGCCGCCAGTTCCGCCAGCGCTTCTTCCATCGCCTGTTCCGGCGTGACGCGTACGTCCTGCCCGCTGTTGAGGTATGCCGCATTGCGCTCTGCCTGTATGGCTTCTGCAAGATGGCGCAGGGCGCTGTTGTTGCGCAGTTTGCTGAGGGTCGTCTGCCATTCTTTGCCACCCCACACCTGGCGGTAGTAGTCCGCGCCACGGTGGACAAATTCATGCCAGGCCACCCAGGCGATGCGTTGCTCCCTGGTCAGCACGGTGACGCCGTCCACCACGAAGGCACGGATGGCGTCGGGGTTGATAATCAGGGTACCGTCGGCGGCAAGGTATGCGCCTTCTTGCGGCATGGGCCGCCCGTCCGGCAGGGTATTGGATAGTGTCACTTTTTCCGCCAGCCGTTTGCCGAGGATGCGTTCGAGCAGGCGGCGCACTGCGGCGTAATCCGGCGCGGCGGTTTGTTCTTGTGCGGCGGCTGCCTGCACCGTATTTGTCTGTGTCTGTCCGGGTGGCAGGGCTTGGCTACCCGGAGGCAGGGCGCGCTGCTGGGGCGGCGGCAGGGTTTCATTGCCATTACTGTGCTGTGTACCATCCCGTGTCGCCACTTGTTGTGTGGCCTGGTTGACCGGCGGCGGTGCTTTGCGCGGCGGCGCGTAGGGATTCGCCGGTATGTCCGGGCGGGTGCCGCCATTGCGGAAGTAGTTGAGGATGGCGGTCTGTTCGCGCAGGGCATCCACCCGTGTCTCGTCCGGCAGTGCCGGGTTGGTCGAGAGGTTTTGCAGGTGGGCGAGGCGCGCCACGATGTCGTCACCGAATTGCTGCCGGTAGGTTGCGTACAGCGACGGGTGGGCAAATTCGGCGTGTTCGTCCTGCGGCCAGCCCGCCGGGATGCTGATGCCGAAGCCGCCTGCCTGCGGCGGGGTGCTGTAATGGATGTTGGCCTGCCCCGCCGCGCCCAGTTGCCGTCCTTCGTCCACGGCGCGCGCGGCTTCCACCAGTCCTTGTGCTGCGCCCGGCGGTGCGGCGCCGAAGATATCCGCCGTGTTCGTGCTTTGTTGCGCGTTCGCCCAGTCGTAGTAGCCGTTCAGGTAGCTGCGGATATCCGCGCCGCTCCTGATGTGGGCGTTGAAATAGCGCAGCAGGGTGGCGGCGTTCGCGGGGTAGCTGCTGCCGTCGAGGTTCTGCTGGTTGATGATGCTCTCCACCGTCGGCCCGTTCGCCTTGCGCGTCTGCGTCAGGCTTTCGCTGGCGCGCAGCAGGTCGGCGCTGATGTCGAGTTCCGCCGGATACAGCCCTTGCTGCACCCGCGCCTTCATGTCCACCACGCGCGGTGCGATGTTCACCAGTGCGTTCCTCACGTTGCGCAGTTCTTCCACGCTGTTTTCGATGATGTCGGCCAGGGTCTGGCGGCTGATAATGCCATCGCCCATGTCCACGCCTTCGCCGTAGGCGCGGTACAGTACGGCGTTCCTGAAAGCCAGCAAGCCCTCGCGGCTCAGCGTCCGCCCGTCCTGCGTGTACACGGCGTTGCGGCGGTTCTCCGGCAGGGCTTGCGCCCACTGCCCCATGACGGCGGCGTTTGTCCCCGTCGCCGGGTCTATCATGCCGTCCGTGCCGCCGACAAGGTTGCGCAGGTCGGCAGGCAGGGCTTGCGCGTCGGTCGCCGCCAGTTCGTAGGCAGACAAGGCCATGCCCGTGCCCGCGTTGCTGGCCGTCGCCATCTGCTGCACGTCCACGTCATCGGTGAAGCGGCGCACCAGCACGGGGTTTTGCATTTGTGCGATGGCCGCCGGGTCGAGACCGTAGGCGGCAGCGTTGTCAATCAGGTGTTGTCTGTACGCCTGCGCGCGCTCAGGGTGCTGCGCGTAGGCCTGTTGCACGGCCATCGTCCGCCCGTTGCCCGCAATGATGGTCTGTCCGTCGCGTGCCAGGGTCGGCATCCCCGTATCCATTTCGTGGGTGTCGGCGGTGAGGGTAACCGGATCAAGGTTGGCGGCGATGTTTGCCACCTGCGCTGCCGACTGCGCATTGCTGGTACGGTTGCGTGCCTGGTTCGCCGTGCCCGCTTCGGCGGTCGGGGTGAGGCTGGCCGCTTCGCGCACTTCAAAGGTAACGCCGTGTTCCCGCCCGTTGGCGCGGATGGTGGATTGTCCGCCGCCTGTTGTCGGCGGGGCAGGCGGGGTATTCGGCGCGGGGTTCGCCGGAGCGGGATTCTGCGGCGGTGAGACAGGCGGCGCGGGATTCTGCGGCGGTTGCGGTGTCGGTGTGGTTTGGTTCGGCTTCACCCAGTCGAAGCCGCCCGGGCTGTTGCTGCGTTGTGCCGTGTAGCCGTTCGCGCGCGCGTACTGAATCATGTCTTGCGAGATGGCGTCCGAGGCGGCGTTGAATGCCTGTATGGCCCGTTCCGGATCGGTTGGTTCTTGTGCGGCATAAGCTGCTTCCATGGCATCAATGCGTGCGTCGAAAGCTGTTGTGCCTAACTGGCTGGCTTGCCTGCGCGCTTCAGCTGTCATACCGGCTACTGAACGCCGGTTGGCGATATGCTGTTGCCCGGCAACGGTCTGTTGCGCGCTGTCTGGTGCGGGGTTGCCGGCCTGTCCGGCCGGGGTAGCTTGCGGCGCGGTGCTGTCTGCTACGGGGTTCACCGGCGCAGGGTTGTCCGCCGGTTGCGGGGCGGCTTGTTGTTGCGCGGGGGTTGCCGCCGTCTGCGCAGCAGCTTCCTGCCCGATGATGTTGTCGCCGAAACGTTCACGCATCCCCGCGACAAGGTCAGCCGGTGAGGTAATGTCATTCACGGTCTGCCGCTTCGCGCTTTCCGGCACGTCCGGATCGGCCAGCACCCGCTGCGCGCTTGATATGCGCAGCGCCGCTTCGAGGTCGGTCCGCGCAATGGCGGCGATTTCGTCCGGGCTGAACCAGCCCGCCCACGGCTGCGCGCCTGCCGTCGTCAGTTCGTTCAGGTCTTCCTGCAATTCGTCGTTGGCCACATCCGGAGCACCGTTTTCTGCGGCCACCGTACCAAAACCCGCCTGTGGCGGTGCTGCCCCCTGTCCTTGCGGGGCAGGGTTGGGGTTAACGGGTGGCGTGCCGCCCGGATGGGTGGGGTTGCCCGGCGCCGGATTGCCGCCCGGTGCGGGCGGGGTGCCGTCTTGCGCTGTCCCTCCCTGCCGTCCGTTCAGCCCGGCTTCGACCAGACGCCGCCATTCGTCGGCGTAGTTCACCTGTTCCGCCTCGCCCATCTTCTGCGCGACGCCATGAACCACGCCCATCGTGCCGCCCATCAGGCCACCGACGACTGCGGCATCCAGTGTCGAAAGCAGAAATTCTTTCAGGCTCATCTTGCGGTCCAGCATCTTGATATCTGCCGTGTTCTGCAAAACCTGGGTCACGGATTCCTGCGCTGCTTCCGCCATCATGCCGCGTAGCGCCTGGCGGCGGATGGTGCCGTTGCCGCGCAGGATTTTCCCCAACGCAAATTTTTCCGGGATAGCCTCGGCCAGGCCGTACCATGTCGCATAGATGGCTGCCGCCTGGGGTTCCAGGCCGCTAGCGCGCGCGTCGGCGTAGGCTTGCGCCGCCACCTGTTCGCCGATGAAGGCAGAACCGGTCAGGCTGCCCGTGTTTGCCGCCGCTGTCCGACCCACGCCCTGTGCTGCCGCCTTTCCTGCCTGCGCCGCCATTTCCCGCGCCGCTGTTCTCTCCACACCAGCGTTGATGGCGGTCCGCATGGCCGCGCGCTCTGCCGCATGTTCGGCAGCTTTGCCCGCTGCAGTTCTGGCCGCCACCCATCCGGTGCCGCCGCGCGCCAACCCCACCCCGCCCATCATCAGGGCGATATCGGGGGCGCTCTCGCCGAACATCATCATGTAGTAGGCGGGGGTGCCGCGCTCATAGGTGTTTTTGTTCTTGCGGCTCTCCGCGTCTTCGTGCCAGCCCAGCAGGCGATCGTTGCGGCGGTTATAGCCCACTTCCTGCGCCCATTCGTTGTCGCCCAGTTTCATTTCACCGGCTTTGGGGCGGTAGCCTGTGACGCCTTCGTAATTCCCGCGCTCAAAGCGTTTGAAGTCAGCGTAGAGTTTTTGCGGGTCAACGCTCCTGCCGTTCTCGTCCGCATCGGTCAGTTTGATTTCGCCGCGTTCGGCAGCCTCGACGAATTTCGCCCAGCGCGCGCGCAAGCCGCGGTTAAACACCATGTCCACGTTGCGCGCCGCATCAATGCGCTTTGCCTCACTCTGCGTGATGATGCCCCTGGTCCGCGCCAGTTTCGCCGCTTTCGCGCGCGGATCGTCATCGGCGACAATGGTCAAGCCGTTCTCGCCCCACAGCGTTTCTTCCGGGGTACGCTGCGCAAATTTCATCTGTTTGTACTGCTCCGGCGTCAGCTCGTCGCGCGCCGCCATGTCGGTGATTTTCTTGCCAAGGCGGTCTTGCCAGAAGTCCGCCCAGAGCATCCCCATCCCCGCCGTGCGCTGTTCGTTGTTCTCGTCGAAGTTGGCCGCGCCCTTGCCGAAGGCTTTGAGGGTTTCGCCGATGCCCCAGCCGCTTCCTGTTTCCGGCGTCTTTTCCTGCGTGGTGGGTTCGAGCAACGGCTGCGTCAGGTCAGGCATGGGTTGAGTCTGTACCGGTTGCTGTGGCAGCGGCTGGATGCCACGGAAGTCGGCAAACGGGCTTTTCGTTGGCTGGCGTCCTTTCCAGTAGTCGTCATAGCCGACGGTCATCATCTGATCCAGTTTTGCCATCTGCTCGCTCACATTTGGCGCCTGTTGCAGTCTTTCCGCCATGTCCCGCAGTTTGCTGCTCATGCTGTTTCTCCAAGTTGTCCGGTGATGATGCCGCTGATGGCGCTACGCACCAGCGGCGGGATAATCCTGCTGTTGTCCTGTTGGGCG
>ERZ773077.2026-NODE-2026-length-13411-cov-10.862983_pt1 | contig 13411 bp, 7 predicted proteins | sample MGYA00580612_ERZ773077 | MGnify/ENA primary metagenome ERZ773077 (study PRJEB29015, sample SAMEA2737971) | human oral metagenome | biome: human oral; feature: human-associated habitat; material: dental | place: China | collected 2021 ...
CGATCGTGGACGAGGTCGCCGCCGACTTCGGTGACAAGGTCAAGTTCGTCAAGGTCGACGTGGACGCCAACCCGGCCACGGCCCGCTCCTACGGCGTGCGTTCCATCCCGACCTTCGCGGTGGTGCGCGACGGCGAGGTCTTCCACCAGTTCGCCGGTTCGCGCCCCAAGGCCTCCTTCAAGGCCGAGGTGGAGAAGGTCCTGGCCTGAGCCCGGGCCCTCCGCCCTGTCTTCTGACTCTCACGCATCGGTCCCGCCGTGCTGCCCCTCACGGGCGTCTCGGCGGGACCGATGTCCTGTCCCAACGGTTGTCTGATGTCTGGTTTCGTCGTCGGGCGGGCCGTCACCTCAGCGAGGCCGTATCTGACACAGCATCTGACACCGCACCTGTCACCCGCCGTCACAGCCCCGTAGAATCGCACCGGATTCGCACGCGGCACCAGGTCATGCGACACGGCAAGAAGGCGGCACATGCAGCACACCCAGTACATCTCCACCCGTGGCCAGATGGCGGCAGCGGGGTTCACGGACGTTCTTGTGGCGGGCCTGGCGCCCGACGGTGGCCTGGCGGTTCCCAGCCAGCTGCCAGCCCTGAGCCCCGAGCAGATCGAGGCCTGGAGGCCCTTGGGCTACGCCGACCTGGCCACGGAAGTCATCGGCCTGTTCGCCACCGACATTCCCCGGGAGGACCTGGCCGAGCTGACCCAGGCCGCCTATGGCCCGCGGCGGTTCCCACAGCCGGTCGTCCCTGTCACCTGGCTTGACGAGGTCGCCGACGGCCTGACCCTCGTGGGCCTGTCCGAGGGACCGACAATGGCCTTCAAGGACCTGGCCATGCAGTTCCTCGGGCAGGCGATTCCCTATGTGCTGGCCAAGCACGGACAGGTGCTCAACATTCTGGGCGCCACCTCCGGCGACACCGGTTCGGCGGCCGAGCACGCCTTCAGGGGGCAGGAGGGCGTCAGCGTCTTCATGCTCTCGCCGGCCGGGCGTATGAGTCCGGTGCAGCGCGCCCAGATGTACACCCTCCAGGACGCCAACATCCACAACATCGCGGTGCGCGGTGTCTTCGACGACTGCCAGGCGCTGGTCAAGGCGCTGAGCAACGACGCGGAGTTCAAGGCCGCTCATCACCTGGGCGCCGTCAACTCCATCAACATCGGCCGGATCGCCGCGCAGGCCGTCTACTACGTGTGGTCCTGGCTGCGGGTCACCGACGCCGTGGAGGAGGGGCGCCGCACCGGCTACCGCATCGACGTGTGCGTGCCCTCGGGCAACTTCGGCAACATCTACGCCGGCTTCCTGGCCCGGTCCATGGGAGTGCCGATCCGCCGTCTCATCCTGGCCACCAATGAGAACAACGTACTCGAGGAGTTCTTCACCACCGGCATCTACCGACCCCGTTCCGCGGAGGACACCCTGGCCACCTCCAGCCCCTCCATGGACATCTCCAAGGCCTCCAACCTGGAGCGCTTCGTCTGGACGCTGCTGGGCCCCGAGGTCTTCGTGCAGCGCTGGGCCGAGCTGGAGGCCACCGGCACGCTCGACCTGCGCGATCAGCTCCCGCGCCTGCGCGAGGAGTTCGGCTTCGTCGCCGGCACGTCCACGCACGCCGACCGGCTGGAGGCCATCCGCAGCGTCAAGGAGCGTTCCGGCCGGCTCATCGACCCGCACACCGCCGACGGCGTCACGGTCGCTCTGCACGTCATGGAGCCCGGTTTCCCCACACTCGTCATGGAGACCGCCAAGGCCGCGAAGTTCCCGCAGACGGTGGCCGAGGCGCTCGGGAGCGAGCCGGAGACCCCCGACGTCGTCGCCGATCTGCTCGCCAGGCCCCAGAAGGTCGAGACGATCGACAACGAGGAGGCTCCTCTGCGCGCCCTCATCGAGGAACGCGCTCTGAACCGCTGACCGAGGTCGGCCCGTAGGGCTACTGACACTCACCGCGCCGCGCATCGCACCCACGATGCGCGGCGCGTCCTTGTCCGGCGCGCGCGCCGTCCCAGCGATGAGGTGAGGAGCGTGTTTCACGTGAAACACCACGGAATACTCCTGCCCCCGCCGACTGCTGAGCACGGCTGGGTCCGTGGCAGACTTAGGGCCACGGACGCATCAGTGGCGACCAAGGAAGGACCGCAGGTGAGTGAGAGCAGTAACCAGGTGAAGGGCAACCGACTCGACCCGTGGCTGGACAGCTATGCGGCACGAGCCCACGGACTGCGTGCCTCGGAGACGCGGTCCCTGTTCGCCGTCGCCTCCCGACCCGAGGTCGTCTCCCTGGCCGGCGGCATGCCCAACCTCAAGGACCTCCCGCTGGAGCGTCTGGCCGAGGCCACTGCACGGATGATCCGCGAGGACGGCGGCCGGGCGCTGCAGTACGGGAACGGGCAGGGACTGCCGCGGCTGCGAGAGCAGATCACCGAGGTCATGGCCCTGGAGGGGATCAGGGCCGATCCCGAGGACGTCATCGTCACCACCGGCTCTCAGCAGGCCGTCGACATCATCACCGAGCTCTTCGTCGACCCCGGCGACGTCGTGCTGACCGAGGCGCCCACCTACGTCGGCTCACTGTCGATCTTCGCGACCTACCAGGCCGATGTGCAGCAGGTGCCCATTGATGCCGGGGGCGTCGTCCCGGAGGCGCTGGAGGAGACGATCGTCCGCCTCGAACGCGAAGGACGCCGTATCAAGTTCTTCTACTGCCTCCCCAACTTCCATAACCCCGCCGGAGTGACCCTCGCCGAGGAGCGCCGTGGACAGGTCGTTGAGATCTGCCGACGCCACCACATCCTCATCGTGGAGGACAATCCCTACGGTCTTCTGGGCTTCGAGGGGCAGACCTACACCGCGCTCAAGACCCTCGCGCCCGACGACGTCGTCTACCTGGGTTCCTTCTCCAAGATCTTCGCCCCGGGTTACCGCGTGGGCTGGGCGGTGGCCCCGCCGGCCGTGCGGGAGAAGATGAAGCTGGCCTCCGAGGCGGCGATCCTGTGCCCGTCGTCGGTGGGTCAGTTCTCGATCTCCATGTACCTGGAGCAGTTCGACTGGAAGCAGCAGATTGTGGACTTCCGGGCCATGTACCAGGAGCGGCGCGACGCCATGGTCTCGGCGCTAGAGGAGTTCCTGCCCATGTGCCACTGGAACGTGCCCGACGGTGGCTTCTACGTGTGGGTACGGCTTCCCGAGGGACTCGACGCCAAGGACATGCTGCCGCGCGCGGTCACGAGCCTGGTCGCCTACGTCTCCGGGACGGCCTTCTACGCCGGCGGCAGGGCAGGGCAGGACCACCTGCGACTATCGTTCTGCTACCCCGAGCCCGCCGAGATCCGTGAAGGGGTGCGCCGGCTCTCCGGCGTCGTGACCCGCGATCTCGAGCTGCTGAGCCTGTTCGGGCCCACCCACAGTCCCCATCCGTCCGAGGGCGTCCACGCGCCCGCACCCGACCAGATCTGAGGTTGACGATGAACCAGTCTCCACTCCGTATCGCTGTCCTCGCCGGCGGATTGAGCCATGAGCGCGACATCTCCCTGCGCTCGGGGCATCGCGTCGCCCAGGTACTCAAGCACCTCGGGCACACCGTCCTCGTCCTGGACATCGACGCACGCACCATTGGATCGCTCAAGACCTTCGGGCCCGACGTCGTGTGGCCCTTGGTTCACGGCGGCCCCGGGGAGGACGGGGGGCTTCAGAATGTGCTCATCTCCCTCGGACTGCCGTATGTCGGCACGCACTCCGACGGCTGCCAGCGGGCCTCATTCAAACCGACCGCCAAGGCGAGTGTTCGCACCGGCGGAGTGATTACTCCTGATTCATTGACGCTTCCACAGTCCTATTTCAGTCAGCTGGGGGCCCAGGAGGTTCTCACCGTCGTGGCGGGTCATCTGGGACTTCCTGTCGTAGTGAAGCCGCATCAGGGGGGCTCCGGACTTGGTGTCTCCTACGCATCGACGGCGGACGAGCTGCGCTCCGCGATGGTGGCGTGCTTCGCCTACGACGAGCGCGCCCTCATCGAGCGCTACATCGCCGGGACGGAGCTGGCGGTCTCCGTCGTCGACACAGGAGAGGGGCCACGCGCACTTCCCCCTGTTGAGGTCGTCACCGACGGGCAGTATGACTTCGATGCACGGTACAACCCGGGCCGTTCGGAGTACTTCGTGCCGGCTCGGCTGGATGAGGCGGTCATCGAGAAGGTGAAAACGACGGCTATCACGGTTCACACCACTCTCGGGCTGGGCAATCTCTCGCGCACCGACCTCATTCTCGATGACGAGGGGACTCCGTGGTTCATCGACGTCAACGTCATTCCGGGAATGACGGAGACCTCCCTGCTGCCCATTGCCGCAGAGGCCGAGGGCTCCTTGGACGACCTGTATGACGCGTTGGCGAGGAATCCACTGGTTCATCCGTAACACCGGCTCGGTTTCACGTGAAACGGTGGCTCCACTCCTATCGAGTGGAGCCACCGCTGTATTCATGTGACCTTCCGTAGGACCGTGGAGCGGAAATCACCATCGGCATCTTCTTCTCGACGACGCGCCATCACAAGTAACCGGAGGGCCTGCGGTTTCACCTGAAACCGGATGCGGTGTGCGTCTGTTATCGCCTGGTGACACACGTCTGTCGCGCGCTCATCGAGGCACGCTGCTCTCGGAACGGGGCAGGGGCTGGCGTTGCTCGGACCGGCCTCAATGTCCCGTCAGAACGATCAGTGCTGGCATCGTAACGGCAGGACAGAGCATCGACACATTCGGAACCCTCAGCGTTTCACGTGAAACCTGCTTATGAGCTTCCCCCTTCTCGTACTGATGAAGGGGTTGACGGTTCCTTCGTTCGGGGAACGGCGTGCTTTGAACGCAAGGCGCTGCCGCCCTCGTCGATGTGCTTCAAGTGCAACGCACGGCAAACAATGCTGCCCACCGGGTCACAGGTATGGACGTCATTGCCCATACCCAAGCGCTAGCCGATCGGGAGATGGAGCACGCAAGCTCAACGCAACGCGATCATGTTTCACGTGAAACCAGACGTCAACGGTGCCACTAACCAAATCAGCAAGTCTCAGCCAGGTCCACAGCGCACGGGCCCTTCTCCCATTCAGTATGTCGTCGTGTGCCGTTGAGAGACCGTGTGGCGCGTCAGAAGCGCGGTAGCGCATCCGGTCTACCCAGCGTTGCGATGAGGCGTGTCGCACGGCTGCTACAAGGAGACGCGGGAGTAGGCGGCTTCAGACGAGCAGGACACGAATCGGCTCTCATCGTCAGCATGGGGCAATGCCACCAGCGAGGTCGACGCAGAGCCACGTAGGACTCGCACTGGCACCCGCGACCGACTATCGATACTGCGTCCATTTGTTTCACGTGAAACCTGCTGTTGGCTGCGGCCTTATTCGATTCCTGCGCAGACGGGCGTGGGCCTTATGACGAGAAGGAGGCCCGATTCGAGATACAACCCGGCTCAGCCTGACACCCAACGGTTCCCATAAGGGACAGCCATCCCCGGGGTAGGGGTACTCCAAGCCAGCAAGCGGCGTCCCCATAGATCGGTTTCGGATGGAACACGCTCATGTATGACAGCCCCGGCTCCATACCCTGGAGCTAGCCACCGTACCGCGTGGCGCGTTACTGGTGGTCGATGACGACCGCCGTTCTCTGCCCCTCCTGTCCTGATAGTGGGTGGCCGAACCAGCGAGGATTCCCTGCCGGGTAGGTGGGGAGGGGTGTCGAAGGCCCCGGAGGTTCCTGTCTCTGCCAATGAAGCCTGACGAACGAGCTCAACACCGATGGCCTCCGGTATCTGGAGCGGCCACTCCGCCTCTCCCACACATCGGGTCGATGGGCAGGCCCGCGACACCCTTCATGACCTCTGATCGATCAGCACGCATTCCGGGCTACTGTAATGAACCAGATCGCTCCGCGTACCGCCTACCCTGTTGATCTCGCGGTTTCACGTGAAACCGAGTCCGAGCCTTCACATTAGTAGAGCGTCGGCACAGTCGAGACTCCGCTATGCCCTCCGCGCGGTCAACATCAGGCACCGATGCGGACGCGGTGCAATCACAATCCAAGTGAACGAGTCGAGTAGTCTGCTGCACGGCTCCGTGCCCACCACTGACTATCGGCACATGCGATCAGGAGCATGACCGACTTCTGTTCTTCGCGTCGGAACGTGTGCGGGACCTTCGCGTCGTACTCATCGCTCGGAGACGAGCGGTACCTCCCCCGGGGGAGGCCTGAGCATCCCGTTCCCGCACGCCAGGATGAACCCTACGAACATTGACGCGACACCGCTGGCCCAATCGGAACGAGAGCGCTCTTCAGCGACTTACGGCGGTTTCACGTGAAACCGGCTCATAGCCCCCAGGAAGTGCACACCATGGCTGCCCCTTCAGTGCGGCGGTACACGTCGTGGCGCTCGGATTCGCTGTGCTTCCCCAATGCACGGCACTCGATCAGCACCTGCCAAAGCAGATGTATCTTCCGCACTCTTCCATCTCAGCACAACGCCTTCCATCCCTTCGGACGCGACGTACTCGACGGCCAACCTCTAGTATCCACATAGCAGCGGCGTCCGGCTCATCCTCACGTGCTACAGCACATGACGGGTCTCCCTCCAGGAAGGAGAGTCCATCAGTCCATCAACGCCATCCGGCAACTTGACGTCACGGACTCAGTGCTCAGTTCCGTCTGCAGAGTCTTATGGAGCACTCCCGGCGGAGGCTTCGCCATTGGTTTCACGTGAAACCGGCCTCAGCCCCCGAGAAACGGCTGTCATGCCGCCCACACCAGTCCGGCAGCGCACGTTGTCTCTATCGGACTGCCATGCTTCACCAACAGACAGCACTCGATCTGTCCCGCTCAAAGCGGATTTATCTGCCACGTTCATCCGCGGCAGCAGTAGGTCGCATCCCGTCGGGCACGACATATTCAACGGGAGACCGCTACCGGGCACTGGGAGGCGGCATCACGTTGCTCCTCACGTGCTACGGCATGCGCCCTACCTGCCTCCGGGAAGGGAGAGGGCATCACGTCTCGTCAGCAGCTTGAGATCACAGCTTCTACGATCGGTGACGTCTGCAGAGTCTCACGGAGCATTGCCGTCGGACGCTTCACCATTGGTTTCACGTGAAACCGACTCACAAACACGGCTTGGGCGTCATGGCAGCGCCGACGTCATTCCACGGTCCGCTCTCCCAGGTTAGGTAAGCACGGTGTTCCTCTTCGCGGTGTATGCCACGCACATGACGCCTGCGAGTAGTGGCCTCACCCATGCCTCAACGCTGCGCCACAATGCAGAATTCCACCCTTGACGCTGCGCTTGGTGCGCCAACCGATGCGCTACAGAAGACGTGAGCAACACGAGCAGTCCTCACTGTTGGAATGCGAACCGATGCCTCGCCCGGGGAAGGGGCTGAGACGGCATCACCGACCACTCATCTGCTACATGCGCACACACCACGTCGACTAGAAACCTCGACGAAAGCCATCCCCGATCGAACCTCTTCTGGTTTCACGTGAAACCAGCGATCACGAGTATTCGGTATGAGTTCCCCTGTGTGCATTCCTCCGCTGTTCGTGGCCGACACACTGAGGTCAGCATGGCCCTGCGGTCGTGAGTCCCACCGGGAAGCGGCATTCTCCGGCCGCCAATCTGCTTGGCCACAACAACGCAGTGATGCCCAGCAGAGCTCTTCCCCCTACCCCACAGGGAGGGAGAAGAGCTCGCCTTGTGGTTTGACGTGAAAACACAAGGATCCCCAGTCTCCCCGCTACCGTCGGGACCGACGTGCTGGAGCAATCAGCAACGCATAGGCTCATGACGACGAGCTCGGCATTTCAGGACCCACCGCCCCCGTTCTTGAGGAGCTGACGCGGCGAACATTGACCGTTTCTCTGTATCCATGCGAGCGACCACGTCAGTTTCGAGCGGACCTAGCAACGACTCTGAAAAGGGCATACGCGTACAGCCTCATCCGCGTCATCACCCATACAACGCCGCACGGGAGGCGTCGTGACTCCGCGCTCCTTGCCATACGCACTCCTCTATCGCCGCCTGAGAACCACATCGATCAGTACCGCTACGCCTCGATACGGTCGCGCCACACAGATTCGGTAGGGATGAAACCGCCACTTCCCGTGTTTCACGTGAAACCGTGGGATTACCAGGACCTGTCTGCTTCGGGTCTCCTCACTTCTGAAGCTCTCCTCGGGTAGGAACGCGGGGTGCTTGTTTGTCGTCTGGGGCCAAGCCAACGAAGGCGTCTGGCGAAGTATCGGCATTCAAGGAGCTGGCATCAACCCCGCTTCCGCACCCCGAACCCGAAGCGACCGGTGGTTTCACGTGAAACCGAGGTCGTATTCCAGCGACGCTCCCTTCTCACTTTGCCCACGGAACCATGATGGTCAACGCTGCGAGCACTAAGCCGCGAGCTTGATCGACCCCGCGGGGTCATGGTGGCCTGGCCCGGCGTTCTCAGCTGGGGGTCGACCGCACCTTCCCCTACTTGCCCCCAGACTTCAGCACAGAGGCGCGAGGCGGACGGTAGAGGCCGGTTCCGACCCCCTCCCCAGGTCGACCCACTCTGCGAGTAGCGAGAGGCATTGGTCAGGCCTCGTGCGTGCTTCACGATGGTTCCAGGCAACGCCCCAACCAGCGGCTCGGTTGTCACGACACCCGGCATTCTGGCGCGTCATGCATCCGCAACCGTTCCAACTCAACTCATCAAGCGTTCGCCGGTATCCACGTACCTCAGCAATGACGGACAAGCCGGTATCCACATGTTTCACGTGAAACCCTGGGCTGACACAATCAGCGTTCGATACCGTGAGTGACACCCTGAGTTCACCCCGAACCATTGGATCACCGGTGAGTGCCACCGTGTTTCACGTGAAACACGACCGTCGACCCATCCACAAGCCCCCATCAATGGCTATTCAGTAAAGACGACGGTGGGGCCGAGACACTCAGTGTCTCGGCCCCACCGTGCTCGAAGGATCAGCGCAGGCTACTCCTCGTCAAGAGACGTTCCCGGCGCCAGCGCGTCGACCAGACGAGCGAGGTCCTCATCGCCTGCGAACTCAATGGTGATGCGCCCCTTCTTCGCTCCACGGGTCACCTTGACGCGAGTGTCGAAGGCATCGGACAGCCGGGTTGAGAGCGCTGGGAGAGGGGTGCTTCGAGCACGCAAGACCCTCGGCTGGTCCGGTCCCGGCTCAGGCTCTTCATGCAGCGCAACCAGCTCCTCCGTGGCGCGCACCGACAGCCCCTCGGCCACCACGCGCTGAGCAAGTCGCTCCATCTCCGCCGCATTGGGAAGGCCCAGAAGCGCACGAGCGTGTCCTGCTGAAATGACATTCGCGGCGAGCCGACGCTGCACCAGCGGCGGCAGCTTCATGAGGCGCAAGGTGTTGGAAATCTGGGACCGAGAACGGGCAATCCGCTCGGAAAGCTCCGCGTGGGTGCACTGGAAGTCCTCCAGCAGCTGCTGGTAGGCCGCGGCCTCCTCCAGGGGATTGAGCTGAACACGGTGCAGGTTCTCCAGCAGCGCGTCACGCAGCAGGTCGACGTCGTCCGTATCCCGAACGACCGCCGGAATCGTCTCCAGTCCGGCTTCCTTGGAAGCGCGAAGACGCCGCTCACCCATAATGAGCTCGTACCGAAGCTCCTCTCCCGGAGCAGTCGGCACCTGGCGCACCACGATCGGCTGCAGCAGACCCACTTCGGCAATCGAGGCTGCCAGTTCCGCGATGTCCTCTTCATCGAAGACCTGACGGGGTTGACGAGGGTTCGGGTGGATCAGCTCCACCGGAATCTCAGCGAAGCGGGCACCCGGAACGGGAACAAGCTCATCGGCGCCTGTATCCGCCGTCTCCTCCTCGGCATCGGTCGCGTCGGACGCCTCAGTCCCAGCGTCAGATGAGACGGCCGCCAGGTCCTCCTCGGTCCTCTCGTTCTGGGCATCGGAGTTCCCGTGATCGGCAGCCTCAGGCTGCTCCTCCTCCGTTTCACGTGAAACCTCGGGGACCACGGGCGTTGATTCCGGTTGAGGAACCGACGTCGGCGCAATCTCCTCCTGGGCGTCCTCGACCGTGGAGGCCTCATGCGAAGGCTCATCCACCGCTGCGGGCGCCGCCTTCGTCGTCTTCTTGGTGGCTCGCTTCGGCGCGGCCGATGCACTCCGCTTCGCGGAGCCGGCGGATGACGACTTCTTCGCGGTCTTCTTCTCCGTCACCTTCGCATCGGTCGTCGAATCCGGCGTGGTTTCACGTGAAACCGGCTTCGTCTGCTTGTTCTGAGCACCCGTCTTGGATGCAGTCGTTGAACGAGTCGAGCGACTCTTGGATCCACGCTTCCGCTGAGACGGAGCCAGGAGAGTGGCGGCCAGATCGCGAGTACTGCGCGCTTCGGAGGCCGGCTCGGGCTCTGGAGCGTCATGCGTGGCCTGGGAGGCCGCATCCTCATCACGCGACTCGTCCTTCCGGGAGTCGGGGAAGAACACATCGGAAGGACGGGACGCAGCTGGTACTTTCTCCTTCTGCGCCTCGGGAATCAGCGCCTGCAGACCTCGTCCCAGTCCGCGCCGTTTCTGAGCCATCAGGCTTCCTCGCCTTCAATTCGGGGAGCGCCCCGCAGAGCGACCTCACGAGCCATTTTCTTGTACGCAATTGCGCCGGTGGACCGGGGATCCCAGAACACCACAGGAGCACCGAAGGAGGGGGCCTCGGCAACACGGATGGAACGCGGCACCTTGGTGTCCAGCGTCGCATCAGGGAAATAGGAACGAACTTCGGACTCCACCTCACGGGCCAGGGTGGTGCGTCCGTCAAACATAGTGAGCACAATCATGGAGACTCCCAGTCCCGGATTGTGAATACGCGCGATCCTGTCAATGGAGCGCGTCAACAGGGCGAGGCCTTCGAGAGCGTAGTACTCGGCCTGCATCGGAATAAGCACCTCGTCAGCAGCGACGAAGGCGTTGATCGTCATAATGCCGAGGCTCGGCGGGCAGTCGATGATGACGTAGTCGAGCGGCTCCAGACCATCCGTTTCACGTGAAACCAGGTAGTCCACCAGCGCACGCCGCAGACGTGACTCACGCTCAGCAGTGGAGATGAGCTCTATCTCAACCGCAGCCACGTCAATAGTCGCAGGCACACACCACAGGGACTCGCAGAATCGCGTCTTGGCGACGACATCCTTGATCGGCATAGCGTCAACGAGGACGTCGTAGATGGAGGCGCTGTCCTCATCATGCTCCACCCCCAGTGCAGTGGAGGCATTACCTTGAGAGTCGGCATCGATGAGCAGAACGTGCAGCCCGCCTTCAGCTAAAGCCGCCGCAAGATTGACCGCGGTCGATGTCTTTCCGACGCCGCCTTTCTGATTGGCGACTGCGATGACACGAGTCCGCTCGGGATGTGGGAACTCTCCACCCGCTACCTCGTCTAACGCGAGGTGCTCGGCCTGGAGCTGATCGAAGATAGACGATCCGGACAAACCTGCTTCTCCTCGGACGACAACCCAACGGCCCGAGCCAGTCGGGCAGTTACGAGTCTACGCGAGCAGGTCGATCCTTACGCGTTACACCGAACGCGCGCCGTATCTCAACGGCTCTTCGGGCGGCGAATCTCAACCACCGCCGTCGTTTCGTCGCCGGCGGTGACAACCTCATGAACGACAGCGACTGATAACTTAGCCTTCTTAATAACATACTTGGCGTCGTCGACCTCATCCTGCGCCCGCATCCCCTTGAGGGCGAGCAGGGCACCCCCCGGTCGGAGCAAGGGTGCCGTCAGCCGCACGAGCTTGGACAGGTTCGCCACCGCGCGAGCCGTCACCACGTCATAACGGTCCTTGACCTCCTCGGCCCGGGCCCTCCGGATACTCACATTGTCCAGGTCCAGCTCCTCGACGACGTCGGAGAGCCACTGGGTGCGCCGCTCCATCGTCTCAATGAGCGTGACGTCGAGGTCGGGGCGCAGCAGCGCGACGACGATGCCGGGGAAGCCGGCCCCGGATCCCACGTCGGCCACGCTTCCCCGGGCCGGCAGGAAGGGGACCACGGCCGCCGAGTTGACGATGTGCCGGGTCCACAGGCGGGGAAGCTCGCGCGGCCCCACGAGACCGCGCAGCTCACCCTCCTCAGCGAGCATCTGCGCGAAGTGCTCCGCCGCGGAGAAGGAGACCCCGAAGATCTCCCGCATCTCCGCCGTCGGCTCCTCCACCTGGGCCCGCTGCTCCTCACTCATGCTCAGGCCTGCTCCGAAGCGGAGTCCTCAGCCGTGTCCTCGGCGTCCTCGTCCACGCCCTCCTCATCGGCGGGCAGGACCACGACGTAGCGGTGCGGCTCGGCGCCCTCGGACTCGGAGATCAGTCCGGCGGCGGCGACGACGTCGTGGCACACCTTGCGCTCGAAGGGGTTCATCGGCTCGAGGCTGACGGCCTCTCCCGAGGTGAGGACCTTGGTGACCGCCTCCTGGGCGACCTTGGTCAGCTCGGTACGTCGATCGGCGCGGTAGCCGTTGATGTCGAGCATGAGCCGGGAACGGTTGCCGGTACGCGCCTGCACCGCGAGGCGAGTCAGTTCCTGAACGGCCTCGAGAACCTCCCCGTCGCGTCCAACGAGGTCGGCGAGCTCGCGCTCGTCACCCTCCTCGGAGGCGACCACGGCAATCGAGGCGCGCCCGTGATCGATGTCGATGTCGATGTCACCGCCCAGGTCGGCGATGTCGAGAAGCTCCTCGAGGTAGTCGGCACCGATCTCGCCCTCCTCCTCGAGGCGCGAGACGGTGTTGCTCACGGGGCTGCTCACGGCCTCATCCGCCGCCTGGTGGGAGGAGTCGTTACTGTGCTGCTCACTCATCATGTCATCCGTATCTGTGCTGGGAACCGGGTTGTCTGGCCGCTGAACACGTCTCAGCGGTTGCGCTTCTTCTTGGCCTGGGCCTTGCGTCGGGCCGCCGCCTCGCGCCGCTGACGGGCACGGCGCTCATAACGACGTCGAGCGATCTCCTCATCGCTGAGGCCACCACTCTTGGACGAGGTCGAGTCCTTGTCCTCATCAGCGTTCTCGAGCTGCTCGACATCGGAGTCGTCGGCGAAGGCCTCACTGCGGGACTCGCCCTGACCGCCGGACTTCTTCTGCCGGTTCTTGCGCACCGGCTGCACCCGCTGACCTCCGGTGCGTCCCTCGGCCTCGGCCTTGGCGATCGCCTCGGCTCGCTCCTCCTCCTCCAGGGAGGGCAGTCCCTTGCGGGCCCGCTTGGCGTTGATGCGGGCGCGGTACTTCTTCTCGGCCTCGCTGCCGGGGGCGGGCATGTTGCGGATGGTGAAGAACTGCTGGCCCATGGTCCACAGGTTGGAGACGACCCAGTAGACGAGCACACCGATCTGGAAGTTGACGCCGGAGACGGCGAAGA
>ERZ773077.2027-NODE-2027-length-13406-cov-14.007041_pt1 | contig 13406 bp, 6 predicted proteins | sample MGYA00580612_ERZ773077 | MGnify/ENA primary metagenome ERZ773077 (study PRJEB29015, sample SAMEA2737971) | human oral metagenome | biome: human oral; feature: human-associated habitat; material: dental | place: China | collected 2021 ...
CGTAGCGGTCGTGGCAGTAGTGGATGATGTTGAGGGCCTCGACGTAGGTGGCCACCACCCAGTCGAGCATCTTCTCGTACTTGTCCCAGACCTCGTCGAAGTCGAGGGGGCCGTCGCCCTCGACGCCGGGCAGACCGGTGACGACCTGCTTGCCGGTCATCTCGTCGCGCCCACCGTTGATGGCGTAGAGCAGGGCCTTGGCGGAGTTGACGCGGGCGCCGAAGAACTGCATCTGCTTGCCCACGCGCATCGGGGAGACGCAGCAGGCGATCGCGGCGTCGTCACCCCAGTGGTCACGGATCTGCTCGTCGGCCTCGTACTGGATGGAGGAGGTCGTGATGGAGATGAGGGCGCAGAAGTCCTTGTAGCCCTGCGGCAGGTTCTCGTCCCAGAAGATCGTGATGTTCGGCTCCGGGGCCGGCCCGAGGTTGCGCAGGGTCTGCAGCAGACGGAAGGAGGTCTTGGTGACCAGGGCACGACCGTCCTCACCGAAGCCGGCGTCGGACCAGGTGGCCCAGTAGGGGTCGCCGGAGAAGATCTGGTCGTAGTCGGTGGTGCGCAGGAAGCGGGTGATGCGCAGCTTCATGACGATGTTGTCGATGAGCTCCTGGGCGCGGGTCTCGTCGATGACCCCGTTGCGCAGGTCCCGCTCGAAGTAGATGTCCAGGAAGCCGGAGAGCCGGCCGATGCTCATAGCGGCACCGTCCTGGGACTTCACGGAGGCCAGGTAGGCGAAGTAGGTCCACTGGACCGCCTCGTGGGCGTTCTTGGCCGGGCCGGAGATGTCGTAGCCGTAGGAGGCGGCCATGACCTTGAGCTTCTTGAGCGCCTTGATCTGCTCGGAGTGCTCCTCGCGGTAGCGGGCCCAGTGCTCGGAGAAGGGCTCGTCGGCCACGACGTCCTTGGCCTTCTGCTTCTGCTCGATGAGGAAGTCGACGCCGTAGAGCGCCACACGGCGGTAGTCGCCGATGATGCGGCCGCGACCGTAGGCGTCGGGCAGACCGGTGATGATGTGGCTCGAGCGCGCCGCGCGGATGCGCGGGGTGTAGATGTCGAAGACCGCGTCGTTGTGGGTCTTGCGGTAGCGGGTGAAGATCTTCTTGACCTCGGGGTCGACCTCCTTGCCCGCCTCCTTGATGGCGGTCTCCACCATGCGCCAGCCGCCGTTGGGCATCATGGCGCGACGCAGCGGAGAGTCCGTCTGCAGGCCAACAATGACGTCGTCATCCTCGCTGATGTAGCCGGCGGGGAATGCGTCGATGTCGGCGGGAGTGTGGGTGTCGACGTCGAGGATACGGACCTTGCGCTCCTCGGAGAGGTAGTCCTTCTCCAGGGTGTCCCACAGGCGCAGGGTCTTGTCCGTGGCGCCGGCGAGGAACGAGGCGTCACCATCGTAGGGGGTGTAGTTGCGCTGGATGAAGTCGCGGACGTCAATGTCCTCGGTCCACGGTCCGGTAACGAAGCCCTCCCAGGCGTCATTGCCGCTCGCCGTGGTGGCAGATGTTGTGACCTCAGTGGTCATCCGTGCCCTCCTCGTGTGGGTGACCGGAGAGCCACCCGGTTGCTGTCGCCCTTGTGAGGCGAGGCGGCACATCGGCGCGCCGTCGGTCTCAGAGTAGAACTCGAAGGAGGCCTTGTGGGCCACTAGTCCCAAGAAGTCCCGGTGTGATGACTCACAGGCCAATCGGCATCGATCCAATCTGGGACATAAGTCCTTCCATCTGCTGCTCAGAAAGGCATTCGCCACCTGATGACAAAGCCGCTCTTCCTCCGACAACATCCAGCGAGTCGGGGCATGTCCCCAGATTCCGGTACTGCTGAGTCAATTAGGACGGGCGTCCCAATCGTCATCGGTCACTCCACCCCGGATGGGCGGTCCGGGAGGCGCCGAGCATCGTCTCGGAGCCCTTATTCGGCCCCAAGGTCCCGGACGCCGGGAGCGCGTGCAGCGCCGTCGGCCGCGGCCCGGGCCGCCTCCGCGATATCGGGGGCACGCATACCGAAGTCCTCGAGGAGCTGGTCCCGGGTGGCGGTGTCGATGAACTGCCGCGGAATGCCGATGCGACGCCAGACCCGTGGGCCGGCTGCATCGGGACGGCCGGCCCGATAGTCCTCAACGGCATCGCGCAGCTGGGACCCGATGCCGCCATCAACCAAGCCGTCCTCGACCACGATGACGACGTCGGCCTGGGCTGCTGCCGCCACGAGAGGCCCAGGGGGCGGAATGACCCAGTGCGGGTGCACCACGGTGACGGCTCGGTCCTCCTGCTCGAGGGCCCGGCCGGCCTCATGGGCGTGGGCCGCCATGGCTCCGACGCCGACCAGCAGGAGCTGCGGGGCGTCAGCCGGTTCGCGGTTCTCGAGCAGCACGTCGACGACGTCGAATGCGGAGACCTCTCCCAAGGCCTCACCCGACGATGCGTCCCCCTCGACGCCTGCGTCGTACGGGCTCTTCTCAGCATCCGCCAGCCCGAGGCGACGCACCGCCGCCAGAGGCTCGGGCAGGGTGCCCTTGGGATAGCGCACCACGGTGGGGGCGTCGCCGACGCTCACGGCCTGACGCAGGCTGTCGCGCAGTGTCGCCTCGTCCCGGGGAGCGGCCAGGCGCAGACCCGGGACATGAGCCAGCAGCGCCATGTCCCACATGCCGTTGTGGCTGGCCCCGTCGGTTCCGGTGATCCCGGCCCGGTCCAGCACGATCGTCACTCCCGCGCGGTGCAGGGCGACATCCATGAGCACCTGGTCGAAGGCTCGGTTGAGGAAGGTGGCGTAGAGCGCCACCACCGGGTGCATGCCGGCGAAGGCGAGCCCGGCGGAGAAGGTGAGCGCGTGCTGCTCGGCGATACCGACGTCAATGACCCGCTCCGGCATGGCGTCGGCCAGGGGCTGAAGGCCCACGGGAGCCTGCATGGCCGCCGTGACTCCGACGATCCGCTCGTCGCGCTGCGCCAAGGAGACGATCTCCTCGGCGAAGACGGCCGTCCACCCGAAGCGCTCGGCCACAACCGGCAGCCCCGTCTCGGGGTGGATCTTGCCCACGGCGTGGAAGCGGTCGGGGACGTGCTCCTCGGCGGGGGTGTATCCGTGCCCCTTCTCGGTGATGACATGGACGATGACCGGCTCGGCGTACTCGCGGGCCCGGGTGAGGGCGAACTCGATGGCGGTGATGTCGTGACCGTCGACGGGTCCGGTGTACTTGATTCCCAGGTCCTCGAAGAAGGCCGAGGGCACCAGGACGTCCTTGAGCCCCCGCTTGAGGCCGTGGAGGGCGTCGAAGGCGGCCCGGCCGGGAGCCCCCTGGGACAGGAGCGTGCGCTTGACCCCGGACAGGACGCGCTCGTAGCCGGGGTTGGTGCGCAGCGCGTCGAGGTGATGAGCCAGTCCCCCGATGGTGGGTGCGTAGGAGCGACCGTTGTCGTTGACGACGATGACCAGGTGGCGGTCGGAGGAGTCGGCGATGTTGTCCAGGGCCTCCCAGGCCATGCCCCCGGTCATGGCTCCGTCACCGATGACGGCGACGACGTGGCGCTCGTCGTGCCCCTGGAGGTGGTTGGCCCGGGCGATGCCGTCGGCCCAGGACAGCGAGGTGGAGGCGTGAGAGTTCTCCACGACGTCGTGAACGGACTCGGCCCGTGACGGGTAGCCGGACAGCCCACCCCGCTCACGCAGGTGGGCGAAGTCCTGTCGGCCGGTGAGCAGCTTGTGGACGTAGGCCTGGTGACCGGTGTCGAAGACGATGGTGTCCCGCGGTGAGCGGAAGGTGCGGTGCAGGGCGATCGTCAGCTCGACGACCCCGAGGTTGGGACCCAGGTGGCCGCCGGTGCGCGCAACCGAGGCGACGAGGTGGCGACGGATCTCGGCCGCGAGCGCCACCAGGTCCTCGCTGGTGAGCCGGTCGAGGTCGGCGGGCTTTCGCACAGAGGCCAGGAGCGCTCTGCTGGTCTGCTCGGCGGGCCGACCAGTGTGCTCAGCTGCTGGCACGGTGCGCCTCCTTGTCGAAGGTGAGGGTGATGATGGCGGATCGGTCATGCGGGTGCATCGCTGACGACCAGGTTGGCGGGATGCCGGAACGGCACCGGGGAAAGGGTATCGGTTAAGCCGCCCGTGATGTTTTTGTGACGATTGATTCTCCGGCACCCCGGCTCAGCAGGGCTCCGTCATGCATCCGTGATGCTCCATAGCGGTTCACGAGGCCTCAGGGCGGTCCCCAGCATAGGGCGGCCCGTCCGATGTTCGGTCATGTGTCACGCGGGGTCACGGACGAGCACGTACTGTATGCCTTGACCGTCGGAACCGTTCACCCCCGCGCCGGGCCAGCGGCATCGTTCCCGATCGCCCGACCGCTCTCAGGACAGCCTTCCAGGAGGAATCATGAGCACCACCGCCCCCTTCGGCACCTGGCCCTCGCCTATCACTCCAGGCACGATCACGACCCGGACGGTCCTGCTGTCCCAGGTTCGCGTGGACGGCGGTGACACCTACTGGGTGGAGCAGCGCGCCTCGCAGGCCGGACGCAACGTCCTGCTGCGCCGTGACGGCGACGGCCAGATCGGTGAGGTGCTTCCGCTGACGCCGGCCGACGAGCTGGTGGACGTGCGCACCCGGGTGCACGAGTACGGAGGGCGGGCCTACGCCGTCGACGGCGGGATCATCGTGGTCTCCCACGCCGGGGACGGGCGCCTCTACCGGTACGACGTGGCCCACCGCCTGCGCGGCCTGGTCCCGCTGACCATCTACGGCGACGTGCGCCACGGCGACCTGGAGATCGACACGGGCCGGGGCCTGGTCTACGCAGTCCGTGAGGACCACCGAGGTGAGGGCGAGGCCGTCAACACCCTGGTGGCGATCCCCCTGGACGGCTCGGCCGCGCGCGACGACTCGCTCGTGCGCACGCTCGTGTCGGGAACGGACTTCGTGGTCGCTCCGACGCTCTCACCCGACGGCGAGCACCTGGCCTGGATCACCTGGGACCACCCGGGGATGCCCTGGGACAACGCCTCCCTGCATGTGGGGGACCTGGGCCCGGACGGGACGATCATCGAGCAGGTGCTGGTCGACGGCGGCGACGGGCACTCGGTGTCCGAGCCTCGGTGGACCGAGGAGTGCGAGCTGGTTCACGGCTCGAACGCCTCGGGCTTCTGGAACCTCTACCGCACCGAGGGCTTCCCGGTACGGGGCACCAATCGCCCGGGCTGGCCGGAGAACCTGCGAACCCGGCCGCTGCACCCGGCCGAGGCCACCTTCACCAATCCGGCCTGGCAGCTGGGGCCGCACTCCTTCGATGTGCTCGACGCCGAGCACATCATCACCTCCTGGGCCCGGGACGCGGTGTCGCACCTGGGGACCATCAAGCTCGCCAATGGTGAGCTCGAGGAGTGGAACGTGGGCTGGCAGCCGATCGGCAACGTGGCCTCCAGCGCCGGTCGCGTCGTCATGCTGGCCTCCAACGAGATGGCGATGCCGAGCATCGTGGAGGTCAAGAACGGCACGGTGCAGGTGCTGCGCGGCTCGGGCGAGTTCGAGCCCGAGGACATCGGGGTCTCCTTCCCCGACCCGGTGTCCTGGCCCACGAGCGACGGCGCGAGCGCTCACGGCTTCTACTACCCGCCGACATCGGCCTCCCATGTGGGAAGCGAGGGCGAACTGCCGCCCCTCATCGTCAACGTCCACGGCGGCCCGACGGCGACGGCCGTGCCCGGCTACGACCTGCGCATCCAATACTGGACCAGTCGGGGCTTCGCCTATCTCGACGTCAACTACCGCGGCTCCATGGGCTACGGCACCGGCTACCGCAAGGCCCTGGAGGGCAAGTGGGGCATCTACGACGTCGACGACTGCGTCAGCGGCGCCCAGCACCTCGTGGACGCCGGGCTCGTGGATCCGCGCCGCATCGCGATCCGCGGTGGGTCGGCCGGGGGCTTCACGGTGCTGTCGGCCATCACCCGCTCCTCGGTGTTCACGGCGGCCAGTTCGTGCTTCGGGGTGACCGACCTCAAGAGGCTGGTGCGCACGACCCACAAGTTCGAGTCGCACTACATCGGCCAGCTCATGGGGACCCAGGACATCGATGACCCGGTCCTGGACGAGCGCAGCCCCATCAACCACATCGATGACATCGGGGTCCCGCTGCTGCTCATTCAGGGCTCTGAGGACCCGATCGTCCCCGCTGAGCAGGCCACCGCCATGTACGAGGCCCTCAAGACCGCAGGCGCACCGGTGGCCCTGGAGATCTTCCAGGGCGAGGGACACGGGTTCCGCCTGGCTGCGAACATCCGACGCCGCTACGAGGCCGAGCTGAGCTTCTACCGTCAGGTATGGAGTATCGGCTCCTCCTGCCCCGAGGCCGAGCGCCGTGGCGAGGAGGACACCTTCATGGTCAAGGTGGAGAACCTGCACTGATGGATCACGCCTGGAAGAGGCTGTCCCGGCCCCTGTCGCGGCGCGCGGGCAGCCTCTTCCGCCACCATCGCCTCGGGCTCTACCTCCTGGCCGTGCTGGTAGGGCTCGCCTCGGGTCTGGGAGCCGTGCTGTTCCGGATGGGGATCGACGCCTGGTCCCAGCTGCTCAGCGGGGCCGATGACTACACGCTGTCGATGGGGCCCTCGGTGGGCTCGCTGGCTGCACTCGGTACGTGGTTCGTCCTCGTCGCGCCTGTCCTCTCGGGCCTCATCGTGGGCCCGCTCATGTCCCGGCTGGGCCACACTCCCACAGGCCACGGGGTGGCCGGGGTCATCTGGTCCACGCGCCACGGCAACGGCACGATGGCGCCGATTCCCGCCCTGGCGATGACGACGTCGTCCGCCCTGACAATCGGGGGCGGCGGCTCAGTGGGTCCGGAGGGGCCGATCGCGGAGCTGGGCGCGTCCACGGCCAACGTCATCGGGCGGGGTCTGAACCTGCCCAAGCTCCCGGTCCGTTACCTGGCGGCAGCCGGAACCGCGGCCGGGATCGCCGCGGCCTTCAACGCTCCGCTGGCGGGGGCCTTCTTCGCGCTGGAGGTCGTGCTCATGGGCTTCAGCGCCGACGCCTTCATCGTCATCGTCCTGGCCTGCGTGGCCTCCACGGTCCTGTCGCACCATCTGCTGGGAACGACGCTGTCGTTGTCGCTCCCCTACCTGGACCTGTCCGGGGACGCCCAGCTGGGGTGGGTCGCCCTCCTGGGTGTGACTGGTGGAGGCGTCGGTATCGGTTTCATGCGTCTTCGATTCATCGTGCTCGACGCCCTGACCCGTGGCTGGCAGCGGCTGGGCGTGCCGATCTGGGTGCGCCCAGCGATCGGGGGGCTCGCCGTGGGAGCAGTCCTTCTGGTCCTGCCCGAGATGTACGGGGAGTCCTCGGCGGCGCTCAACCGGGCGCTGGCCGGCCGCTACACCCTGACGCTCCTGCTGGTGCTGTGCGTGGGCAAGATGCTGGCGACCTCGTTGACGCTGGGAATGGGGTTCGTCGGCGGGGTCTTCGCGCCGTCGCTGTTCATCGGCGGAACACTGGGAGCGGCCTTCGGAACCCTGGTGGCGCCCAGCTACGCGCCGGCGGCCGGGGTCTTCGGGGTGATCGGAATGGGGGCGGTATTCGCAGGTGCGGCCCGCGCTCCGATGACGGCGGTCCTGCTCATCATCGAGATGACCGGCCAGCACGCGCTGCTGCTGCCCCTCATGCTCGCCACCGTACTGGCCACCTTCGCCAGCCGCTTCCTGTCACGGGGCACGTTGTTCACCGAGGAGCTGCGCCGTCGCGGGGAGGACGTCGAGGACCCCATGTCCACCACTCTTCTGGGACGCACCCGCGCCTCCCAGCTCATGATCGACCCACCCGCCGTGGTTCAAGCCACGGCGACGGTGCACCAGGCAGCCGCCCTCATGAGTCGGCACGGAGCCTCGGTCCTGCCCGTGGTCCGGGCGAGGAACGACGACACCCGCGAGCTGCTCGGCTGCGTCACGGCAGCGCAGCTCACCGCAGCGCTCCTCGGAGATGAGACCGACGACGCCGTGGACGACGCTCCCCTCGCGACGACAGTGGCGGAGCTGCCTCTGGTCTCCGACCGTCTGTCCCACGAGGCCGAGGCGACCGACGTGCTCGAGGCCCTGACCCGAACCCATCTGGAGGGGCTTCCGGTGGTCGCCGGGGAGTCGGGCTCCGGCAGTGATCAACGACCGGATCAGCCGGCTGACCAGCTGGTGGGGTGGGTGTGCCAGCGGATCGTCGTGGAGAGGATCTACGAGGTTCAGGCCCGGGCTCGCGCCGCAGCATCCGCCTACACCTCGCTGGGCTCACGGCTGCAGGACAGGTGGCACGCCCGCCCCGTACCCGCGCGCAGGATCAGCAGAATCAGTCGGATCAGCTCACGCGGCTCGCGCCGCTTCCGGCGCCGTGGAGCCCGCCGGCACCCGGGCCACTCGGATTGAGTCGCAGGCCCGTTCCTTAGGGCTGCCCGCCTTACCCGGCCGCCGACCCGGTGGGATCGGTCTGGGAGGACGTCTCCGAGGTCTCCGTCTCACTGCTCCGGAGGCTCTTGAGACCGCGGCTCTCCTGGACCGCCCGAGCCTTCTCAGTGAAGCTCTCAGTGAGGGTGTCGGACAGCTCGGTGATGCGTTCGGCGTTGGCCACGATGCGCCGAGGATCGGACATCCACATCCATGCGGCGGCCACGACCGGCAGGATCGCCGGGAGATACCACCTGGAACCGCCCCAATGCGCCCACACCGACGCGCTGAGGTCCGCAGTCGTGGAAGGGGCCTCGGTCATGGTCAGGACACCGATGAGCACCGCCATCGTGGCCAGCGCTCCCAGGCACATCCAGCCGATGTTGCGCATCCGTCGCCCATTGTGGGCCACGCACACGGCCAGGAGGATGTACAACCCGCCTCCCAGCAGATTGAAAGCCCACACAGCCGGCGCCTCGGTGGGATTCCGCACCAGCGAGACCATGGAGGGGATGAGAACTATCGCACCGAAGACGGCGAAGACGCCGACCAGGATGCGCCCCCATCCGTAGGCGGGGCGGCGGGTGTCCTGAACCGGGCGTACCGATGAGCGCTCGTCCATAAGGAACGACCTTTCCACGTGATGACCTCCGGCACGCGCGGCGCCAACTCAGCCTCTAACCAATGCCAGAACGTTACTATTCACAACGTGAGCACCATTAAGTTGACCAATTCCCTGAACGCACACGCCTCGGTGGACGATGACCGCAAGGATACCGACCTCAGCAATCAGGCCGAGGTCGACACGGTCGATGAGGCCCGGTCCGCCGAGGACTCCGCCCCCGCCGACGCACAGGATCGGGCCGAGGCGCCGGAGACCGGTTCCTCGGACGTGGAGCAGGAGGCCGATCAGAAGGCGGACAGCGCCAAGGACGCCGATGGCGACCAGGACGCGGACGCCGATGAGGACACCGGAGCCTCCTCCGGCGCTGAGCTGGCGGCCGACGTGCTCGTCCTGGCCGCAGCACCGGGCAGGGATGGGGCCGAGGCGCCCGAGATCCTTCTAGAGGGCCTTGTGCCTCCCTCCAGCAGCGCGCTGGAGGACCTGGACATCGACGCGCTCGCCGCCCTGCTGCCCTCACTGGGCTTTTCCGGCGCCCAGGACTCCGTGGTGCGCCTACCGGCGTCGTCGGTGAGCACCACGAAGTACCACGGTCCGGCGACGATCCTCGTCGTCGGCGTCGGAACGGGCTGGGCCGACACCGATCCCCTGGCCGTCACCACCGACGACGAGGCCGCTCTGGGACACGACCAGACGGGTCTGCTGCGCCGGGCCGCCGGACGCGCCACCAGGGAACTGGTCGGAACCGGCTCCGCGGTCCTGGCGCTGCCCGCTCTCTCGGAGGCGCAGCTCGCCGCCGTCGCTCACGGAGCCGCTCTGGGCGCCTACTCCTGGAAGGCGACGGAGAACGGGAACCGCCCGGGGCGGGAGTCCTCCTCCAAACAGGCCGCCCCGTTGAAGGACATCTCCATCGTCTCATCTCTTTCGGACACGCCCGAGGGGCAGGCGGCTCTGACCGGCGCCCTGGCACTGGCCGAGGCCACCGCGCTGACCCGAGACCTCGTCAACGAGCCGCCCAACCGCCTGACGCCGGAGGTCTTCGCCGACAGGGCCCGCGAGGCCGGGCAGGAGGCCGGGATCAACGTCGAGGTCTGGGACGCCCCAGCACTGATCGAGCAAGGATTCGGTGGGATCCTCGGTGTGGCGCAGGGCTCGGTGCACCCGGCGCGACTGGTCCGCCTGGAGTGGGCGCCCCCGCAGTCCGGCGAGGGCGCTGCGAACCAGACACTCTCAGAGACCGAAGGAGACAATGACGCGCCCCGCCCCAAGCACGTCGCACTCATCGGTAAGGGAATCACCTTCGACTCCGGGGGCCTGTCCCTCAAACCGGCCGCCTCCATGCCCGAGATGAAGTCCGACATGGCGGGCGCCGCCACCGTGCTGGGAGCCGTCATCACGGCCGCGCGCCTGGCTCTGCCGATCCGCGTGACCGCCTGGCTGGCGCTCGCCGAGAATATGCCGGGCGCCGACGCCCAGCGCCCCAGCGACATCATCACGATGTTCGACGGCACGACCGTGGAGGTGACGAACACCGACGCCGAGGGCCGGTTGGTCATGGCCGACGCCCTGGCCAGGGCCGTCACGGAGGAGCCCGACGCCGTCCTGGACGTGGCCACTCTCACCGGTGCTCAGATCGTGGCACTGGGAGACCATGTGGCCGCCGTCATGGGAACACCTGACCTTCGCGAGGAGGTCGTAGCCGCGGCCCAGCGGGCGGGAGAGTCCTTCTGGCCGATGCCACTGCCAGCGCACCTGCGTGCCACCCTGAACTCGCCCTTCGCCGATCTGCGCAATACCAAGGTCGGTTCCCGCGCCGGAGGGATGCTCTCGGCCGGCCTGTTCCTGCGCGAGTTCGTCGGACGTCGGCCATGGGCGCACCTCGACATCGCCGGACCCGCTTACAACGACTCCTCACCCTGGGGGCTGACGCCCACCGGAGGCACCGGGATGGGAGTCTCCACACTGGTGGAGCTGCTCCGTTCACTATCCGCCGAGGTCAGCATCCTTTCCTGAACCTCTTGCGTGTCTGCAACGAGTCAGCGCAGTCACGGTCGCGGTCAACGGCGGGGCTCGTTGCAGACACGACCCGCACATGGTGATGGGTATCACTCCGTTTTCAGGACTCTAGTCCCTAAACAGCAATCCCTCTGACTCCTGCACGCCCTCTTCAGGTGGAACAATGACTCCGTGCCGAGCCGCCCCATGAGGGCGTCGTGACCAATCAACAAGGAGTGAGTTCGTGACAGAGACCGTCTACGACATGGTCATTCTGGGCGCGGGATCAGGGGGCTACGCCGCCGCCCTGCGTGGCGCCCAACTGGGCCTCAAGGTCGCCCTCATCGAGGCGGACAAGCTGGGGGGCACCTGCCTCCACCGCGGCTGCGTGCCCACCAAGGCCCTGCTGCACGCCGCCGAGACCGCCGATGCCGTGCGCGAAGCTGCCACTGTGGGCATCAAGGCCGCCTTCGAGGGCGTGGACATGCCGGGAGTCCAGAAGTACAAGAACAGCATCGTCTCGCGGATGCACAAGGGCCTTGAGGGCCTGGTCTCCTCACGGGGCATTGACCTGATCCAGGGCTGGGGGCGCCTGGTGGCCGCGGACGCCGTCGAGGTTGACGGCCGTCGCATCACCGGCCGCAACGTGGTCCTCGCCTCCGGCTCCTACTCCAAGACCATCGGGCAGGAGATCTCCGGAGGCGTCATCACCTCCGAGGAGGCCCTGGAGATGGACCACGTCCCCGCCTCCGCCGTGATCCTGGGCGGGGGCGTCATCGGGGTGGAGTTCGCCTCGGCGTGGGCCTCCATGGGCAGCCGGGTCACCATCATCGAGGGGCTCCCTCACCTGGTCCCCAACGAGGACGAGGCGATCTCCAAGCAGCTCGAGCGCGCCTTCCGCAAGCGCAAGATCACCTTCCGCACCAACACGATGTTCGAGTCGGTCGAGCGCCACGACGGCGGGGTGACCGTGCGCACCCAGGACGGCAAGACCCACGAGGCCGAGGTCCTGCTCATCGCCGTGGGCCGCGGACCGGCGACCGCCAACCTCGGCTACGAGGAGGTCGGGGTCGCCATGGACCGCGGCTTCGTCCTGGCCGACGAGTACGGCCGCACCAACGTCCCCGGTGTGTGGGCCGTGGGCGACATCGTCCCCGGCGTCCAGCTCGCCCACCGCGGCTTCGCCCAGGGCATCGTCGTGGCGGAGAAGATCGCGGGCCTGGACCCGACCCCGGTCGACGACGTCCTGGTCCCCAAGGTCACCTTCTGCGAGCCCGAGATCGCCTCGGTGGGACTGTCCGAGGCGAAGGCCGCCGAGATCCACGGCAAGGACAACATCACCACCGCTGAGTTCAACGTGGCCGGCAACGCCAAGAGCCAGATCCTGGGGACCCAGGGCTTCGTCAAACTCGTCTCCCTCAAGGACGGCCCTATCGTGGGCTTCCACGCCATCGGCGCCCGTATGGGGGAGCAGGTCGGAGAGGGCCAGCTCATGGTGTCCTGGGAGGCCGACGCCGACGACGTCGCCTCCCTGGTCCACGCCCACCCCACCCAAAACGAGACCCTCGGCGAGGCCGCCATGGCCCTCGCCGGCAAGCCGCTGCACAACCACGGCTGATCCAGCTAGACGAGAGTAAGGAAGACAGCAATGTCAGAGTCCGTGAAGATGCCCGCTCTGGGTGAGTCCGTCACCGAGGGGACGGTCTCCTCCTGGCTCAAGGCCGTAGGCGACACCGTCGAGGCCGACGAGCCCCTGCTGGAGGTCGCCACCGACAAGGTGGACACCGAGGTCCCCTCCCCCGCATCCGGGGTCCTGCTGGAGATCCGCGTCCCCGAGGACGAGACCGTGGAGGTCGGCACCGTCCTGGCCATCATCGGCTCCCCGTCGGCGGCCCCGGCAGCAGCACCCGCCCCGACAGCCACGCCGGAGGCCCCCGCTCCTGCCGCCACACCGGCGGCGGTCCCCGCAGCAGCACCGTCGGCTCCTACTCCCGCCATGGCCGCAACACCCGCACCCGCCGCACCGGTGAGCTCGGGCGCCACGGGCTCCTACGTCACGCCAATCGTTCGCAAGCTCGCCAGGGACAAGGGCGTGGACCTGTCCACCGTCACCGGCACCGGCGTGGGCGGCCGTATCCGCAAGCAGGACGTGGAGGCCGCTGCCAAGGCCGTCGAGGAGGCCCGCGCAGCAGCCGCTGCTGCCGCCCCTGCCGCCCAGGCACCCGCCCCCGCGGCCAAGCCTGCCTCGGCCAAGCCCGAGGTGGACACGACCCTGCGCGGCAGCACGGAGAAGATGAGCCGCCTGCGCCAGGTCATCGCCGAGCGCATGATCGACTCGCTGCAGACCTCTGCTCAGCTGACCACCGTCG
>ERZ773077.2032-NODE-2032-length-13379-cov-10.046908_pt1 | contig 13379 bp, 7 predicted proteins | sample MGYA00580612_ERZ773077 | MGnify/ENA primary metagenome ERZ773077 (study PRJEB29015, sample SAMEA2737971) | human oral metagenome | biome: human oral; feature: human-associated habitat; material: dental | place: China | collected 2021 ...
GGCGCGCCAGCGTGTCGTCGTCGATGATCTTGTCACTCTTGTCCTTGTAGAAGTAAGGCTCTTCCTCCTCATACACGTCTAGACCTGCGAAGCCGACCTGCTTCGTCTTGAGCCCTTCGATAAGGTCTTCGGAGTGGATGAGCCTACCACGACCCGTATTAATGATCATCACTCCACGCTTCATCTTGGCGATACTCTCCCGATTGATGATATACTCGGTCTCGGGGGTGAGGGGGCAGTGTAGGGAGATGATGTCGGAGGCTGCATAGAGCTCGTCGAGGGTGACGTAGCGTACATCGTTAGCTTCGGCGAAGGCATGGTCGGGGTAGAGGTCGTAGGCGAGGATCTTCATTCCGAAGCCTCGGAGGATACCGATGAGCACCTTGGCGATCTTACCCGTGCCGATGACCCCAAGGGTCTTGCCGTACATATCGAAGCCCATGAGGCCGTTGAGCGAGAAGTTGCCATCACGTGTACGCCAGGAGGCACGCTGGATCTTGCGGTTGAGCGAGAGCATGAGCGCCACAGCGTATTCGGCTACGGCGTGGGGGGAATAGGCGGGGACACGTACGACGGCGATACCCGCACGCTGAGCGGCTGCGATATCGACGTTGTTGTAGCCCGCACAGCGCAGGGCGATCAGACGCACGCCGTTGTCCTTGAGGTGCTGGATAAGCTCTGCGTCTACGTCGTCATTGACGAAGATACAGACGACCTCCACACCCTGGGTGAGGCTGACATTATTGAGGCTAAGGTTGCCCGTATAGTACTTGATATCGAAGCCGTACTGCTCATTGACCTCCCGGAAGGTCGCCTTGTCGTAGGGCATCGTACCGAAGAAGGCTATGCTTACTTGTGACATTATTGTTACTAATTACCTGTCTATAAAACTTGTTTTGGGTCTTCTTTTTCGTATGCACAAAGGTACAATAAATACACAAAGTGACAAGTAGAGGTGTCAATACCGGCACTTACCCTCTCCCTTTCATCCTTGAGCTTGGGGGGACTTCGCACAGCCCCCTTTGGGAGACCGACCTATCCCACCACCCCAGCCCTCACTGCGCCCTAACCTCCGAGCAAAGGAAAGGGCTACACCCCAGCCGAAGCCGAGGGTGTAGCCCTATTCTATGAGCTAAGGGAGGCTCCCCTACTCTAGACCACGAGCTCGGATAAGGCTTCGCATATCGGGCTCGGTGAGACCAGTGAAGGCGGTGAAGAGCTCCTTCACAGGACGAGAGTTACCCCGAGAGAGGACGAGTTCACGCAGACGCTGACCATTCTCTGCCGTCATCCCCCCATGGGCGACGAACCAGTCGAAGATATTGCTCTCTAGCACCTGTGTCCACAGATAGGAGTAGTAACCCGCTGCATAGCCACCCCCAAAGACATGGAGGAAGTAAGGAGAGCGATAGCGTGGCGGTACCTGTGTGGAGTAGATACCGAGCTTGTTCAGAGCCTTCTGCTCAAAGGCTGCTACATCCGTGACCTTCTCCCCAGCAGGCAGAGTGTTCCAGGCCATATCGAGGGCGACGGCACCGAGGTTCTCCCCGAGGGAGTAGGCTTGGTTGAAGAGCGCAGAGGCCTTGAGCTTGTCGATCAGTGCCTGAGGCATGGGCTCACCCGTCTGGTAGTGGCGAGCATAGTTGCGCAGGACGATGGAGTCCGTCATCCAGTGCTCGTTGAACTGCGAGGGCATCTCTACGAAGTCACGTGGCGTCTGCGTACCCGAGATGCTCTCGTAGCGCTGTGCAGCGAAGAAGCCGTGCAGGGCATGCCCAAACTCATGGAAGAGTGTCTCGACATTGTCCGACGTCAGGAAGGCTGGTGCGCCGGGAGCGGGAGCGGGGAAGTTGCAGACGTTGTAGATGACTGGCTTACGTCCAAAGAGGAAGCTCTGCTGGATGAAGTTCTCCATCCATGCACCCCCATTCTTGGTAGGACGGCGGAAGTAGTCGGTATAGAAGAGGGCGAGTGAGGAGCCATCCCGATCGATCACCTCATAGACCTTCACCCCATCAGCATAGACGGGGATATCGGTACGGGGCTTGAAGGTCAGGCCGTAGAGCTTATTCGCAGCGAAGAAGACCCCGTTCTTCAGCACACTGTCGAGTACGAAGTAGGGCTTGAGGTCATTCTCGTTGAGGTCAAACTTCTGCTTCTTCAGTCGCTCAGCATAGTAGTCCCAGTCCCAGGCCTCGAGCTTGAAGTCCTGACCCTCGGTTTTGCGTGCAAAGGCCTCGAGCTCGGCGGCATCAGCCTGCACCTTCTTGCGGTAGGCCGGAGCGATCCCCTCGATGAGGCGATAGACGGCGGCTGGCTCACCTGCCATCTGGTCACTGAGCACCCAGGCTGCGAAGGTGGGGTAGCCGAGGAGCTTGGCCTTGTCGGCTCGTAGCTCGGCGATGCGGGTGAGGGTTGGCTCGGTGTTGTTCGGATCATTGGGGTGGGAGGCACGGGTGAGCGAAGCCTCTAGGAGACGGCGACGTACATCTCTATTGTTGAGCTCGGCGATATAGGCTGGACGGGTCGTATTGGAGATCTCTAAGAGATACTTACCCTTCTGCCCACGCTCCTCGGCGAGCTTGGCCGCACGGTCTATATTCTCCTGCGATAGACCATCGAGCTCCTTGGCATCGGTGATGAGCAGGGCAGCGGCATTGGTTGCATCTCGTACCTGATTGACGAACTTCGTCTCCAGCACAGAGAGCTCTCCATTGATCTTAGAGAGCGAGTCCTTACTTGCAGGCGAGAGGAGCGCACCTGCGTGGACGAACTGCTGGTAGAGCACCTCGGTGAGGCGCAGATCCTCGTCCTTGAGCTGGGTGTCAGTGTCGTGTACGGCCTTGACACGAGCGAAGAGCTTGTCGTTGAGCATCAGCGCATCGCTGTGGGCGGAGAGGAGCGGGGTGGCTTCCTCCTCCACCTTGCGGAGCTCATCAGTACCATTGGCTGCGGAGAGCGCAGAGAGCAGAGCCGAGGTACGGGTGAGCAGTCGGCCAGACTTCTCGAAGGCTAGGATCGTATTCTCGAAGGTCGGAGCCTCGGGATTGTTGACGATGCTGTCGATCTCAGCGGTCTGCTCTGCTATGCCCTGCTTGAGGGCTGGGAGGAAGTGCTCGGGCTTGATACGATCGAACGCAGGAGCATAGAAGTCCAGCGTACTCTCGACGAGGAGAGGATTATCCGAGGAGGACTTGGAGTGGCAAGCGGTAAGCATAGATACGAGACCGAGTGCGAGGATGAGAGATTTTGCTTTCATACGAATAAGGAGGATAGCTAGTGAGTGGGACTAGAGAAGAGGTTGCTTCTCCCCAATCCAAGCAATGGCATCGTCTAGGGTGCGCATACTCGTGCCGGGGAGGTGGCGACGGAGGTCGGCGATAGAGCACCGCACACAGTAGTCACCAGCGAGGCCAGCGACGTCGATATGGCGGGCATTCATCAGTATATCGGGTACGGTGTCCTCGAAGGCGCTATAGGCATCTCGCTGGCGTGAGGTAGCCTTGGGGACAAAGAAGACACCGCCTCGGGCACGCTTGGTAGCCATGAGCACCTCTGCCAGTGGAGGGTAGAGGGCTGCACCGATGGTATAGCGGACGCAGTGGACAGGCCATGGCCCTCCCTGCACGTCGAAGCTACAGTGGTCGGCGGGGTGCTGGTCTAAGGTCACAACGAAGGCATCATACTCGTCATGGTGCTCCTGCACCCAGTGGGTAAGATAGTCCATAGCCTCGATAGCTCCTGGCACTGCTAGTGAGCCGGTGATGAAGTCATTCTGGGGATCGATGATCAGTAGTACTTTCATTTAGGTAGTGTATCCAATAAGGTAGGCGAGGTCACCCCCGCAGATAGACTGCGGTGAAGGGACGACCTCGCCTGGTGAAATACTTGATTAGCCCGAGTCTAGAGCACTGTCTATTCCTCGGGGATGAAAAAGGGGTGACTCCTGCCTAGAGCTCTAGGTCTAGCCCGAAGTCCTCATGCCAAGGTAGTCCCTGCTTCTGCAGCTCTGCCATGAAGGGGTCGGGATCGAACTCCTCGACATTGTAGACCCCTGGACGGCGCCACAGCCCACGGAAGAACATCATTGCACCGATGGCGGCAGGTACACCAGTCGTGTAGCTAACGCCCTGTGCACCCGTCTCCTCGTAGGCAGCCTGGTGGCTACAGTTATTCCAGACGTAGTAGGTCTGCTCCTTCCCGTCCTTGACACCTCGTATACGGCAGCCGATAGAGGTCTCGCCCGTGTAGTTCTCTCCGAGCTCACCGGGGTTGGGGAGCACGGCCTTGAGGAACTGGATGGGGACGATCTCTACACCATTATATAGAATGGGGTCGATACGAGTCATACCGATATTCTGCATCACTCTCAGGTGAGTCAGGTACTCTTGCCCGAAGGTCATCCAGAAGCGTGCACGCTTGATGGTCGGATAGTTCTTGACCAGAGACTCCAGCTCCTCGTGGTAGAGGAGATAGGACTCACGCACTCCGATATTAGGATAGGTCAGGGGCTTGTGGATCTCCTGTGGCTCGGTCTCCTTCCACTGCCCATCCTCATAGTAGCGTCCCTTCTGCGTGATCTCGCGGATGTTGATCTCGGGATTGAAGTTGGTAGCGAAGGCCTTGTGGTGATCACCGCCGTTGCAGTCTACGATGTCTAGGTAGTGAATCTCATCGAAGTGGTGCTTAGCAGCGTAGGCCGTGAATACCCCAGTAACACCTGGGTCAAAGCCACAGCCAAGGATAGCCGTGAGCCCAGCCTCCCTGAAGCGTTCCTGATAGGCCCACTGCCAGCTGTACTCAAACTTTGCTTCGTCCAGAGGCTCATAGTTCGCCGTATCGAGGTAGTTCACACCTGCCTCCAGACAGGCATCCATGATGTGTAGATCCTGATAGGGCAGGGCTACGTTGATCACAAGCTCGGGCTTGAACTCCCGCATCAGGGCCACCAGCTCGGGGACATTGTCGGCATCTACCGCAGCGGTCTTGATACGTACATTCTTGATCTCCGAGGCGATCTTATCGCACTTGCTCTTGGTGCGGCTAGCGAGCATGATGTCGGTGAACACATCGCTATTCTGTGCCACCTTCTTAGCCACCACCGTACCGACACCGCCAGCACCGATAATGAGGACTCTTCCCATAGGCTTTATATTCGTCTTCGTTACTTGTTATGGATAGTCTTTTGCGTCTGCGCTGTGCATGCCCCTATCTCTTTGGCGCACACAGGCTAGGCAAAGATACAAAAAGTACATCAAGTCGCTAGGAAGTAGACTATCAGACACCTCAGGGCCGACGCATGAAAAACACTAGGGATCGAGGACGAAGTAGCCGAGAAGCCTCCGCCCCAGTCGCAGTACCCCCACCCTAGGCCTAGAGCTACTGAGTGTACCCCTACTACCTACAAGGGGAAAAGTGTACACGTGTGTATACCATTGTGTACCCACGTGTACACTCTTGTATACACACGTGTACACAACATCGCTCTAAGTATGTCCTCTGTCGGGCTCCTTACACGTGCGTTTTCCTAGGACTAACGGCTAGGGGGGCTGAGCTCTAGGCTAAGGCTTCCCGGAAGGCGAATGAGAGGAGCTCCCCCCGAGAGCCAAAGCGGGGAGCTCACTGACTAAAGAGTGGAGCATACTAAGCTAGGCAGGGAAATGAGCACCACATACCACCCAACACTAGACCCTATATAAAAGGGTAGAGGATGCCTCATCGAGACATCCTCTACACAACACTAACCATGTGACCCCTCCTCCCGAGGGGGGAAAGATACAAGCAAGTCTAATATGATGGGGATAGGCTCACGGCGGAGCACCCCTAGAGTCGGGCTAATGCCCTAGCGTATTCCCCTAGGCAGAGAGTGGGCTAGATTACCCTTCTGCTAAGGAGAGGATTACTTGGCATTCTCTGCCTTGTAGTGCTTGCGTAGACCAGCGAGGTCTCGCTCGAGCTGACGACGCACCTTGGCATACGAGGGGTCATCGAAGACGTTGGTCAGTTCGTTTGGGTCCTTCTTGAGGTCGTACATCTCCCACTTATCTATATCGCCGTAGAAGTGCATGATCTTGTAGCGTGTCGTACGGATCCCGTAGTGACGGCGTACAGCGTGCTCGCCTGGGTACTCATAGAAGTGGTAGTAGAGCGCCTTGCGCCCGAGGTCGGGCTCCTTGCCATTCTTCAGCAGGAGGCGACGCAGGGAGATCCCCTGTATGTCGCTGGGGATAGGTAGACCCGCCATGTCGAGGAAGGTAGGTGCGTAGTCGATATTCTGCACGAGGGTCGTGACGTCCCCACGACGCTCGTAGCCGAGAGCAGCAGGTAGGCGCATCACTAGAGGAGTACGCATCGACTCTTCGTACATAAATCGCTTGTCGAACCACCCATGCTCGCCCATATAGAAGCCCTGATCCGAGGTGTAGACGATGATGGTATTGTCCAGCAGGTCATGCTCACGTAGGTACTCGACGACACGACCGATATTGCGGTCAAGGGAGTTAATCACCTTGGCATAGTCACGCATGTAGCGGTTGTACTTCCACACAGCAAGGGCACGACCTGTCGGGGGTGCCTCGAAGAAGGCACGAGAGAGTGGATCGTAGATGCTGTCGAATTTAGCCTTGATCCCCTCCTCTAGGCGGCCATAGATACCGTGTAGGTAGTACTTGCCCAGTCCAGAGGGGTTGGGGTTGGTACGCATCTTCAGGTCGTAGGTGATGTCCATATCCTTGAGGATATTCATCTCCTGAGCTGCAGCGGCAGGGCGTCCTGCATAGTCGTCATCGAAGGTCTCGGGGGTGGGGAAGGTACGATCTTCGTAGGCCTTGAGATCGACCGTATCGGCCATCCAGTCACGGTGGGCAGCCTTGTGGTGGATGAAGAGGGCGAAGGGCTTTGTCTTGTCTCGCTGCTCCAGCCAGTCAAGGCTCATATCGGTAATGATATTCGTTACATAGCCGTGGTAGCGGACGGTATCTGTGGCGCTGGCATCTGTGCCATTGGGTAGGCTATAACCATTCCTCAGATGCATTCCTCGGGGCACGATGAAGGCAGGATCATAGTAGTCCCCCTGCCCAGGGAGGATCGCCCAGTGGTCGAAGCCCTGAGGGACACCGTCTAGGTGAATCTTACCGATCATCGCCGTCTGATAGCCCCCTGCACGCAGGAGCTTGGGGAGGGTCTGCTGGCTCTGATTGAACTGGTGTGAGCTCTCGTTGTTGGTCTTACCATTCATGTGGCTGTGCTTACCTGTGAGCATACAGGCACGGCTAGGGCCAGAGATGGAGTTGGCGACAAAGCTCTCGGTGAAGCGAACCCCCTCACGTGCTAGGGCGTCAATGTTGGGTGTAGAGATGTAGCGCTGGTCATAGGCGCTGATCATCTGATAGGAGTGGTCGTCTGACATGATGTAGACGATGTTTAGGGGGCGTGCCCCTGGGGTAGCCTTCGTGGCACCCTTTGTTGCTGACTGGGCTCCTGCTGTACCGACGGCGGAGGCTAGTGCTCCTGCGACACAGAGGATCTTGTGGCTAGTCATAGGGTTAATGCTGTGTTTACGATGCATATATGCGGGACTATTCCCAGCACAAAGATAAAAGATATTCTACTACTACCTAGCGCATTAGCTGATTTAACACCCTCTGGGGAACATAAGCAGGGCTAGTGCGCTTATCTTTGTAGTCAGGGACAGCATCCCTATGTCCCTCTATCCTGCATCAATAGACAAGTTACATACATATATGAAGTACCTCATCGTGGGCCTCGGCAATATCGGTCGTGAGTACGAGGCGACACGTCACAACATCGGCTTCCGTATCGCCGATGCCCTCGCCGCACGTCTCGGCACCAGCTTCGCCACCAAGCGCTATGGAGACGTAGCCACAGGTCGTATCAAGAACGCTCAGGTCGTCCTGCTCAAGCCCTCCACCTATATGAACCTCAGTGGTGAGGCTGTACGCTACTGGATGAGTACAGAGCGCATCACCATCGATCATATCCTCGTCCTCGTCGATGACCTCGCCCTACCCTTCGGCACCCTCCGCCTAAAGGGCAAGGGGAGCGATGCAGGACACAATGGGCTCAAGAATATCGCCCAGCTCCTAGGCTCACAGGCCTACCCTCGCCTACGCTTCGGTATCGGCAACGACTATCCTCAGGGCAAGCAGATTGACTACGTCCTCGGCTCCTTCCACTCTGAGGAGGAGGCACGTCTGCCCCAGCTCATCGAGCAGGCTTGCGAAGCAGCGGCAGCCTTCTGCCTAGAGGGCATCACCTCTGCGATGAACAAGTACAATTCGGCAGCCCCTACCGACCTCTGATATACTGAACCTATCAGACCTATTTGACCCATTAGACCTATTTGATATTAGCCCCACCCACTAATCCCCACCCTCATGCCACTCAAGGTCACTAAAGAAGCAGCTCTCCGCTACCACGAGGAGGGCAAGCCTGGGAAGATCGAGATCCTCCCCACCAAGCCCCACGACACCCCCTATGATCTCTCTCTAGCCTACTCGCCTGGTGTCGCCGAGCCCTGTCTAGCGATTGCCAGCGATGTACACGATGCCTACCGATACACCAACAAGGGCAACCTCGTAGCCGTCATCTCCAACGGTACTGCTGTCCTCGGTCTCGGAGATATAGGAGCTGATGCCAGCAAGCCCGTCATGGAGGGCAAGGCACTACTCTTCAAGATCTATTCGGGAGTCGATGCCTTCGACATAGAGGTCAATGAGCACGACCCCGAGGCCTTCATCCGCACGGTCAAGGCTATCTCCCCTACCTTCGGAGCCATCAACCTCGAGGACATCAAGGCTCCCGAATGCTTCGAGATCGAGCGTAGACTCAAGGCCGAGCTCTCTATCCCCGTCATGCACGACGACCAGCACGGCACTGCGATCGTCTCAGGGGCTGGTCTGCTGAATGCCCTAGAGCTCGCAGGCAAGCGCATCGAGGAGGTGCGTGTCGTCGTCAGTGGTGCTGGGGCTGCAGCCCTCTCCTGCGCACGGCTCTACTGCTCACTCGGGGTACGTAGGGAGCATATCCTGATGTTCGACTCTCGGGGAGCGATCACCACTGACCGCACGGATCTCAATGAGATGAAGCGCACCTTCGCCTCTCCCCATACCGACATCAAGACACTGGCTGAGGCTATGGTCGGGGCGGACGTCTTCCTCGGACTCTCTAAGGGAGGGATGGTGACGGCCGATATGGTACGCTCGATGGCAGAGAATCCAATCATCTTCGCCCTAGCCAACCCCGATCCCGAGATTACCTATGAGGAGGCGAAGGCTGCTCGCCCCGACGTGCTGATGAGCACCGGACGTACCGACTACCCCAATCAGATCAACAACGTCCTAGCCTTCCCCTATATCTTCCGTGGAGCTCTCGACACCCACGCTACCGCCATCAACGAGCCCATGCTCCTAGCTGCCACACGTGCCCTCTCAGCCCTAGCACACGAGCCCGTCCCCAGCTACGTCAAGGAGGTCTATGGGCTGGATAGCTTGACCTTCGGTGCCGAATACTTCATCCCGAAGCCTGTCGATCGTCGTCTCATCGAGCGGGTCTCCACTGCAGTAGCGGAGGCTGCCATAGCGAGCGGTGTAGCACGGCACACCATCACCGACTGGGAGGCCTATCGCCACAGCCTGCGCCAGCTCCTCAGCTAGCGGACTCATCCCTTAGACAGCAAGCACTGCGCCCAGCGTGTATCTACGTACACGCTGGGCGCAGTGCCTTTTCTATCCCTACTCTACTTCTATCCCTACTCTACCCCCACAGCGACTACGGGAAAGAGCTAGCGACAAGCCCCCACACACCTCCGTCATCCACCCCAAAGCACCGAGCCCACGGCGGTGAGGAATATTACTCCTCCACTGCCGTGGGCTCGGTGTATAAGTGGTATTCGGCCTATGGGGACACAGCCCCTCGGGCTCTCTCCGCCTGCGGGAGAGGTATGGGGAGGGCTTAGCTATTTACCTCGGCGAAGAACTCCTCATTGTTCTGCGTGCGCTGCATGAGGTTCTTCACATTCTCCATAGCCTCTATGGGGTTCATCTCGGAGAGCACCTTACGTACCGACCACATACGCTGCTGGGTAGCCGTATCCTGCAGGAGGTCGTCTCGGCGTGTGCTGCTGGCTACGAGGTCTACGGCTGGATAGATACGCTTGTTCGCTAGGCGACGGTCGAGCTGGAGCTCCATGTTACCCGTACCCTTGAACTCCTCGAAGATCACATCGTCCATCTTCGACCCTGTCTCCTGCAGAGCGGTGGCGAGGATCGTGAGGCTACCGCCACCACGGATATTACGTGCGGCACCGAAGAATCGCTTGGGCTTCTGCAGGGCATTGGCATCCACACCCCCAGAGAGTACCTTACCAGAGGCAGGCTGGACGGTGTTGTAGGCACGAGCCAGACGGGTGATCGAGTCGAGGAGGATGACGACATCCTGACCACTCTCTACCATACGCTTAGCCTTGTTGAGGACGATCTCGGCGATCTTCACGTGGCGATCTGCAGGCTCGTCGAAGGTCGAGGCGATGACCTCGGCATTGACACTCGCTGCCATATCGGTGACCTCCTCGGGACGCTCGTCGATGAGCAGGATGATCATGTAGACCTCGGGGTGGTTAGCTGCGATGGCGTTGGCGATATTCTTGAGCAGGACGGTCTTACCCGTCTTGGGCTGAGCGACGATCAGACCACGCTGTCCCTTACCGATGGGGGCGAAGAGGTCTACGATACGCATCGCTATCTTGTCCTGTACGGCGGGGTTGCGTGGGGACTCAAGCTTGAACTTCTCGTCGGGGAAGATCGGGGTGAGGTGGTCGAAGGGGACACGGTCACGCATCTCCGAGGGGGTACGACCATTGACTCGGGTGATCTTGTCGAAGGGGAAGTACTTATCTCCCTCCTGTGGTGGGCGAATAAAGCCCTCCACGAGGTCGCCTGGGCGCAGACTCCACTGCTTGATCTGAGCTACCGAGAGGTAGATATCATCGGGAGAAGGTAGGTAGTTGTAGTCCGCAGAGCGAAGGAAGCCATAGCCGTCAGGTAGGATCTCTAGTACCCCAGAGCACTCTAGGATACCGCCGAAGTCGAACTCATCCTGACCACTCTTGGTGACGGGGCGAGCAGTCGTATTGCTAGACTGCTGAGCCTTACCCTCGTGGCGAGGCTTGATAGGAGCGGTGAAGGAGGGAAGGACCTGATCCAGCACAGACTTGCTATCCTTGTGGCGGAAGACGATACGTCCCGTACCCTCCGTGCCCTCACTCTGTGGCTGCGTAGCGGGCTGTGCAGCGGGCTGCGCTTGAGCTATGGGGGCTACCTCACGAGCTGACGCTGGCACTGGGGCAGGCTCAGTGGCTGGAGCCCCGACAGGTACGACACGGGGCAGAGGCTCGGCACCCTTGGTAGGTGCACCTACGGGGCGAGCCTCTGGCTGAGGCTGGCTAGGAGCAGCCTTGGGAGCCTTAGGCGCCTTAGGTGCTGGAGCTTCCTGATGGGGCTCCTCGACCTCGATGGGGCTATTAGCCTCCTGACTCTCACTAGCCTTGGCTACGGCGGAGAGAGCCTGCTGACGCTCGACCTCCTTCTGTCGAGCCTGCTGATCGGCCTTGCTGGGGCGTCCACGCTTACGCTTAGGAGCCTCGGCAGAGCCCTCCTCGGTAGCGGAGGGGAAGAGATCTTCGGAGGATGATTCGGGGGTAGGTGTTTGTGTTCCTTCGTGGCTGGTCTTCTTGCCCTTGGGCTGCTCGTCATCGGCATCCTTACGGGGGCGTCCAGGCTTGCGCTTCTCGGTCTGTGTCCCAGCCAGGGTCATTGCCTGCTGGTCGAGGACTGCGTAGACGAGTTCCTGCTTGGTCTCGAAGCTCTTTGGACTGATCCCGACTTCGTCTGCGACCTTACGCAGTTCATCGAGACTCATATTGGAGAGCTCTGTGATGTTGTATCGTTGCATAACTAAAATATAAACTTAGTGTCTTCCACTATCAGGGTGCTAGCCGTGCTATGGGCTGTCGTCCGCAGGTCAATGGGCGGATCGATGAGCGACAACCAGGGTCCTTGGGTGGGGATAAGTTGCAGGGAGGGGATCGGTCTCCTCCGAGTCATCACCCGAAGATCCTAGCCGGGGCTCGGTGCCCCTGTGGGGAAGACGATGAAAAACTTCTGTCCTTAAACTATTCGGGGACGTGTCGTGGGGGAATGATGGGGGGATGCAAAGACGGATGAGGCAGAGCGCCTACGTGGGAGAGGGGGATGCTGTGGTGATTGGGCTGGGATTCGAACCCAGGACCGATAGCTTAGAAGGCTATTGCTCTATCCAGCTGAGCTACCCAACCATCATATCTCTCGCTGTGCTGTATATATAGTAGAACTGAGGACACAAGGAGAGGTGGGAGCGGGAGGAGCGATGCCTCCCAATTGCACGGCAAAGGTATCAATAATTGAGGACTTTGGCAAATGCCCGCCCAGGAGCAGCTCTGAGGACTAGCTGATACAAAGAGCCCCGAGTGCCACAGGGTGCTCGGGGCTTATCCTTGATAGGGCTCGTGCTGCTGTACCCAGAGCCGGGCTCGAACCGGCACAGCCTAATTGGCTAAGGGAGTTTAAGTCCCTCGTGTCTACCATTTCACCATCTGGGCATCGCTGGCGCAAAGGTAGCCCAATTCTGCCGTATACACAATAGCGGAGGCGAGGGAGGCTTGGCGTTAGGGCTAAGACTTTCTTTGACTTCCACCCCTCCTCGGTAGTCAAGCTCAAGGCAGCTAGGCCTCGGCGGATCGCGCCTATAGGGGAGGGCTCCTGAGGGATATCGGTCAGCGTGCTGAGGGACGTCAGTCAGCCTCGTGAGGAATGCCAGTCAGCCCGCTGAGAGGTATCAGTTGTGGAGCTTAGACTAAGCAGGGGCTTCGCTTCGCTTTTCTACGTATTGCAGTGAGGAGGGCCTTGAGCTAGGTAATAGATAGTATAGGGACGTACGCGGGGTCGTGGGGAGATGCTGTGCTGATTGGGGAGCGCCTTAAATGCGGGAGCGGCTGCAAGGATCTAGCGTCTAGATCTTGCAGCCGCTCCGCTTATAGAGGGCTAGGGCTGAGGCAGCCTACTAGTAGTTGTGCCCGTGGGGATCCTCCATCTCCTTGCGCGTGATCTTGTGTAGATCCAGAGCGCGCCAAGCGTAGATGATGTACGCCAGGACGAAGGGGATGAGCAGCGAGACGAAGCTCATCGTCTTGAGCGTGAAGGGGCTCGAGGAGCTGTTGCGGATGTTCAGCGAGTTGTTGATGATCTCGGGCATCTCAGGGCTGTAGGCAGGGTAGTAGGAGGTGTTGTTCCAGCCTGCGATGAGGAAGAGTGCCAGAGCGGTCA
>ERZ773077.2034-NODE-2034-length-13379-cov-6.609952_pt1 | contig 13379 bp, 10 predicted proteins | sample MGYA00580612_ERZ773077 | MGnify/ENA primary metagenome ERZ773077 (study PRJEB29015, sample SAMEA2737971) | human oral metagenome | biome: human oral; feature: human-associated habitat; material: dental | place: China | collected 2021 ...
AAGCGCAGGCCTGACAGGTCATGCCTTCGATTTGGAAACGGACTTTTTGTTGCATATGTAGACCTTTCTTTCAGCCGATGCCGTCTGAAAGCAAATCAGACAAACTTATAAACTATATTTTCAGACGGCCTTAATCTAAGTTATGGGTAACTATAAACCTTTACCGCGGGTAAAAGTCAAATGACAGATAAAAAGCATTTCGAGCGGGAAAAACAGAGAAGGCCGTCTGAAACGGGAGGAAATAATCCTGTTTGTTCAGACGGCCTTCATATGTTATCCGCAGTCAATTATTGCCGTTTGGCCGATTCTGCCTTTTCCGCTTTTGAAGCCCAATAGGAAGCCAGCAGTGAACCGGAGATATTGTGCCACACGCTGAAAAGCGCGCTGGGTACGGCCGCCAGCGGAGTGAAGTACGCCGAGGCCAGCGCCGCGCCCAAACCGGAATTTTGCATACCGACCTCGATGGCCAGCGTTTTTTGCGCATCGTAAGGCAGTTTGCAGAGTTTAGCGGCAAGAAAGCCCAGCAGATAACCGATGCAGTTGTGCAGGACCACCACGCCGAAAATCAATAAACCGCTTTCTATGATTTTGGGTTTGCTTGCACCGACGACCGCACCGATAATCAAAACTATCGCAATAACGGAAACCAGCGGCAATGCGCCGGCGGCCTTTTCGGTCTGCCTGCGGAACAGGGTGTGCGCAATCACGCCCAATATAATCGGCAGTAATACCATTTTCATAATGGAAACCAGCATATCGGCAGCGGATATTTCCAGCCATTGGTGCGCCAGTGCCCAGAAAATAAAGGGCGTCATAATAGGAGCCAGCAGAGTGGTAACTGAGGTTACCGCCACCGAAAGAGCCACATTGCCGCGCGCCAGGTAGGTTATAACGTTGGAGGCTGTTCCGCCCGGACATGAACCGACCAAAATAACTCCGACGGCAATTTCGGCAGGCAGGTTCAGCCCCACGGCTAAGGAATAGGCGGTTAGCGGCATAATGACGAATTGGGAAACGACACCGATGACGACGGCTTTCGGATGCCTGCCGATGATTTTAAAGTCGGACAGCGTCAGCGTCAGTCCCATTCCAAACATGATGATGCCTAAAAACAGCGGGATATGCGGCGTTACCCATTTGAATGTTTCGGGGAAATAAAATGCGACCGCGGCGCACAATGCCGCCCAAAAAGCAAAGGTTTTGCCGATAAAATTGCTGATCCGAGTTAGTTTGTTCATAAAATTGTCAATAATTGAAAAGAAAGAAAAAGGAGAGGATACACATATTCCGGTTTCCGGTACAGATGCCGGATATCGAGGGGCCGTCTGAAACTTAAGCGGTATTATGTTAATGAAAGCCTAAACGCTTTTGATACATTACGCTTGCTTTGCTCGGCAGGATTACCCTATAATAGCGCGTTTCACACAACCTTGCCTTTTACTCTTCGCATGGTAGAAGGCTGTTTTCAATCCATAAGGAGATAGCATGCGTCATTACGAGATCGTGTTTATCGTTCATCCCGATCAAAGCGAGCAAGTGCCCGCAATGGTTGAACGTTACAAAACCATGATTACCGAAGCAAACGGCAAAATCCACCGTTTGGAAGATTGGGGCCGCCGCCAACTGGCTTACCCGATTAACAAAATCCACAAAGCACATTATGTGTTGATGAATATTGAGACTACTCCCGAAGTAGTGGAAGAGTTGGAAACTGCTTTCCGCTTTAACGATGCAGTGTTGCGTCATCTGACCATCAAAACCAAACATGCCGTTACCGAAGCATCCCCGATGCTCGGCGGCGAAAAAACTAAAAATCTGCTGAACAGCGCCGCAACTGCCGAAGAAGTTGCCGAAGCCGAATAAGATTGGAAAATCTTTTACGCCTTACCGCCCGAATCGCCGAATGCGGTGCATTAAGATATACGCCGGCAGGCATTCCTGTTTTGGATTTGATATTGATACATGAATCTTGGCAGGAAGAAAACGGACAAAAATGTCTTGTAAAATTCGAAATGCACGCGCGCATCTTAGGTAAGGAAGCAGAAATGTGGCAGTATCGGCAAAATATTATGGTAGAAGCCGAAGGTTTTTTAGCGCAACGCAGCCAGCGCTTCCCCCGACCGATACTGCGGATACAGAAAATCAAAGAATATAAAGGTTAAACGACAATGGCTCGTCAATCATTCAAACGTAGAAAGTTTTGCCGTTTTACGGCTGAAAAAATCCAAGAAGTCGATTACAAACAGGTAGACCTGTTGAAAGACTTTATTTCCGAAAACGGAAAAATCATTCCTGCCCGCATTACCGGAACCAAAGCCCATTACCAACGTCAGTTGGCTACCGCCGTTAAACGCGCGCGTTTCTTGGCTTTGCTGCCGTATACCGATCAACACAAATAATTTTGGAGCGTAAATCATGCAAATTATTCTGTTAGAGAAAATCGGCGGCTTGGGTAATCTGGGCGATATCGTAACCGTAAAAAACGGTTACGCCCGTAACTTTTTGATTCCTAGCGGTAAAGCCAAACGTGCTACCGAAGCCAACATGCAGGAATTTGAAGCACGTCGCGCCGAATTGGAAGCCAGACAGGCCGAGATTTTGGCTGATGCTAAAGCACGTCAGGAAAAACTGGACGGTCAAACCATAACCATCGCCCAAAAAGCAGGCGTGGACGGTCGTCTGTTTGGTTCCGTAACCAATGCTGATATCGCGGCTGCCGTTGTTGCTTCCGGTATTGAAGCTGTTAAAGCGAATGTACGCCTGCCCAACGGCCCATTGAAAGCTGTCGGCGAATATGAATTGGAAGTTGTACTGCATACCGATGCGGTTGCGAAAATTACCGTTGCAGTAGTGGCTGCGGCCGTTGAATAAGTAGTCGCCACGGTATATTACGACGCAGAGGCCGTCTGAAATAGCACGGGAGCAATTTTAAATTTGCTTCGGGCTTTTCAGACGGCCTTTTATGTGAATAATTTACACTGCACCAGATAATTTGCATTACATTAGGGTAAAACGATGTTGTATGATGTAGGTTATTTGCTGTTTGTAGAGAATGTCTTTTGCGGTAAAACTTAATCCAATGTTTTTTAAATTTAAAACTTGATTTAGTATACTTTTAACTTTTTGTTTTGAAAGGGATGAAACGAAATGTTTGTGAAAAAATCATTAATATTACTGACGGTGGGGGCCGCATTGGCGGCCTGTAGCAGTAATCAGACCGAGAGACCTTCTGTCAGCGGGCAAGAGAAGGGTGTGCAACCTTTAACAAAGCGTCCGGCTTTCGATGCTGCTGCTGAGTCGGTGGCCAGTAGCGGGTTTAATGCCAATACCAATGTTCAGGCGTTTATCAAATATGAAGCGGCCAAAGGACGCTTTAAAGAAGCCGATTTGCGTGATTTTTTTGATAATGCCGTGTATAAGGGCAATATTATCAGCATTATTTACCGGCCGAGCACTTCACGTCCGTGGTATGAATTCCGTACTGGAAATTCGGGTGAGTCTAAGTTTAACGGCGGCAGACAATTTTATGCGGCGAACCGTGACGTAATCGATGATGTGTCGCGTAAATATGGCGTGCCTCCTGAGTTGATTGTGGCGATTATCGGTATTGAAACCAATTATGGTAAAAATACGGGGAGTTTTCGTGTGGCGGATGCGCTGAGTACGTTGGCATTCGATTACCCGCGTCGCGCCGAATTTTTCCAAGACGAATTGAGCGAACTGTTTTTGATGGCTAAGGAAGAGAAAACCGACATATTCAGCTTCAAAGGCAGTTATGCGGGGGCGATGGGTATGCCGCAGTTTATGCCTTCGAGTTTCCGTAAGTGGGCGGTGGACTATGATGGCGACGGGCATCGCGATATTTGGAACAACATCGGCGACGTGGCTGCTTCGGTGGCCAATTATATGAAGGCGCACGGTTGGCAGACCGGAGGCAAAATGATTGTGCCCGTAACTCTGGATCCGACTCCGCAGATTCAGGCGATTATTGACGAGCAAACTGCGCTGACACGTACGGTTGCGGATTTTCGGGAATTGGGCGTAGTGCCGATGGAAGGCGTGGCCGACAGTGAAAAAGCCGTTTTGTACCGTTTGGAAATCAGCCCGGGCGTATACGAATATTATTTGGGTTTAAACAATTTCTATGCGGTTTGGAAATACAACCACAGCCGTATGTACGTTACCGCAGTGCGCGACATTGCCAATGCCGTCGGTCCGGCCGGACTGTAAAATCCAAGATATCGGTTGAAACCACCCGTAAGGGTGGTTTTTGCCTGAGTGCCGCCGCATATTGTGCATTGGAAAAAAATGTTAGAATGCGGGTTCCGGCCGGTTTTTGAACACAGTTTTCAGACGGCCTCGGCACGAATTTATCATTATCCAGAGAAGAATTATGGCTTATCAAGTGCTTGCCCGAAAATGGCGGCCGAAAACTTTTGCCGATTTGGTCGGACAGGAACACGTTGTCAAAGCTTTGCGCAATGCACTTGACGAAGGCCGTCTGCATCATGCTTATCTGCTCACGGGCACGCGCGGGGTGGGCAAAACCACGATTGCGCGTATCTTGGCGAAAAGCCTTAATTGCGGACATGCCGAACACGGCGAGCCTTGCGGCGTATGTGAAAGTTGTACGCAGATTGACGCCGGACGTTACGTCGATTTGCTGGAAATCGATGCCGCTTCCAATACCGGTATCGACAATATCCGCGAGGTATTGGAAAACGCCCAGTACGCGCCGACCGCAGGCAAATACAAAGTCTATATCATCGATGAAGTGCACATGCTGTCGAAAAGCGCGTTCAATGCCATGCTCAAAACGCTGGAAGAACCGCCGGAGCATGTGAAATTTATTTTGGCGACGACCGACCCGCACAAAGTACCGGTTACCGTATTGAGCCGCTGTTTGCAATTCGTGCTGCGCAACATGACTGCGCAGCAAGTGGCGGGTCACTTGGCGCATGTGCTGGAAAGTGAAAAAATCCCTTATGAAGCAACCGCTTTACAGCTTATCGGACGCGCGGGTGCGGGTTCGATGCGCGATGCGTTGAGCCTGCTTGATCAAGCAATCGCAATGGGGTCGGGCAGCGTTGCGGAACAGGATGTGCGCCAGATGATAGGCGCGGTGGACAAACAATACCTTTACGAGTTGCTGGCCGGAATCGTCAATCGGGACGGTAAGGCTTTATTGGGCAAAGCACAGGAAATGGCCGCGCGCGCCATCGGTTTCGACAGTGCGCTGAGCGAACTGGCCATGCTGCTTCAGAGGCTCGCGCTGATTCAGGCCGTGCCTTCCGCTTTGGCCAGCGACGACCCCGAACGGGAGAACCTGCTAAATTTCGTCCGCGCTTTAAGCGGTGAACAAATCCAACTTTACTATCAATGTGTTATCCACGGAAAACAGGATTTGAGCCTTGCCCCCGACGAATATGCGGGCTTTGTGATGACGCTGTTGCGGATGCTGGCGTTCGCTCCGTTTGCCGCCGAAGCGCATGATACGGACGGTGTGATTGAAAATACGCAGCTAGGTTTTGCATCAGCTTCGGAGCCGACCGAAAAAAAGCCGCTTCGGATTCTGCCGCAGGAAACTGAAGCGCAGACGGTTCGGACAGCCCCGGCCGGAGACGGCAGGCCGTCTGAAAATACGGCTGCTGCGGATGAAGAGATTGCCAAGTCGGAGGTCGGTTTGACTGATTCAGACGAGACATCCGTCGACTCTGTTCCGACGCCAGCCGAACCTGAAACGGCGGCATCGCAGCTTGAGCATGAGAGGCCGTCTGAAACCGTAGCGGAAACGGCGGTTGCCGAAGCAGAAGCCGTGCCGCAGCCGGAACAACCGCAAACCGTTCAGGAGGAAACGGCGGCAACCGTAAGATCGTCTGAAAACATACCGGCGCAGTCGAACGAAGCAGATAATAAACAACCGTTGGCCAAATCGGCCGATTACGCTGCCGACGAACCGCCGCCGTATTTCCCCGAAGAAGCGGGACTCGCACCTGAAACCGCTGCGATGTCCGGTATGGCCGGACTGGATGAAGAGGAAGATGAAGCGGATGAAGACGAACGGCAGTTTGCCGCTTTACCCGAATTTAAGCCCGAAAATTGGGCGGCGGCGGTACAACGTTTTGCAAGGAAATTGGGAGCGGCGCAGATGCTGGCGCAACATGCGGCATGGGCCGGTTACGATGCCGACACTCATCTGCTGATACTGGCGCTGGCTGACGAAGCGCGCGCCACCACCAATAAAGAACGTTTGGACAAAATCCGCGACACGCTGGCCGATGCCTACGGCCTGCCGCTTAAGTTGCAAACCGAACCGTGGGACGACGGCAAGGGTTTGGAAACACCGATTATGCGCCGCAAACGTTTGCAACTCGAAGGCCGCCAGCAGGCGCAGGAATGTCTTGAAGCCGACAACGAAGTGCAGCAGATTATGCGGATTTTCGAAGCGCAGTGGCAGCAGGATACGTTGGAACTGGCCGAAAACAAGGAATAGGGTGGAGGCCGTCTGAAATTTAGAAAAACAGCTGGCATATTTGCCGGTTTGCAACCGATTATGACGAGGGCGGAATGTGAAACCAATCCGACCCGTTACCACAACCCCATTATTGAAACAGGAGTTTAAAGAATGTTCGGAAAAGCCGGATTGGGCGGACTGATGAAGCAGGCCCAGCAGATGCAGGAAAATATGAAAAAGGCACAGGCGAAGCTGGCCGATACCGAGGTCGGCGGCGAAGCGGGCAACGGTTTGGTCAAAGTAACCATGACCTGCGCCCATGTCGTGCGCAAACTCGAAATCAGCGAAGACCTGATTAAAGAGGCCGCCGACGATAAAGAAATGCTGGAAGATTTGGTATTGGCGGCCATCAACGACGCATCGAAAAAAGCCGAAGAAACTGCCAACAAGACCATGGGCGCGTTTACGCAGGGCCTGCCTGCCGGAATGGGCGACTTTTTCCGCTGATACAACGGTTGGCAAGCCAAAGGCCGTCTGAAACAGGTTTTCAGACGGCCTTTTTGTATAGCCTATACTGAAAACGGGGGACCATTATTATTGTTTTCATAAGATTATTAGCTATCATGTCGGCAGAGGCGTCGTGGGAGAACATGATCTGCCCTCCCAGCCTGTCGGCGAGCAACACTCGGAAGGGCGGCAGTATCTAAAGCTCGAAAGAGTATGGCAGGGCATGACAAAGGAAGCGTTTTGGGGTTGGAACACGGTTTCAGACGGCCTGAGGTATGTTTGACCTGCATCAAAGGGATACGGTATGACGGGCGCGTCCGGTAAAAATTTTTCCGCGTTAGAGACGGAATTTTTTTGGCTGATTATGCGTTAAACGAGATAAATAACGTCATTTAAGTGTCAATATATTTTTCAGACGGCCTAAAACGGGCGGCAATGCTTCGCGAACCGGATTCCGGTTCGGACGAAACGGGACGTATCTGCCTGAAAACACGGTGGGAATGCCGTGTCGGCTATCTAGGCAGAAACAGTGGCTTGAAGTATGATATTTCCCGATTGCCGTTGTGTATTGTGATGGTGAATGCCCTTGTTTTATAAGGATAAACACAATTTTCCGAATGTGCAGCCCATCCGGTGCGTAGGCAACGGCCGCTTGCAGATTTCCTATTTTTTTACCTCATCTCAAACGGAGTAGGCATTATGTTGACCCAAGCCCAACAAATCGATTTAACGCTTCAACACCTCAAAGATTATGCTTTGTCAGGTTATGCCCAGGCATCGCGCACAAGGATTAAAAAAACCGAGGATTGGAAGAAGTTCAGCGAGCGTCTGGACGTGCATTTTCCCAATCTGATGCACGAATTGGACAATGTATACGGCAACAACGAGGCAGTGCTGCCCATGCTGGAGCAGTTGGTTACCAACGCTTGGAAAAGTTATTCGCAGCGCGGCGCGGATTTGAAGGCGACCGACCTGTCGCGCGAGGAAAATCCCGACTGGCTGTTGTCGAACAAAATGGTCGGCGGCGTATGTTATGTCGACCTGTTCGCCGGCGACCTGAAAGGCCTGAAAGAAAAAATCCCGTATTTCAGGGAACTGGGCCTGACTTACCTGCACATGATGCCGTTGTTTAAATGCCCCGAAGGCAAGAGCGACGGCGGCTATGCGGTCAGCAGCTACCGCGACGTCAATCCCGCGTTGGGCACAATAAACGATTTGCGCGAAGTCATCAGTGCGCTGCACGAAGCGGGCATTTCCGCCGTGGTGGACTTTATTTTCAACCATACCTCCAACGAACACGAATGGGCCAAGGGCTGCGTCGGCGGCGACCCGCAATACGACAATTTCTACTATATTTTCCCCGACCGCTGGATGCCCGACCAATACGACCGCACCCTGCGCGAAATCTTCCCCGACCAGCATCCGGGCGGCTTCTCGCAACTGGAAGACGGCCGCTGGATATGGACGACTTTCAACTCTTTCCAATGGGATTTGAATTACACCAATCCGTGGGTATTCAACGCCATGGCGGGTGAAATGATGTTCCTCGCCAACTTGGGCGTGGACATCCTGCGTATGGACGCCGTAGCCTTCATCTGGAAGCAGATGGGTACCAGCTGCGAAAGCCTGCCGCAGGCCCACGCCCTGATTCGCGCGTTCAACTCCGTCATGCGCATCGCCGCCCCCGCCGTATTCTTCAAATCCGAAGCGATTGTCCATCCGGACGAAGTGGTGCAGTATATCCACCAAAACGAATGCCAAATCGGCTACAACCCACTGCAAATGGCCTTGCTTTGGAACACGCTGGCCACGCGCGAAGTCAATCTGCTCCAGCAGGCATTGACCTACCGCCACAACCTGCCCGAACACACCGGCTGGGTCAACTATGTGCGCAGCCACGACGACATCGGCTGGACGTTTGCCGACGAAGACGCCTCGCAGTTCGGCATTCAGGGCTATAACCACCGTCAGTTCCTCAACCGATTCTTTGTCAACCACTTCGACGGCAGTTTCGCCCGCGGCGTACCGTTCCAATACAATCCGAATACCGGCGACTGCCGCGTCAGCGGTACTGCGGCCGCCTTGGCGGGACTGGCGCAAAACGACCCCTACGCCGTCGACCGCATCAAACTCCTATACAGCGTCGCCCTCAGTACCGGCGGCCTGCCGCTGATTTACCTCGGCGACGAAGTGGGCACGCTCAACGACGACGAATGGGCGAGCGACAGCAACAAGAGCGACGACAGCCGCTGGGCGCACCGTCCGCACTACAACGAAACGCTGTATGGCCAGCGCAACGACCCGTCTACCAACGCAGGCAAAATCTACCAGGGCCTGCGCCACATGATTCAAATCCGCCAGAGCAACGACAAATTCGACGGAGGCCGTCTGAACACGTTCAACACCAATAACGCGCATGTGCTGGGCTATACCCGCAACCATGCCCTGCTGGTGCTGGCGAATTTCAGCGAAGACGCCCAAACCGTCGGCGCGCTGACGCTGTCGGCCATGCCGGAAGAAGCGTTCGACCTCATCAGCGGCGAAACCGTTTCCCTGCACGAAGGGGTAACATTGCGACCGTATCAGGTACTGTGGCTGGAAATCGCCTGATAACCGCCCCACCGGCATGACAAAGGCCGTTCTTTCTGTATTATGCAAGAATCGATGAACGGTTCAGCCATGCCTTTTCACATGAAACCGACAGTTTCCATCTTTCCTTCAAACTCCCCGTATAAAAAGTTTTGCAGGAAGATGGAAACTTTATGTTTACATACCGCATCTCAATAAATCATATCCATACATAAATTTAAATACACTTAAAAAGAAGGGAGACTGATGGCTGCGAACAAAATCGCCCGTAAAGACAGCCGTTTTCGAGTAATCAGTATCCTGCCGGATTTCTGCTTCGTTCCCGGATTGGCAGCACCGGTGCCGTTTCCGTTATTTGCAGATTTGGGCGGTGCGGTGAAAGTGGCGAAAGACGTTTTGATTAACGGCAGGCCGGCGTTCGTCTACAACGCCAGCAAAGCACCCAAAACATATGGCGACGAGCCGGGGCAGCGCAAAGGGGTAATCTCGCGCACGGTAGGCGAGGCAGCATGGCCGATGCAGCATTCCGCATCGGTTAAAATCCGTAGCCACTACATTATCCGCACCGGCGACATGTTTCATATGAACGGCAATTTCAACAAGCCGCTGAAGAAAAATACCTGTCTGTCGTGCAAAGCGGCGCTGGCGGCGGGGAGGCCGGTCAATCCGGTATTGGGATTGAAGTTTCTTGAAGGCGAAACCGATTTTGCCTTTGACGGCCTGATGCCGCTGATTTGGCAGCGCAGCTACTATTCCGACCAAGAGGGTACGGGCTGGCTGGGGCAGGGCTGGAGCGTTCCGGGGAGCGAACGCATAGAACGCACTGCCGAAGGGCTGGTCTATACCGACGTGCAGGGACGGGAGTTCCCGCTGCCTGAGGTGGAGGAAGATGATGAAGAGCCGGTATTGTTCGAGAGCGAGCAAATCTGGTTCAGCAAAAATTCAGACGGCCATTACCTGATAGTCAGCTTGGACGGTTCGCTGACGCTGCGTTTCGCCCCGCTGTCGGTTTCGGCAGACGATCCGTCAGGCGAAAGCGGCAGGCATTACCCGCTGGTAGCGGCCGAGGACGCCAACGGCAACCATCGCCGCATCCTTTACCACCACCGCAGCGGGCTGCCGCAATATGTTATCGACGGTAACGGTCGGGTGTTCTATCTGCGCTTTGCCAATACCGCCGATGCCGCATCACCGCAAATGCGGCTGGTGGCGGTGTACCTGCTGGCGGAAGGGCTGCCGGATTTCTTCGGCGGCACACCGCGTACCGGCAAGGCGCTGGTGCGTTACGAATACAGTGTCGGCGGCGACCTGATACGGGTCATCGGGCGGGACGGCGGCGAAGTACGCCGTTTCGGCTACCGTAACCACATCATGACCGAACACACCGACGCGGCCGGATTGGCATCTTATTACGAATACGACCGCTACGATACCGGCGGGCGGGTGATCCGCAACCGGACCAGTTTGGGCGAAGAATGGCGTTTTGCCTACCGCGACGGTTATACCGAAGTAACCGACGTACTGGGACGGACGGAACAATATCATTACGACTGTCACAACGAACTGACCCCGAACACGTCAACTATTTCGAATACGACTGTAACGGCAGGCTGGTGGGCGAACACGGCCGCGACCATCCCGACGCCGCCGAATGCCGGGAGCAGGCACTGCCCGAACTGGACTGGCAGAGCAGGGAACACGACCACCTGCTGGTTTTACATACCGAATTGGTAAGCCACCACTACGATGGCAACGGTAACCGTACCACCACCGACCTGCCCGACGGACGGCGGATAAGCCGTCATTACTACGGCAGCGGCCACCAGCACGGCCTCATGTTCGGCGGCGAGACTGTCAGCGATTGCGAGCGCGACGCACTGCACCGCGAAATCCGGCGCACGCAGGGCAGGCTGACGGCCCGTTACCGGTACGACCCTGCAGGCCGTCTGAAAGAGCAGCGGGCGGTACTGGCGCACACTGCCGCCGACGGCAGGAAAGTTAGCGCCCATGCCGTCAGACGCAGCTACCATTACGACAAGGACGGCAACCTCGTCCGCAGCGACGACCAGCGTAGCGGCAGCACGCAATACCGTTACGACGCACTGGGACAGACCGTGTCCGCAGCAGGGCGCAGCTACGCCTACGACCCCGCACACAACATCCTCGACCATATCGAAGCAGACGGAGCGGCCGCCGCAGCGGTAGCAGAAATCATCGGACGGCCGGCAAACGACAACCGCGTCCGCCACCACAACGGCCACAGCTATTACTACGACGACTTCGGCAACGTCATCCAGAAAGAGAAGGCAGACGGCGAAGTACACAACTACCATTACGACCCGCTGCACCAACTGGTGCAGGCGGACATCTTCCGTCCCGGGCGGGAGAAAGAAAGCTGGACATACCAATACGACGCCGTCGGGCGGCGCATCCGCAAACGTCGGATTGATGCCGAAGGCGGCATCCTTGGCGAAACCCGTTATTTATGGAGCGGCAGCCGGCTGCTACAAACAATCGACGGCTGGCAGACGCATACCTACCTGTACGCCGGACAGGACGGCTACGAACCGCTGGCGCAGGTGCGCAACTGGACCGATGCCGAGCACGGGAGCCACGAGAGCATCCACTATTTCCACTGCGACCAAATCGGGAGGCCGCGGGAGCTGACCGATGCGGAGGGCAGGCTGCTGTGGTACGGCGAATACGACGCCTTGGGGCGGCTGGAGCGGGAGGAGGACATCTGCGGCGTCAGCCAGCCGTTCCGGTTGCAGAACCAGCATTACGACGAAGAGACGGGGCTGCACTACAACCTGCTGCGCTATTACGATGCGGACATGGGACGGTTTCTGACGCAGGATCCGATAGGGCTGTCGGGTGGTGAGAATGCGTATACGTACGCGCCGAACGTACAGATGTGGATTGACCCGCTGGGGCTGAATCCCGCATTGGCTTTGGGAGGTTACGAACTTTGGATGCTGTTGTTCGGCGGCGCAGTGGTTGTGGCTGGGCAGCAGGCAGCCCAATCGGGAGGAACAACCAGGAGTGGAGCGGCGGATGTAGTAGATGTTTGTGTTGGCAAATGTGGGGAAGAAAACAAGCGCAAAAAATGTATGGAAGCTACGGCTGAAAATATTAAAAAGGTTACGGCAAAGACACCTTATTTTACAACGCAAAGAAATGTCTCCATTCCCAGGGTGGCCAGATATACCGCTTTGATTGAGGCAGGTAGTCCAACGCCAGAAATAAAAATGGATGGAATGTTGATTGTGGATGGAAATCACAGAATGGTGGCAAATTTACTGTGTAGGCAACCAGCCCCAACAACACCATGGACTTCTTCTCCGGCCGCTCCAAGACTACCGTTTAATCAAATTAACCCATTATCGACAGATTATTAGGATAAAAAGTGAAATATAGAAAATTTATTGAAGACAATTTATTGATTCCCGATGAAATTTTAATAGGGCGGATAAAAAATAAATCTTCTGATGAGGTTGTTATTTTGGAGAATTATAATTTTCACAGATTGGATTTGACAGATAAGAACATTTCCAATTTGAAGTTTTATAATTGTTCCTTAAGAGGGGCATTTTTATCGAATAGTGTATTTATCGACTGTATATTTGATAATTGCTCTTTAATTGTTGCACCTGCCGAAAATTGTAAATTTATGAATTGTAAATTTATGAATTGTAATTTATTAGGTACGTTATTTAATAATAGCTATTTTAATAATAGTTTATTTTATAATAATTTCCTTCAATATACAGAGTTTAAAGATTCAATTTTTAATGATACTGTTTTTGAAAAAAATGATGTTATAAAAGAG
>ERZ773077.2037-NODE-2037-length-13370-cov-7.753661_pt1 | contig 13370 bp, 9 predicted proteins | sample MGYA00580612_ERZ773077 | MGnify/ENA primary metagenome ERZ773077 (study PRJEB29015, sample SAMEA2737971) | human oral metagenome | biome: human oral; feature: human-associated habitat; material: dental | place: China | collected 2021 ...
GGGAAGGTGCGCTGCGAATCAGCGGCTTTGGGGCGGCATTATAGCCTTAAGTTTTATATTGGGGGCGTGCGGTTACATGGTTTGACGGGAATTTTCAGGTAGCCTGTGGCGGGCAGGAGGCTGCCTGAAAAATCGACAGGGATTTATTTCCAGCGGTATTCGGGTTTGATGAATTGATTGAGGCTAATCCAATCAATGGTTAGATCAACTTGTCCTTGGGCGTAACCGTGGCCGGGTAATACGGTATCATTGTAATGGAATAGCAACCCATTTGCGGTAAAGAGGATGCTGGCATTGTAAAGGTAGCTTTTATCCAACTTCCGCTCTGTTTCCGACATAGCCTCCATTTTGTTGTCTTCTAGATATACGTCGAAGCTGTTTTGTAGAAGCTGGAGGACTTCGCTTTCGTTTTCACGCCCGGGAAGGAGGATGTCTTGAAGCTCAAGTAGTTTATGTTTTTCCAAGTCCATGATCCAGTAATTTAGCCTGCTCCACCCATGGGCACCGCCTTCGTATATATCGAAGGATGATTCAAAAAAAGCCAAATTATCACGTTGGTAAAGGAAACGAACATCGGAAGTGGATTGGTAAAGTGCTTCGCCGTAATCATTTGTTTTCACTTTAGCGGCTAATCTGTTGAGTTCGTTTTGATAGGAGCGGCGCAGGGAGGCATCATTTTTTATTGCCTGCTCTTTGGTGGATTGATTGTTGTAGAAGCTTTCGCGCCAAAAGCGGTTTAGCCAGGCAATACCAGTATCGGGCAAGGTAAGGCGGACTTCGGCGCAGAGTTTGCCGCCAGGATAGCAACGTTTTTGGTGGAAGAAATCGTAGGAACGTGTGGCGACAGCAGGAATGGGGGAAGCGGTCCGCCCGGGGCGTACGACGGTGGGATGAGAATTGTACGGGGTAAAGTCGGGCTTGCGGGCTGTTTGTTCGGCAGTCGTGCTGGTGGCTGGCTCGGATGCAACGGAAGTAGCGGTTTGGTTGGCGGCAGGTGTGGGCAGGGTGTCAGTGATTTGGCCGCAGGCTGCGAGCAGCAGGGCGGAGGAGAGGGAAAGTAGGCGGATGCGCATGATGGGCTTTCTATATAAACGGTTGGGTTTCAGGTAGCTTGATTATAGGCGGGCAGGTGGCTACCTAAAAGTAGTGCAGGCGGGTTTACGGCTATGTTTTTATTTAATCGATAAAGCTGTTCGGATACGGAAAAGGCTACCTGAAAAACCATTTTCAGGTAGCCTTCTGATATTTCATTCAGAGGGTTTAACGCCCGGGGAACATGCCTTTCATGCCTTGTGCCATGCGCATGAGTTTGCCCATGCCTTTGCCGCCGAACATTTTCATCATTTTTTGCGACTGCTCGAACTGCTTGAGCATTTTGTTCACTTCCTGCACGGTGGTGCCGGCGCCGGCGGCGATGCGGCGTTTGCGGCTGGCTTTGAGCAGGGCCGGATTGGCGCGTTCTTTCGGGGTCATAGAATTGATGATGGCTTCCACTTTGCTCATGGCTTTTTCCGCCGTGCCCTCGGGGATTTGTGCGGAAAGCTGCCCCATTTCGCCGGGCAGTTTGGACATCAGCGATTCGATGCCGCCCATATTGCGCATCTGCTGGATTTGGGCTTTGAAATCGTTCAGGTCGAAGCCTTTGCCTTTGTGCAGCTTTTTGGCCATGCGTTCGGCCACTTCCTGATCGATGCCTTTTTGCACGTCTTCAATCAGGGAAAGCACGTCGCCCATGCCGAGAATGCGGCCGGCGATGCGGTCGGGGTGGAAGGGCTCGAGGCCGCCGATTTTTTCGCCGGTGCCGATGAATTTAATCGGTTTGCCGGTAACGTGGCGCACGGAAAGTGCCGCGCCGCCGCGCGCGTCGCCGTCCATTTTGGTGAGGATAACGCCGGTGAGCGGCAGGGCTTCGTTGAAGGCCTGGGCGGTGTTTACGGCATCTTGGCCGAGCATGGCATCCACCACAAACAGGGTTTCCACCGGATTCACGGCTTCATGCAGCGCCTTGATTTCGGCCATCATGGCTTCGTCCACCGCCAATCGGCCGGCGGTATCGACCATCAGCACGTCGTAGAAATGCTTTTTGGCGTAATCGAGCGCGGCTCGGGCAATGGCCACGGGCTGTTGGGAAACGTCGGAGGGGAAGAAATCCGCGCCCACTTGCTCGGCCAGGAGGCGCAGCTGCTCGATGGCGGCGGGGCGGTATACGTCGGCCGACACCAGCAGCACTTTCTTGCGCTGCTCTTCTTTGAGCAGGCGGGCGAGCTTGCCTGCGGTGGTGGTTTTACCCGCGCCCTGCAAGCCGGCCATCAGCACCACGGCAGGCGGCACGGCAGCCAGATTGAGGCTGCTGTTTTGCGTGCCCATCAGCTCGGTGAGCGCTTGGTTGACCACGCCGATAAAGGCCTGGCCGGGCGTGAGGCTGCCGATTACTTCATGCCCGACGGCGCGTTCTTTCACGCTGGCCATAAAGTCTTTCACCACCGGCAGCGCCACGTCGGCTTCCAACAGCGCCATGCGCACTTCGCGCAGGGCTTCTTTGATGTTGTCTTCGGAGAGGCGCGCTTGGCCGCGCATTTTTTTGGCCCACTGGCTGAGGCGGCCGGATAAATTATCTAACATAGCTTTCCTTGTGCTGGGTGGAGCCGCCGGGATACCGCATTGGCTCGTTTTGTTGCCGGCGGTTTCGCCCAGCCGATAAATGGGTTTGATTCGGGATTTAGATAGCGGATTGGTTCACTTTGCCGAAGCAGGGCTTAGTTTGGCAGAAACTTCGCTGCGCGGCGTTTTAATTGCGCTGAAGCTTTGCTTTCAGGTAGCCCCTAGCAGGCGGCAAAGTTTGCTAAAATCGCGGCATTTTACACTATTACGCGCAGCCTTTGCGGCTTTCCTGATGGAAAAGCGGGCGCGCAACACACGGAAAAAGCATGGCTGTATTGTTTGTTTTGCTCGCGCTGCTCTATGGCGGCCTGGGCGTGTTTGCCTGGTGGTTCGGGCGGCAAAATGCCCGGCGGCCATACCCGCTCAAGGGCGAGCTGCTGTTGCTGGCGGCGTTGCTGCCCGCGCATGCGGCGGCGGTGTGGCAGCCGCTGTTGCTCAGCCGTTTCCCCAACGGCATCGGCTATGCCTTGTGTTTGGTTACCTGGCTGATGCTACTGTTGTATTGGTGCGGCAGTTTCTTTTATTCGCTGAAGGGCTTGCAGCTGCTGCTCTATCCCTTTGCCGCGCTTTCTATGCTGGCTGCCGCGCAGTGGCCGGCACCGGGCGCGGATTATGCAGTGGACAATATGCCCTTCGCGCTGCACGTGGGCGCATCGGTGTTGTCGTATAGTTTGTTTGGTATTGCCGCGCTGTTGGCGTTATTGGTGTTGCTGCTAAACCGCTGCCTGCGCAATCACCGCATTTCGCCACTGATATCGTTTCTGCCGCCGCTGTTGAGTTTGGAAAAGCTGATGTTTCAAAGCATGTTGGCGGGCTTTGTGCTGCTGAGCATTTCCGTGGGTGGTGCCTTGCTGTTTCCGCTGGAGATTTTCGGCAAGCCGCTCGCGCTCACGCACAAAAGCGTGTTCGGCGTGCTTTCGTGGCTGGTGTATGCCGGCATCCTGCTGCTGCACCGCACCCGCCGCTGGCGCGGCCGCACGGCGGCGCTGTGGTGTGTGGCCGGCTTTGTATGCCTGATGCTGGCCTATGTGGGCAGCAAGTTTGTGTTGCAGGTGTTGCTGCATCGGGTGTGAATACGTTGGGATGAATGGGAAAGGCTACCTGAAGATTTTCAGGTAGCCTTTGTTCGCACCATGTTTGGCATACATCAAATAAGCGGCAGATAAGCCCGCCTGCAGGTTTGACTGTTGTCCCGTTGCTGTTATTCTGCGCCCGATTCTTTTGTTTCCCCTTGATTTCAACCACAGGAGATACCCGATGAAAAAAGTGATTTTATCCGTTGCCACTGCTGCTTTGCTGGCGAGCGCCGGCGCTTGGGCGCATGGTACGCCGGCGGCGAATGAGCCGAGCAAAACGCCGGTAGACCGCAGCATTCAGGTGTATAAAGCAGCCGACTTCCAGCAGTGGGACCGTGAAAAAGCCGCTGGCGGCGAGGGCAAGCTGCTGGGGCGTTTTGCCTACACCCGCCACCAAACCGGCGAGCAGGATGCAATCCGTGAAATCGGCTGGCTCACGCTGCCGCCGGGCGCGTCTATCGGCCTGCACGGGCACACCATTAATGAAGACGTATACCTGATTGTGGAAGGCCGTGGCATATTTGTGGGCTCAGACGGCAAGGAAGTACCGGTGTCTGCCGGCGACGTGACCATCGCCCGCCCCGGCCAGTCGCACTCGTTGAGAAACACCGGCCGCCGGCCGCTGCGTTTCATCAACTTTATCGGCCAGCTGCAGAGCACTGCACACGCTGCTCCTGCTGCTCCGGCCGCGCGGTAATCTGGCGCAATCACGGCAGAGGCTACCTGAAGGTTTCAGGTAGCCTTTATCTTTATTCAGACCGCCCCAAGTGCCCTTTGCCGAAAATTTCGGTATCATGCAGCCTCTTCCCGTTTTTAGGAAAACTTATGTTCCGTTCATTGCTTGTGGCCGCCGTGCTGGCGGCTTCTGTGGTGCCGGCGGCGGCAGAAACCCAGTCGCGCGTGCTGGCCAATGGTATGAAAGTGATTGTGCGCGAAGACCACCGTGCGCCGGTGGCGGTCACGCAGCTGTGGTTTAAGGTGGGCAGTGCCGACGAGCACGCAGGCAAAACCGGCCTGAGCCACGCCTTGGAGCACATGATGTTTAAAGGCACGCCCACCGTGCCCGCCGGCGAATTCAGCCGACGCATTTCCGCGCTGGGCGGCAGCGACAACGCCTTCACTTCGCGCAACGAAACCGTGTATCACCAAGAATTTGCCGTAGCCAGCCTGCCGCAGGTGTTGGAGCTGGAAGCCGACCGCATGGTGAACCTGAATTTCAGCGATGCCGATTTTGAAAACGAAATGAAGGTAATCCGCGAAGAGCGCCGCCTCACCACGGATAACGACCCCGACGGCAAAATGTGGGAGCAGATTAATCTGAATGCCTATGCCAAGCCGGAAAACCGCGCGCCGGTTATCGGCTATGAGGCGGATTTGCACACGCTCAAGCCGGAAGATTTGCGCCAGTGGTATCGCGCCTGGTATGCGCCGCACAACGCCACGTTGGTGATTGTGGGCGATGTGAAGGCGGGCGAAGTGCTGGATAACGCGGAAAAACTGTTCGGCAGCCTGCCCGACCATCCGCTGCCCGCGCGCAACGATTTAACCGAGCCGCCGCAAACGGCCAACCGCTCTGCCCGTTCCACCGCGCCGGTAAGCTCGCCGGTGGTGGGTTTGGCCATCCAAGTGCCCGCCCTGCGCAAAGTGGACGACAAGCTGCCCTATGCGCTGAATATGTTGGCCGATGTGCTCGACGGCAGCATGTCTGCCCGCATCGAGCGCAATCTGGTGCGCGGCCGCAAAGTCGCCGTGGAAGCCTCGCTGGGCTACGATATGCTCACCCGCTCGCCGGATGTGCTGCTGTTTAGCGGCACGCCTGCGCCGAATGTGAAGCCCGAACAGCTCACGGCAGCGTTTTTGAACGAAGTGCGCCAGATTGCCGAGCACGGCGTAAGCGAAGACGAATTGGCACGCGTGCGCAACCGCAGCCTGGCCGCGCGCGAGTTTGGCAAAGATTCGATGGAAACCCAGGCCACCAACATCGGCTCGCTGGAATCGGCCGGCTTCTCCTACACGGATGAAGGCGAAATCCGCCGCCGCCGCTTGGCCGTGAGCGCCGAAGAAGTGCGCGAGGCCGCCCGCTGGCTTTTGGCGCAGAAACACACCACCGTGGTGCTGTATCCCGAATCCAAGTAAGCGGCAAAGGCTACCTGAAAACGTAGGAATATTTTTCAGGTAGCCTTCCGGTTCTAAATTAACAGGCTACCTGAAAGCGCCTGCTTCAGCGCAGCCCAAACCGTATCCCTATTTTAGGAGTGAATCCCCATGAAACCCCTGTTCCGCACCCTGCTGCTGGCCTGCCTGCTGCCCGCCGCCGCGTTGGCTGAGAATATTCCGATTCAGCGCTGGCAAACCGCCGAGGGCACCAAAGTGCTGCTGGTGGAGCGGCATGAAAACCCGATTGTCGATATCGACGTGGCCTTCGATGCCGGCAGCAGCCGCGACAGCGCCAACAAAATCGGCGTGGCCGATTTCGCCGCCGGCCTGGCCGATACCGGCACCAAAAGCCTGGGCGAAGAAGCCCTGCTCCAGCGCGTGGCCGATTTGGCCGTGAGCCTTTCCAGCTACAACACCGCCGACACCTCCGGCGTGCGTCTGCGCAGCCTCTCCAAGCCGGATATCCTCAATCCCGCCCTCGGCCTGATGCGCGACGTATTGGTTGAGCCCCGTTTCGATCCCGCCGTGCTCAAACGCGAGCAAGACCGCGCGGTGGAAACCCTCAAGCAAAACCGCACCCAGCCCGATTTCCTCGCCTCCGTGGCCAACACCCGGCAGGTGTACCCCGCCCATCCCTACGGCTATTCAGCCCGCACCAGCGAGCAAACCATCCGCCGCATCACCCCTGCCGACCTGCACCGCTTTCACCAGCAATATTTCACCCGCCGCAACGCCGTGGTGGCGATTGTGGGCGATGTCAGCCGCAGCCAGGCCGAAGCAATCGTGAGCAAACTCACCGGCGATTTGCCCACCGGCCAAGCCCTGCCGCCCCTGCCCGAAGCCACCCATGGCGCGGTGCAAACCCAAACCCTGCCTCATAGCGGCACCCAGGCGCACATCGTATTGGGCATGCCCCTCCTCACCCCGAACGATCCCGACTACTACGCCTTGGCCGTGGGCAACTACATCCTCGGCGGCGGCAGTTTCGACAGCCGGCTGATGAAAGTATTGCGCGACCAACACGGCTACACCTACGGCGCCTCCTCCCGCCTCACCCCCCTGCGCGCCCAAGGCCCGCTCACCATCTCATTCGCCACCGAGAAATCCCGTGCCGCCGCCGCCCTGGCCGACACGCAGAAAGTGTTGCAGGAATTCGCCGCCAACGGCCCCACCGAAGCCGAACTGGCGCAGGCCAAGGCCAGCCTCGTGGGCAGCTTCCCCCTGCGCTTCGACACCAACGCCGAACTGTTGGGCTACCTGAAACTCATCGGCCTCTACAACCTGCCCGACGACTACCTCAGCCGCTACCCGGCAGCCGTTTCCCGCTTAAGCGCCGAAGAAGTGAAAGCCGCCTGGCAGCGCCGCGTAACCGGCCTGCACACCACCGTGGTCGGCATGCCCCAATCCGGCAAACCCGCCGCCCGCCGCAGCAACGGCAGAAGGCGTTAGGCACAATCCGCTTGCTTGAACCAAGCGTGATCAAACAAAAGGCTACCTGAAACTTTCAGGTAGCCTTTTCTGCAACCCCTAATTTCCGTAAAGCCCTGCCAACAAAGCCTCGGCGGGGTAAGGATAGGTTAATCAGATAGCGCAAGCAGCGGCAGTTTCCTAGAATAGCCATATTTCTTAACAGCTGCCGGAAAGGGCAGGCGGAACAAGATGAAAAAACCGTTGAAATGGACATTGTGGGCGGTGGCGGCGCTGGCCGTGTGCGCAGCGGGCTATGCCTTTTTGAAGCCGAGCAAACCGCAAACCACCTATCTCACCGAAGAAGTGAAACGCGCCGATGTGCGCCAAACCGTATCCGCCACCGGCGAGATTTCCGCCGCGCAGCTGGTGGACGTGGGCGCCCAGGCTTCCGGCCAAATCAAGCATTTGTATGTGAAGCTCGGGCAGCATGTGGAAAAGGGCGACCTCATCGCCGAAATCGATTCCACCACCCAGCTCAACGCGCTGAACACGAATAAGGCCAAGCTGGAAACTTATCAGGCGCAGCTCGTGTCTGCCCGTGTGGCGCTGCAAAACGCCGAACGCAAATACCGCCGCGAACAGGCCTTGTGGGCGGAAAACGCCACTTCCAAAGAAGAGCTGGAAAGCGCGCAGGGCTCGTATGCCGCCGCCAAGGCGCAGGTGGGCGAACTGCAATCTTCCATCCGCCAAACCCGCATCGCCATCAACACGGCCGAAGCCGACTTGGGCTACACCCGCATCACCGCGCCGATTAGCGGCACGATGGTTTCGGTGAAAGTGGAAGAAGGGCAAACCGTGAACGCGGTGCAAACCACGCCCGCCATCGGCCAAGTGGCCGATTTGAGCCATATGCTGAACAAAATGCAGATTGCCGAGGGCGACGTAACCCGCGTGAAAGCCGGCCAAACCCTGCTGTTCACCACCCTGGCCGACCCCGACAAAGAACGGGAAGCCAAGCTGGATAGTGTCGATCCGGGCTTAACCACCCTGTCGCAAGGCAGCTACACCACCAGCACCGACACCACCAGCACCGCAATCTATTACTACGCCCGCTCGCTCGTGCCGAACGAAGACGGCAAGCTCGCCATCGGCATGACCACGCAAAACAATATCGTGATCGGTGAAGCCAAAAACGTGCTCACCGTCCCCGCCACCGCGGTGAAACAGCGCGGCCGCGAACGCTATGTGCGTGTGCTGAAAGCCGACAACCAAGTGGAAGAGCGCACGATTACCGTGGGCATCAGCGACGGTACGCGCACCGAAGTGAAATCGGGCGTGAAAGAGGGCGAAAAAGTGATTGTGTCGGAGAGCGACGGCACGGTGAAAGAGTGGCAGGGCGGCCCGCCGGTGTAAGCTGGCGCTCACTGCCATGCCAGGCTACCTGAAAACCTAAAGGCTACCTGAAACCATGCTGTAAAGCCTGCTTCTATCGTTTCAGGTAGCCTCCCCGCCGCAACGAAAGCCGTATGCATATGAACCTAATCGAATGCCGCAACATCAACCGCTATTTTGGTGAAGACGCCAACCGCGTCCACGTTTTAAAAGATATCAGCCTCACCATCCAAAAAGGCGATTTCATTGCCATCATCGGCCAATCCGGCTCAGGCAAATCCACGCTGATGAACATCATCGGCTGCCTCGATAGCGCCACTTCCGGATCGTATCAAATCGACGGCGTGGAAACTTCGCAGATGAGCGGCGACGAGCTGGCCGCGCTGCGCCGGCGCAAGTTCGGCTTCATTTTCCAGCGCTACAACCTGTTGGGTGCATTAAGTGCGCGCGAAAACGTGGCGCTGCCCGCCGTGTATGCCGGCATGGATCAGAAAGAGCGGTACGAACGCGCTACTCAGCTTCTGACCGATTTGGGCTTGGAAGGCAAAGAAGATAACCGCCCCAACCAGCTCTCCGGCGGCCAACAGCAACGCGTGTCCATTGCCCGCGCGCTGATGAACGGCGGCGAAATCATCTTGGCCGACGAGCCCACCGGCGCGCTCGATTCTGGCAGCGGCGAGATGGTGATGGAAATCATCCGCGGGCTGCACGCCAAAGGCCATACCATTATTTTGGTAACCCACGACCCGAAAATCGCCGCCTTTGCCAACCGCGTGATTGAAATCAAAGACGGCGAAATCATCGCCGATACCAGCAAAAACGCCGAAATCCCGCCCAGCAGCGTGGAAAGCCGCGCCGAAAAGGCATCTTGGCTGTTTTATAAAGACCAGTTTGTGGAAGCCTTCAAAATGTCGGTGCAGGCCATTATGTCGCACAAAATGCGCTCCCTGCTCACCATGCTCGGCATTATTATCGGCATTGCATCGGTGGTATCCGTGGTGGCGTTGGGGCGCGGCACACAGGAGAAAATCCTCTCCGACATCAGCTCCATCGGCACCAACACCATCGGCGTGTATCCCGGCAAAAGCTTCGGCGACCGCCACCGGGGCCGTATCCGCACGCTCACTATTGCCGATGCCGAAGCCATCGGCAAACAAAGCTATGTGGATAGTGTGACCCCGATGACCACTTCCAGCGCCACCGTTACCTACCGCAACACCAACGTTACCGCCCAGCTCTACGGCGCGGGCGAGCAGTATTTCAACGTGCGCGGTATCAAGCTTGACCAAGGCCGGCTGTTTAACCAAGACGACGTAGACACTGCCGCGCAAGTGGTGGTTATCGATCCGAACACCCGCAAACAGTTGTTCCCGGAAGGCACCAACCCCATCGGCCAAACCATTCTGTTTGGCAAACGCCCGCTGCGCGTAATCGGCATCAGCGCCGAAGACCAAAACGGCTGGGGCGGCGGCGACAGCCTGCAAATGTGGGCGCCCTACACCACGGTGATGAACCGCATCTCCGGCGAGCGCCACATCAGCTCGCTTACCGTGAAAATCCGCGACGACGTGAGCACCTCGGTGGCCGAGCAGGGCATCAAAGAGCTGCTCTTGGCGCGGCACGGCAAGGAAGATTTCTTCACCAGCAACAGCGACAGCATCAAGCAGACCATCGAAAAAACCACTGGCGCGATGACCCTACTGATTTCCTGTATCGCCCTGATTTCATTGGTGGTGGGCGGCATCGGCGTGATGAACATCATGCTGGTGTCGGTAACCGAGCGCACCAAGGAAATCGGCGTGCGCATGGCCATCGGTGCGCGGCAGGGCAATATTTTGCAGCAGTTTCTGATTGAAGCCGTGCTCATCTGCCTCATCGGCGGCGCGGCCGGCATCCTGCTTTCCTATTTAATCGGCCTGGGCTTCAACGCGCTGGCCAGCGAATTTGCCATGTCGTTCTCCACCTGGTCGATCGTGAGCGCGGTGTGCTGCTCCACCTTCATCGGCGTGCTGTTCGGCTTCATGCCCGCCAAAAACGCCTCCAAGCTCAACCCGATTGCCGCCTTGTCGCGCGATTAGCGGCTACCTGAAAGCGGGGAAACCGCGAAACTAAAACCGCCCGATGTTTTCAGGTAGCCCGTAAGGAACAGATAAGAGCTACCTGAAAACGGCATCGGCCTTGCCATCAGGCTTTGGTAGGCTATCCGCTCCCCGCAGGAGAGAGGGCGGGCAAAACGCAGGGTTGCCTCCGTTGAGCCGCCGCCATCATTTTCAGGTAGCCTCCAACCCACCCGGGCTGCTCGCACCCACCCGAACGCCCAACCAAGAAACGAGGGTTTATGAAACCGATCACCCCATCCATCCCACCCGTGCGCGCCGCCGCGCTGGCCCTGCTGCTGGCCGGCTGCGCCATCGACCAAACCCCCAACACCCAAATCGGCCTCGCCCAGGCTCAGCGCGAAGGCAGCGTGCAAACCGCCGCCGGCGAAAGCGGCCACTGCCCCGATCCCGCCGGCTGCGCCTACCAAACCGAAGGCAACTGGTGGCAAAGCTTCGGCGACAGCGGGCTCAACGCCCTGGTGGAGCAGGCCTTGGCCAATAATGTGGATTTGAAGCAGGCCGCCGTCAGCGTGAACAAAGCCCTGTATCAGGCCAACATCCTCGGCGCCAACCTCGTGCCCGAATTCAACGCTTCGCTCGGCGCCAATGCCAACCGCAACCTCGATACCCGCCAAAACAGCCACAGCTACAGCAGCCAGCTCGGCTTAAGCTACGAGCTCGATTTATGGCGCAAACTCAACGCCACCGCCTCTGCCCAAGCGTGGGAGCAGCGCGCCACCGAGCAAGATTTGGCCGCCACCCGCCTGACTGTAATCAACAATGTGGCCGATGCCTATTTTCAGGTAGCCTATCTCAACGAAGCCATCAAGCTCACCGAAAAAACCATCGAGCAATACAAACAAATCCTGCAAATCGCCCGCAGCAAATACCGCCACGGCCGCGTGGCCTCGATTGAGGTTACCCAGGCCGAGCAATCCCTGCTCGCCGCCGAAAACAGCCTGCTGTCGCTGCAACAGAGCCGCAGCAACACCGAAGCCACCCTGCGCAACTTGCTCAACCTGCGCCCCGGCCAGGCAATGGCCGTGCAGCCCGAATCCTTCCGCCTGCCCGAAGGCGGCAAGCTCGATTTGAATGTGCCCATCTCCACCCTCGCCGCCCGCCCCGACCTCATCGCCGCCGACTACCGCCTGCAGTCCGCCCTCAAAAGCCAGCAGGCGCAATACCGCAGCTGGTATCCCAGCATCACGCTGAACGCCGCGCTGAGCACCTCGTCCGAACACAGCAAAAACCTGTTCAACGTGCCGATATTGGGCGGCAGCGTCAGCCTCAACCTGCCCTTCCTCAACTGGCGCACCATGCACTGGAAAGACCGCAGCGCCGAAGCCGACTTTGAAAACGCCAAACTCGCCTTCGAAAAAGCCCTCACCACCGCGCTCAACGAAGTCGATACCAACTACCGCCAATACCGCGCCAGCCGCCAAACCCTGGAAAACCAGCGCCGACGCCACCGGCTCGACGTTGAAAACAGCCGCTACTATCGTGTGCGTTACCAACACGGCCGCAACGAGCTCAAAGACTGGCTCTCCGCGCTGAACACCGAATACTCCGGCGCGCAAAGCCTGCTCGAAGCCCGCTACCAAGCCCTGCGCTACGAAAGCATGGTGTATAAAGCCATGGCCGGCCGCTACCAAAAAGCGCCTGCCACCACGGCGCAGCAGGCGCAGTAGTTCGGCATCCGAGTTACCCGCGAAACAACAAAAACCGGACAGGCACGCAGCCGTCCGGTTTTTGTTAATTCACTATACCTTCGCCTGCCGGTTTTTTTGTAAAAGCCGACCGTGCCGTTATCGGGCGGCCGTTTATTGACTTGGGTCAAGCTATTCTTGTTTCAGGGTATTTTTCTCCCGAATCTAGGCTTTTCTGTCTAAAACACGACAAAAACAGCTCCTTCCGCTTGAAAATTTAACGTAATGATTTCCACAAATATGTTAAGCTTATGCCGTTTGGTAGTGAAGACGTTTGCGCCTTCGGCGCGGCGTTCGATTGCCGGATGGGGGCTGCTGAAGTTGGGCAGTACGGCCTGGCCGGGCAGCCGTTTTATGTTTGTTGAATCGGAGTGTTGTTATCATGAACAAACTCAAAAGCTTCCTGATATGGGGCGTTGTGGTGTTGGCCGGCTTGGCCGCCTTTACCACTCTGGCTATCCATCGCGGTGAGCAGGTCAGTGCGGTGTGGATGGTGATTGCTGCCGTCTCCGTATATGCCATTGCCTACCGCTTTTATAGCCTCTACATTGCCAAAAACGTAATGCAGCTCGACCCGAACCGGCTCACGCCGGCCGAGCGCCATAACGATGGCTTGGACTATGTGCCGACGCACAAAGGCGTGCTGTTCGGCCATCATTTTGCCGCCATCGCCGGCGCCGGCCCGTTGGTAGGCCCGGTATTGGCCGCGCAAATGGGTTATCTGCCCGGCACGCTGTGGATTATCTTCGGCGTGGTGTTTGCCGGTGCGGTTCAGGACGCGATGGTGTTGTTCGTGTCCATGCGCCGTGACGGCAAATCCTTGGGCGATATCGTGAAACAAGAGCTGGGCACCGTGGCCGGTGTGATTG
>ERZ773077.2048-NODE-2048-length-13306-cov-4.512791_pt1 | contig 13306 bp, 10 predicted proteins | sample MGYA00580612_ERZ773077 | MGnify/ENA primary metagenome ERZ773077 (study PRJEB29015, sample SAMEA2737971) | human oral metagenome | biome: human oral; feature: human-associated habitat; material: dental | place: China | collected 2021 ...
AAAATGGTACGAGGATATGCTTTTTTGGAGAAAATTTGAAGATAAACTCGCTGCAGTTTATATTCAACAAAAAGTAAGGGGGTTCTTGCACCTATACAATGGACAAGAAGCGGTGGCTGCAGGTTGTTTGCACGCTATTGACCCTACCAAAGACAAAATGATTACTTCTTACCGTTGCCACGTACATCCCATAGGTTTGGGCGTAGACCCTAAACGTATTATGGCTGAATTGTACGGTAAAGGTACAGGTACTTCTCACGGTTTAGGAGGCTCTATGCACATCTTTTCGAAAGAACACCACTTCTATGGTGGTCACGGTATCGTAGGAGGACAGATTGCATTGGGTGCTGGTTTGGCTTTCGCCGATAAGTACTTCAATAGAGAGGCAGTTACACTTACCTTTATGGGTGATGGTGCGGTGCGTCAGGGGGCTTTCCACGAAACAATGAACTTGGCTATGTTGTGGAAATTGCCTGTGGTTTTTATTGTAGAAAACAACCACTACGCAATGGGTACATCGGTGGAAAGAACTGCTAACCACGTGGATATTTGGAAACTTGGTTTGGGTTACCAAATGCCTTGCCAACCCGTAGATGGTATGCACCCTGAAACAGTAGCCGAAGCGGTGTATGAAGCAGTAGAACGCGCTCGCCGTGGAGAAGGACCAACTTTGCTTGACATTCGTACTTATCGTTATCGTGGACACTCAATGTCGGATGCGCAACACTACCGTACTAAAGAAGAGGTGGAAGAGTACAAGAAACAAGACCCAATCACCAATGTACTTGCGGTTATCAAAGAGAAGAAATATGCTACCGATGCTGAGTTAGAAGCTATCGACGAACGTGTGAAAGAACGTGTGGCTGAGTGTGAGAAATTTGCAGAAGAATCACCTTATCCAGAAACACATATTATGTATGATGTGGTTTACGACCAAGAAAATTACCCTTTCTTGCCCAGTAGATTATAATAAAAAAGGAAACACTAATTAAATATAACAACATAAATGGCAGAAATTATTACTATGCCACGCTTGAGCGACACTATGGAAGAGGGTGTTGTGGCAAAGTGGCTTAAAAAAGTAGGCGATAAAGTAAATGAAGGCGATATCTTAGCAGAAATCGAGACGGATAAAGCTACGATGGAATTTGAATCATTCCATACAGGAACCTTATTGTATATAGGTTTAAAAGAAGGAGAAAGTGCAGCAGTAGATTCATTATTGGCGATTATAGGCCCTGCGGGTACTGATGTAAACGCAGTTTTGGCAGCTGTAAAAGCTGGCGGAGCCTCAACTTCGGCTCCTGCAACTCCTAAGGCTGAAAGCAAACCGGCTGAAACAGCCACACCAGCTACTACTTCGGTAGCTAATGCAAATGACCGCGTATTTGCTTCTCCTTTGGCTAAGAAAATAGCACAAGATAAAGGTATTAACCTTACTGAGGTGAAAGGAACAGGTGAAAACGGACGTATTGTGAAGAAAGACGTAGAGAACTTTACACCAAGTGCTAAGGTTGCTACGGCTACTACGGCTACACCTGCAACCGCTAGCGCAGCAATCCCAACTGTAATTCCTGTGGGAGTGGAAGTAACAGAAGAGGTGAAAAACTCACAAATGCGCAAAACGATTGCGAAACGTTTGGCAGAATCTAAATTCACTGCACCTCACTACTATTTGGCAATAGAAATTGATATGGATAATGCGATGGAATCTCGTGCTCAAATCAACAATTTGCCAGACACCAAAATATCTTTCAACGATATGGTAGTGAAAGCCTGCGCAATGGCACTTAAAAAACACCCTCAAGTAAATACTTCTTGGAAAGGCGATACAACCCTTTACAACAAACACGTGAATGTAGGGGTGGCTGTAGCTATTGAAGATGGCTTAGTAGTACCTGTTATCAAGTTTACGGATACTTTAACGCTTACTCAAATAGGCGCCTTGGTAAAAGACTTGGCTGGTAAGGCACGCAACAAGAAACTTACTCCTGCCGAAATGGAAGGAAGCACTTTCACCGTGTCTAACTTGGGTATGTTTGGGGTAGATGTATTTACTTCTATCATCAATCAGCCAAACTCTGCTATTCTTTCAGTAGGAGCTATTGTTGAGAAACCTGTAGTGAAAAACGGACAAATAGTAGTAGGTCACACTATGCAAGTAACTCTTGCTTGCGACCACCGTACTATCGACGGGGCTACTGGAGCTCAATTCTTACAAACACTCAAAGCTTATATTGAGAATCCTGTAACAATGCTCGCATAACGAGTGTTGAGGACAGCATATTACAAAAGGGTTGCCTATGAGGGTAGCCCTTTTTTGTTATGAGAATAGATGAAAAAAGTAATAATGCAATAGATTGATAATTAATGTAATAAAAAGAAGAAGGTAAAATAATAATCGATTTCTTTACGAAAGATTTTGAAAGTATAGAAGTTTTATTTATCTTTGCTATAAGAAAACAAAAAAAATAATTGCAATGAGTGTATTAGTTAATAAGAATTCAAAAGTAATAGTACAAGGTTTCACAGGAAGCGAAGGTACTTTTCACGCTGAACAAATGATTGCATACGGCACTAATGTGGTAGGAGGAATTACTCCTAATAAAGGAGGTCAAACACATTTAGGGAAGCCAGTGTTTAACACGGTAGCTGATGCTGTGAAGGCAACAGGAGCTGATGTATCTATTATTTTCGTGCCACCCGCTTTTGCAGCTGATGCTATTATGGAAGCTGCTGATGCAGGGATAAAAGTAATTATTACTATTACAGAAGGGATTCCGGTAGCTGATATGGTGAAAGTAGCAGCCTACATAAAGAATAGAGATTGCCGCTTGGTAGGTCCTAACTGTCCGGGAGTGATTACGCCTGAAGAAGCAAAAGTAGGCATTATGCCAGGTTTTATCTTTAAGAAAGGACACGTGGGGATAGTTTCGAAATCAGGGACACTTACCTATGAGGCAGCTGACCAAATTGTAAGACAAGGATTAGGGATTACCACAGCTATTGGTATTGGCGGAGACCCTATTATTGGTACTACTACTAAGGAGGCTGTAGAATTATTGATGAATGACCCAGAAACTCATTGTATTGTGATGATAGGTGAAATAGGAGGACAGTTAGAGCCAGAAGCAGCCCGATGGATAAAAGCCAATGGCAATAAAAAGCCTGTGGTTAGTTTTATAGCAGGTGAAACAGCTCCCAAAGGAAGAACAATGGGACACGCCGGGGCTATAGTAGGAGGTGCTGATGATACTGCTGAAGCTAAAAAACGTATCTTACGCGAATGTGGTGTTCACGTAGTAGATTCACCTGCTAAAATAGGGGAGAAGGTAGCTGAAATAATGAAAAGATAGCACTTGTTAATAATTTATGAAAAAACTAATACTTATTGTTTTGTTTAGCACTATTATTTCATTTTTTAATTCATTATTTGCACAAAAGAAGCTTCAAGATGTAGATGTATTTAAAAGAAATCCTTCTGAAGTAATCTCGTTTGACGATGCACGTACTGAAGCTGAAAAAATATTACAATACCTAATACAAGAACAAATTATACCAGGAGCCTCTGTAACTGTAGCCAAACAAGGAAAAATAATATGGCAAAGAGGTTATGGATATGCTGATATTACCCAAAAGACAACTATTGACCCTAAGAATACGCTATTTAGGGTAGCGAGTATGTCGAAAGCTATTACAGGAATGGTACTGGCTAGACTGCAAGAGCAAAAGAAGTTTGACTGGAATACTTCAATCTATGAATATATACCTGATTACCCGCAAAAGCCTTTTGATTTTACTGTGAAACAACTTGCAGGACACTTAGCAGGCATACGCACTTATAGGGCTAATGAATATACTTTAAATAAAGCTTACAGTATTGAACAGGGAGTGAATTTATTTAAAGATGACATATTACAGTCGGCACCAGGGACAAAGTTTTTGTATAGTAGCTACGGTATAAATTTGATTTCATTGGCTATAGAAAAGTGTTTGAATGAGAAGTTTGAGAATGTAGCCAAAGAGGAGGTGTTTAAGCCTTTGAATATGTGGCGTACTTTTCCTGATAGAGGGAAGATTATTAAAGATGAAGCTACACCTTATTCCCGGTCTAAAAGAGGGGGACTCACTAAAGCCCCTGATGTAAATAACTACTTTAAGCTGGCAGGGGGAGGTTTTCTTTCTACCTCTAACGATATTGCTAAAATGGGAATTGCTATAGAGCGCCATAATTTTCTTTCTCAGCCTATAGAAAACGAGATGCTAAAAAAGCAATGTACTTTTGATGATACTGAGGTGAGTTATGGTATAGGTTGGCAAAACCAACGAGACTGGAATGGACGTGATTATTTTGGTCACACAGGAATGGGAGTGGGAGGTTACGGTTGGCTATCAGTATACCCAAATGAGCAACTGGTAATTGTATTGCTGTTTAATGTAACTGACCCGCAAATTAATATCTACTTACAACGCTTAACCGACTTTATTATTGAAGGAGCCGAACGTATTCCTAATCAGTATTAAAAAATCCTTTTGTGATATCTTTGGTATCACAAAAGGATTTTTTGGAAATGAAAATTAATTAACAAAATTCATTATAGGCTTGTTGGAGATTTTCGGCGATAGCTTCAGCCATTCTACCTTCGATGTGATGGCGTTCCAACATATGCACTAATTCACCATCTTTAAACAGAGCTATACTAGGAGAGGAGGGAGGAAAAGGAAGCATAAAGTTACGAGCTTCTTCAGTAGCCTCTCTATCGACCCCAGCAAAAACAGTGGTAAGATGGTCGGGTTTCTTAGCGTTTTGCAAGCTATAGATTACTGCAGGGCGCGCGTTACGGGCAGCACAACCACATACAGAGTTTACTACCACTAGGGTAGTACCTGCTCTTTTCAATGCTTCTTTTACAGCTTCAGCTGTTTTTAATTCTTCAAAACCAACCGCTGTTAGTTCTTCTATCATTGGTTTTACCAATTCAGGTGGATACATAATACTTCGTTTTTAAAATTGGGGACAAAGGTACTAAAAAAAATTATATTACGAATTATTTTGCCAAATGGATTTAATGTAGTACTTTTGAGCCATTAACTAATATTATTTTAAATGGCAAAAATTACGACTGCTCAAGAAGCCTTAAAGGTTGTAAAGAGTGGTGACTTTGTTTATATTCACGGAGGCGCTGCTGTACCTGAAATACTTGTAGATGCTCTTGTAGAGCGTGCATCAGAACTACGCAATGTAAGTATAGGGCACATTCACATTGAGGGAGACGCTCCTTATGCTGACCCTAAATACAAGGATAGTTTTTATGTAAATTCTTTTTTTCTGTCGAGGAATGTGCGAGATATTATGAAAAATGGGAATGGTTCCTATACCCCTATTTTTTTAAGTGATATGCCTTTATTATTTGATAGGAAGCACGTTAAAGTGGATGTAGTGCTTATACAAGTATCGCCTCCTGATAAGTTTGGTTTTTGTTCTATGGGCGTGAGTGTAGAGGCTTGTAAATCGGCGATACGCAATGCAAAATATGTGATTGCAAAAGTAAATAAGCAAATGCCTCGTACTTACGGTGATGCCCTTCTACATATTGATGAAATAGACTTCTTAGTGGAGCACGATGCTCCTATCTTCTCATTGCATCTTACAGAACCTGATACTATTGAAAAACAAATAGCCCGACATATTGTACCTCTTATTGAGGACGGTAGTACATTGCAATTGGGTATTGGTAACATTCCTAATGCTACTTTGGGAGAGATGGGACACCTAAAAAACTTAGGTATTCATACAGAATTGCTCACAGAAGGAGTACTTGATTTGGTGAAAAAGGGCGTGATTAATGGTTATGAAAAGAAGATAGATAAAGGCAAGATTATAGCTTCGTTTGTGATGGGTACACAAGAGTTATATGATTTTATTGACAAAAATCCATCAGTAGAAATAGCTGAAGCTTCGTATACTAATGAGGTGTCGGTGATACGCCAGAACCCGAAAATGATATCTATCAATTCAGCAATAGAGGTGGATCTTACGGGACAGGTGTGTGCTGATTCTATTGGAACGGCTATTTATTCAGGATTTGGCGGACAGATAGACTTTGTAAGAGGTGCAATGCTTAGTGAAGGAGGTAAATCAATCATTGCGTTTCCTTCGACCACAAACAAAGGAGAGAGCAAGATTGTACCTTTTCTTAAACAAGGGGCAGGTGTGGTAACTACTCGTGCTCACGTACAGTATATCGTTACTGAATATGGTGTGGCTGAGCTCTTTGGCAAGAATTTATGTGAAAGGGCTAAGGCATTGATTGCGATAGCGCACCCTAACCACCGTGAAAACTTAGAGAGGAGTTTTATGATGAAGTAGGGTAGTGAGAGCCGCAATTAGCAAATGAGGTGCGAGCCGCACGGGCTATTAACTTTGGCAAAGTTTGAGATGAAAAAGCGATGTGTTGGAGTAGTTAGGAGGAGACGGAAGATATCGGAGGAGAACGGAAGAGAGCTGAGAAGAATTTTGGTGAAAAAAGGCTGTAAGAGAGGTGGGGTTAGCTTATAGAGAGCTTATAGGAAGCTTATACGAATCTTGGACGATTGGTATAGAAGTGGTGTATAAATAGTTGATTCATAATATCATACAACAATGCAAAAAATGTTAAAAACGGAGTTTCGAGGCGAAAGAAAGGGAAAAGGCACTAGGCCTTAGGCCATAGGCAATAGGGGGGAGTGTGGCGGTAAAGACGGAGTAAAGAAGAAAGTAAGAAGGAGGTAATTTTTATGGCACACCTATTGTAATACATAGGAAGCAATGTACATTTTGTAGTATATAAGAAATTGATTTTAAACTGTATAGATATAATGAGAATATTTATATAGACAAGTGACTACTGACAAAATGGCATATAGTAACGATCTAAATATGAATATAGGAAATTTTGACAGCCTTTTGGCTGAACATATAGACGAAGATACAGAGTTTATTCCGCTTCTTACTTTGGAAGATGAAGAAGAGATAGAACGCGAACGCATACCACACGTGTTACCTATTCTTCCCTTGAAAAACACTGTGCTATTTCCAGGAGTAGTAGTGCCTATCAGTGCGGGGAGAGATGCGTCTATTCACCTTATCAACGAGGCATATGCTACTACTAAGACTATTGGTGTTGTAGCTCAATTAGACGAGAAGACCGAAATACCCGAGGGCAAAGACCTCTTCCGTTTTGGTACGGTAGCCCGTATTCTCAGAGTGTTGAAAATGCCCGACGGCAATGTAACTATTATCATTCAGGGTAAAAAGCGCTTCGAGATAGAGAGTATTGTAGAAGAAAAGCCGTACATCAAAGCGATGATAAAAGAGATGCCGGATGTGAAACCCGATGCGAACGATAAGGAGTTTGAAGCGACTATTGAAGCTGTGAAAGACCTCTCTATCAAGATTGTACAAGAAAACCCCAATATCCCTTCGGAAGCGGCTTTTGCTATTAGGAATATAGAGAGCACATCGTTCCTTATTAACTTTATATCGTCCAATATGAATGCTACCGTTTTGGAAAAGCAAGGCGTATTGGAAATTGATGAACTGAAAGAGCGTGCTACGGCTATCTTAAAATATTTGAACATCGACTTGCAACGCCTTACCCTTCGCAACGAAGTACAGTCGAAAACGCGTATTGATATCGACCAGCAACAGCGTGAATACTTCTTGCACCAGCAGATGCGTACTATTCAGGAAGAATTAGGAGGCGTGTCGTACGAGCAAGAGATAGAAGAGCTGAAAAAGAAAGCTAAAACCAAGAAGTGGGACGACAAGATAAAAGAGCTCTTTGAAAAGGAACTGAGCAAATTGCAACGTACTAATCCTAATAGTCCAGATTATGGCATTCAGCGTAATTACTTAGAAGTATTATTGGAATTGCCTTGGAATGAGTATTCTAAAGACAACTTTGACCTAAAACGCGCTCAGAAAATCCTCGATAAGGAACACTACGGATTAGAAGAGGTGAAACGCCGTATCATAGAGTATCTGGCGGTACTCAAACTGCGCAATGATATGAAATCGCCTATTTTGTGCTTCTATGGACCTCCTGGGGTAGGGAAGACTTCCTTAGGACGCTCTATTGCCAAAGCTTTGAGCCGTGAGTACGTGCGTATGTCGTTAGGAGGTTTGCACGATGAGGCAGAGATACGTGGTCACCGCAAAACCTATATCGGGGCGATGCCAGGACGTATTTTGCAACAACTTAAAAAAGCTAAGACTTCTAATCCTGTATTTGTATTAGATGAGATAGATAAATTAGGAAACAATAGTTACCAAGGCGATCCTTCTTCGGCTATGCTAGAAGTGCTCGACCCTGAGCAAAACAAGGAGTTTTACGACAACTTCCTCGAGATGGGTTACGACCTTTCTAAGGTGATGTTTATCGCTACTGCGAACGACCTTTCGACCATTCAGCCTGCTTTGCTAGACCGTATGGAACTCATCAACGTAACAGGTTATACCATAGAGGAAAAGACCGAGATAGCTAAACGACACTTATTACCTAAGCAACTCAAAGAACACGGTATGAAAACTACCGACTTGCAATTGGGCAAAAAGGAAATAGAACGTATTGTGGAAGGTTATACTCGCGAATCGGGGGTACGCGCTTTGGAAAAAGAAATAGCGAAAGTAGTGCGCTACGGAGCTAAAAACTTAGCAATGGAAGAAGCCTACGACCCTAAACTTACCATAGAGACCATAGAAAAAATATTGGGTCCTGCTCGCTTAGAACGCGATAAATACGAAGATAACGAGGTAGCTGGCGTAGTTACTGGACTGGCGTGGACGAGTGTAGGAGGAGATATTTTGTTTATAGAATCTGCCTTATCGAAAGGTAAGGGGGTGCTTAATATCACGGGTAATTTAGGTCAGGTGATGAAAGAATCGGCTACTATTGCTTGGGAATACCTAAAAGCCAATGCTGAGCACTATAACCTCAATGTGAAACTCTTTGATAGTTACGATGTGCATATACACGTACCCGAAGGGGCAACCCCTAAAGATGGTCCGAGTGCGGGTATTGCGATGCTTACCTCACTAATGTCGCTCTTTACTCAAAAGAGAGTGAAAAAACACTTAGCAATGACCGGAGAGATTACTTTGCGTGGAAAGGTACTACCGGTAGGTGGACTTAAAGAGAAGATTTTGGCAGGGAAACGCGCAGGCATTAAAGAATATATTTTGTGCAAAGACAACGAGAAAGACATCTTGGAAATCAAACAAGAATACCTTAAAGGACTTACTTTTCATTATGTAACGGATATGGAAGAAGTAATACGTTTGGCAATTACCCACCAAGATGTAAAACACAAAAAAGTTTTAACCTTTGAGTAATAATTAGTACTTTTGCACTTTCATAAGATAAATAACAATGAATAAAAATCAAGAAGAAGATATATTAGGAGATAACCATATAGCAACTTCGGCAGTTACACCACTCAGAGCAGATGCTTTTCAGATGAGTGAAACCGAAAAGATAGCGGAAATAGAAACTCACGTACGTGCTATTTTACATACTTTGGGAATGGATTTAACCGATGATAGTTTGAAAGGCACTCCCAGACGTGTAGCTAAGATGTTTGTAAAAGAGATTTTTGGAGGCTTATTACCAGAGCGCAAACCTTCGATGTCTACTTTCGAGAACTCTTATCATTATGGTGAGATGTTGGTAGAGAAGAATATTGTAGTGTATTCCACTTGTGAACACCACTTGTTACCTATTGTGGGGCGTGCTCACGTGGGCTATATTTCTAACGGTAAAGTGTTAGGGCTTTCGAAGATGAATCGTATTGTAGAGTACTATGCGAAACGTCCGCAAGTGCAGGAACGCCTTACGATGCAAATAGTACAAGAGATGCAACGCGCTCTCGGTACCGAAGATGTGGCTTGTATTATAGATGCCAAACACCTATGTGTGAACTCTCGCGGTATAGAAGATATTGATAGCAGTACGGTTACTGCTGAGTTTGGTGGTAAATTTAAAGACCCTGAGGTAAGAAAGGAGTTCTTAGAATATATAAAATTAGACACGAGATTCCATTAAACTAATGTAAGTTTGATGTAAGGAGGTGATGTTGTGCCTCAGAACGCTGTAGCACGGCAGGTAATAGAAAATAATATTTGTTATATTGAGCAGATGTTAATTAAAAGAATATAATACCCCTAAAAGTATCTAAACTTTTAGGGGTATTTTTTATGAATAAAGATTTTAGGAGAGGGAAAGGTAAAGAATAGTAGTTTAAATATTGAATTTTAAAAGTTTATAGATGAAATAGGAGGCTATTTTTTAGCTATGAAATAGGAAGATATTATACGTAAATTTCATATGTTGAGCTAAAAAAAAGGAGTAGATTATTTTAAATCAAAAATAAATTTGTATATTTGCACCTAATTTAATAAAACTAACTAATATTATTTATATGTCAAACGACATCCGCATTCGAAAAGGGTTAGACATACACTTGGAAGGCGAGGCTGATAAAACTACACAACAGCTTCCGCTTGCCTCTTTGTATGGTATTAAACCCAGTGATTTTCATGGTGTTATTCCTAAGCTATTACTGCGCGAGGGTAATGAAGTGAAAGCAGGTGAAGCACTATTCTTTTCAAAGAGTGATGAGCGTATTTTGTTCCCTTCTCCGGTAAGTGGTACCATTAAGGAGATTGTACGAGGTGAGCGTCGTAAAGTGTTGGAAATACACATTGCGCCCAGTCAAGAACAAACTTTCAAAGACTATGGAAAGAAAGACGTAGAAGAGATGCAGGGCGAAGACATCAAGGCACACCTTCTTTCATCAGGTTGCTGGCCTTTTATCAAACAACGCCCTTATGACGTGATTGCCAATCCCGACGGGAAGCCTAAGGCTATCTTTGTGTCGGCTTGCAAAACCAATCCGCTCGCTCCCGATTACGACTATGTGCTCAAAGGAAAAGAGCAAGCACTACAAACTGCTCTTACTGCCTTAGCTAAACTCACCACAGGGAAAATACACGTGTCTGTTTTCAAAGACAGCTCGTTGTCGCCTTTCCGTAACCTTAAGGGCATAGTGGTGCACGATGTGTCAGGACCTCACCCAGCAGGGAACGTCAGCACACAAATTGCCCAAATCAGTCCGATAAACAAAGGTGAAGTGGTATGGGTAGTAACGCCTCAAGACTTGGTGGTGATAGGAGAACTTTTCTTAACAGGTAAAGTGAACCTCACCCGTACAGTAGCTCTTACAGGTTCGCGCATTGAGAAACCTCACTATGTTACAGCCCTTGCTGGAGCTCAAATCAGTGGCGTCGTGGGTAGCCAGGTAAAAGACGTGGCTACAACCCGTATTATTAGTGGTGATGTGCTTACTGGTACTAAGGTGAGTGAAACAGGCTTCTTAGGTTTTTACGACGACCAAATTACAGCAATTCCCGAAGGAAATGATTATGATTTGTTCGGTTGGGCAAAACCAGTAGCCAACAAGATTTCGCTTACACGTTCGCTTACTTTCTCGTGGTTGAACCCTAAGAAAAAGTACGACCTCAATACCAATACCAATGGTGAACAACGCGCTTTTGTGGTAACAGGTATGTACGAAGAGGTTTTCCCGTTGGATATTTATCCGATGCAACTGCTTAAAGCCTGCTTGTATAAGGATTTGGACGAGTTGGAAAACTTAGGAGCTTACGAAGTAGCACCAGAAGATTTTGCACTTACTGAATTTGTATGTGTATCTAAACAACCACATCAGCAAATTATCAGAGATGGACTTGATTTAATGATGGCGGAATTAGGTTGATTCATATAAAAGTAAGTAAACAGTTTTAAATAATTGAAATATGTCTAATTATTACAAACCTTCAGGGAAGTTTTCACCTATATCATTTGTGTATTTCATATTAGTATGTACAGTAGCATTGCCTATATTAGCAACCATCTATGCGTACTTAATATGGTATATCCCAATTATATATCTCAACTTCTTAGTAACATTTGGTTTTGGTTTTGCTATAGCCATTACTGTTGGTTATTTAGTAGTTAGATTGGGTAAAGTACGTAATTATGGCTTAGCTATTTTGTTTGCTCTCATAGCATCACTTGTTGCTTATTATCTTCAATGGGTAGTATGGGCTGATTTGGCTATTAATACGAGTGAAGTGTATGGTAATAAGCAAATAGGTGTAGCCGTAAGTAATGTGCAAATTGAACAATTGCTGTACTTATTAGGGCATCCATCAGACCTTTTTGGATTGATAGGACTTATCAATGAAGAAGGGACGTGGGCTATAAAAGGGAATACTGTGAGTGGAGTTTTCCTTACTATTATTTGGATAATTGAATTCTTAGTAATTGTGATTATGGGAATAGTTGCCTCTGTAGGTAGAGCTAAAGAACCTTTTAACGAGCTTGCAGATGAGTGGTTTAAAGAAGAAGAATTACCTGCTTTTTCTTATATAGAAAATGTAAGTGACTTTAAACAACAAGCAGAACAAGGTAATTGGGAACAACTTTCTACAGTTATTCAAAGAGGTGATAAAGGAACTAACCATAGTGTTTTTACTTTGTATACCTCGGCTAATGAGTATTATCTTTCAGTTTCTAACGCTACAGCAAAAAAGAATAAGAAAGATAAGATAGAGTTTGATACCGAAGATTTTATAAAATATCTCAGTATTGATAAAACTGTTTATGACTTATTGAAAAGTAAAATCTAAACATTATGGCACGTCCGCAATCTAAATTAGGGCTTGTAGTATCAGCAGAAAGAAATTACAATGAATTGATTTCTTTGATTGATACTATTCCCGAAGACAAACGAGAAAAGGAGTTTCCTAAGGGAACAATGAATCGAAATCTCCGAGATGTACTCGGGTATTTATATCATTGGCATTTGCTTTTTTTATCTTGGTATGAGGAAGGAATGAAAGGAGGTAAACCCAAAATACCCAAAGAGGGTTACACTATGAAAGACACTCCTAAATTAAACCAAGAGATATGGAAGAGCTGCCAAAATGTACCGTTTTCTGAAATGTTTTCTCTGTTTAAAGATTCACATAGTAAAGTTTTTCATATTATAGAAAGCCATACTGATGAGGAACTTTTTACAAAGAAAAGATATCCTTGGACGAAGACCACTTCGTTAGGCTCTTATTTAGTTTCGGTCACGTCAGGTCATTACGATTGGGCTTTAAAACTAATTCGCAAATCAATAAAAAAGAAGAATTACTTATCATCAAGAAAATGAGTTTAAAAAGTAAATTAAATACATTAAAAGAAAAGTATAAAGGAAC
>ERZ773077.2052-NODE-2052-length-13294-cov-10.598232_pt1 | contig 13294 bp, 13 predicted proteins | sample MGYA00580612_ERZ773077 | MGnify/ENA primary metagenome ERZ773077 (study PRJEB29015, sample SAMEA2737971) | human oral metagenome | biome: human oral; feature: human-associated habitat; material: dental | place: China | collected 2021 ...
AGAGCCTGAGCACGACGACGGTCATGAGCGTGAACGCCCTGTCGCGACTCACCGATGTCTCCGGAGTGACGATTCGTCGCGATCTGGCGGAGCTCGCGCACGAGGGTCTTGTCACCCGTGTTCATGGCGGCGCCCTGCGCGCACCTCGGCGCGGGGCCAGCCAGCCGATCTCCCTGCGCCGCAGCGAGGACCTGGAGGCCAAGAGGGTACTGGCCCGGGCCACAGCAGCACTTGTTGACGACGGTGAGAGCGTCATCATCGACAACGGAACCACCTGCGAGATGGTGGCCGAGAATCTCGTTGGGCGCGACATCCGAGCACTGTGCCTGTCACTGTCGGCCGCTGCGACACTGGCCTCCACGCCCGGCCCGGTCGTCACCGTCCCCGGAGGGATCGTCGAGACCGACACGCTGGCGATGCTGACGACGACCGCGGTCGACGCCGTGCGCCGTTTCCGCGCCGACGTCGCCATCCTGGGCGCCTGCGCCGTCTCCGCGCAAAGCGGCCTGACCTGCACCGAGGATCACGACGCCGTCCTCAAGGCGGCCATCATTGGTTCGTCATCTCGGTGTCTCATGCCCGCTCCGCCACGCAAACTGACGCGTTCCTCCACCTACGGCTTCGGCGAGCTGAGCAACCTGGACACCCTGCTGACAACGACCGACATCGACCCGGAAACACTGACAGGCTTGCAGGAGGCAGGTGTGTCCGTCGAGGTGCACGACGTGTAGAGACCATGTAGAGACGCGGTCCCACCCAGCAGTACGGTGGGGCCACGCCGTCAAGCGCAGCCCCACCGGGGAGTACCGGGGATCACTGAGTGCTTTCGCGGCCTCTCCTGTTCAGAAGGTAGGGCGCAGGGCGACGTCGTCGGAGTAGTCGGAGGCGACGATCTCGACACGGTTGCCCTCGGGGTCGAGCACGGTGGCCTCGTAGTAGCCGTCACCGGTCTCACGGGGCCCGTCAATGACCGGTACACCGGCCTCGAACATATTGGAGGCCAAACGGTCGACGTCCTCGCGTCCCGGCAGGCCGAAGGAGACGTGAGCCCACCCCAGCCTCAGGTCCTCACACCCCTCGCCCAGTTCCGGACGGGTCATGATCTCCAGGCGAGTCCGCCGCTCGTCCGCGGGAGTCTCGGCGAAGTGGAGGATGTGGGTGCGCAGGCCGGTCTTCGGGTTCTCGTAGAGGCCGTTGGCATGCCCGTCGAACCAGTGGGAGTAGAAGTCGCGGGCGCTGTCGAGATCGGCGACCCAGATGGCAACGTGGTCGAGGTGCGGCATGATCGTTCCCTTCGTGACGGTGCGGAATCACTGTTAACGACCAGAGATGATCGTACGATCACTCTTCTCAACAGCGATTTTCTGTCGTTAATTCAACGGATCGGCTGAACCCCTCTCCGTTGACATCAACAATAAGAGACCATACGATCATTGTCATTGCTCGTTCTCCAGCAAAACGATCACCTCATCGCTGCCGATGCGGAGGAATCATGTCTGACAGTCCCCACGAGAGGCGCCGCACGATACTGCGCGCCCTGAGCCCCACCACGGTCCACAGTGTGCAGGCGCTGTCCCGGCTGACCGGGGTCTCGGTCATCACCATCCGCCGGGACCTGGCCGAGCTGGCCCATGAGGGCCTGGTGACCCGGGTCCACGGCGGGGCTCTGCGCGCACCGCGCCGTGGGGCCGCCCGGCCAGCCTCCATGCGTCGCAGGCAGGACGTGGAGATCAAGCGCCGTCTGGCGCAGGCCACCGCCGAGCTCATCGAGGACGGGGAGGCGGTGATCATCGACTCCGGGACCACCTGCGAGATGGTGGCCGAGCAGCTCGCCGGCCGCGATATCCGGGCCCTGTGCTTGTCGCTGGGTGCCGGTGCGGCACTGGCCTCCGTGCGCGGGGCCGCGGTAACCATCGCGGGTGGCCCGGTGGATCCGGAGTCCCTCTCCCTGTTCTCCGCCGAGGCGGTCGACTCTGTTCGCGCCTTCCGGGCCGACGTCGCGGTCCTATCCACCTGCGCCGTGTCCACCCGCGAGGGGCTGACCGTTATGGAGTCCGACGATGCCATGGTCAAGCGCGCCATCATGGCCTCCTCCACCCGACGCATCCTGCCGACCGCGCCGAGCAAGATCACCCAGACCAGCACCTACCGGTTCGGGCGCATCGAGGACCTCGACGTGCTGCTGACGACAAGCCAGATCGATCCCGACGCCCTCGAGGAGCTACGGGGTGCCGAGGTCGACGTCGTGCTGTGCGACTAACCGCCGGCAGCCGAGCCGGGATCGAACCGACTCAGCCAAGAAGCGCCGCAATGGTGCAGGAAGCGGCCAGCAGCGGGAAGGTCCCTTGCTTGGCTGCCGCGCTGCGGTGGGGCGCCAAGGCCAGGACCAGGACGACCGCAGCCACCAGCATCGCCCTGGTGCCGATGCTGTTCCCCAGGACGATGCTCAAAGCCTCCCGCACTCAGGAAGTCGCCTGCTGGGTCACCCAGGCGATGAAGTTCTCCTCACCGGTGCCGGTCAGCTCGGCCATCGTGTGCCCCTGGCCCCAGATGGTGGCGAAGTCGACGCTGCCGGCTCCGGCTTGCTGGAGCGCTAAAGCCAGGTTGACCTCCACGGTGGAGGCGGTGTCGCCCTGAGTGATGCCGGTGCGGATTCGCCAGGCCGGGGCGATAGTCGACGTGCCACGCCCCTTGGAGTCCTGGGTGAGGTAGTAGAGGGGGTCGTACATCGATACGCGCGTGGCCATGTCGGTGCCGACTGAGTCCTTCGCAGCAAGGTCCTTCTCGTACGCGGCGACACCGTAGTCGTTGCTCCAGCCGCTGAGGGCGGAGTACTTCGACTGCCCCTTGGAGATGACCTCGCGGCTCGAGGAGGAGAAATGCAGCTTGTTCTCCCCTGATCCCATGACGAGATTCTCGGTCTGGGCGCGGTCGACGCCGTCGAAGGCTCCCACGTCCTTGGAGGCGTTCTTCTGGGAGGTGACGAAGCCCTCGAGGCCGGTGATCGTCGCGGTATTGGTGGAGGCGTCGTAGGCGACCCACTGCGAGGAGGAGTTGAGGGAGGCGATGTACTCCTCGACCGTGTTGTAGGTGGTGGTCTCGCTGCTCGATTGACCGTCCGGCCCACCGCCCGAGGGCGCGCCACCGCCACCGGGTCCCATGCCGGCCATCTCGGTGGATGAGGGCGTGTAGGGGAAGGAGGTGGCCGACAGGAAGTCGTTGAGGGATTTCTGGATGACCGCCACGAGGTGGTCGTAGTAGGAGCCGGCCAGATAGGTGCCCTTCGAAGAGCTCTCCAGGCTCAAGGGCTTGCCGTCCGAATCGGTCAGCTTCAACTCGTTGAGGTAGGCGGGGAAGGCCGCCGCGAGGTCCTGGGAGTAGGCCCTCGTCCAGGTGCCCTCGGCCCGGGTGCCGGAGGAGGCGAACTGCCCCATGTTCCACTCGTAGGCGGCGTTGGCGCTGTCCAGGGTGGTGATGGGGCACCAGCACATGGCTCCGGCGACGGCGTCGGACAAGGCCTTTCCGCTGGTGTCGGTGGTGGCGGCGCCCAGGGCGGCCAGGTAGGGGGCGAAGAGCCCGCTGTCGCCCGAGGCCCCGGCCACGGCGCTCTGGGCACCTCCTCCGCTGTGCCCGAAGACATAGACCTTGGCGGCGTTGCCGGGGATGGAAGCGGCGTTGTAGCGCCGGTAGCGCACGGCGGCCTTGAGGTCGGTAACGCCCCAGGGCGCGTTGCCGGAGTAGGTCTGGGAGTTGGAGTCCTTGCCGCGAAGGCCGGCATGGACGTAGATGAAACCGGCCTCCATGTAGGCCTTGATGGTGTCGTAGGAGTACTCGCTGGGCGGCTTCTGGGCGGAGTAGCCCGGGGTGTTGACCGGGAGGACAGTCGGTGCTGTGGCGGCCGTGAAGCTGCCGACAGCGCCTGAGGCATTGATCGTGGCGGTGTAGGTACCGTTGCCGTTGTCGGTTCCGGTGAAATAGGCGCCGGGCACGTAGATGCCCAGGGTCTCGTAGTCTGAGGCCTGGGGCGTGGCCACGTAGCTCAGACCCAATTGGTAGTAGACGTCGCCCGTCGCGTCATAGCGCCAGGCGGCGCTGTCAAGGGTCAGCTTCGGGTCGGTGGGGGCCTGCGACGACGCCGTGGCGGAGGCCTGTGAGGCGGTTCCTCCACTCGAACAGGCCCCCAGTCCCAGGACTCCCGCCGCAGCGGGCAGGGCGGTGAGGACGGTGCGTCGCGACAGGTTCATAGTGGTTCCCCTTCCATACCGTGGTCCGAGTCATGATCCACTTGTCTTCTGCGTGCTTGGCTTCAGCACATCACCCTAGAACAGGGTTCCTCCCATAACCGACCTGTGGCTTTCCTGTGGGAGTGCAGGACAAGGACGATGACGGTTCCCGCCTCCTGAGATGGAGGGCGGGAACCGTCATCGTGCTCGGTGGTCGGGGACCGGAATCGGGGCTCAGTCCTCAGCGGCGCTGGGGTGGGTCATGTCCATGGGCACGACCCACTTGTCGAATTCTTCGGCGGTGACGAAGCCGAGCTCGAGGGCGGACTCGCGCAGGGACAGGCCCTTGTGGTGCGCGTTCTTGGCGATCTTGGAGGCCTTGTCGTAGCCGATGTGGCGGTTGAGGGCGGTGACCTGCATGAGGTTGGTCTCCAGGTTGGCCTCGATCCGCTCGGTGTTGGGCTCGATGCCGTAGGCGCAGTTGGTGTCGAAGGAGACGCAGGCGTCCCCCAGGAGCTGGATGGACTCCAGGACGCACCAGGCCATGACCGGCTTGAAGACGTTGAGCTGGAAGTTGCCCTGGGATCCGGCGAAGCCGACGGTGGCGTCGTTGCCGAAGACCTTCGTGGCCACCATGGTCATGGCCTCGCACTGGGTGGGGTTGACCTTGCCGGGCATGATCGAGCTGCCGGGCTCGTTCTCCGGGATGATGAGCTCGCCGATGCCGTTGCGGGGGCCGGAGGCGTACCAGCGCACGTCGTTGGCGATCTTCATGAGGGCGTCGGCCAGGACCCGCAGGGCGCCGGAGACCTGGACCAGGGCGTCGTGAGCACCCAGGGCGGCGAAGAGGTTGTCCGCCTGGGTGAACTCGATGCCGGTCTCCTCGGAGATCTTCTTGGCGCACAGGGCCCCGAACTTCGGGTGGGCGTTGAGGCCGGTGCCGACGGCGGTCCCGCCGATGGCGAGCTCACGGGCGCGGGAGTCGGCGTAGCGGATGCCGTCGAGGGCGAAGTCGATCTGGGCGACCCAGCCGCTGATGACCTGGCCCAGGGTGATGGGGGTGGCGTCCTGCAGGTGGGTGCGGCCCACCATGACGACGTCGGCGTAGGCCTTGGCCTTGGCGTCCAGGGTGTCGCGCAGCTGCTGGACGCGCGGGTACATGGCGGCCAGCTCGTTGACGACGGCGATGTGCATGGCCGTGGGGAAGGTGTCGTTGGAGGACTGGCCGCGGTTGACGTGGTCGTTGGGGTGGACCGGGGTCTTGGAGCCGCGCTCGCCGCCGGCCAGCTCGATGGCGCGGTTGGAGATGACCTCGTTGGAGTTCATGTTGGACTGGGTGCCCGAGCCGGTCTGGAAGACCACGAGCGGGAACTCGGCGTCGAGGTCACCGGCGATGACCTCGTCACCGGCCCTGGCGATGAGGTCGGCGATGTCGGTGGGCAGCTCGCCGAGCTCGGCATTGGCCAGGGCGGCGGACTTCTTGAGGATTCCCAGGGCCTTGATCATGGGGCGGCCCCACACGAAGGTCTCGCGGCCGATATCGAAGTTGTGCAGGCTCCGCTCGGTCTGGGCGCCCCAGTAGCGGTTGGCGTCCACCTCGATGGTGCCCATGGAGTCGGATTCGGTACGGGTCGTGACGGCCTGGTCTGGCGTCTTTGCATCAGTTGTCATAGGTGCAAGGTTAGGCGCACACGATCGTCGACGGGCGAGGACGGGCGTCCCACGCGTCTCAGATCGCTACCGGCCGACGGCGTCGTTACGGCGGCTCATGACGACCGGAGCTGTTCCAGAGCCAGGTCGAGCAGGTCCGCGAGATGCTCGCCTCCGTCGATGGTTCGGGGCTCATGGAGATGACCGGTGATCTGCAGGGCGGCCAACCCATGAAGCAGGACCCAGACGATGGTGGCAATCTCACGAGTCGGCCCGGGGCGCAGCAGATCGGCATCCTGGGCCTGAGCAACGAGCTCGCCGACGGCGGACATGGCGTCGTCGGCAGCCTCCTCCAACCCGGGATCCGGCTCGGCAATCGGGGTGTCCCCGAAGACCAGCTGGTAGTGATGGGGGTGCTCGACAGCGTAGTCGATGTAGGCCCGACAGCCGGCGTGCACCCGCTGCCAGGCATCCTGATGGCACTCCGCGCCGTGACGAATCCATCCCGCAATCTGTCGCAGCGCTCGCTCGGCCAGTGCGCGCATGAGCGCCGCCTTGTCCGCATAGTGACGGTAGGGCGCTGAGCGGGACACACCGGCGGCTTCTCCGACGGCGCGCAGCGTCACCGCCTCAGGCCCGCTGTCCTCGAGCAGCCTTGAGGCTGCATCGAGGATGGCGGCACGAGTCGGTGCTGAATCACGGGGGCTCACGAATCAAGCCTACCCACATGTTGACAACGTCAACTTCAAGGCTATGCTGACATTGTCAACATAGCCTTCTGAAAGGGACGATTCATGACCGACTCCACCCAGACCAACGCCGACTTCGACGCCGCCTACCTGCGCACCTGGACCGAACCTGACGCGAGCAAGCGCCTTGCGCTCATCGAGCAGGTGTGGGCCCCCCAGGGCTCACTGCACGTCTCCTCACCCGGCCTGTCTCTGACCGGAACCACCGATATCGCGGCGCACATCGAACACGTTCACAACGATCTCATCGCGAACAAGGGACTGACCTTCGCCTACGACCAACGTGCGGAGTCCGGTGACGCGCTACTGCTGCGCTGGTCGATGACCGCACCGAACGGCGACGTCGTCGGGCGCGGAGTTGACACCGTCTTCCGCGATTCCGATGGCAAGGTGACACGCGCCTACATGTTCATGGGTGTGAACTGACCCGAACTGGGATCAGACGTCGCAGTACACGTCCGACCCCCTACGATATCGCCGCCAGCACCGCCTGGATGCTGGCGGCGATCGTCGCGTGCGCGGCGGCCGCGAGGCGAACGACCTCGTCGGGATCGGTGGGCGCCTGCGCGAAGGACAGGTCGGAGACGATGCTCATACCGGCCACACGCACACCGAGCCGATGCAGGACGATGGCCTCCATGACCGTGGACATACCCACGCAGTCCGCCCCAAGGTCAGCCAGCATCCGGCTCTCCGCCACGGTCTGGTACTCCGGTCCACGCAGAGCGGCGTAGACGCCGGAACGCGCTGTGATACTGCCCAGCGCACCGGCGAGCTCTCCGTCCCACACGCTGCGCATGTCAGTGAAGACCGGGCCGTCGAAGGGTGAGGAGCCGGTGAGGTTGAGGTGGTCGGTGATCGTCATGACCTCGCCGATCCTCCAGCTGCGCAGGCAGCCCCCGGCATTGACCAGGACGGCTCCGCGCACGCCAGCGGCGGCCGCGATCCGAGCCAGGGCGACAACCGGCCTGGGGCCGTGCCCCTCGTAGAGGTGGCTGCGGCCGCGGGCCACGAGCACACGTCGTTCTCCCCCGCCCTCCTGCTCACTCGCCTTCTGGTCACGACCGACGACATAGGAATCGAGGCGGTCATCATGTCCCGGCGCGACGGGGGCGAGGACGCCGGGAAGATCGGACAGGGGCAGGCTCGCCTCCGGCTCGCCCCAAGCGGCCAAGGCGTCTGCGGCACCGGACCCCAGGACCACTAGAAGGTCGTGGTAAGGCGCGCCGGTGCGTCGGGCGATCTGATGGGCGCCCTCCAAGGCCGGGCCAGGGCCTTCCGCTCCGGCGGAGGCACCCAGAGCCTCCACGCGTTCAGGCTCGAGGGCGAAGCCGGTGGCGGTGTCGTTCACGAGCGGGCCTCCTGACGGGCCACCCGGCCTCGACCAAGGGCGAGGTGCCCGAGCACACCGATGAGCAGGGCGACCAGCACACCGAGGTTGGCTCCTGCCCAGGCCCCGTCGCGACCACCCAGGGGCCCGAGCAGGTAGCCCTGCCAGGACAACCAGGAGGCGGCCGAGTTGACCACCAGCCCCCAGCCGACGACGGAACCGGCAGCCACCAGGGCGATGGCCTCCCAGTTGACCGACCCGTATACGCCGTCGGGCGTGAAGAGGGCCTCCTCGTCATAGTCGCGGCGACGCATGATGACCTCGGCGACCATGACGCCGGCCCAGGCGGCGATGACGACCCCCAAGGTGGTGAGGAATCCCTGGAAGGGACCGAGGAAGTCATCGGCACCGAAGATGACGGCAATGGTGCCCGCAGTCATGATGGCGGCGTCGATCGAGGTGGCCACGTGCCGGCGCACCGGCAGACCAGTGGCCAACAGGGACAGACCTGAGGAGTACAGGTCCATGATGATGCCGCCGGCCAGCCCCAGGATGGCGACGACCGCGAAGGGGACGAGGAACCATGTAGGCAGGATCGTGGTCAGGGCGCCGATGGGGTCGGCGTTGATGGCCTGGCCGAGATCGGCGTCGGAGCCCACGAGGAGGATGCCGAAGAAGACGAGCACCACGCAGGGCAGGGCCGATCCCAGCGTGGTCCAACCGATGACCCCGGCTGTCGAGGCCTTGCGGGGCAGGTAACGGGAGTAGTCGGCGGCAGCATTCACCCAGCCGAGGCCGAAGCCGGTAGCCACCATCACCAGGGCCCCGATGAAGGCCGCTGGACCTCCGGAGGGCAGCGCCAGGAGTGTGCGGAAGCTGATCTGGGGAGCGACGAGGACGAGGTAGATGACCGTGAGGATCGCGGTGGCCCAGGTGATCCAGGTCTGAACCCTCATGATCGCCTCGAAGCCGAGGATGCCGGCGCTGGCGGCCAGGCCGACGGTGAGCAGGAAGCCGAGGATCTGGGCCCCGACCTGGTTGTGCCAGCCCAGAGCCTGAAGCACCGTAGCCGATGCCAGGGTGGCCGAGACGCACAGGACGGTCTCCCAGCCCACCGTGAGGATCCATGACAGGGCCGCGGACAGGCGATTGCCGTTGTAACCGAAGGCGGCTCGGGACAGGGCCAGGGTGGGGGCGCTTCCCCGCTTGCCCAGGACGGCAACGACACCGCACAGGAGGAAGGAGACGACGACACCGATGCTGCCGGCGACAACCGCCTGCCAGAAGGACAGCCCGAATCCGAGGACCCAGGCACCCCAGGACAGTCCCAGGACGGAGATGTTGGCCGCGAACCAGGGCATGAAGAGATCACTCGGCCGACCTTTACGATCGGACTCGGCGATGACGTCAAGACCGGCGTTCTCGACGCGGGTGGCGGCGGGGACGTCTGCGGGTGCACTGTTCATGGGTGATCGACCTCGGTGTCGGTATCAGGTGGCTCTCGAAGGAGAGGTGCCTGAAGTCTACGGGCATTGAGATGCGGCGAACGACGCCGGAGAGAGGAAGCGATCCGCCACACCCTCGGCAACATAGGATATGTCACACATTCTAGGTGATCTCTATAGAAACTCTCACTGGATACCGGGCGCTGTCTCAGATGCACGCATGTATAGTCGAGCCATCCTCCACGTCTCCACCTCGTGGAGACTCACTACGGAAAGGAGCTCTCATGAGCGACAACGGAACCTTCGACAGGATCGCCGGCAAGGCCAAGGAGGCCGCGGGCAAGGTCACTGGCAACAAGGAGACCGAGACCGAGGGCAAGCTCCAGCAGGCCGAGGGCAAGATCAAGGAGGTCGCCGAGGACGCCAAGGACGCCATCAAGGGTGCGGTGAACCACCTCAAGGGCGACAAGTAAGCGTCGTCGCGACATACGCCGAGTGCCCAGCCTCCTGAAGGAGGCTGGGCACTACTGCGTTGCCGATACCGGCGTCAGCTGTTCGCAGGGATCAGGGTCGGCGCCACGTTGACCACGCTCTGCGAGGGGTCGGCCTGCCCCCAGGAGTTGTTCCCCCAGGTCCAGGTCCCCTTGTCAACCGTGGCCCACGTGTCATAGCCGGAGGTGCCGATCTGGGTGGCCCCGTCGATCTTGTCCACCTGCACCAACCCTGAGGGGGTGTCGGAGACAGTTCCGTTGACCTGTCCGTAGCGGTTGGAGCCGAAGCACCAGACTGTGCCCTTGGCGAGCGCACAGGTGTGCTCGTAACCGGAGACGAGCGCGGTGGGAGCGGCCGGCAGCTTGCCGACTTCCACAGCCTGGTTGACCAGCGCCTCGTCAGTCTTCTTGCCGAGCTGGCCGACCTCGTTGGCGCCCCAGGCGTAGACCTTGCCCGAGTCGTCCACGGCCACGGCGAAGCCCTTGCCCACGCTCAGCGCAGAGACCTTGACCTTCTCCAGACCGGGCACCGCCGTCGGCGAGACACGTGCGCCCTGAGTGTTGGCCTGGGCGTCAGCGCCCCAGCAGGAGACTCCGGTGCCGCCCGAGGAGCAGACGAAGGAACCGCTGCCGGCGCGCAGGGTCGTAGGCTTGTTGGCAGCAGGGGCCGCCGCAGCGGGGGACGACGGAGCCGCCGCGTCCTTACCGGGCCACAGCCAGTGCCCTCCCAGGGCACCCCCGACCAGCCCGAGGGCGAGCACACCGACCGCCACGACCGGGAGGACCCAACCGCGACGCGGAGCACTGCTCGGGTACTGGGAGACATCGCTCTGCGGTGCCTCCATCTCGGTCACCGCGGGCAGCGGCTGAAGCCTGTAGCCCTGCGGCTGAGGCTGCGTCGGTGTCGCCATCTGCGGCTGGGGCGGCGCGACCGCAGCCGGCTGCTGAGCAGGCTGAGTCGACTGAGCCGCCCCGTAGTCCACAGTGCCGCCATGAGCACCGTCGCCCCCGAATACGCCATCAAAGGCCGCGGGCTGTGCAGGCGCCCCGTACACGGGCGCGGGCTCTTGAACGGGCACCTGCTGCTGAGCAGGCGGGTACCCGGCAGGCTGCTGAGGGGAATATCCGGCAGATGCTGCGATCTGTTCGAGCTGCGCACGCTGCTCGGGCGTCCAGGCGTGTCCGGCGGCAAGGGCCTCCTGAGCACGCTCAGGACTGCCGCCGATGAACCACAGCACCCTGTCCCCGTCGAGCATCCGGTCATCCATGGGCCAGACCTCTCCTCAACGTCAAGGACCGATGTGTGTCAGTAGGTCAGCCTACGGCGAGCCATGAGCATGGCGGCGCCTGTCGCACCGGTGCCCAGCACCATCCAAGCGGCGGTCGTTCCCGCTCCGGTCTGAGCGAGGGTGGAGCGACCTGCGGTGGCGGTGCCCTGCTGGCCAGAGGCAGCCTGCTCGCGGGGTGCGGCGGCCTGCTCACCGGGAGCCTCCGCAGCGCTCTGGGGGGCGCTCTCCTCGGCCGCCGCAGGGGCACCTCCCTCAGAGGACTGCTCGGGGGCCGGGGCCTGCTGCTCGGGAGCAGCCTGGGAACCGGCAGGATCGCCCTGCTGCTGGTCGCCCTGGTTCGGCTGGGACTGCTCAGCCGGAGCCTCCGGCTTGTTCTCCTGCTGCGCCGCGGCGTTGTTGGCACCCGGAGCCTGAGGTGCCGCCTTGCCCGCGTCCTCCGCGGGGGCGGGAGCAGGCTCGGGGGCGGGGGCAGGCTGCTTGTCGCCATCGGGCTTGGGAGCGGCCGGGGAGGGGGTGTCGGGCTGGGGAGCGTCGGCCTTCGCGCCACCGGACTGCGGCGCCACCTGCTCGGCGGCAGGAGCGGGGTCCGTCTCGGCAGCAGCCGCGCCGACCGGGACGACGGACAGGGCGACGGCCGCGGACGCGGCCATCCATACGCTTCGCTTCATGGGAACTCCTTCAGGATGTGAGAGCCACGACTCTCACATCGGGTGATGAGGATGTGGATGCGGACACCTTACCCAACGCAGCCCGGGTCCTGTCACGCCACCGACACGGGCACTACTCCACTGTTGGGCACTTCACATCTTAGCCGCTCGGACGTGCTGAGAGACGGTCAGACCCTCAGGCCCAGCCCTCTCATGCGCGAGACCGCCCCCTGGGTCAGCACCGAGTGGAGCCGCTCCTGAGCCATCTGCCCGAGGAGCTCGGGGAACTGCCCCAGGAGCCTCTGGAAGGTTCCGATCTCCTCACCGATGACGCGCCGACCCCACAGCCCCAGCCGGGCGGCCAGCTGCGGGTCGGCCGCAATGACCTCCTCCAGCTCTGCGATGGCGTAGGTGCTGATCGGGTCCTGGCTGAGCTCGTGGACGAGCCCTCTGCGCAAGGGATCCTCCAACGACTCGCTCAGCGCCATCCCGAAGTCGATGAGCAGCCCGAAGGTGATGTAGGTCTTGAGCAGGCGCTCGGCCCAGTCCAGTGGCCGCAGCCGCTCGTCGAAGTCGCCCAGCACGTCGGTGAAGCGCTCGGCCGCCCCCAGGGCGTCGATGCCGTGGGTCGCGGCCAACTCCACGACCCGGTCGAAGGAGGCGACCTCCCAGGCGCTCATGCGCAGCAGGTCGACCCGGGCCGTCATCCGCGGAGCCCGGTCGGCATCCTTGGCGTAGCGGGTGCAGGCCGCCGTCCGGGAGATCGCGACGACGCCGACGACCGACAGCTCGTGAGGACCGACCTGCATCGGGGTGGAGGCGCTGCTGGGCTGAGGTGACGGAGTCGGCATCTGGGACATGGCCACCATCGTATCCAGGTCTTGCCGTGCGTGAAGCACAGCCGTGACATCGACCACGCCGACGGCGCACCTCCCCATCCAGACAGGCCATCATCATGTTTTCCCGCTACGCTGACGGCGTCCACGGTTGCCCGGTCGTCAGATGGACTCAGATATGACTCGCGATCGGCTGCCAGATCCGACGGCGCCAACGCCCACGCAGCGCACCCGACTGTGCGCGCGAGCGATAGCCGCGCCGGAGCGGTTCAACCCGATCAGAAGACAAGGAACCTCGTGAGCAACGAGCAGCACGGGGCCGACGCCGTCGAGCCCGACCACAACTCCACAGACGACCAGACCACCATCGAGGGTGCCGACGCCGCTGCCGGCGCCACGACCGCCCCGTCCGGGATCATCGAGACGGCCGGCGCCCACGCCCCCGTCCTGGACGAGGCCACTCCCGACATCACCGACGAGGGCAACCAGACCGACCTGAGCCGCAAGACTTTCGCCGACTTCGGTGTCGAGCCGGAGATCTGCGAGGCCCTGGACGCCAAGGGCATCACCCACCCTTTTCCCATCCAGGCCCTCACCCTGCCGGTGGCCCTGGAGGGGCAGGACATCATCGGTC
>ERZ773077.2055-NODE-2055-length-13282-cov-20.182127_pt1 | contig 13282 bp, 15 predicted proteins | sample MGYA00580612_ERZ773077 | MGnify/ENA primary metagenome ERZ773077 (study PRJEB29015, sample SAMEA2737971) | human oral metagenome | biome: human oral; feature: human-associated habitat; material: dental | place: China | collected 2021 ...
CAGGTGTAGCGGCAGGTGTAGCGGCAGGTGTAGCGGCAGGTGTAGCGGCAGGTGTTGCAGCCGGTGTGGCAGAAGCTGACGCCGCGTCCTGGGTGGCTGCTGCCGTGTCGTTTGCCGTGGTGCTGGCCGATGGTGTTTTGGCACCCGTGGTCTCTGTCGCGGAGGTTTGGGTGGACGGCGTGCCGGCGGCAGGGGTTCCGGTCGCAGCAGCGTTGGTCGATGGCGTGGCGGCAGTCACGGCCCCTGCTTCGGAGGCGATCGTGGTGGGCGTGCTGTTCGTCGAGGGATCGGCTGCGGTGGCAGCATTGCCGGCAGTGTCAGCACTCGGGCGCGTACTCTCGTTGCTTGAGGTATTGCTTGCCGGGCTGCTGGAAAGAACCGCCGTGTCGGCTTTCTGTGTCAGCTGGGCAGGCTGTCCGGCATCACCCGATCCACTGCCGCCGCAGGCAGCCAGGGACAGCATCATCAGCAGCGCCAGAGGGCGACCGGGGTGACGGCGTGCAGGCGACGTGATGGGCGTGTGGAAGCATTCGTGAGGCGTACCGGGAGAAGCAGAGCTGGGCGAAGATGGAAGGAATGTGCGTGTGGACATGAGTGATCCTTGGCGGCTGTTAACGATATGGAGCCTGGCGGAAGGTCGCCAGCGCCGAAGGTCACTGTAGAGCGGTGCGTCCGGGCACTTCGTAGAACACGGAAAGGCTGGATGTATTTATCGGACAACGTTTTCATTCAGGCATGTGTGCGCGCGCATACGTTCCGTGTGCATGCTTGCACGAATGGGCCTGAATGTATTTCACATGTTCGAGATCCTGCATGATGTCTGCCTGGAGGACGGCAGATTGTTGGTCATGCCTTGCAACGATGGTTGCAAAGAATTGCATCCGGACATCGGCACTCCCCATGAAATTGGGTGGTACGCACAGACTTGACAGTGCTGCATGCAGCCGGTTGCTGTCGTCTGGAGGCATCTGTGGAAGCCTGGATGACGGCGTGCCGATAAGAAAACCGGCTCCCGGGAAATGGCCGGGGACCGGTTTCTTCAGGCTTGCAAATCAGCAGACTGTCGAAAAGAAGGCAGTCTGTCGGCTGCGCGCCATGCGGCACACCATGGTGCGTTCTGTCTGGGTATCAGCCCGGAACCACGTCCTTCTGGACACGTGCCAATACCTCGCCAACGGCTTTGCGCGGGAATTTGCATCGCGTAGATCGTTGATTTACACGGGCGTCGACGGTCCAGGAGATACATTTGGGCCAGTATTTCAACAGCCTGCTAGTTCGTCCCCATACTCACCGTCTCCGGCAGCGTACTTCCACCATCGATGACGATCTGCGACCCCGTGAGATACGAAGACTCGTCACTGCCCAGGAAGGCAAAGAGTTCTCCCACCTCGCGCGGGTCGGCCAGCCGTCCCATCGGGACACCGCTGGCAATGGCGCGGATGGCGCTTTCCGGGTCTGACGGGTTGGATTCCAGGGCCATCTTCTCGACCATGGGGGTGCGGGCATAGCCCAGCTGCGTGCAGTTGACGCGGATATTGCGGGCCGCATACTCCACCGCCAGCGCCTTGGTCAGACCAACCAGTGCAGACTTGCTCAGCGCGTAGGCGGCTTCGCCTGCATCGGCCACGATGTCGCCCGTGACGGAAGAAGCGATGACGATGACACCTCCGCCCTGTTTCAGCATCGGGCCGATGGCCGCCTGGCAGGTGTTCCAGACACCGCGGATGTTGACGTTGATGTGCAGGTCCAGCAGCTCGTCGGACATGGCCTCGAAGGGCGCGAGACGTGCAACGCCGGCATTGCAGCAGACGATGTCCAGCCTACCGAACTGCGCCAGGGTACGTGCCACGGCGGCCTGCATGTCGGTACGTTGCGACACATCCACGATGGCGGTGATCACCTCGGCACCATAGGTATCACGCAGTGCCTGTGCGGTGGCATCCACGTCCGGGGATGTATCGGCCAGGCACAGCCGGGCGCCATATTTTGCGTAGACTTCGGCGATGCCCTTGCCCAGCCCCGCTGCTGCGCCCGTGATCAGGGTGCTTTTGCCTTGCAGTTTTGCCATGTGTCCGTCCTCCCGTGGGTCAGCAGACTGAAAGCGAAACCATCTTTTGCTTTTTGCGTTGCAGTCTAGCCCTGAAGGGGAGGAGCGGCAACGAATGCTGCCTGTCCCATCACACAGACCTTGCGGCCGGGCGATGATGAAGCCACACAGACGGCCGAAGATACTGCCACGCTCCCACCATCCTTTGTGAAGAGAGCGAGATGCAACACGCACGTTCTGCGCACGGCACTGCCGCGCAAAAAAAGGTGCTGGCCATCTACCATCGTGGCGTGGTTGCCCAGATGATGGCAGACAGGCATGATCCGGCCCAGGTGCGGGATGCCGCGGACCAGATGCTCAATTCCATGGAATGCCTGTTCAAGACCTATGGAGAGCCGCTGCTGGACCAGCGCAGAAAGAAAATCCGGGAACTGACGCTCAACACCCCTGAGCGCCAGGAAGCCTATGTGGCATTTGCCGCCGCCATGAATGGCTCGGTGATGTCCACACCTCGCCATGTGAATTGCGACTGAGCGCTATAGTCAGCGCTTCACTTCACATACGCCATTGTCACAGATGACCGGTGCACCGGATGATGCATCTCCGGCACCGGCACCGGCGTCCGGCGCGGCATTGCCACCATTTTGGGTGGCAGCGTTTTCTTCGGCTGCCCCGGCCTGCGTACGTGCCTTCGCCTTTTCCTGCTGCAGCGTCAGCACCCGCACGAACTCCTCCACCTCGCGGGCACCCGAGATGACGGCCTCGCCGTCGATGAGGAAGTACGGCACCCCCTGAATGCCCAGCTGCTGGGCCTGCTGTTCATCGGCACGTACGGCGCGGTCGAAGCGGTCGGTGTCCAGCACATCATCCACTTCGGCGGGGTTCAGCCCCACGTCGATGGCCAGTGCACGCAATACGGCCTTGTCGCCGATGTCCTGCCCTTCGGAGAAATAGGCGCGCAGGAAGCGCTCCTTGGCCTGTAGCCCCAGTCCCATGTTCCGGGCCAGATGCAGCAGCCGGTGTGCGTTGAAGGTGTTGCCCGGTTTGGCGATGCGCCACTGGAAGTCCAGCCCCACCTCGCGCGCGGCCTGTTCCTCATGGTTCAGCACGGCCAGCGCCTGCTGTTCACCCATGCCGTAGAGTGCGTTCAGCACACCCTGCAGTGGCATGCCGTAGGTTTGTGGCGCGTTGGGGTTCAGCTCGAAGCTGTGCCAGTGAATGTCGGCTTCGATGCCGGTCTGGGAAAGTGCCAGCTCCAGCTTGCGTTTGCCGATATAGCAGAACGGGCAGATGATGTCGGACCAGATATCGATTCTCATGATGGGTGTATCGAGGCGTGATTCGGAATGGTAGGCGCTGCCTGCACAAAAGGAGACAGGTATCTGCCAGAGAAAACCTGCCCGGTAACCTGTACGGATGTTCCGTGGTTATGCAGCTCCGCGCGTGCTGGTGATGGCGGGGGCGTGGGGCTGGGCAGGTAACGTGCCGGCAGGGCGGATACATGGGGGTGATGCCGCGTGACACAAGGGGAGGATATGGCCGTGGTTTCTGACGTGCCCCGACGGGCGGCAGGATTAGACTCTGAAAGGCAGGGAAGGTGCCGCGCGGGATTGCCCAGGCACACGGTTTCCTGCCCAGCCGGCCTGTCCTGCGCACCCAGGGAGGATGTGTGGAGACGGACAGGTCCATGACACGCCCTGCCAACCGGAGACGACCATGAAACTGCACCATTATCGCACACACACCGAGTGGACTGGCAACACAGGTGAGGGAACTTCAGGCTATACGGATTATGAGCGTTCCTTTACCGTGTCGGCCTATGGCAAGCCGGATATTGCCGGGTCGGCAGACCCCGCCTTTCGCGGAGACCCGTCGCGCTGGAATCCGGAAGAGTTTCTGCTGGCATCGCTCTCGGCCTGCCACAAGCTCTGGTATCTGCACCTGTGCGCCGTCAATGGCGTGGTCGTGCTGTCCTATGAAGATACCGCCGAGGCCGTGATGGACGAGACCGCAGGCAGGTTCGTCTCCGCCATCCTCAAGCCCAGTGTCACCATCAGCGCAGGCTCCGACGAAGCAAAGGCCAGAGCCCTGCATCATGATGCGCACAAGGCGTGCTTCATTGCCAATTCGGTGAGTTTTCCGGTGGCGTGTGAATCCGAGATAATTCGGGTGTGAATTGCGATATTGGCATGAGTATTGATGTGCCCCTTGCCATTACGGGTGTTGCCGTTGCCTCGTGCCGTTTCCACTGTTGAGTCAGCAGCGGGCCGACATCGGTACGTTCGACAGAAAGACGCTGATCACCGGGAGAGGCAATCAGCGCTTTCTTGAGGGGCAGCAGGATCCCCAGAAATGATCATGCTTGACATGATGATGAATCAGGACGGGATGCTCTCACCGCGCACCAGCTTCTGCCGTATCGGCTTTGGCCTGAGCCGGTGTGTACGTATCCCGTGAATCGCCATCGGTATGGGCAGTGTCGGCGCGTGCGCTCAGGGCCTTGATACGGGATGCTGCCGCGCTGGCTGGTATCGGATGATTGTCCTGATCGCCCATCGACCCGCAGATGCATTCTTTCGGCGTTCCCGAACGCCAGTGCGTGGTGGGCCCATTGGGCGCGTGCGAGTTCCGGGAAAGTGGAACGGCCGAGACATGCCGGACCAGAACCTCGCCTGCCGAGGCCTCACTGTCCAGGCAGAGGAAGAACTGGCGGGCATCCGGCACCTGAATGATCACGCCATTCATCTGGCTGCCTGACTACGCGATGCCTGCTGCCGGAACAGCTGCTGCAGTGATTCGATGACCTGACGGGTGTGCTGGTTGTATCCCTGCGGGCGGCAGGCCAGCACGACATCGATGGCCAGTTCGTCGCCTTCCGTCAGTCGCCGGAACACGAGACCCGGACGGCGCGTGGTGCGCAGTGAGGAAGGGACGAGCGCAATGCCCTGGCCGGATGCCACCAGTCCCAGCAGCACATGGTGATCCACCGGTTCCACCAGCCGTTGCGGGTTGAAATGGTGGCGACTGAAAACATGCTGGCAGTGGTCGTAGTACACCGGATTGCGTCGCCGCTCGAACCAGAAAATGGGTTCACCTGCAATGGCCTGCAGCGACAGCTGCCGCTTGCGGGCCAGCGGGTGTGAACTGGCCAGGCAGGCCATCAGAGGCTCGCGATGCAGGGGGGTGATCTGCAGATCACCCGTCATGGCCGGTGTGCCGATGATGGCAGTATCCAGCCGGCCATGCAGCAGGTTTCTGACTAGTTGGGGTGAGCCCTGTCGCTGTACGTCCAGCCGCACGTGCGGCATCTGTGCGGTGAGAGCCTGCTTGACCCAGGAAAACTGGGCGGCGTCGATGACGGGCGTCAGCCCAAGACGTAACAGGATGGGCCGGAGTGAACCATGGGGCGCTGAAGCGGTTTGTCTGGTCATGGCCGGCTGTGTGCCGGTGTGGTTGCTGCCAGTTGCAGGGTGAGTGCTGCATGCATGGAGGCTGGCGGACGCCAGGCTGCCGCCGGACGAACCTGCTTCATCGCTGGAGAAATTCTGCAGCAGTGCATCCATGTGCTGCAATTGCTGTCTGGCCAGTGGCAGAAGCTGGCTACCGGCATCGGTGAGTGTTACCGGATGCGTGGGACCGGCTGGGCAGCGTTCGAACAGCGATACGCCCAGGGCGTCTTCCAGAATGCGGATCTGCCGGGACAGGGGAGGCTGGCTGATGAACAGCCGCTCGGCGGCGCGACGGAAATTCAGTTCTTCGGCCAGTACACAGAAGTAATACAGCTGGCGTAGCGTGACGGGGTAGGGCATGGATGGCGGTGATGATCAGGCCGGCAGGAGAATATTCATGTATTCATGGTAGCAGCAAGTCGATACCAGATTGGTATCAGGAACGATGGTATTGGGAATGATCGGTGCGGGCAGGTAAGGTACGCGACCAGTGTCCCTGTCCGGGTATTGGGTGTGTCATGAAGGCGAATGACTCCATGACATATCCCAGTGCCCAGAAAGAAATTCCCTCGTCGACATGGAGAAGTTTCATTCATGGAAAACCAGAATCCAGTATTTTCCGGAATCGTTTCATTGCCCAAACGTCAGGCGCGCCCGGGTGGGCTGTCGGTCAGTGCCATGGGCCTGGGCTGCATGGGCATGTCGGAGTTCTATGGCCTCAGTGACGAGGCCCAGTCCCGCGATCTGCTGGGCTATGCCATCGAGCGCGGTGAGCGGTTCTTCGATACGGCCGACATCTATGGGTTTGGCCACAATGAGACGCTGGTGGGCAGCGTGCTGCGTGATCATCCGCTACGCAGCCAGATCGTGCTGGCCACGAAGGGTGGCATCCTGCGCGACAGGAATGATCCTGCCCTGCGGGGTGTGAACACCACACCCGAGTACATCCGGGGTGCCATTGCCCGCTCTCTGGACAGATTGCAGACGCCCATCGATCTCTACTATCTGCACCGGGTGGAGGATGATGGCGCCCATATCGAGGAAACCATGGCCGCACTGGCCGATGAAATGAGGGCCGGCCGTATCGGCGCTGTGGGGCTGAGCGAGGTGTCGGCCGACACCATTCGCCGTGCCGACGTTGCACTGCATCGTTTTACGCGTGATCGGGAGGGTCTGGAGGAACAGGGACTGGCTGCGGTGCAGTCCGAATACTCGTTGATGACTCGCGTTCCCGAAATGAATGGCGTGCTCGATACCTGCATCGAGCTGGGCGTGCTGCTGGTAGCCTACAGTCCCATCAGCCGGGGTCTGCTGGGAGCTGCAGGGTTTTCGGCAGAAGCCCTGGCCGAAGATGACTGGCGTCGTTCACTGCCACGCTTCGATGCCGACAACATGCCAAGAAACCAGCAGCTGGCGCAGGTGCTGTACGACGTGGCTGCAGCCGAAGGCATCAGCCCCGCGCAGACGGCGCTGGCCTGGGTGCTGTCGCGTGCGCCCAATGTGGTGCCCATTCCCGGTACGCGCAAACGTGAGCGGCTCGATGACAACCTGGGTGCCGTTTCGGTCAGCCTGAGTGCCTCGGCGCTGGCCCGGCTGGATGAAACCTTTCGGCCGGGTGCTGCCTCCGGACTGCGTTATACCGAGGCGGCCATGAAGGCTTACGGGATGAAGGCGTGATTTCCCGGTCCGGGGTCAACCGTGCCGGGGTTGCGGTTGCGCTCCACAAAGGCTTGCCATGCCTGCGGGTCTGGGTACTTTTCCAGCCACGAACCTCCCGGAATGGTGCCCGCCTCGTCAAGAAGGGCACTGCGAAGGCGCGTGAGCTGCGAGTGCCACGCGGATGATACGGGCGTCAGTTTCAGGAGATGCATGTCAGATACAGCTACCGGATATTACCCACCGACTGGTGTGCAAAAGACGATGGTGCGGCCGAGGCGGAGCATGGAAAAGGTCTCTTTCACCGAAAATACATGATGCGAAGGAAGGGTAGCGCAGTCGCAGGGGCATGGCAAACCAGTGACCTCCCCTGAAAAAATGGCCACAGTATCCCGAAGGATGCCTGTGGCCATATGTTTCATGGGAGACCGCACTTCCGCGTGATGGCACGTGGTACGTCAGACAGGACAGCGTGCCTGGTGGAACACATGTGTGCGCATCAGCCCTGCGGCAGCACTTCCTTCTGCACGCGCACCAGTGCCTTGCGCACGGCTTCTTCCAGACGCCGGTCGCCGGCCAGCTCCTGCCACAGCAGGCGGTCGGCCACCAGCGCCTTCACCGGATCGTCGGCTTCGACGATGGTGTGGGCGGCGCGCGGGTCCATGCTCTGGTCGTGGTATTCGAAGGGCAGCTTGCCTTCGTGCCAGCGGGTCAGGAACACCAGGAACATCGCGGGCAGCATGGCCACGGCGTCGATGGACTGGTCCTGCTTCAGGCGGTCACGGATGGTGGGCAGGATGAAGCCGGGGATTTTCGAGAAGCTGTCGGCCGTCACGCGCTGGTTGGTGTCGCGAATGGCGTCATTGCCGAAGCGTTCCAGCACCTTGTCGCGGTAGGCGGGCAGGTTCACCGGGTTGCCGGCGCCGGACAGGCAGGGAATGACATCTTCGGTGGCATAGTCGTAGGCCAGCTTGCGCACCACGGCGTCGCGTGCGCCTTCATGGATGTAGCTGTGGCCGCGCAGTGTGCCACCCCAGGCAATGCAGCTGTGCGCCGCATTGAGCAGGCGAATCTTGGCTTCTTCATAGGGGTCGACGGAATCGACCAGCTCGGCGCCCACTTTTTCCCAGGCGGGGCGGCCGTTGGCGAAGCTGTCTTCGATCACCCACTGGATGTAGCTTTCGGAGCCCAGCGCGGCGTTGTCGTCACGGCCGGTCTTTTCCTTCACGCGGGCCTTCAGCTCCGGTGCCGGACGCGGGGTGATGCGGTCCACCATGGCGTTGGGGAAGCTCACGTTGGCGTCGATCCAGGCCAGAATGTCGTTGTCGCCAATGCGGCGGCAGAAATCGCGCAGGCCGCCGCGCACACGGTCACCGTTGTGGCGCAGGTTGTCGCAGTTCTGCAGTGTGATGGGGCCGGCATCGGCCGCCTTGCGGGCGCGCAGCAGGGTCACCAGCGCCCCGTAGATGGTCTGACCGGGTTCGCCCTTCTTGACGCGTTCGATGTCGGCCTGCAGGTCGGCAAAGCCGGTGTCCAGTTCGCCGTTTTCCAGCAGGTAGTAGCCGGCTTCGGTGACGGTGAACGAAATGATGCGGGTGGCCGGGTCGGCGGCCAGCTTCGTGAGGGCCTTCAGCTGGGCATCGTAGGGCAGTACCTGGTCGATGGCCGTGATCCACTCGTACTCCACGGTACCGTTCGGGTCGATGGTTTCCAGCGTGAAGTTGCCATCCTGGGCGGCCAGGGCATCCAGCAGGGCATTGGCGTCGGCGCGGATGTTGGTCCCGACGAGCTGCCAGCTCGTGTCACCCTGTTCCTTGAGCCGCTGCAGGTATACCACCTGGTGGGCGCGGTGGAAATTGCTCAGGCCCAGGTGCAGGATGCGGGCGGGCTGGCTGTTGGTGGGGGCTGCGGCTTCGTTCATGGTGCGGCGTCCTCTGTCTGTAGGGTGGGAGGAGAGACTGCAGGTGCGGCAGGCGCAGGGTGCCGGGCCGGGCGCAGGAGGCACGGGGCCGGTTGTTGCGCTGCTGCGGGTATCGGGCAAGTTTAACGATGTTTTGCGTCGTCAACTGGAATGCCCGGCTGTTGCGGGGTGCTGGCGACGTGGATGGTGGGGGTTGAATGGCGGATATTCATGTGCGTAATGAGGGGTGCAGGAAACACGGGTGAGCGCTGGCGTCATGGGCGGGCCGGCATTCAGGAGTGTGATGGACAGGTGCGCGGAGGGGCTGAGCTGATCTGGTCGGGGTGCGCTGGTCGGGGTGCGTCGGTCGGCGTGCGTTGGTCGGCGTACGTGATGCTCAGGAGGGGGCGAATGGTGCCGGGCTGGTTCTGTGGACAGGCCATTCGGCTTAGGCCAGATGGTCGGAGGGAGCAGGGTTGCGTTCCGGCAGCAGGGCGGCTGGGGTAGGATGGGTGTCTGCTGTCTGTGTGCGCTGCGCCTTCTGTGGGCTGGATAGTGTCTGGATGGTGCCTGGCAGGATATCTGTGAACTGTTGCGTTTGATGGAATATGGATATGATCAATGGACTTGATCCGGCGAAGCATGAATCGGCGGCGATGCTGGATGCCTGTGCGGTGACTGGTGTTACGCACGGAACGTGTGTTCGTCCGGAACCGAAACGGTATCTCGATCCGTGTGAGCGGGAGATTCTTTTCAGGGAAGGCGGAATGAATGCGGTCTACGCGGCAGAGTCGGGCGCTGCTGATGAAGCTGGGGATGCAGATGCGTCCTGGGCGTGGCTTGCCATGGGCGAGTTGCCTGCCGATGTGCTCCTTTTCTGGAAGCGGCGGCGTGGGGCTGCATTCATTCGCAAATGGGGGTTTTCCACACGGCACGCCGATGCTGCCTATGGTCCGGGCTGGCTGGATATGGAATGATCTGAGCAGCCATGAACAAGGATTATCTTGATTCCATTGATCGGGCCATGGCCCGTGAGCGGGCGTTCATGTTGGCTATGCAGGAAACAGCGCTTGCTGGACGTTTGCTTGGCGTGCGTCAGCAACTTGGGCAACTGGTCCGAAATGTGGCGCATACCGACGACCTGCCCCAGATGATCGCCAGCGAGAAACTGATCGTCGAGCGCGACCTCGAATACCACGCCAACAGCAAGGGAATGGTGTCCAGTCTGACCACGGCGCTCAACGAAATCCGGGCCATCGAACAGCACATCTCCATGGTGGAGGATCCGGTGCAGTACCGGGTGGTGAACCGTGCCTATAGCCTGCCGAAGAACCGTCGTGCCGGGCTGCCCCTGGACGAGGCGCGGCAGGCGCTGGCCAGTCATCAGGCCAGGCTGGGGAACATGGACAAATCCCGGCTGGACGATGAAGAAAAGGGCATCCTCGATGCGAGGCGGGCGGTGATGCAGGCGGCTGGTCAGCTATATGCCGCACGCCAGTCGGCCGTTCTGGGTGTTTGACCGGCTGCAGAGGGATACGCGGCGTAATGCTGGCTCTTTTCAGGCGTGACTGGCATGCCTGCTCCGGACGGGACACGCGATCATGGCCAGTGATCAGGGAACATGAGCCGAACGCAGGCCGCTGTCTGATATGCTCGGGGGCATGTATTCATGACCGGAGGACGTGATGAGCACCACCATCATCTATGCACACCCTTACGAAAAAAGCTTCAATCACGCCATACTGGAGCGTGTGCAGGAGCTGCTCAGGGCAAAGGGCGAGACGTATAAATTGATCGATCTCTACAAAGACGGTTTCAATCCGGTCTACACGAAGGAGGAGCTGGCGCTGTTCAACAAGGGCGAGGCGCTGGACCCGCTGGTGAAGCAGTATCAGGAGATACTGGTCAACACCCGGCGGCTGATCTTCATTTTCCCCATCTGGTGGGCGGACATGCCGGCCATCGTCAAGGGCTATCTGGACAAGGTGCTGCTCAAGACCTTTGCCTATGTCGAAAATCCGTCCACCGGCCTTTTGCAAGGGCTGCTGAACATCGATGAAGCAATGGTGATCAGCACGTCGACGGCCCCCACTTTCTATCTGCGTTATTTCTGTGGCAACACCATCGGCGGTGCCATGCTGGGCCATACCCTGAAGGGGGTTGGTGCAAAGCGGCGGCGCTGGGTGAACTGTGCCCGGGCCAACAAGACCACGGATGCCAAACGCAAGGCGTTTCTGGAGGGGCTGGCGAAGTACATCTGAATGAGGGGGGTGATGTGTGAGTGAGCAGGATCTTTGTGTCGCCCCCGCAGGGCGGCACGATCTGGATGCCGTGGCCAGCCTGCTGGCACGGGCCTTTGCGGAGGATGTCCCGATGCGTGCATTCTTCCGGGGTGAGGGGCCGGTTGCGCCGGAGCGCCATGTCGAGGTCTTTCGCGGCATGTTGCTGGAGGGACCGCTGGCATCGGGTACGGTGGATGTGGTGCGGGACAGTACGGGAGGCATTGCTGCGGCTGCCGTGTGGCATGCGCGAGGTGCATCATGGCATGGGGTGTCCGGGCTGCGGCGGCTGGCCGATACGCTGCATGCACTTGCATGTTACTGGCGCGGGATGGGCGCTGGCGGGCTTGGCCACGCGATGATGCTGCAACGGGCCATCGATGCGTACGCGCCATCTGCCCCCTATTGGTATCTGAAGGTGATTGGTGTGGACCCGGACCGGCGTGGACAGGGGCTGGGCGGGCTGCTGCTGTCACATCGGTTGCGTATGGCCGACGAGGACGATTTGCCGGCCTATCTGGAATCGTCCTCGCGGCGCACGGGAGCGCTGTACAGGCGCCATGGATTCGTGCCGGTGCGCAGCATCACGCCATGGGCAGGAGGACAGCCATGGGCCATGTGGCGGGAGCGGGTGTCGTTGCGGGGGGATGGGGTCATCCATTTGGCCTAGGCCAGATGGATGCGTGTGGCAGATTTGCCTTCTGCGCTGCAGGGGGATGAGGCAGGATGACCTCCCGTACGCTTCTCGTTGCCTGCAGACGGGGTTGCCATGTAAGGCAGGTCGATATTTTGTCTGGCAGGAAACGGGTATTTTTGGTCCAGTCTGGTAAAAGACTGATGTGATTTCGGCGATGATCAGTATGGATGTGATGAAGAATGTGGTGCCGGTGATGCGTGAGCCAGCTCCGGTGCAGGAAAGTGCAGTACAGGGTGGCTCCCGCGTGTCGGTGAGTCCGGAAATTATCTTGAATCGCCCGGAGCCAAAGCGCTATCTGGATGCCGACAAGCGCGATGCGCTGTTCAGGGAAGGCGGGATGAATGCCGTGTGTCTAGGCGAGTCTGGTGCGGCTGACCATGCGGGGGATGAAGAGGCATCATGGGCATGGCTGGCCATGGCCGACTTGCCGGCCGATTCCCTGGCTTTTCTGAAAAAGCAGTATGGGGCCTCGTTTATTCGGGAGCGGGGATTTTTGACGCACCGGGCAGAGCAGGTTTATGGGTCTGATTGGCTGGACAGGGTGTGATTCATGAAAGACAGAATGCTGGACGCCATCAATCGCGCGATGGTGCGCGAGAGAGGGTTGATGCTGGCCCTTGGTGAAACAGCCTTTGCCAGGGCGCTTCAGGAAGAACGCTTGTCCATGGAGCGTCTTGTTCGGAATGTGGCTTGCGGAGATGATCTTGTCCAGATGATTGCCAGCGAACGCATCATCGTCGAGCGTGATCTGGAATATCATGCCAACAGCAGGGCAATGGTGAGCAGTCTTACCACGGCGCTCAACGAAATTGGTGCCATCGAACAGCACCTGGGCATGGTGGATGATCCGGTGCAGTACAAGGTGGTGAACCGCGCCTACAGCCTGCCGAAGAACCGTCGTGCGGGGTTGCCGTTCGATGAAGCGCGTCAGGCCCTGGCCAGCCATCAGGCCAGGCTGGGTAACATGGACAAGTCCCGGCTGGACGATGAAGAAAAGGGCATCATCGACGCACGACGCGCTGTGATGCTGGCAGCCGGACAGCTGTATGCGGCGCGACAGACAGCCAGTCTGTCATGAGTTGCGTGTCTGGACCAGGACTTTTGCAGAGGCTCCCCTGCCTGGGGACGATCCGGAGCGGCCAACAAAACCGGCCAAACGCAGCGCGCCTGTTTGTTGATGGGAGGGTTCTGTTAGCAACAACGGCGCCGATGATGGATGTGGAAGGCCGCTACAAGGCAAAACAGGCCATGAAC
>ERZ773077.2056-NODE-2056-length-13281-cov-18.401784_pt1 | contig 13281 bp, 14 predicted proteins | sample MGYA00580612_ERZ773077 | MGnify/ENA primary metagenome ERZ773077 (study PRJEB29015, sample SAMEA2737971) | human oral metagenome | biome: human oral; feature: human-associated habitat; material: dental | place: China | collected 2021 ...
AAATTCATTTCAGAAGCTTATCACTATATTGAGTGATTTTGCTTCCTAAGCCCCTTCTTTTTTATGCTCTTGCCAAAACTGTGTCGATGTTTCCAAAATATGAATAATATCATCCAGAATAGATGGCAGATTTGAAATAGGTTCGCCTGCAGTGTAATTTAAACGCAAAAATCGCCAATCATCATTAACTCTTAGATAAATTAAGTATTTTAAATCTGTCTGTTTCTTTTGCCACTTATCTATCCAAAATTGTAGATTTGATGGACGCATCTCTATTTCGTATTTCCACTTCTTCTCCGTCAAAAAATGCTGCCTGCGTTTTTCATGAAAAGGGATTTGTTCGGTTTCGTTCATATCTGATTCCTAGTTGAGTTATTGTATTAGGGGGGGGGCGAAACGCACACATGCGGTGTTCAGGTAGCCTTCCTTTCAGATGACCGGAATATTATTTAACCGTCTCGCAGCGCAGTTTGTCGGCGGCATCAAACACCACTTTTATGCTGGTCATGGTATTGGCGGTGAGCGCTACATCGCAGCTTTGAATATAGGGTTTTCCTTTATAGACAACATGCAGTTTCAGGCGCACTTTGTCTGAAGACGAGTTCAGGGATAGGGTGTCATGCTGATTGAAGCTTCCGTCCCACTCGCTTTCCAAAGGGAAATTTCCATTGCCTTCAAAGGCTATGGAGGGCATAGGCGTTCCATCGGTTGGATTAATTTCAGTAGGTATAAAAGAACCCCGCCGCATATCGGTGTCGGTGTGCGGCACAGACTGCAAAAGAACAACCCGGAACGGATAAACGACCGGTTTTTCTGTGCAGGCGGATAGCGATAAGGCGGCGAGAGCGAGCAGGGAGATGTATTTCATGTTTTATTCCTTTGTTGAAATGCTGGCGGGAATTGCCCGTTCAAATGAAAAATCAGACGGCATGAACGTGTATTTTAGTTGAAAAAGTGTATCCGTTTATATTTCATTGCAGGTTAAAGGCTGCCTGAAAATTGATTGAAATATCCGGCTTTTCCTCCCGAATGGGCGAAACGCAGAAAAAGCAGCCTGCACCTTCAAAATCGAAGTGCAGGCTGCTTTTTTATGCGGAAAATTTATGCCAATGCGGCCAATGCGGCATCGTAATCCGGTTCATTTTTGATTTCGGGAACGAGTTGCGCATAAATCACGCGGTTGTTTTCGTCCAGCACCAGCACGGAGCGTGCGGTCAGGCCGCGCAAGGGGCTGTCGGCAATGGCAACGCCGTAATCTTGGGCAAAGCCGCTGCGGAACGACGACAGTGTGACCACGTTGTCAATGCCTTCCGCGCCGCAGAAACGCGCCATGGCAAATGGCAAATCGGCGGCAATGCACAGCACCACGGCGTTGTCCAATGCGGCCGCGCGTTGGTTGAATTGGCGCACGGAAGTGGCGCAAACGCCGGTGTCGATGCTGGGGAAAATGTTCAGCACTTTGCGTTTGCCGGCAAAGTCGGCCAGTGTTTTGTCGGATAAATCGTTGGCGGCCAGCACGAAATCGGGTGCGGTTTGGCCGACGGCGGGGAGGGTGCCGTCGATGCGGATGGGTTGGCCTTGCAGGGTTACTTGGCTCATGGGTGTCTCCTTCATGTGAGGGTGGGAAAACGGAAAGTGCAGGCTGCTTTCGGGTTATGCGAGCAGCTGCGTCATCATGTGTTCATAAATGGCGGACAATTTGTCGATGTCGGCCAGTTCGATGTGTTCGTCAATCTGGTGGATGGTGGCATTGACGAAGCCCAGCTCAATCAGTTCGCGGGCGACGGCTTTGATAAACCGCCCGTCCGATGTGCCGCCGGTGGTGGAAAGTTCGGCGGAAATGCCGCAGATGTCGCGGACGGCGTTTTGCGCGGCTTGGGTCAGCACGCCTGCTTCGGTCAGGAACGGGTTGCCCGACAACTGCCATGCCAAATCGTATTTCACGCCGTGTTTGTCCAGAATTTCGTGCACGCGGGTTTGCAGGCTGCTTTGGGTTTGTTCGGTGGAAAAGCGGAAGTTAAATTGAACCTGTACGCTGCCGGGAATGACGTTGGTGGCGCCCGTGCCGCCGTGGATATTGGAAATTTGGAAGCCGGTGGCGGGGAAATAGGCATTGCCTTTGTCCCATTGTACGGCGGTTAATTCGGCCAACACGGGCGCGGCGGCGTGAATGGGGTTCTCCGCCAAATGCGGATAGGCGATATGGCCTTGTTTGCCGTGGATGGTCAGCGTGCCGGACAGGCTGCCGCGCCGCCCGTTTTTGAGCGTGTCGCCCAGTCGGGCAACGGCGGTGGGTTCGCCGACAATGCAGTAGTCGATATGTTCGCCGCGTGCTTTGAGTGCATCGACCACTTTGGTGGTGCCGTCGTGCGCGTCGCCTTCTTCATCGGAGGTGATGAGCAGGGCGAGGCTGCCGTTAAATTGCGGATGGGCGGCGGTGAAGCGTTCGCAGGCGGTCACGAAACAGGCGATGGCGGTTTTCATGTCGGCCGCGCCGCGCGCGTACAGTTTGCCGTCGTGTTCGGTGGGGGTAAACGGGTCGAACGTCCATTGCCGCACATCGCCTGCGGGCACGACGTCGGTATGGCCGGCAAAGCAGAGCAGGGGTGCGGCGCTGCCCAGCCGGGCATAGAAATTTTTGGTGTTGCCGAAGTGCATTTCTTCGATTTGGAAACCGATGGCGCGCAGGCGTTCGGCCAGAATCTGCTGGCAGTTTTTGTCGTCCGGCGTGATGCTGGCTTCGGCGAGTAATTGTTTGGCAAGGGCGAGTGTGCTGTTCATGGTGCAGGCTGCTTTGGAAAGGAAAGCCGTATTTTATCGCCAAACGGCGGCGAAATGTAGGCTTGGGAGAAGATTTACTGTCGTCCGGCAGCGGCATTTGGCAAAAGGCGGCGGGTAAAATAGTTTAAGGTTTGTGATAAATGGTGTTAAAATCGCGCGTTGTTTTGGCTTCATGCATTGCGCATGTTTTGATATTTTATTGTTTTTAAGGAGTAAAACTATGAATCGTCGTCATTTTATCCAATCTACCCTTGCTGCTTCTTTGGCCACCGCCGCCACTGCCGCCGTTGCACACGGCGACCATTCGCACAGCGGCCATGACCACGCGCACAACCATGCGGGTCACGGCGCGGCTGCTGAAAATGCACGTTTTGCTGCGGTGCACGCTGCGGCCTTGTCTTGCGTGGGCGCGGGCAAAAACTGCCTGGCACACTGCGTACGCTTGCTGTCTGCCGGCGACCAAAGCATGGCGCAATGCGCGAAAAACGCGAACCAAATGTTGGCGTTGTGCACTGCGGTGATGGATTTGGCCGCGCAAAACTCTGATTTGCTGCCGCAAGTGGCGCGTGCATGCGTGAAAGCGTGCGAAGCGTGTGCCGCTGCCTGCAAAGAGCACATCAACCACCACGCGGAATGCCGTGCCTGCTACGAATCTTGCGTGAAATGCGCGCAAGAGTGCGGCAAAATCGCGGCTTAATGTGATGCGATACAGCCCCTGCCCGTTGCCTTTGCCGGCGGCGGCAGGGGTTTTTTGTCGGCATGGCGGTGTGCAGGCTGCTTTTTCGGCCGATTCGCGGCGTGTTATCATGCCGCCGACACAATCAACGGGAAATGAAAATGGATGGAACACGCAAACGGGCGGCTTTTTGGCAGCGGCCGATGGTGAAACGGGGGCTGAAAATCGCCCAGTTGCTGCTGACGGTGGCGGTATTGAGCGTGCTGGTGGATTATTGGCGCGCGCCTGTTGCGCCGGTGCAGGCTGCATTCACGGCTTTCCAAACCGAAAAGCAGCCTGCACCCGTGAGTTTGGCTCAGTTGAGCCGGGAGCGCACGCTGGTATTGTATTTTTGGGGCAGCTGGTGTGGGATTTGCCGGCACACGTCGCCCGTCATCCAGCGCCTGCACGAAGACGGCGTGCCCGTGTTGGGGGTGGCGTTGCGCTCGGGCAGCCGGCAGGAAGTGCGCGATTACCTGCAACAGCACCATTGGACGTTCGATACGCTGAACGACGAACACGGTGACTGGTCGCAGGCATGGCAGGTGAAGGTAACGCCGACCATCGTGCTGGTGCGGCAGGGCAAAGTGATACACAGCACCACAGGGCTGGCGAGCTATTGGGGCTTGAAGCTGCGTGTGGCGTTGGCTGATGCGTAGGCAGTCAGCAGCGCATGGCGTATCGCCGCCATACCCACTCTTTCAGGCCGCCGAAGCCCGGCGCGCGGCTATTGAATATCAAAAAGCAGCCTGCACTTCATTTTGCAAAGTGCAGGCTGCTTTTTTGCTTGGTTTGCTATTTACGGTTTGGCGGCGCCGATGATTTTGCATTGGTTGAAATATACAGTTCACGGGAATAGTCATCAATGGCGACAAACAGGTAATCCTGTGGGTCGGTTGCTTTTGAGTTTTGCTATAGCGGCTTGACGATATTATTTGCACTCAATACCATTCGCCTATGCCAAAATTTTGATTATATGCAGAGAAATTCGAAGAATAGGGCGGGGAGTCAATGAACAATTTTCATGATGAAGAAATTTTTGGTATCGACTACGATAATGAACAGCAGAAATTATTTTTAAGAACAAAAAATCATAATATTCTTGAATTTAAGAATGTTGTGTTTTTTGAGCAAAAAAATTTTTCTATGCAGAATGTAATTTTTGATATTCACCAATACGATAGCAAAGTGCTTCCTGCTTTTTTACTTGAGCAGTTTCCTATATTACGATTTTTTCAAGGAAAAAATGAAATGTATGATATTTTATACATCAACCCATCTACCGGATTGGAAATGGTGATTGTCATTGGGGATTGTAAAAATACTGAGTTATAAGAAGAATTTTTCAAAATATGGGCCGCTTTCTCAAGTGGCCTGAGTCTCATCCAAAACAAAAGCAGCCTGCACTTCATTTTGCAAAGTGCAGGCTGCTTTTTTGCTTAGTTTGCCGTTTACGGTTTGGCCGTGCCGATGATTTTGCATTGGTCGGAAGAATTTCCATCGTCCTGGCAGCGTTGCAAAGCGGCTTCTTTGGCGGGCGTGCAGCGGGAGAAGAAGCCGCCGGACGGTCTGTCGGCAACATACAGTTTTTCGGTCTGCTCGGATTGCGCCAAGGCAATGCAGCCGCTGTTTAGCCGCCAAGCCGCCAGTTCGCAGGTTTGCCCCCGCGGGCAGAGGTCGTCCACCACGTTGCGGATATTGCGCTCGCCGATGGTGGGCGATGACGATGTCAGTTGCCATTTGTTGAAAATGCGGTAGTACGGCGCTTTGCTGGTCCACAAAACGGCGGCAAAGTTGGCTCTGTTCCTGCGTTCGCTGGCTTGCTCGCCACTGCCGTATCCATCGATATTGTAGCCGTAGGAAGCCAGCATGGGGTCGTGTTGCAACGGGCCGTTGGTGGGGTCGGCCAAAGCGGGCTGCACCGATAGTGCAAACAGTACGGCCAGCAGGCTGTGGAATTTTTTCATGGGTTTTCTTTCAATGAAGTTGGCGGACACGGATTATATCGGAGGCGTGGATTTCTTCATACCGTGTCGGATAATGGCCGTACTGCGGATTGGGGCGTTAAAAAAGCAGCCTGCACTTTAATTTTGCAAAGTGCAGGCTGCTTTGGGATGTGCCGTCAGCCATCCGTGCCGGTTTTATTCAAACAAGGCATCGGTTTCATCATCGGCGGGAGGCGGTGCCTGGCGGCGGTTGCGCGGTTCGGATGGGTTGTTCGACAGCGGTTTGTTTTCTGGTTCCAGCGGCGTGCCGCCGTCGTTTTGCGGTGCAGGCTGCTCTGAACGGCTGACAGGGCGTTCCGCACTCACGGAATTATCGCCTTCCAGCACTGATTCCACCACAGGCTCACCACCGCCGACAGAGTCGATGGTTACCGGCAGCGGGCTCATGCCTTTCGGTACTTCGAAGCCTTTTTGCGGCATGCCTTTAAGCGCGAACCTCATGTATTCCACCCAAATCGGCAAGGCCAGTGTGCCGCCAAAGCCGCGTCGGCCCATGCTGGCCGGTTTGTCGTAGCCCACATAAATCGCGGTCACGATTTTCGGGGTGTAGCCCACAAACCAAGCGTCTTTAAAGTCGTTAGTCGTACCGGTTTTGCCCGCCAAATCGGAGCGTCCCAATACGTTGGCACGGGTGGCCGTACCGTTGCGCACCACGTTCATCAGCATGGAGTTCATGGCGTATGCGTTGCGCGGGTCGATGATGCGCGGTGCATTTTGTTTGGCCACCAAAGGCTGCATTTGCGCCACCAAATTGCGCTTGCTGTCGTAAATTTTATCTACCACATATGCGGAAATTTTATAGCCGCCGTTGGCAAATGCGGCATAGCCCTCCGCCATTTGCAGCGGTGTGGCCGAACCTGCGCCCAAGGCCAGCGACAAAGTGGTGGGCAACTGGTTGGGTTTGAAGCCGAATTTTTGAATGTAGTCAATTGCGTAACGCACACCGATAGTTTGCAGGATGCGTACGGACACGGTGTTTTTGGAACGGGTCAGTGCGGAACGCAGCGTAATCATACCGGCGTAATTGCCGTCGGAGTTTTTCGGTTGCCATCCACCGATGTTCAGCGGCGCGTCTTCTACCATACTTTCGGTGGAGAAGCCTTTGGACAGGGCGGCCGAGTAAACAAACGGTTTGAATGTGGAACCAGGTTGGCGGATACCTTGAGTGGCACGGTTAAAGCTCTTGTAGTGATAGTCATAGCCGCCCACGACTGCCTGCACGGCGCCGGTTTCGGTGTCCAATGAAATCAGCGCACCTTGAATGGCAGGCTGCTGAACGACGGTATAGCGACCGCCGCGCGCCTGTGCCACGCGGATGAGCGAGCCGACTTTGATGGCGTTGTCGCCCAGCGCTTTGCTATTGATGGCGCGGCCGGCAAAGCCCATGTCTTGGATGGTCAAATCTGCTTTGCGCCCGCCCTGCATATACACGGTAATACCTTTGTTGTCCGCACGCAGCACGATGGCGGGAATCATGCCAGTAACGGTGTAAGTGTTGGCAAGATATTGTTCTACTTCGTATTCAATATCTTCGGGTGCTACCTTGCTCAAATCCAGCTGTTGCTCGGCACCGCGGTATGCACTGCCTTTATCGAAGTTGCGCAGCGCTTTGCGCATGGCTTGCGTGGCAATCTGCTGATTGGCGATTTTTACCGTGGTGTACACATGCCAGCCTTTGGTATAGACCGCTTCACCGTATCGGTCGAACAGGTATTGGCGTGCCATTTCGGCCACGTAAAGCGCGTCTTGATTAATTTCGGTACGGTAGCGTTCGTAAACTAGCGGCGTATTGAGTGCAGCCTGCTTTTCTGCAGCCGTAATCATGCCCAGCTCAACCATATTGTTCAGAATGTATTCCTGACGCAGGCGGGCACGTTCGGGGTTCACAATCGGATTAAAGGCAGATGGTGCTTTGGGCAGGCCGGCCAAGATGGTTGCTTCGGCCAGGTTCAGGTCGCGCACGTTTTTGTTGAAATAAATTTTGGCCGCCGCCGCAAAACCGTAAGCGCGTTGTCCCAAATAGATTTGGTTAAAATAAAGCTCCAAAATCTGGTCTTTTGTTAACGTTTTTTCAATTTTGTAAGCCAGCAGCGCTTCGTTGAATTTACGGGTAAACGTGCGTTCGTTGGTTAAGTAAAAATTACGCGCCACCTGCTGCGTAATCGTACTTGCGCCCGACTGCACGCCGCCGGTCAGGTTGCCCAATGCGGCGCGGGCCACACCGATGACGTCTACGCCCCAGTGTTCGCGGAAACGTTTGTCTTCCGCCGCAATTACCGCGTTTTTCAGCACATCGGGAAATTGGTCGATGGGTGTGAATTCCCGCCGTTCGTCGCCATAAGTGCCGATGATGACGTTGTCGGCGGAATAAATGGTCAGCGGTTCTTTGGGTTCGTATTTTTTAACCTCGTCCAAGCTGGGGAGTTTCGGATAAGTTATCAAAATTGCAACAGTCAGCAGACCCACTGCAAACAAGAATAATCCGAATAAAAGCCCCAAAAGGGTGGTAAGCAAATTCTTAATCATGAAATTTCCATACAAATTAAATTTAAAGTTGCCATTTGTTTTTTAAAATAAAGTAAAATAACTTATCTTTTTTGTTATTGGAATAAAGCCAAACAGCAGGCTGCATTATAAATGTTTTATGCCTAGAGTAAGGATTTAAAATTATGCGTTCAAGAAAAAATGGAAAAAATACAAGCAATAAAGCGGATTCCGGCATTAGCAGGAATAGCGTTATTGGTGTAGATATCGGGCAGGGCGGTATCCGTATGGTACAGCTGTCCGGCCGCAAATTAAACCAAGTCCAACTGGAAAAGTATGCCGCCGTTACCCTGCCGGGCAATGTGGTTTCAGGCAATGACATCGTTGATTTTGACCAACTTGTCTCTCATTTGCAACAATGTTATACCAAGTTGAAAACAAGTTGCAAGCAAGTCAATATTGCATTGCCAAGCGGTATTGTGACCATTGAGGAAAATTTTTCTTACGATCCTGAAGGCAACGATATTTCTTTACAGGAAATGGTTGAGTCTGAAGTGGTGCGCGTCGGCGCATTGGACGGTGTGAACTATGACTGGAAGGAGTTGTCGGAAGACCCGAGGACAGGTGTTCTGTCTGTCGTTATCGCAGCAGCAAAGACAGATGACGTGAATAGTCGTGTCGATTTGTTGGAAGAAGTGGGTTTGCAGGCTGTGAATGTGGATGTGGATGTGTTTGCGCTGGCCAATGCTTTTATCTACGCGGATGAAATGATGGGCAACCAATTTACCCGTTCTAAGGTTTTGGTGGTAAATGTCGGTGATGTAAATATGAACGCGATGGTGCTACAAAACAACAAAATTCTGTTCCGCCATGAAGCCAACTTGGGTTTTGAGCAATTGGTACAGTTGATTCAACGGACTTACCAATGCACAGATTCCGAAGCGGTTGCGATGGCTTATGGCCGAGGCAGCAGGCCGGGCGATTACCGCGAATTGATTACCGAAAGTTTCAATATGCAGATTGCTCAGGAAATTCAACGTACATTGCAATTCTTCTTGGCTACACAAAATATGGATGAAGGTGTCGATATCAGCCAGATATTCATTAGTGGCATAGGTTGTACAGATGCAGCCGGTTTGGATCATGTGGTATCCACGCATACCAATATCCCGACACAGCAATGTGCCCCTGTTTCTTTAGCAGCCAGTAAGTCAAAAATCGATGGTACGCAACTTCAGAAAGATGCAGATTCTTTGACGATGGCATTCGGTTTAGCATTGAGAGGTTTGGTTTAATATGAATTTAATTAAAATTAATTTGCTGCCATATCGCGAACTGGAAGAGCAAAGGCTGAAAAAGCAATTTCAGGTGATTATGATTGTTGGTGCTATTGCAGGCGTGCTTGCAGCAGCAGCTGTTTATGCTACGTTGTTGGGGATGGTTGAAAACCAGCTTGGTCGTAATGAGAGCTTGCAAACGGGTATCGCTGGCTTGGATCAAGAGTTGGCGGAAATTAAAACGTTGAATGAGAAAAAACGTAATTTCTTGGAGCGTCGCCAAAAAGTTGCGGAGTTGGATAATAAACGTTTTGAAGGTGCACGCATTATCGATACGTTGAACCAATTGGTTCCAGATGGTGCATATCTTCTGTCTTTGACAGGTGATGCATCAAAAAATATGATTAGTAATCAATATACGATTACCGGTAAAGCAATCAGTGATAATAAAGTTGCGATGTTTATGACTGCATTGCCGAGCACGGGCGTGTTTGATCCGCCAGAGTTATTGAAAATCGAAAAAACGAATGATGGGCAGCAGTTCTCATTGAAAGCTTTGTTGTTGGAAAATAAAGTAGTTATTCCAGATTCAGAAGGACCTTCTGCTTCAGCACCTGCGTCTTCTGCAGCATCTAATCCAGAAGGAGGTAAATAATGAGTTTTGATGTAAATAAATTGCATCTGCAACCAAAGCCGGTTCAATTATTATTGGCAATTGTATTGGCTGCGGCATTGGTTGGGGTGGGTTACGTTGCTTTGTTCCAGTCTCAATTGGAAGAGTTGACAGCGGCGCAGGAAAAAGAAGAGCAGCTTAAACAAGAATTCACGGAAAAAAGTATTCGAGCAGCCAGCTTGGATAACCTGAAGTTGGAATTGGAGCAAATCCAAGAGTCAACGCGTGTCTTATTGAAACAATTGCCAACAAGCGCAGAAATTCCAACATTGATTCAAGAGTTGCATCAAGCTGCTGCTAAGAATGGATTGACTATGAGTTTGGTAACTCCAGAAGCTAAAGTCATCGAGGGTCCTATTGAACGGTTGCCTTTCTCTATTTCGGTATCGGGGAACTATGAACAAATCGCTCAATTTACACGAGATGTTGGCCAAATGTCACGCATTGTTACATTGGCGAATATAACATTAGCGGCTGGCGAAGGTGACAACAAAGGTAAGTTGGTCTTCACTGCAATGGCGAATACATACAAAGCATTGGATGCATCTGAAGTTGCTTCTGCAGCAAGTAGTGCATCAGCGGCTCAGTGAGTTCTCTAAAATATGATCAAACAGGAAACAATAATGAAAGTTAAATTAGTTTTAATGTCGGCGTTGGTGCTGGCAGGCTGTTCTGAAAAGTATGGGGATTTACATGAATGGATGAACAAAACAAGGGCAGATGCGAAGACGAAAGAGCGCCCTGCCGAACCGCCTGCACCACTTGAGCCTGTAACGTATTTTGCACCACAGCAATCTGGTCCTAATGCATATAGTATGCAACGGATGAAGGCTGCTTTTCAAAATGGTAGTGCGCCTAACTTGAACCGTACAAAAGAGCTTTTGGAAAATTATAGTTTGGAAAACCTCCGTTATGTGGGTTCCATCGGTTCAAAAAATGCACTGTCTGCTTTGATTGAAGTGGATGTGAATGGTCAGCCGCATGTATATACTGTCAGACCTGGTAATTACTTGGGGCAAAACTTTGGGCGTATTACCAAAATTACTGCAGACAGAATTGGAATTGTCGAGACTGTAGAGGATACTTTTGGTAACTGGGTAAATCGTGATGCGGAATTAACGCTGACGATAGATGGCGCACCAACATCCACGCCGACAGATGCTGGAAAATAATTTTGTATTAAATTAATAATTTAAGAGGTTTATCTTATGAAAACAAATTCACTGAAAAAGTTATCAGTATTTGGTTTGGGTTTGATGATGCAGGCTGCTTTTGCTGGAAATATTACTGATGTGAATGTATCGGTATTACCAGATCAACAGCGTGTGATCAAATTAAAATTTGACAGAGATCCAGTAGAACCAAGCGGTTTTATTACCAGCTCGCCTGCACGCATTGCTTTGGATTTTCGTAATACTGGTGTGAAACTGGCCCAATCAGCATTAACGTTTAATGATGCATTATTGAATCAAGTTGTGGCAGCACAAAATGATGCTAACACACGGGTTCTGTTGGGTTTGACAAAAGATGCACAATATAATGCTCAAATCCGTGGTAATGAAGTGTGGATTTATGTAAGTGAATCTGCATCGACTAATACAGCAGCAACCAATGCGGGTGTTGTGGCAGGGGCTCGTAACACCTATGTGCCTACTGCGAGTGCGAGTGGCTTCAATATTGATTTCCGTAAGGGATCACAAAATGCAGGTGTTGTCGAGTTTAGTTCTGCTCATGGTGGCCAACCACAAATCAAGGCGCAGAATGACCGGATTGTGGTTACTTTGAAAAACTATGCTTTGCCTACGCAGGAGCAGCGCAATTTGGATGTAACAGATTTTTCAACGCCAGTAAAAGCGATTACAGTAAAACGCTTAGGTAACGATACCCAGATTGTTATCCGTAACCAAGGCACTTGGCAGCATAAAGTGACTGAAAATAATGGTCGTTATGCTATCCAAGTTTCGCCTAAACGTAATGTTGCGGAGGCTTCAGTACTTTCAGGTCGCCCCAAAGCACAAAACTTTACAGGTAAACGAATTTCTTTGGATTTCCAAAACGTTGATGTACGTACTGTATTGCAAGTATTGGCCAAAGAATCTGGCATGAATATTGTTGCCAGTGATTCTGTACAAGGTAAAATGACCTTGTCGTTGAAAGATGTACCTTGGGATCAGGCGTTGGATTTAGTTTTGGATGCGCGTAATTTGGCTATGCGCAAACACGGCAATATTATTAACATTGCTCCACGTCAAGAATTGAGAGAAAAAGACCTTGAAGAGGCGAAGGGTCGTCAAGAAATGGAACAGTTGGGGCCGCTTTTGTCTCAAAGCTTCCAGTTGAAATATAAAAACGTAGAAGAGTTTAAAAATATTTTACGGTTGTCTGATAGTGGATCAACAAATAGTGATAATAGTAAAACTATTTTGAGCCCTCGCGGTAGTGCATTAATTGATCCTGCAACCAATACATTAATTGTTACCGACATACAAACTGTTATTCAAAAATTCCAGCGCTTAATTGAAGAGCTGGATGTGCCTGCTAAACAAGTGATGGTGGAAGCACGTATTGTTGAAGCAGCGGACGGTGTAGCTCGGGATTTGGGTGTGAAATTTGGTGCTAATCGTCATGGATCGACTTCATGGGGGGGCAACTGGAATAACGCTATTGAAGGCAATCGTCGGTATGCGGGTGGCAGCACAGGTTCTGGTAATAATGGTGGTGTTAGCTTTACGCCTAACGTGAATCTGCCTGTCAGCAGTGCCACAAGCTCTATTTCGATTATCCGTTCTTGGGCTTCAGGCGCGTTGGGCTTGGAATTGTCTGCAATGGAAACAGATAACCTGACAAAAACAATTTCTACGCCTCGTGTATTGACACAAGACCGTAAAGAAGCCGAAATTCGCCAAGGTACGCAAATTCCTTATACTACTCGCGGTAGTAATGGTGAGGTAACAACATCATTTAAAGACGCTATTTTGAGCTTGAAAGTGACGCCACGTATTACGCCAGATTCCAAAATTATCTTGGATATTACGATTAACAAAGACGAGCCCGACTATACTCGTGTAAACGTTGAAGGTGAACCTGGTATTACAACTCGTGCCGTGAAAACTCAGGCGATGATTGAAGATGGCGGCACTTTGGTTGTGGGCGGTATCTACCAAGAGCAAATGTCTAATAACATTAGCAAAGTACCGTTCTTGGGTGATATTCCTGTTTTGGGTAATTTGTTCAAATCACGCTCACGCAGCCATACGCGTAATGAACTATTGTTCTTCATTACGCCACGCATTATGGGTGGTGAGAGCACTGTGTTGCGCTACTAAAAAGCCTCTGCATATTTTG
>ERZ773077.2063-NODE-2063-length-13255-cov-11.137955_pt1 | contig 13255 bp, 10 predicted proteins | sample MGYA00580612_ERZ773077 | MGnify/ENA primary metagenome ERZ773077 (study PRJEB29015, sample SAMEA2737971) | human oral metagenome | biome: human oral; feature: human-associated habitat; material: dental | place: China | collected 2021 ...
TCGCCCCGCCGCGCCCGGCGGGGCGCCCCAGACTGGCGTGGCCGATGGCCAGCGCATCCGGGTAAAGGGCAAGGGCGGTAGCGGCGAGAATGGTGGCTCGGCCGGTGATCTGTATGTGGTCGTGCATGTGCGGCCACACCCGGTCTTTGGCAGGCAGGGCGACAATCTGACGGTCGCCGTGCCGGTGCGGTTCACCGAGGCCGCGCTGGGCGCCGAGGTGGAGGTGCCGACGCTGGGCGGTGGCTCGGTTAAGCTGCGCATCCCGGCCGGCACCCCCAATGGCCGCACCTTCCGCATCCGTGGTCGTGGCGTGGCCAATGCTAGGGGCGAGCGTGGGGATCTGCTGGCCACCGTGGACGTGTTGGTGCCCAGTCATCTCTCGGAGGCCGCGCGCAGCGTCCTGAACGACTACGCCGCCGCCGCGCATGAACCCAATCCCCGCGAGAAGCTGCTTGCGAGCAATCGATGAGCGATTCTCGTTTACCCCAGGTCCTGGAACCGGACGCCCCGGTCTTCAGCGTTTCGGTGGCGGCGGCGTTGGCCGATATGCATCCCCAGACGTTGCGTGCCTACGACCGGCTGGGTTTGGTGGTGCCCAGCCGGGCAAAGGGCGGCGGGCGCAGGTATTCGCCTCGCGATGTCCGCCGCCTGCGGCTGGTGCAGCATCTGTCGCAGACCGAAGGGATCAATCTCAATGGAGTCCGTCGTATCATCGCCCTGCAATCCGAACTCGAGCAGCAGCAGAAGCGGGTCGAGGAGTTGACCGATCTGGTCCGCCAGCTGCTTGAGGAACGGCGCCCGCGGGTGTTCACCGCCGGGTCGTCCGGCTACGTGGCGCATGGCCGGCGCCATCCCCGGATCCTGGCGTTGCCGGCTGGCTGAACCGGGCCGTCCGGCGGCATTTTGGGCAAGTATATCGACGCGATATGCTGTCGATGATTCGTTCGTCTATCCAGAAGGTTCCCGGATGTCGTTGCGCCAGCAGTCGCTGGATCTAGCGATCCTTGGCCGGCTCATGCAGAGTCCTTCCCATGGGTATGAGTTGCGCAAGCATGTCAATGCCGTGCTGGGCCATCTGCATGTCGTCTCGTTCGGTTCGCTGTATCCCGCCCTGCGCCGGCTGCTGCGCGCCGGTCTGATCTGCGACTGTGCCAGTGGCCCGGCCGGCCGCCTCGTCGGCAACCGGGCTCGCCGGGTCTACCATCTGACGGCGGCCGGGCAGGACCGGCTGGCCCAGGAACTGGCCCGAGTCGACGATGAGTGCTGTACCGACGATGACTTCGACGTCCGGTTCAGCCTGTTCGGCATGACCGATCCCCAGGCCCGCCTGCGTATCCTGCAATGCAGAAGGCAGCTTGCCCACCGCAGACTGGTCACGATCGAATCCAGCATGGGAACCGGTGGGGATCCCTATGCGACAGAACTTATGCGGTTCGCTCGGGCCTCGGCGCAGCGCGAACTAGATTGGCTCGACGGGCTGATCGCCGCAGAAGACCCCACCGTCGGCGAGGCGGTCTCGTCCGGCAGCAACCCAACCAAGGAGATATGAACAGATGAGCACGATTCGCGTCGCTATCGTCGGCGTGGGCAACTGTGCGACTTCGCTGATCGAGGGCGTGACCCATTATCGGGATGCCAAGCCCGATCAGCGGGTCGGGGGTCTCATGCACGTCCAGTTCGGCGACTACCACGTCCGCGATATCGAATTCGTGGCGGCCTTCGACGTGGACGCTGCCAAGGTCGGTTTGGATCTGGCCGATGCCACGCGCGCCGGGGAGAACAACACGATCAAGATCTGCGATCTGGCTCCAACCGGTGTCAAGGTGCAGCGTGGGGTCACCTTGGATGGTCTAGGCAGGTACTACCGCGAGACCATCGCCGAGTCGGCTGCCGAGCCGGTCGATGTGGTGCAGGCCTTGAAGGACACCAGGACCGATGTGGTCGTCAGCTATCTGCCGGTGGGGTCGGAGGAGGCCGACAAGTACTACGCCCAGTGCGCGATCGATGCCGGTTGTGCCTTCGTGAACTGCCTGCCGGTGTTCATCGCCTCCGATCCGCAGTGGGCGCAGAAGTTCACCGCGGCCGGGCTGCCGATCGTCGGGGACGACATCAAGAGCCAGATCGGGGCCACCATCACCCACCGCGTGCTGGCCAAGCTGTTCGAGGATCGCGGCATCACCATTGATCGCACCTATCAGCTCAATGTCGGCGGCAATATGGATTTCAAGAACATGCTGGAGCGCGAGCGGCTGCAATCCAAGAAGATCTCCAAGACCCAGGCCGTCACCAGCAATGTGGAACACCATTTCGCCGATCGCGACATCCACGTTGGGCCTTCCGACTACGTCGATTGGCTGGACGACCGCAAGTGGGCCTTTGTCCGGCTGGAAGGACGCAATTTCGGCGGTGCTCCGGTGAGCCTGGAATACAAGCTTGAGGTGTGGGATTCGCCGAACTCGGCCGGGGTGGTCATCGATGCCATCCGGGCGGCCAAGATAGGTCTCGATCGCGGGATTGGCGGTCCGCTGCTCAGCCCGTCGAGTTTCTTCATGAAGTCCCCGCCGGAGCAGCGGCACGATGATGTCGCGTTGGAGACCACCGAACGGTTCATCCTGGGAGAAGTGGAGCGTTGAGCCCCATGCCGTGGGCGGCCCCATCGGGGTCGCCCACGGCAGGCATCGGCGGCGGTTGCGGCTATCGGGTCTTCCTTCGGGCCCGGGCGTTTGGGATCGGCCCGGCCCGGTAGGTAGCCCCGATCGGGTCGTCCGGTCCCGTTGGCGCTGCGGGCCGCGATGGCCGGTCAGGCCTGGGGCAATTCGGTGCCCCGGCCCGGGTAGGAGGCCTGGGTGCCTGCCCGGGTGCACGACCGGGCGGCCACCCGGGCCGCGAACCCGGCCGCCGCCACCAGGGCATCTCCGTTCGCCAACCGGTGGGCGAGGGCGCCCACGAAGGCGTCGCCGGCGCCGGTGGTATCGACCGCTTCGACCACGGGGGAGGGCACCGCGGTCACCTCGTCCCGCTGGGCTACCAGTGCGCCGTCGGCTCCGAGGGTGAGCACCACGCTGGGGACGCCCGCTGCCCGCAGCCCGCGGACCGTCTCCGCGGGGTCTGGAACGCCCGAGGTACCGGATTCGGCATGCTGCCCGTCTTGCCCCACGGCTGCCGGGGCATACGCCGGGTGGCCCGCCGCGGTCTGCCCGCAGCATCCCGGTTCGCCGTTTCCGGGTGGGCTACCGGTAAGCAACCGCAGGGCCAGGCCGCCCTCGTGCCGGTTGACCACCAGGGGGTCGGCCCGCAGCAGTGCCTCGGGGGCGACCTCGATCACGGGAGCCAGATTGAAGATCAGCCGTCCCCGGCACAGTCGCGCCGCCAGTTCGATCCCGGCGCGCGGTGTTTCGCCCTGCAGCACGACGATCGCGGCGTCGGCGATGGTGCCGGCGTGCCGCCGGACCAGTTCGGCGTCCACGGCCGCGTTGGCGCCGGCGATGACGATGATGCTGTTTTCGCCGCGGTCATCGACCGCCACCACGGCCAGTCCGGTCGCCGCCGTGACCTGGTCTACCGCGCTCAGGTCAACCCCGGCGGCCTGCAGCAACCGCAGGGCGATCTGCGCGTTGTTGTCGTTGCCGATCGCGCCTACCAGGGTGACCTGGGCTCCCAGCAGGGCGGCAGCTACCGCCTGGTTGGCGCCCTTGCCGCCCGGGGCGAGCAGGCCACCGCGGCCGGGCAGGGTTTCACCCGGCCGCGGATGCCGGGCGACCCGGATCATCAGATCGGCGTTGATGGACCCGACGACGACGATTCTGTTGCTCATGTCCCCGTTTTCCGCCTACCGGCCGGGCAGCCGCCGCGATGACAGAATGCGGCGGCGCCGGGCTCGGGAATCCCATCCGGCGCGCCGCGAGTTGCGATCCGATCGGTGGCCATGGGCACATGCTATCGATACGGCCGCCTGATCGGCGCCGATGTGTTGGCTTACCGTTGGGCGATCTCGTGGCCGGCCGGGGTGCGTGTCCGGCGAGCCCTGCTGGCCGTGTGACTGGCAGTTCCGGGTTGGCTCAGGGAATAATCTCGCTCGAACAGAGGTTGAGTGACGTAGGCTCAACTTTGGAACTATCCCTGAACGCGGAGAACACATGGACACCGAGAAGCTCACCACCATGAGCCGGGACGCGGTTTCGACCGCGTTGCGGCTCGCCCTCACCAACGGCAACCCCAGCGCCGAACCGGTGCACCTGCTGCATGCCCTGCTGTTGACGCCCGACAATGCGGTCACCCCGCTGCTGGCCAAGGTCGATGTCGATGCTGGCCAGATCGACCAGCAGGCCCTGGCGGCCATCAAGCGGCTGCCCTCCAGCACCGGCGCGTCGGTCACCCAGCCGCAGCTTTCGGGAGCGTTCGCCCGGGTCATGGCCGACGCCGAGACCAGCGCCGGGCAGCTTGGCGACCAGTTCGTCGCCACCGAGCATCTGCTGATCGCGCTGGCCCGGGTGCAGTCCGAGGCGGCCACGATTCTGAACCGGGCCGGCGCCCTGCCCGACAAGCTGGCCACCGCCTTCAATGCGGGCCGCGGGGACCGCCGGGTGACCAGTGCCGAATCCGAGGGCGGGGCATCGGCGCTCGACAAGTACTCGGTTGATCTCACCGAACGCGCGCGGGCGGGCAAACTTGACCCTGTCATCGGGCGGGATGCGGAGATCCGCCGGGTCGTCCAGGTGCTCAGCCGGCGCACCAAGAACAACCCGGTGCTGATCGGTGAGCCGGGCGTCGGTAAAACCGCCATCGTCGAGGCCCTAGCGCAGCGTATCGTCAAGGGCGATGTGCCAGCGTCGCTGAAAGACAAGCGACTGATTTCCTTGGAAATTTCCAGCTTGCTGGCGGGCGCGAGCTTTCGCGGCCAATTTGAAGAACGCCTCAAAGCAATTTTGAAAGAAGTTGAAGAAGCCGCCGGTGAAATTATTTTGTTCGTTGATGAAATTCACACCATGGTCGGTGCGGGCAAAACCGAAGGCAGCATGGATGCCGGCAATATGCTCAAACCCGCCCTGGCGCGCGGTAAATTACACATGATCGGCGCGACAACCTTGGCGGAATATCGCCAGCATGTCGAGAAAGATGCAGCCCTAGAGCGGCGCTTTCAACCAGTCTATGTCGGCGAGCCGAGTTTTGATGACACTGTGGCGATTTTGCGCGGCTTGAAGGAAAAGTACGAAGTCCATCACGGCGTTAAAATCTCTGACGATGCCATCGTGGCGGCGGCGCGGCTGTCCACCCGCTATCTGCCCGATCGCTTTTTACCTGACAAAGCGGTCGATTTGTTGGATGAAGCCACCAGCGCTCTGAAGATGCAGCTGGAGAGTGTGCCGATTGCTCTTGATCGGCTGAATAACCGCCGTTTGCAGCTGGAGATTGAAGAAGCCGCGCTGAAAAAAGACAAATCCGACCACGCCAAGGCCCGCACAGACGAAATCAAGCAGCAGATCGCCGACCTTCGGACTCAGGCCGAGGTGATTGACAGCAAATGGCAGCACGAAAAAGACATTCTCCAGACCGTCAATACCGCTACCGAAAAAATGGATAGTCTGCGCTCGCAACTGGAAATCGCCGAGCGCGACGCCGATCTGGCCACCGCCAGCCGCATCAAATACGGCGACCTGCCAGAGCTGGAGAAAAAGCTGGCCGCCGCCCGCCAAGAACTGGCGGCTATCCCGCCGGCTGACCGCCTGCTGCGCGAAGAAGTCACTCCCGATGACATCGCCAGCGTGGTGGCGCGCTGGACGGGTATTCCGGTGGAGCGGCTGATTGAGACCGAATCCAGCAAACTAGCCAAATTGGAGGAGCATATTAGCACGCAAGTAATTGGTCAAGACAAGGCCATTGCCGCCGTAGCCAGTGCCATTCGCCGTTCGCGTGCTGGCCTCAGTGATACCAACCGGCCAATCGGCTCCTTCCTCTTCCTTGGTCCAACCGGGGTCGGTAAAACAGAGGTAGCCCGCAGCCTGTGCCGCGAACTATTTGACGACGAACACGCCATGATCCGCATCGATATGAGTGAGTACATGGAGCGGCACGCCGTGGCCCGCCTGATTGGCTCGCCGCCGGGGTACGTAGGCTACGACCAAGGCGGACAACTCACCGAAGCAGTGCGCCGCCGCCCCTACAGCGTGGTGCTGTTTGACGAAATTGAGAAAGCTCACCCCGACGTCTTTAACGTGCTCCTCCAGGTGCTCGACGACGGCCGCCTGACCGATGGCCAGGGGCGAACAGTCGATTTTTCTAACACAGTCATCATCATGACCAGCAATGTCGGCTCGCAGGCGATTATGGACTTTTCTGGCGACGATTTGTCGGCACTGGATAATCAAATGCTTGAGGTGCTCAGGCAGCACTTCCGTCCGGAATTTCTCAACCGCATCGATGACATTGTTATTTTTGACCGCATTCGACCAGAGGCCATGCGAGCAATTGTCGATGTCCAGTTGAAACGCGTTGCTCGCCAAGTCAAAGACAGCCGCGACATCGCGCTAGAATTTGACGATAGCGTCCGCGACATGTTGGCCCGCGACGGCTATGACCCGGCCTTTGGCGCCCGCCCGCTGAAGCGCTTGGTACAAAAGCGCGTGCTTGATCCGTTGGCGCTGGAGTTAATTGATGGGCGGATTCATGACGGTATGGCGGTGACGGTCAGTGTCGTCAACAACCGCGTGACGTTTCAATAATATAATTCCTTCATTCTTATAAATCACGGATACCTGCTTCCGTATGGTTTGGGCCATTCAAGGTTGTGCTCATAACATGAAAAGTGCCCCAGCCATCAACTGGAACACTTTTCGTTAGATCGCTTTCGAGCTGAGACAGACACGCTACTCAGTTTGGTTAGCCTCCACCCGCGTCAGTTTATCGACCATCGGCAAGATCAAGTAGATACCAATGATGGCTGCCGCCAGACCGATACCAACGATGGCAAAGTACGTTGGTGTTAACACCGGCTTCAGCGTCGTCGAGAATGTGCTGGTAAACACCGCCCCCGTCCATACGCCAAGGCTACACGACAGAATCGAGGTGATCAGCAGCGGCGCCGCCGACTCAACCATCACCAAGCGCTTCAACTGCGCGAGGCGCATACCGCCTAGCCGCAGCGTGTACAGCGAGCGGCGACGTTCCATCAGCCCACCAATCGTCGAGACGATCAAGCTTGCCACCGCCACGAACAGCGTCACGCCGATACCGACATAGGCTAAGTCGGCAAACTCGCGAATCGTTGGATTGATATGCGGCTTCTTGGCATCAGTACCGCTCACTGCATAGGTTAAATCGTACTGATTAGCCTTCGCCGTCACCAAGGTGCGCAGCTTCTCGATGTCATCGTCTGATTTCAATGTCACCAAATACTCTTTAGCGCCATTCGTATCAACCCGGTCATTAATCAGCGACACCTTTTTGACCACCGGCTTATCAAAATTCAGCAGTGCAAATTGGTCGGGTTGAGCACTATTCGGACACGCGTGCTCGGTGTACATTGCCAAATCCTGACAGCGAATTGCATCGCCGTCCTCGCGCGGATAGATCGTCGCCACCGACGTGATGTAAGATTCTTGCTTTAGCTGCTCCGCCATGTCGCCTGGCAGCGATCGGCCGATGACAACTGCCGTGCCGCGCTTTAATTGCGAAAAGCCGTTGTCCTTAACCGCTTGAGCGTTTAAGCCTTCAATACCGCTAGTTGCCGTCAAGTAAAAGCTGCCCGCAAACAGCGCCAATACCACGCCGCTGACGCTGCGGAAAATTGTCCGCGAGTGCACTGCTGTACGCTTACCAGCGATCAGCATCGAAGCGTTATTAGCCCAGCGCGCTGCCAACAGCGACAGTTTATTCGTCAGCCAGCCGCCAGCCAGAATCAGCCCAAACATCACCAGCAGCAGGGCTACCATCAGCAGCAACGTCGGCATGGCTGATTCTTTATTCTCCGCCAGCCAGTCTAACCCTGGCTTCGACGATAGCCACGCAAAGATCGCGATACCAGTTGCCGGCACCAGCGCCCGCCAAACACGTAACTTCTTCACCTTTTCAAGTGAACGCGACACGCCCAGCGGCGAAATTTGTGCTCGACGCATCCGTCGCCAGTTAACAAACATTGTCAGCCCCAGCGTCAATCCGATAATCAGCGCGTATTGCGTGCTAGTTAATGCTAAGTCACTAGGATTAAATCGCATGCCGTCCATCTTGAAAGCCTGTAGCGGCGCTTGCAGCAGCCAGAACGCGCCCAGCCCAATTAGTACACCCACCACCGACGCCAATAGCGATTCTAACATCAACACCAGCCCCACTTGCTGCTTAGTTGCGCCAATCAGCCGCAAGGCGGCATAGCGTTTCTCACGCTGCGCGGCGCCCAGTTGCGTTGCTACTGACACGAAAATGACAATTGGAAACAGCAGGATCGTCCCGCCGACACCAAATACAATGATCGCTACCGGATCAAATACAGCGTTCGACTTCAATCCATTGGTATCCGTCCGATAGACATCGGCAAAGTATGACGGCTGTCCCTGAGATTTGGTAAAAGCATCGCTCTCGGCCACTTCCTCGGCGCTCGCGCCACGTACCATCATCAATGCATCCGGGCTGGCAACATATTCGCTAGGAATTACGCCAAGGTATTTGGTATTTTTACCAAAACGTGCCAAGATATTGTCCTCTGGATGCTGAGCAACCGCATCGGCCAACGCTTTTGATAAGTAGTATTCACCAGGACGCGGCGTTTTTAGCTTAGCAAACTGCGGCGATTTAGCTGTGCCGTACATTGAATAAGACTGGATGGACTGACCGCGCCATTTCGACGCATCGCCACGCCAGGTACCGCCAATTTTCAGCGGTTCAACGCCCTCAATCGGTTTTTGTTCAGCTGCACCGCGAGCCGCCTGATACGCCGCCGTATTAATTGCTAGCCCACTAGCGCGCCCCTTTATCCCGTTGATACCAGCCGTAAAGCAGCACACCAGCACGATCCCCAGCGCCACCGCCGCCGTGGTCAGGCCCAGACGCGCGAACGACTGGCGGCCAGACTTTTGTAATAACATCCAACTAACGCTCATCGGATAATCCTCGCATTAGTTTTATTAAGTCTCGCCCGCATTGGATTTACCGCCGCCTCAGCACCAGAAATTTGCCCATCACGAACAATAATTTCCCGATCAGCATAAGCGGCAATCGTTGGCTCGTGCGTCACCATGATAACTGTCGTACCGTGGTCTTTGGCAGTTTTAATAAATAGCTCCATAACCTTTTCTGAATTGAGACTATCTAATGAGCCAGTCGGCTCGTCAGCAAACAGCACTTTTGGCTCAATCACCATCGCCCGAGCAATCGCTACACGCTGCATTTGTCCGCCCGACAACTCACCGAGCATACTGTCAGCTTTACTCGCCAGCTCAACCTTATTCAGCCATGATTTCGCCTGTTGATAGGCCTCTTTGCGTTTGACGCCGTTGAGTAGCAGCGGCAATGCCACATTATCCAGCGCTGTCAGCTCCGGCACCAACTGCCCAAACTGAAAGACAAAACCAAAACTGGTGCGCCGCAATATGCTGCGCTTATCATCACCCATCTTATCAATCCGCCGGCCGTCGAAATCAATCTCGCCGCTATCAACCTTGGTAATCGCCGCCAAGCTATGCAGTAGCGTCGACTTACCAGAACCTGACGGACCCATAATCGCCAGCACCTCGCCTGCCTCGACATCCAAGCTGACGCCGCGCAGCGCGTGCGTTTGCCCGAACGACTTTGTAATATTTTTAGCGCTAATTATTGGTTTGCTCATGCAAAATTTCCTCCTTTAGTCGCGTTAACCGCGAAATAGTTAATTCAATCCAGCGCAAATCCGCCTCCAAATGATACAGTGCATGATCAATCAGCAGCATGTCTGACAAGTTACTATCACGCCGCTGCGCCGTCAGCTCGCGCATCCGCTGGATGTGCGCCTGTCGTTGGTTGTCCAAATACGGTGACGCATCGCCATCCTTCAGAATAGCCAGCACTGCTTTGACATACATCGTCGCTTGTAGTTGTGGCGACGGCGCCTCTGGTGATTCCAGCCAGGCCTGCAAATCGTGCTTACCCTCGTCAGTAATTTCATAACGAACCCTGTCTGGTCCGCCCGATTCGCCGGTATCAGCAATCTCCTTGACCTTATTGTCGCGCTTGAGCCGTGCCAACGTTGAATATATCTGACCGGCTAAAATTGGTTTATCCTTACCAAAATAGCCGTCATACTTTTTCTTCAACTCATAGCCGTAATTTGACTCTTCTGCCAAAAAACCTAATAGGGTATATTGAACGTTCATACTCTTACTGTACACCCGATGGTTAGTTATTGCAATAGTTTTATTCACTCAGTGTATAGTTTATGCTGACGGCTGACTACTCATTCTCTTGCCATGTTGTCCACTCCATCACAGATACCTCATTCCGTAGACCACCGCCCGAACGCGGGTAGACTTCACCAGAATGCATACTATTATGCAATTTTGACGTATAATGGATGCATGGTTCAATTTTGCCGAGTGTATAATAATCAGCGATCTATCAAATCAGCTGTGTTAGGAATTGGTAAAATACTCAGTTTACCACAGTACGCACTACTGGCACTTGCCTTATCTTTGCTCTTTGCACTCATTATTTTCTTTGCCATCAACGCCAATTTTTATGGCCCACTGATGATGTCGCGACTACCAATACTGGACAAGGCCGCCTTTTTGGGAACCATGTTTATTGATATATTCAAACAAGGTTTCACCTCGCCAAATGGTGCACTATTGCTCATGGTGTCAATCCTCCAGGGTCTGTCGATTGCCGTCGTCATTTTCACTGCCAAGAAAAATAAGCGTAGTGAACAGTCTGTCACTAGACAGGTCGGGCTTAGCGGCTTGGCCTCCGTGGCTGCCGCTATCGGTTTGGGCTGCGTTCCCTGCGGCACATCACTCATTCTGCCGCTTGTAGCTGTATTCTTCTCAGGCGCCGCCGCAGCCACTGCCGCCACTGTCGCCAGCACTCTCGTTCTGATCTTGGCGCTACTTCTGAGCCTCTTTTCACTCTACAAATCTGGACAAATCGCCTTTATGTATACCGAATTAGCAAAACAGGGGGACGTATGAATCGACAAAAAACAGCCGGCATAGCACTCATTTGGGTCATCTTGGGGATTATGATCACGGGAATTGTAGCACTGTTTATTTATGGTATTGTCAATCGCCCGCCAAATCGCCACGTTGGTGACGGCAAGCCGTGGAATGAAAAGATGTCACAAGGCTCTGCCGAAGCTAAGCATGTGTTCGTTGACTACACTGACTATTTCTGCTCATTCTGCGCCGAAGTTGAAGCAGCCACTAACGCTGATTTCTTCAAAAATGAGTATCTCAAATCAGGTAAAGTTCGCTACGAACACCGCGTGGTGACGCTGCTCAAAGAAGTTACCGACAACACAGAAACTGGGGCTCACGCTGCCTTTTGCGCCGCTGACCAGGACAAGTATTGGCAGTATACCCATGACATCGTGCCGCGCATTAAACGTGATTATTTCGACAAAGGCATTGGTGTGAAAAACGTTGCCGTGCCGCAAAAAATTCCACCACTGTCGTTAGACTACTTCCTGGCTTCGGCTAAAACTGTTGGTATGGATGAGGCGAGATTTACTGACTGTATGACCAAAAAACTACACCAAAAAGAAATTGATGATAGCACCCAAAAAGCCTTGTCGCTTGGTGTGAGTGGCCTGCCATACATGGTGATCAATGATTATGTCGCCAGTGGATTTATGGGCGGCGAAAATGGGCTGAAGGCAATTTTGAAAGCCGGCGGAGTAAACTAATGTCTGCCAAAAAAACGCAAACGAAACCCCAAAAATCATCAAAAGAACGACCGTCAACTCAGCCTCGTCGTGAGTCAAAAACCAACGCAGCCCCCCACAGCACATCCAAGCTAAGCAGTGTTTTATTCGCCATCCTACTCTTGCTGGCGGTCGTCGCCATGGCAGTGTTATTTTATCTCCGATCCATACAACCACCCGTCCAGCGACCAACGATCTCGGAAGATGAAAAATATTACTTCACCGATTCGCGCTATGCTGGCATCCGCTCCAAGTTTGTGACGCGCGACACCAAACGCGAAAAGGTCTCGATCGAATACCCAATCACCAGCAATTCCAAAATCAATAAACTCATCGCCCGAACAATTAACCGCGCCGACGGTGACTTCCGCTACACCGCCACTAACACTCCGACATTTGACCGACCAATGACCGAGACCATCAGCTACCAAGTCACTCATAATAATTCGGTAGCTTTATCGATCATTGTCAATATCAAGCAAGATATGCACGGCGCGCATCCGGTGTCGCTGACGCATTTTTGGACGTTTGATAAAAAATCTGGCGAGGTGATTACTTTGAACGATTTGACCGAGCAATCAGAGAAAGCGGCTGAGGAAATCGTGGCAGCTGCCCGAAATAATATCAAGGAAACTATCAAACAGCGCCAGCAACCAGAAGCGAATCTTGATGAGATGATCACCAAGGAGACGTTATCGAACTTCACCATCACTGATGATGGTAACACCTTGACTTGGCCAATTGGACAGGCGTCGCTCTTGCCGTCAGCCTACGGCGAGCTGACCATCAAAGTGCCGACTACTGCTGTTGCCAAATACCTACAAAATTCGACGGCCCAAAAGCTAGCCAACTTTCCCAAGCCGCCCGAACCAAAACCAGAGCCAAAGCCAGCGCCTACGGCGCCGACACCCGCAAACCCAGGTAAAGTGATCGCCTTGACGTTTGACGACGGACCGGGGCCATACACCGCGCAGCTGCTGGATATTTTGGATCAATATGGTGCTAAAGCGACGTTTTTCTTGATCGGCAGCAAAGTCTCCAGTCAAGCCAACGTCGTACGCAGCATACAGGCACGCGGCCACCAACTGGGTAATCATTCGTGGTCGCACCCAGAGCTACCTAAGCTGCCGGTTGACCAAATTGCCAGTGAAATCGACCGCACCAACGACGCCATTAAGCAAGCCACCGGCGTCACACCAACTGTTATGCGCCCGCCTTATGGCGCGGTCAACAGCGCTGTCTTGGAGCAGCTTCGCCTGCGTGGTATGTCGTCAATCTTATGGTCGGTCGACACCCGCGACTGGGCCGATCGCAACAGCGACATCGTCTGCTCGCGCGCCGTCGCTGGCGCCCACCCTGGAGCCGTCATCTTGATGC
>ERZ773077.2073-NODE-2073-length-13230-cov-5.070740_pt1 | contig 13230 bp, 7 predicted proteins | sample MGYA00580612_ERZ773077 | MGnify/ENA primary metagenome ERZ773077 (study PRJEB29015, sample SAMEA2737971) | human oral metagenome | biome: human oral; feature: human-associated habitat; material: dental | place: China | collected 2021 ...
CCGAGTTCTCCACGCCCGTCTGGCGCCCCTTCCGCAGTGCCTACCGCTTCTACCTGGACACGGCCCTATCGACGGCCGCGCGACTCGTGTCCTCCAACGCCGAGGCCTATGACTACCTGGCCGAGTCGATTCTGGCCTGGCCCGACCAGAAGGAGTTGGCCGCGCTCATGCAGCAGGCCGGCTGGCGCGGCGTGGGGTACAAGAACCTGTCGGGCGGAATCGTGGCGGTCCACCGCGCCACCAGACCGGCCGACTCGGCGGAGCGGGAGACCCGGTCGGCGCGCCCTGACGGTGGAGCCCGAGGCCGAGCCGGAGAACGTCGAGATCGGTCGTACTCCGCGTCGAAATCGGTCCCATGAACCGATCTCGAGCCGGAACTGAACCGATCTTGACGAGCAGAGCAGCTGGCGGCGCCCCGCCGTCGGCCATCTCTCAGGTGTCCTTGCGCTCGGACAGCGTCACCGGCGTTTGGAGCTCCTCGCCATCGCGGATCACCGTCAGGGTCACCTGATCGTCCGCGGAGTACTGCCTCACGAACCCGGTGAGCGCAGAGCCCTCGCGCGTCGGCTTGCCGTCGATGGCGGTGATGACGTCGCCCTCCTTCAGACCCGCGGCCTCAGCAGGCGAGCCGGACTCCACCGAACCGACCTCGGCGCCCGCACGGGTCACCCCGCCCGCGGTGCCTCCGCCGTTGCCGATGGTGACGCCTATGTAGGCGTGGGTGGCCGCGCCCGTCGAGATGAGCTGATCGGCGACCTTCTTGGCCAGGTTCGACGGGATCGCGAACCCGATGCCGATCGAGCCGGCCTGCTCGGAGGAGGACGACCCCGTCGAGGCGATCGAACTGGTGATGCCGATGACCGTTCCGGTCTCGTCGAAGAGCGGGCCGCCCGAATTACCGGGGTTGATCGCGGCATCGATCTGGATGGCGTTGGTGAACACCTGAGAGCTCTTCTTGTCGTCTGGGGCCAGCCGCCTGTTCGGGTCGCGCTGATTGTTGCCGGAGGAGCCATCGGACGGCTCGCCCTCCTCCTGCGTCGTGACGACGGGGCGGTCGAGGGCGGAGATGATGCCCGTGGTGGCGGTGGAGGACAGTCCCAGCGGGTTCCCGATGGCCATGACGTCCTGACCGGTCACGAGGCCGGCGGAGTCCCCGATCTGGGCCACCGTCAGATCCGAGGGCGGGTTCTCCAGCGCGATGACCGCCAGGTCGGTGGCCGAATCGGTGCCCGTCAGATTCGCGTTGTAGATGCGGCCGTCGGCCAGAGTCACCTGGATTCGGCTGGCCCCGCCGACGACATGGTTGTTGGTGACGATATGCCCGGAGGAGTCGTAGACGACCCCCGAGCCGACCGCCGTTCCCTGTCCCTGCTCCACGGTGATGGAGACAACGGCGTTGGAGACGGCGGCGGTCACGGCCTCCCAATCGGGGGCGGTGCCGGTCGAGGAGACGGTCTGAGTGGTCGAACCGGTGGCGATGGCCGTGGGGGCGGCGGACGAGGCGGTCATGGGAGAACCCGCGCCGAAGTAGTGAAGGCCCGAGGCCGTACCGGCGCAGGCGAGCAGCGCCACTGCCGCGGAGGTGACGATGACTCCGCCCCACCCCGGGCCACGGCGCCTGTCGTTGGAGCCGGCGGAGGCCGCAGAAGCCACGGAGGCCGGCATCGGAGGCGCCGCGATCGGGTACGACGGCGCCTGATCGCCCGGAGCGCCGCCGGGCATGCCCGGGCCCGCTGCCGGGGCGGAGGAGGGGCGTGCGAAGCTGTAGCCCGCCGGCGTCTGCGGTGCCGCGGTGTAGGGCGAGGTGGGCGAGGCCTGGCGGTATGGCGAGTTGGAGGCGACCTCGCGGTAGGGCAAGCCGGATGAGCCCGCCCGTTCAGCGGCCGATGAGTCGGATGAGTCGCCTGCACCCCACTGCGCCCCTGCAGCTCCCCAGGCCCCCGCGGCCTCCCCGGCTCCCGCGCTCGACCTCTCGGGCCCCGGCGCGGAGAAGCGCGAGGTCGTCGGCCCCTCAGTGGCCTCCGCGGCCTCCGCGTCATGCCAGGTTTGCGGGGCCTGCGGGGTCCGCGAGGTCCGCGGTGCCTGCGAGCCGCCGCTTCCCTGCCAGGGCGCAGCGCCAGAGTCCTCGTCGTATGTGCTCATTAGGTCCTCCCTGGGCCGCAGCCCTGTCATCAAACGTAAACGGCTCTCGCCCGACGCTCACCCAACACTGCCAGTCTGAGCCACGACCGACTCCAGTCTGGGACTCTCCTGTGAAGTGCGAGTCTATAGCGTCCATCGTGCATGACGTCAGACGCCTACATCACCGGCTGCACTCCCCATCCGCCCTCGACCCGATTCTCGCCGTCCGGTCATCCGGTCACCGCCCCGATCGCGCGCCTCAGGCGGAGCCGGCCGTGCTCGCCTGCGCACTCACATGCACAACGCTGAGCCCGTGCACCGGCCCGGCCAGCACATCGCGCAGTTCAGTCATGGTGCGCGGCTGATGGACCCGCGCCCCCAGTGCCCGGGCGAGCGCCGCGATATCCGCGCCCTGAGGGGCGGTGAAGTACCTGTCGAACACTGGCGGCGCCGTGACGGCGGGGTACTCCAGAGTCGAGAAAATCGCTCCCCCGGCGTCGTCGATGACGACGACCTGCAGGTCCGGCTCGGTCTCGCCGCGCCCTCGCCCCAGGCTCATGGCGTCGTGGAGGAAGGTGAGGTCCCCGACGACGACCCGCACGCCCGCTCCCCGGTCCTGCGCCAGCGCGACTCCCAGGGCCGTGGCCAGGGTGCCGTCGATGCCCGCCAGGCCCCGGTTGGCGATCGGCGCGGGAGCGCACCCGTTCGCAGGCGGGGCGAGCCGGTCGAGACGGCGGATCGTCATCGACGAGCCGAGCACGAGAGCCGGCGCAGGCACCCCTGCGCCCCGTGCGTTCCCCGAGCCGTAGCAGGACTGGCAGGAGGTGTAGACGGCCAGGACGGCACCATCGGGGGTCAGCGCCTCGCCCTCCTCGGGCAGGTCCGGGAGCCGACCCTGGGCCTCACGCCAAGCGTCGGTCCACGACGGCGGCGCCGCCTCCAGGCCCAGAGCCGCGGCGAGCGCGGGGACGTCCCACTTCCGCGACGCGGCGGCCTCAGTTGGCCCAGCCGGCTCAGTTGGCTCAGCGGCCTCAGCAGTTTCAGCGGTCTCGACAGACTCGACAGCGCCGACGGCATGAACAGCTGCCGCGGTACCGGCGACATCGGTCCAGCGCGCTGTACTGGTCAGGACGTCGATGGGCGGGTCGCGGCGGGCCAGCAGCGCGGTCACGGACCGGGTGAGGCTGGGATGGCCGAGGACCACGATGCGCTGAGCCCGCCCGCTCAGCTCCGCGCCCTCCGGTGTGCCCAGAAGCTCGGCGTAGTGCACGAGGGCCTGGGGACCGCCGCGCGCCCCGGAGGTGGGCTCGGCCAGAAGCGGCCAGTCCAGGTGCTCGGCGAGCGCGCGGCCCAGACGGCCGAGGTCGTCCGCGGTGTCGCCGACGACGACCAGCCCGCACGCACCGCTTCGGGGGCGCCGCGGCTGAGGCGGAGCACCGTCCGGTGAGGCGGCGGGGACGGCGGCCGGGGCGCCGGAAGGGGCGCCAGAAGCGGAAGCGGGGGCTGCAGCCGGGCCTGCGGACGCCGACTGCCCTGGCACCCCTGGCAGCCCTGGCGGCGCAGGGGCGGGCCGAGGCGCGGACCGCCCCAACCGCCCCGTGGACAGGCCCGCCAACGGCGGGCGGAAGCGGACATTGACCTGCACGGGCCCGGGGTCCCGGCTGAGCCGGCCGCGGGCGGCCTCGACAGCGCGGCGGATCTGGCCGCCGATGGCGGGTATCGCGGCGTCGGCGCCGAGGTCGCGCGGAAGATCGGCGGGCAGATCGACGACGGTGCGCACAGCGGCTCCGAACATGCGGGTCTGCTCGGTGGTCTGGTTGGCGCCGGTGCCGACGAGCTCGTGGGGGCGGTCGGCGGTGATCAGCAGGAGGGGGATGCCGGCCGCATCGGCCTCGAGGACGGCGGGGTGAAGGTTGGCCACGGCGGTACCGGATGTGGTGATCACGGCGGCCGGAGCGGTGCATCGGCGCCGCATACCGGCGCGGGCCATGCCCAGGGCGACGAATCCGGCGCTGCGCTCGTCCAGAACGACCCGGACGTCGATGAGACCGGCGGCCTCGGCATCGGCCAGAACGGGCACGAACGGAGCGCTGCGGGAGCCGAGGCTCAGGACGACGTGCCGCACACCGGCATCAACCAGGGCCGCGAGGACCGTCTGCGCGGTCAGGAGTGCTGCCGGCGCCGGTTCGCCGTCGGGCGCGGCGCCCCGAGGTTCTTGGATGGCCGCGCTCACAGCATTCACAGCGCTCACAGTGGGATCCCCGCGATGGCGCAGCCGGGGTCGCGCCGTTCGCGCTCACGGCGGGTGCGCAGTGCGCTCACGATGTGTCCGAGCCTCACCTGCCAGCGGGAGGTCAGATCGTCATCGGCGGCGACGCTCGCCAGAAGCCTGCGCGAGACATGGACGGGCCTGACGGGCAGGGCTCCCGAGACGGGCGTGAAGGAGGGAGCGGCGACGTCGCGATCCAGCAGCCGGATGGTGCCGAGCCCGCAGGCGCCGGCGAGCTCGGGCAGCGCGGCGGCCAGCGAGACCCCGGCGCTCAGCCCCACCGAGGTGTCGAGCGCGGAGGAGACGACGGCGGGCATGCCGAGGCTCTGGGCCAGAGTGTAGGCGCGACGCACACCGCCGAGCGGCGCAACTTTGAGGATGGCGACATCGACGGCGCCGCTCCGGGCGACGGCCAGAGGGTCGGTGGACAGGCGGATGGACTCGTCGGCGGCGATGGGGATGTCGATGACGCGGCGCAGGGCGACCAGATCGGCGAGATCGGGGCAGGGCTGCTCGACGTACTGCAGCCCCCCTGCGGCCTTGTCGAGCAGCGGCAGAACCGTGGCGGCGGTCCTCGGATCCCAGGCGCCGTTGGCGTCGATGCGGATGCGGCCTTCGGGCCCGAGTTCATCGCGGACGGCCCCCAGTCGCTGGATATCGGAATCCAGGCTGTCGGAGTCGGACGCGCCTGCGACCTTCACCTTGGCGGTATCGGCCCGGGATCGTCTGACAAGAGTGCGGGCCGCCTCCGATGAGACCTCTGGGATGGTGACGTTGACGGGGACGGAGTGCCGGATCTGGGGCAGTCCGGTGGCGCCCGCCAGGGCCCACTCAAGGCCGGCGGCGAGCCAGGCGGCGGAGTCCTCGAGGCCGTAGTTCCAGAAGGGGGCGACCTCCCCCCAACCGGCGCCGCCGTGGAGCAGAACGCCGTCCCGGCGCGTAATGCCGCGGAATCGCGTGGTCAACTTGATGGTCCACACGACGGCGCGGTCGATACCGGTCAGCAGACCGGAGGAGTCCTGAGCCCTAAGAGCGCGCAGGTCGAGCTCGCCGCGTATGCGGAGCGATGAGTCGAACGACGCGTTCTCGGTGGGCACAGCCTCCAGGATAGCCAGACGAGCGCCGGGCCGTGCCCGCCGTCCGGGTGCCGGTCCCGCTCGCTCTGCGGAACGATCGTCACGACGACGTCGGCCGGCGGAGGAGAGGGGCGAGTGCCCGTGCGGCGGGCGCGTCAGCTCTCCAGGTCGAGACCATGATGGCCTTGATGGTGTGCATGCGGTTCTCGGCCTGGTCGAAGACGATGGAGGCCGGCGACTCGAAGACCTCATCGGTGACCTCCAGGCCGTCCATGCCCGTGGCCTCGTAGATCTGCTCGCCGATGACGGTGTTGCGGTGTCAGTGCGGTGAGTCGGAGGGTGAGGGGTGGAGCAGGAGGATCGTATGGCATGGCGGGTGCACCACCGCGTGCTGCGGCCCCGTCGGCTCGACAACGGCTCGAGTCGACGGGGCCGCAGCACGGCGTCGGGGAAGGTCAGGACTTCTTGAAGTCGAACTCGGGGTGGCTGTCGGACCACTCGGTGACGGCGTCGTCCTCCTTGCCCTCGCCGTAGTTGCTGACGAGGCTCTCGAGCTCGCCGTACTGGCTCTCCTCCAGCTTGAGAGAGCCGAGCCAGCTCGCCACCTCGGGGAAGTCGTCCGTGAATCCCTTGCGCCCCAGGAAGTGGAGTCCCTCACCGCTGCCGAGCGCGCCCTCCGGGTCCTCCAGGTCGCGCACGTCGTACTTGTTGTAGGCCCAGAAGGGGTGCCAGAGAGTCACGACGATCTCCTTCTGCGCATCGATCGCCTTCTCGAGCTCGGTGACCATGGCCTGGGTCGAGGAGGTCTTGACCTCCCACGTGCCATCATCGAGCCCGTAGGCGGGCTGGACCTTCTCCTTGGAGATCTGGGTGATACCGGCACCGTCCTCGATCCCGATGATCTTGTGATCGAGCTCATCGGCGTGCCCCGGGATATCGGCGATCGAGTTCATCGCGGAGTAGGAGGGAACGGCCCAGGTCAGCTTCGCCGACCCGTAGTAGGACCCCAGGTCCTCGATGGACTCGCCGTACTGGTCCATGTACTGCTTGTGAGTGACCTCGGGCCACGCGGAGGCGTAGAGGTCGATATCGCCCTTGCTCAGGCCGGTGTACAGGACGCTGGGCTCGCTGAGGTCCTTGAGCTCGGTCGTGTACCCGTTCTTCTCGACCTGGATCTTAGTGAGGTGAGTCATGCACACGCCGTCGGTCCAGGAGGAGATGAAGCCGAGCGTGAGCTTCTTGCCCTTCGAGCGCGAGCCACTGCAAGCGGCGAGGGCGCTCCCCACTGCGAGGGAGGCGAGGGCCGCGTTGAATGTCCGTCGAGAGGTCTGCATGGTGTTCCTTTCGTGTGTACCGGTGACTAGTGCTCGCGAGTCCGCCCCGCGCTGACGACCCTGAGGATGGCGGAGAAATGGCACCATTCAGGATCGCCGCCCGATCCCGCTCATGAGGGAGAGCAGGGACCCCTTCTCCCTCGGTGCGCCGAGCGCCGACGTGACGCGATCGAGGAAGATCGCCAGGAAGACGATCGACAGGCCGGCCTCCGTGCCCTTGGCGATATTGATCTTCGCGAGTGCCGAGACGACCTCTTGGCCCAGCCCATCGGCGCCGACCATTCCCGCGATGACGGCCATGGACAGGGCGAGCATGATGACCTGGTTGACCCCGGCCATGATCGTGGGGATGGCCAGGGGGAGCTGAATGCCTGTGAGGATCTCCCAGTCGGTCGCGCCGAAGGCTCGGCCCGCCTCGACGGTCTCCTTGTCGACCTGCTTGATCCCCAGCTCGGTCATCCTCACCCCGGGGGGCATGGCGAAGATGAGCGTGGCGAACAAGCCGGGAACGGCGCCGATCGAGAAGAACAGCACTGCCGGGATGAGGTAGACGAAGGCCGGCATGGTCTGCATGAGGTCGAGGACAGGACGGACGACTGCGCTGACGTATCTGTTCCGGGCCGCCCAGATCCCCAGGGGGATGGCGATGATGAGGGCGGTCGCGGTGGCCACGATGACGAGGGCCAGCGTCTCCATCGCGTTCTCCCACTGATTCATCGAGATGATGAGGAGGAAGGTGATGGCGGTGCCCACGGCCAGCTTCCACGACTTCACCACCCAGGCGATGAGCGCGAAGATCACCACCATGACCAACGGCGAGGCCACCAGGAGGACGTCCGTGAGGCTGTCGTTGATCTGGTTCCCGGCGTGGGCGATGGCGTCGAGGAATCCGTTGAGGTTGTTCTGGATCCACCTGATGATGAGCTCGGCCCACGAGCCGACGGGAATCCTGGGGATGGGGGTCTCTGCGAGGAGCATCAGTCGTTCTCTCCTTCGGTCTCGGCGGTCCGCTCGGTCTCATCGGCCTCGTCGGCGTCGGCGGGCTCCTCGGCCCCCTCGGCCTCATCGGCGTCGGCGGGCTCCTCGGCCCCCTCGTCCTGGCTGTGCTCACTGATCGCGGCGAGCAGGGTGACGCGCGGGATGATGCCGGAGATCCGGCCACCGTCGTCGACGACGACGATGGGGGCGGCGTGCTGCACCGCGTAGTCGAACAGCTCGTTGACAGGAGTGTCCTCCCGCACGACGGGCATCTCGTGGACGGTGGATAGCGGGAGGGTGTCGGAGCCCTCGGTCACCGCGCGGGCGACGTCGTCCTCCCAGACGAATCCGAAGGGAGTGCGGTCGCGGTTCTGCACGAGGAGCCAGGCCGGCTGGTTCTCCCGCAGGAGCGTGTGAGCCGCGCGAGGGCTGCGATCCGAGCCGAGTATCGCGTAAGGCGGCTCGGCGATCGACCCGGCGGTCAGCACACGAGTGCGGTCGACGTCCGCGACGAAGCGCGCGACGTAGTCCGAGGCGGGGACGCGAAGGATCTCCTCGGCGGTGCCGACCTGCTCGATCCGCCCGTCCCTCATCATCGCGATCCGATCCCCCAGGCGCATCGCCTCATTGAGATCGTGAGTGATGAACAGGATCGTCTTTCCAAGCTCGCCCTGCAGGTCGATGAGCTGGTCCTGCATCTCACGGCGGATGAGCGGGTCGAGTGCGGAGAAGGCCTCGTCCATGAGCAGGACGTCGGTCTCGGCTGCCAGGGCCCGAGCCAGTCCGACACGCTGACGCATTCCGCCGGAGAGCTCACCCGGTTTGTAGTCCGCCCAGCCCTCGAGCCCGACCATCGCGAGGGCCCTCTCGGCCCTGCTCCGGCGATCGGAACGATTGATGCCCTGGATCTGCAGACCGTAGGCGGCGTTCTCCCCCACCGTCCGGTGAGGAAGGAGGGCGAAGTTCTGGAAGACCATGGATACCCGCCGGCGGCGGACCTCGCGCAGTTTCTGCTTGGAGATGCTGGCCAGGTTCTCGTCGTAGAGGGTCATGTCACCCGAGGTGATCGGGAGGAGTCCGTTCACCATTCGGATCAGCGTGGACTTGCCGGACCCCGACAGGCCCATGACGACGAAGATCTCTCCCTCGTTGACATCGAAGGAGGTATTGATGACGGCGGCCGTCGTACCTTCTTTCCTGAGATCATCACGCGACTCGCCGGCCTGGAGTCTCCTCACGGCGGCGGCCGGACGCCGACCAAAAATTTTATAGATGTTATCGGCCTCTATTACTTTCACAGCGCTCCTCGAGATCCGATCTCCGGAACTCGGGCCATGAGGAAGCCGGAGGCAAGGATGTCAGGAGTCACTTCCGGGCGTCCTCTGGATGACCAGGGCCGGGATCGGATGGCTTCGCTACGTACATGGAATGGATTCGGGACTGCCAGGACGGCGGAGGCGCTCGTCAACGCGTCGAACCCGCCACCACTCGGGATGACTTCGAGATGAATCGGACGAGCCCGGCACGACCACGAGACCCGCATCAGAATGCTGCGGGATGAGCGACCGGTCAAGCGTTGGACATCGTGCGGCCCGTCGAATCATCGCCCGCACGGCCTTGACACCGGATTTGAAGTGATTGAGGCCACGTCAGCGATCCGCCGGGGCACGCCACAACGGGAGAGGGCCCGCCCACCCGACCCGAGATAACGAGCAATCGTTGCTATGACGCGGAATGACGAGCAGTCGACGCCATCACCCCGCCCCGATCGCACGCGCCGCCCCATAACGAACCCGCACAGCATCCGCAACCGCGGACCCAGAAGGGGCGTCCGTGTAGGAATTATCACACTTTCATGGCTTCTCATATGCCGGCACCGGACGGCCATTCGGACATGGATGGCGCGCATGAGGCCGCGGACCGGCCTGCACCCCAGGGCTCCGGCCTCGCCCGGGCCTGCACGGCGCAATCGCATGGTCATGGAGCTGCCCTCTCCGACCACGACGGTGGGCCGGCTGACCCTCGAATCCCCTTCTCGCCCTCTAAAACGCGTCACGTCCCCTGCAGGAGCAGTTCTCCCCGCGCCCCGAGATCACCTCATCATACGTCTCGACAAACGTGTTATCATGCAGAAGATCTGTCCGATCACTATTCTGCACAACTCACAACCTATATCGGCACCATGCACGTGACATCCCTGAGAAGAACGTCCAGATTCCGATCCGAATCACCTCCGAGCAATATTGCGCTATTACTCCGGAGGACGCTTTCACGTGGAAGGCGAGAATCGATGCAGAGGTCGCGACGTCGGACGGGGACGACCATGTCCGAAGAAGTCGTTTCCCCCCCCTACGAGTCCTGATCGTCGACGACGACCCGCGCATCCTCACCGTTTTCGCCAAAGAACTTGATGCGCAGCTAACCATCTCCGTATGCGCCACAGCAGCAGGAGGCGAGCATGCACTGGATACCCCGTCGTGGAGAAGTCATCATATCGACGTCATTCTTCTCGACATCAGCATGCCCGGCCTCAATGGTATCCAGACCGCTCGCGCCATACACAGGAATCTACCAGACCTTCCTATTGTCATGTTCACCGCTTTCAGCGATGAAAGAACACTCTCCGAAGCTCTTACCGAGGGAGTGAAAGGGTTTATTACAAAAGACGAAAGTGTTGAGGGAGTCGCGACTGCACTCATTCGCGCAAAAAAGGGCATGTCTACCATGTCCGCACACCCCATTGAGCTTCTTGTGAGCGCCTATCAGTCGGAGCAGCGCCGCCAACGCAACGCCGCTCAGGCGCAGCGTAAAATTATGAACCTGCCTCCCAGGCTTCGAAACGTACACGATTTTATACTGAAAGATCTCACTAATCGCCAAATAGCCAGGCGGAGCGGTATCTCCGAGAATACTACGCGGATCTACGTATCCGATCTCCTACATCGTCTAGGATATGCATCTCGAGAGGAGCTCATGGCTGCTTCACTGCTAGAAGCGCCTAAAGTACCTCACACAGAAAAGCCCATCTGCAACATTACTGAAGCAGCAGAATCATAAGAAGGCCGCACGATTCTAGCCGCGATGACCATCGGCCAAGGGACAGCGCTCTTCGGCTACCACCACCAATCGAGCCTATCACCATTGCTTCCTCGTATTTATCACTGTTTTTTCCATCCACATTTACGGACATGCCGCGCAACCCATTTCCCCACCCAGACCCAAATATAGAAAACACCTATAACAAGGACTACCGAATACTTGCTACGACTGAACGCTATTCCATAAAGGCCAAGGATGACGCCGACATCCGAAAGAACGTACCACATTCTGGCAAAACGGAGAGGACCATCGAACTCCTCGATCTCTCGCCACGCACGCAGGAACATCATCACGGACATAACCACCATCGTCGCGTGCATCACGACGAACACAGCAAATAGAACAAGATCGTCCTCGAAGAACCCCTCCCGAATCTCATATGCTGCCGCCAAGGCGGCACCACCCGCAATTATCTGAGCAATTCCTCTTCTTGGATCCACGAGATCTCCACCATCAAAGATTACTACCGCACAGCATCGACTTTCTTGGGACCACCCGAAACGCAAACATGGAAATTACTAATTCGGCGTCAACTCAGCAGGAAATCCGCGATATCCCTTCATGTCAACACCGCCCACAAAACACCAAAAACCAACACCAGAAGCAGAAGAATAGCTGCGACACTAGCCGCAATGAGAATTCTCCGGGAGTGCATTCGCTTTCCAGGATCAGTCGACCTCGCAACTAAAGCACCTCCATCAACCATCGCAAGAAGCAGCTCGGCCTCTAGTATGAAAAAGATGAATGCCGTCACCCATGCAATCCATGGAATTCCAGGATGGAATGGCAAGGCAACTCCGACCATGAGCGCAGACAAAAGGACTCCGTAAATGTGACGTTTGTGCTTCAATATCCGTCACTCCATTCCTCACCGAGATCAGTCGGTTGAGATTGCGACAACTAAATCACCTTCCAGTCGCCTCACACGCTGCCCCAATCTGCCGCCCGTACGGTCACCCCCACCATTCACTCAGATCAGCAGCTGCGAGCATACAAAGCACCCTACCTCAAGAGACGCCGAAGAACCACCCCTCCGCTTGGACATACAGTTGCGTACAGGCCCGTCGCTTCCTAGGTTTATCGCCGTATCACACCTGACCATTCGAGTGGCCTCCCATAAATAGAATGGTCTCATATTATCCCCAATATCGACACCAACGATCCACATACACGCGAATTAATTATGTACCTGGCCGTAACTGGTCCTTGCTGAAGATAATGACGTCATCGTCACCACAGTCGATCCTCGTCAAGAGTTCGGCACCTATCCGCAGATCGAGGCAGAGCAGAACAAGAACAGAACCAGCACAGAGCCGATACACGGCCAGCACAGACCCGGCGCAAGATATTCAGAACCAACAGACGCGGGGAAAGCCCAATACCGGCGCTTCATCGCCAACCCACCTCTACCCCATTCTAGCTACAGCCATTCGCCCCTACCCTGTCCTCATGAACGAGCCCGCCCCTCACGCCCGCGCCCACACCCACGCCGCGCCAGCCTCACCGCACCCGCTGCCGCACCGCGTCTCGGAGATCTTCGATCCCGCCCACTGGCGCGAGATCGACGGTTTCACCCACGGAACGAGCACCCCCAGGAACCTCTCCGGCGACCTCACCGACGTCACCTACCACCGCGGCTGCGTACGCGACGCCGACGGCGCCTGGGTCCGCGATCTGCCGGTGGTGCGCGTGGCCTTCGACCGTCCCGAGGTGCGCAACGCCTTCCGCCCCCGCACCGTGGACGAGCTCTACCGCGCCCTGGATCACGCCCGCATGAGCGGCGACGTCGGCGCCGTCATCCTGACCGGCAATGGCCCCTCGCCCCGCGACGGCGGGTGGGCCTTCTCCTCCGGCGGCGACCAGCGCATCCGGGGGCGCGACGGCTACCACTACGAGCGCAACGACGAGCCGGCGAACGGGACCGCGGCCGGAGACGACGTCGATCCCACGAATCCCGCCGGCCCCGCACGTGCCGAGGGCCCGACCGACCATGCGGGCGTCCCCTCCTCCGCTGCCGCCGACACGGCACCCGAGCCCGCACCGGCAGCCCACGACCATGCGGTCGACGTCGCCGCCGCCCAGGCCCGGGTGGACACGGCCCGCGCCGGACGCCTGCACATCCTGGAGGTCCAGCGCCTCATCCGCACCATGCCCAAGGTGGTCATCGCCGCGGTGCCGGGCTGGGCCGCAGGCGGCGGGCACAGCCTCAACGTCGTGTGCGACCTGTCCCTGGCAAGTCTCGAGCACGCCCGCTTCAAGCAGACCGATGCCGACGTCGGCTCCTTCGACGCTGGCTACGGCTCGGCCCTGCTGGCCCGGCAGGTGGGCGACAAGCGCGCCCGCGAGATCTTCT
>ERZ773077.2076-NODE-2076-length-13223-cov-5.754101_pt1 | contig 13223 bp, 12 predicted proteins | sample MGYA00580612_ERZ773077 | MGnify/ENA primary metagenome ERZ773077 (study PRJEB29015, sample SAMEA2737971) | human oral metagenome | biome: human oral; feature: human-associated habitat; material: dental | place: China | collected 2021 ...
CCAGAATTGGATTGTCTCTGCATAGGGGGAATACGTTCAATCTGTTGACGTACTGCTGACGAAACACCACCAGCTGTTTTAGGGTCGGCCTCTAGGTCGGCGCGAGCTCTCATTAACGATCGCATGTATGAGTTGTCGGCGTTATGGCGTGCCTCGTCTGTTGCAAAGTCTACCATCTTCTCGACACCTTTTGCGTCTGCGTTGGCTAAACCTTGGCCACTAGCTTTGTTTTGGATATAGTCGCTCATAGCTTCTTGTTCATTGTAAGTACCCTGCCGGATAGCCTCGAGCTGCTTGCCGCCCACCCATGGCGCTTTCTTGGCACCAGATTGGGCGATAGCGTCGGCTGCCTCTTTTTGTAGCGAAGCGTCACCGAATGAAGCAGAGGCTGTAGCTAGGTTAGCAGCTTGCTCGCTGGTCATATGCGGAGCCAGAGCCTGCATAGCAGCACGCCGCTGATAAGATGATATGCCCTTCAGGTCTACTGGTACCATATCACCGTCTGCATTTTTAGTGAAGCCTGTAGCTATTTCGGCCAAACGACCAGACGACATATTGTTATCAGCAATCCAGGCATTGGCGGCTTTCATGCGTTCTTTATCTTCTGCTAACACTGCTGCAGAGCCGGTTAGCTTACGTTTCTGACCGAAATCACCAGTAATAGCATTGAGTCCTCTGTTAGCTCCTGATCGCCAGTTTCTAGGGTTAACAAAACCTCCCCTACCTCTATAAGTGCCGCCCTGTATCTGAGCTCTCCTGAGCTTATTTTTTTCATCTCGATGACTGCGCCACTGTCCATACAATCCTTTAGACAGTCTAGATTGAGCTTTGTCATTGACAAATCCGTGTACTTTTCCCTGCATCTTGCCGATTGCACTCGACAATCCTCCGATATTCATAGCAGCATCAATAAGTTTCTTTACCAGCAGAAGTGGTGCTATTTGCAATAGAGCAACTAATAACTGCTTAATTACGTCGCCGTCGCTGCCTTTTGATAGAATGCTCGCAGCTAAACTACTGGCTCCAAATAATATGCCGACGATAGGATATAAGAATAAGCAAGCTTTTAATGCCGACCACCATTTTTTGAACAAACTTTCGGCGTTTGGTAGTAGCATAGCGGCGAAAGCTAATGGTGATATAACAACGCACAGTATTAGGATAGCTTGCCGCATGCCAAGCATGAATATTGTTGTTAAAGCCACAATTAAAATAAACACTAATCCTGCGATAACGGCGGATAACGCAAAAAATCCGATTGTAGCGCCTAGAGCTAGAGTGGCTATACCAGTCGCCCAGTTACCTTTGCTGACCCAGCTACCGGACGGAGCGTCTGCTCCTCCGCTTATTTCTACTGAAGATATAAATTTGTAAGCAGATGAACCAACGACGTTTGATATATCAATTAATAATAGGCACAGATGGAATGATACATTGACTAGTATTATTCCCATGATTAATTTTGGTAACATGCGTTTAATGCCATAGTTATCTATGCCATAACCGGTCAACTGCGAATATATAACATATAAGAATGCAATTACAAAGATTATGTTTGCGTAATCGCGTATCTTTGTCCAGTATTCATACGCATTATCGCGGATGTCATTATTATTCACTACTAGGAATTTTTCTAATTGCTCTTGCGCCTCATCTGACATTTGTGCCAATATATTGACGACTGGACAGACAATCCAACCTACGTAATCAATTTTACAGTTCTCTTGATCTTCTTCATCCGCTCCTTCCGACGGAGTGGCAGCTGATCGGGATGCTTGAGCTGCTTTACAGGCAGCTAGCTCTTCTGGCGACGATCCATATTTAGTTGCACAAAAATCTGGGTTACTTAAGTGTCTGAATCCCTCTGCGCAGGCTTCTAATTCTTTACTGCTAGAATATCCTAGAGCCTTACAAGCCTCTGCGTATTCTTTTGATCCTGATGTAGCAGAGGAGCTTTTTCCGCTCGACGCTGTTGACGCTGCTGTTGCGAGAGATTTGAGGTACGCAGCGTAAGCTGATACCCATGGGTATTCTCCCCATCCCATACTATTGTTTGCTAAATTATTACATTGAGTAGCTTCTGAGGTAAAAGGGTTACCATTATCCTGATTCCATAAGTTTAACTTGTTATCTGTGTGCGCAAACGTATATCTGTGTGTAGTTCCGGAACCGTCTTGATTAAATAAGTAAATTGGATAGACGTTTCCGCCGAATTTACCAGCCTGATAATCTGCTTCTGTTCCTTTGTACGTTGCTCCACAGTAATTATCTCCACTCCTTGTCATAAGAGTATAGGTTATATAATATTTATCAACATTATCCAAGGATCCAACCTTATCTATTATTTTTGGTGATAAGTTGTTCACATTCACATAAAGTTGTCCTGACTCGTTACATTGTTGATCTTTAGTCTTACCAGTATCAGCATCGTTCTCAATTACACCAAGCGGGCATAAAATTTTTTGCGGTGAATCTCCGCTAAACCCAAAGCTATTCATTGCCTTTACAAAAGTGTCAACAGAAAGACTACTGCATTCCATTTGGTTATTATTGTCTCCTTTTGAATCGTACTCTGAAACTCCCAAATTAACATAGTGGGTATTTCCGTTAAAAAATAACCCATGTCCGTTATCAGTGGCAGCTCTTTCATTAGCGTTAACTCTTTGATAATGACCAGAAGAACCGCCATCCTTGCCCCCCTGTCCAATTCCTGCTCTAAAGCATGATACTATAACGTCCGCTTGAGATCTTTTAGAGGCTCGGTCTTTTATAGACTGTGGAGCGTAAGATGTAGCTGCAAAAGTAGTCTCGTTCATCATATATATTAGAGAAAACATTACTGTAAATGCGACTAAGATGATGAACGTTATTTTTTTATACATAACCATAGTATACAGTATCTGTGTAGCAAATAAAATAAAAAAGCGCTAGCTTAGTAGCGCCTTTTACTGTACTTTTTGTAGATTGGTTATACTAGTATTTTGATAATATCTAGCCACCTATTTTTGTATATTCCCCCTTTACGTTAGTTTGAAACGACATACCTACGATTTTTAAGGGTGTGTCGTTGTCGTCTTTGGATGGTTTACGTAGGTGTACTTCACAATATACGGGATCGGCAAAATCAGATTCTTTACCCGTAGGGTTTTTGGGGGATATATTTGATTCGGTGTTCATTGTAAAGAAGAGAGCTATGCCAGCACCTCTATCTGAATTTACTATCATTTCGGTACCATCGGGCTGTAATGAAAATAGGCGATAAAACTCTTTTTCATCACTTGTTACAGGTACGAGCTGATCGTTAGAGTCGTGTGGTTTAGCTTCTCTTGGTAATATGCCTTCTGGGTCACTAAAAACTGCTAAGTCATTGTTACGTATAGCTCTGTCCTTTAGCCATTTCATTATTTCTTTCATACCTTCTTCGTATTGCGGTAACGCATCTGTGGCATGATTACAGAGACCGTCGATAAGGTATTCGCTTAGCCGCGGATCGCCTGCGTAGCTTTCTATATCTCCTGCTGCCACTTCTCTTTTGCTCCAGCTAGCCATTGATGGTACTTGAATCTCTCGGCCGTCTGTGTTAAAGAGATTGGGGTTTGTTACGTAATTGAACATCTTTACTATTCTGCTGATAAGCTCATTTTTCGTGGCTTCGTCATTCGTAACCCCGTCAATAGTGTTTTTTTTGTTTATCGTATTGAAGTTTGGCAAACTACAGACCTCAGCTATTTTTTCTGGGCTGACTATCTCGCGCACATCGACTGGTCGCGCAACTACTTCTGGCGTCGGCGTTGTCTCTGGTGTTGGTGGCGGCGTGGGTCGTGCGTCAGCCGTCTTCATCGGTATATTTGCAGTACTCGGGCTAACTGGCTTTGCAGGCTCTGCAGGACTAGATTCTCTAGCGCAAGCTGAAAGAGCTACTCCCCCTGCAAATAATGTTAACCCCCCTAACAACCCGCGGCGGCTAATTTTTTCACCTAGTAGATCTGGACCTTTTACCATAAAACTTCAATCCCCTCCTTCGGGATTAGTGGCTTATGATGTCTATGCGACCCACCTCGCATTCGTGGTGTTATTATACATCTTTATGGCGAAATAATCAAGCTGGCGGTGCTAAATTATTATCGAATTGCTAATCTTCGTCATCATCGTCGCCATCGCCGTCGTACAGATCGCCGGCAAATTCCTTGAGGACATCAACGGCTTGGTCGGTCATAGTCTGGCGGACAGTTGGGGTGCTGAGTACCTGAACAGCCATCTTGCGGGCATTCCGACGCCGCTTGTTGAACCGCTTGATCAGGCTCTGGCGGGCGTCTGCTTCGCTGTTCGGCAGGCCTTTGTCGCCGAGTTTCTTCTGCTCAGATCTTATACTGTCTTCGATGAGTTTATCAAATTGCGCTCGGGTCATACCATTCGCGTCGATGTCATTGAACATTACAGCTAGAGCATTAGCATTAGCATTAGCGATGGTGCTGGTTTTGATGCGGCCCTCGAGAATCTGGCGGAAGGACTGGTATTGCAGACTTTCGTCGCCGTAGAATTCGCCGTTGAGGACAGCCTTGAGCGATTTGTCGCTGAGGGCTGGAACTGCTTGCATAAATTTGGTGTCGATGATGGCCTGCTCGACCGAGCGGCGGAAGTCGTAGTTGTAGCCAGTGGCTATCACATTGCCGTGTTCGTCGACTAACCTGCCGGTTTGTTTAACGACGTTCAACTTCTGCTCGACCGAGCCGACTTTGAATAATTCAGCGATAGACATGTCGCGGACGTATTCGTCGCGGGCATCAAACGCGTAGCTGCGGCCGGCGGCGTCGGTAACGCGCAGCTGGGTGATTGGTTGGCCAGCGGCGTCAGTGCCTAGCTTGCCGGTAGCCAGCGCTTCAATTTGCCCAGGGTCGAGTTTGAAGTGGTGCGCTAGTTCGGCTTGCTGCGCAATCTTTTCGCCGGCTTCTTTGCGCGATTTAGCCACGTATTCGGCTAGTACCGCTGATTGGTTACCGATGCCAGCAGCGTATTCGCGAACTAGCTTGCCATCGACGCGGACGGTGTTATCGAGCATCATAGTGTTGACTTCGCTGGCTAGCGCCTGCTCGGCGGCGCGTTTGGCGGCGGCGGTTAGGTTGGTTTCGATGTTGGCGCGCTTGATGTCGCGGGCAACGTGCAGTACATAATCCTGTGTCGGGGCATTAGTGCCGCGCAGGTTAACGACATGCTCGCTTTGGTCGCCCTGGGCGATGATTTCAGCGTGCATTTTGCCAAGTTTTTCTTTGGCGCGGGCAGCATCGAATTCGCTCTTCTTGACGCTCAATTCTAGCGCTTTGTAGCCTGGGCTGGTTTGCACCAAGGTGTCCCAGCGGGCCTGCTGGTCGTTGCTGATGCGTTGTTTGTGCGCCTCGACGGTGCGCCGGGCGGTATCGACTTCTTGGCCGGCCCTGCTTTCGCTGAATTCATTTTGGACGCGGGCTTTGTCAATTTCGGCGAGTTGTTGGCGGTGCGTTAAGTTCTGATGATTGCGGTCGAAAGTATTGTCGAGTTCAGACTTGTGGATACTGGCCCGGCGGCGGCGTGCTTCGAGCGCTTGGCCGTGCTGCGTAGCGTAGAAGGTGTTGCCGATCTCTGATTTGCGGGCTTCGTTCTCGCCCTCGGCTGCCTGGACAGAGCGCCGGCCGTAGCGGTCGTTGTCCCATTCGGTGGCGTTGTTGCTAGCGGCGGCTTCATAAGCGGCGGTTAAGCCTTTGCGGCGCTGCGTGCGGCGATGTTGCCGCCGTACGGCCGAATTGACAAGGTTAGCGCGGCTACCGTGGGCTCTGTTGATAGCGCGAGCAGCTCTTTTTAGCTTCGGTGATCTTCTGAAGATACCTCTATCGGTATTGATCAGACCCTTGCCGGCGCGGTTTTTGGCAGCTTGGTAGGCGGCGCGTTCCTGCGCCCAGTTGCGGGTACGATCAATGATGCCGCGGTTCGGGTTATTGACGAATCCGGCTATTTTACCGAGCAAATTGCCGCTAAGCTTGATGATAAGCGGTGTGATGGCGATTGGTGCGACTTGCACAGCTAGTCCGATAATGATTTGGATAATCGAATCGCCAGCGTTAGCGATGATAGCGTAGCCAGCTAATTGCGCTGCGCCGAAGACGAACGATATAAGCGGGAACATTAATAGCATAGTGGCGAAGAGATCTTTCCATTTGTCGAAATACTTATTTGTACTCGGCAATACGTAAGCAACGAAAGCTAGCGGCGCAACAATGATACACAGGGTTATAAGCGCCTGGCGCATGGCTAAGATAACCATCGCCACTATGGCTGCTACGATGGCGCCAACTAACATCGTAGTTAGTAGTGTCAGCGACGGGCCGATACCACCGTTAGCAACGACCACTTTGCCAAGTACGCCGCCGCCAGCCAAAACTACCCCAGTGACGCCAGTCCACGATAACTCGTCGCCGAGGCGACCGTGGCCGGACAAACTATGTCTGACATCGGTGAAGAAGTGCTGTAATGACGAGCCGAGTACGTTTGAAACATCGACTAAAGCTCCAGATATCCAATACGATACATTGACTAAAATAGCTCCAATAATTAAGCGTGGTAACATTGACTTGATACCGTAGTTGTCCATACCCTGGTTGGTGATTTGGGCGTAAATAATTAGCAAGAAAACCAAAACAAAACAGACGTTTGCAACATCGCGGACTTTTTGCCAGATTTCGTAAATTGGGTTATTTTTGCTGGTGTCAGTTTGCAGCGTGTGGACGATCAGGAACTCTTTGATGATATCGAGCATTCCGTCCATCCGATCAGCGATGAGCTGTGTAGCTGGGCAGACGAACCAGCCAACATTGACTTTACAGTTGTCGCCGTCGTCCTCGCTGTCTTCTGATGCATTAGCAATAGATACTTTGATTAGTTGTGATTGTGTCGACGGGTCGTATGATCCATTGCGCAAAATATAGCTAACCGCCTGGCCTTCGGTGGCGGTTTTGGCGTCGCCTTCGGTTAGAATCAGATAGATATTCTCGCTATCCTCGTATTTGTAGCCGTCGTAGCCGGCAATTGGCAGGTTTTTAGTCTTCTTATCGCTAGCAAACGATGCTTTGTCTATTCTGGTATAGGTGTGTTTCTGGTAAACAACGGTATCGTTTTTGATAGAGCGCTCGGCATCGGCGGCCGCTGCTGGTCGAGATAGTGCTAGAACGCCAGCAAACAATGCCATCGTTACTGCCGAGAGCATTAGAAATCCTCGCTGCAAGGTTATTCTACCCTGCAGGTATGTTCTTACCCAATCCCGCATACTGCTATTCATTATAGCACTTTTGTTATAAAAAGTCAATGGTTTTATAAGAAATGTTGATATTTGTCAAAAATGTTGCAAATATAGACTGTCGGCGTTATACTCTAGTATTAGGAAACCTAACGCGTTATGAAACAGAAACTATTAACTTATTTTGTTACGTTGGCTAGCGCTACTAGCCTACTTTTGCTATCTAGTCAACCAGTTTACGCCCTAGATTGTACAGTGCTGCCTAATGATATCTGCTCCAAGGCTGAAGACAGCGAGGCTATATTTGCCTTACTCAACTTCTTCTTGACTATATTGGTTGTTTTGGTTGGAATTGTGGCGATTGGTATGTTTATTTGGGCAGGTATACTGTATGCTAGCGGTGATGCTAATAGCAATCGTGTTGCCCAAGCTAAAACGATAATGACCAATACGACCATCGGTATTATAGCGTTTGGCTTGATGTATCTAGCGCTAAATTGGCTAATTCCAGGAGGAATTTTTAACTAATGAGGCGCGTATTTTTGACTTTAGTATTGGTATTAACGAGTGGGTTTGTCTTTTCGACTGCTATTTCGCCAGCTGCTTATGCTGAGGCTGACGCCTCGTGCGATGCTTATGTCTTTGCTATGCCTGCTTGGTATAACGGTATGATGACGAAAGGTTCTAGCGGCGACTGCGAGTTTGAAGGTTTGAAATCAACCAGTGAACCCGACAAAATTGATTTTAGCCGTACTGGATTTAAGATAGGTGCCAATGTTGTACGTTGTCTCTTGATAGCGTCTATGTACGTAGCCATATTTTTCTTGATTAAGGGCGGCATTGCTTATATGTACAGTACTGGCTCGCCAGAGGGTGTTAGTGGTGCTAAAAAAACAGTACAAAATGCGTTAATAGGTTTCGTGATTGCCATGCTTGCTGTGCAAGTTGTTAATGTTATAGGAGATATTATATGATCTGGCAGACGATTGTTCTCGCTGCGCATAAAATTGATACGAATAGTATTCTTTATTTTCCAACCAAGACGGATAATGACGCTTTGCCAGGCATAATCAGGTTGGCGTATTTCTGGGCAACGGTTATTGCGGTTATTGTTCTGGTGATTGCTGGATTTATCTACGCGACGTCGCAAGGTGATCCTAATAGAGTGGCTCAGGCTAAAAATGCTATGCTGTATACTGTCGTTGGCTTGATAATTGTCTATATGTCAGCAGTGATAATAATGTTTGTTAACGGAGCATTTCTCTAATTATGCGTAGAGTAATCGTATTGGCAGTTATAGTCGGATTTGTGTCGATGCTAATAGCGCCGATGGTGGCTCGAGCGGCTCAATTGCATGGTGCCTGTGATAGCGGAGCTTATGGTAAAGAGGATTGCGACCTTATCAAGCACAATGAAATTGATAATACGCATACGACGATTTCTACGCCGATTGGCTGGGCATTTTGGCTGTTGGCAGCAATATCGGTTATTATGATTGTTGTTGGTGGTATTCGCTATATTACCTCGCAGGGCAACCAGCAGCAGCTGCAATCGGCCAAGAACACTATCTTGTACGCCGTAATCGGGTTAGTCGTGGCGATAGCTGCTAGAGCAATCGTACAGTTGGTTGTTGATAATTTTTATGGCTAGAAAGGAGCAATTATGAAAAAAAATACAACAATGGCGGTATTAGCGTTAGCACTAGTCGCAACAATGCTAGTTTTTTCTGGTATGCCAGTACAGGCTGCGTCGTGCGGTAGCGCCAAACAATGCATAGATCAAGGTTTGTCGGCATCGGGGACTAGTTCTACTCCTAACAGTCTCAGCTCGGTATTGACGACAGTCACCAATATTCTCTTATTTTTGATGGGTGCAATATCGGTGATTATGATTATTGTTGGCGGCATTCGTTATGCTACCTCACAGGGTGACCAGACGCAGATGCAATCAGCCAAGAACACTATTTTGTACGCTGTTATTGGCGTGGTAGTGTCGATAGCTGCTTACGCGATTGTTAGTTTTGTTGTTACTCAGTTTGTCTGATACGTTTTTATTACCTGTTGCTATCTAATAATGAAGCGTAAAAGCAATCCCAATTATTTATCAAATGTTGTATAATAACCCATATAGGATCAATAAATCATACAGAAAGGATCGAACGTATGAGAATTAAATTAAATAAAGACAGTATTTTCGGCTTGCTAGCCGTGCCTGCGCTGGTATTGTCGGTGGCTGGCGTGATGTTTCAATCTGCACCAGTGTCTGCTGTTGGAAAATCAGGTAAAGAGATGCCTTTGACTGTGTCGGGTGGGGCTGGAGCAGCTAGAGGAACTGACCAATCCGCTTGTCTATTTGGTAACGAGGAGGGCTGTGACGGTACTGATCAGACGCCTATTTTCCGTATTGTTACTAATGTTTTACTCTTCGTTATTGGTGCTGTGTCGGTGATCATGTTAATTATCGGTGGCTTCCGCTATGTTACCTCACAGGGCGACCAGACTCAGGTGCAGTCAGCCAAAAATACCATTTTGTACTCGATAGTTGGTATTGTAGTAGCAATTCTGGCCTACGCAGCGGTTAACTTTGTGATCTCTAGCTTCGTCAAGTCGGAATAGTATCTGTTGCTTTCAAAGTGTAATGATAACCGCGCTAAGGCTAGCGCGGTTATTTTAGGTAACAAAAATAACCCGCTCGCCTGCGGGTCATTATATCCAAAGTTTCTATCCTACTGGATAGCAATCTTTTTGGCTTGTTCTTGCTTGACTTTGGTGAAGCTAATAGTTAGAACACCATCCTTGAGCACTGCCGACACCTCGTCTTCTTTAACAGCTACTGGCAATGCTAGCGTGCGACTAAACTCGCCCCAATAGCATTCTTGGATATGCCAGCGCGAAACGGCGGTGTCGTCGCCGCTTGATAGCGTGCCGCTGATAGTCAAGATGCCGTCAGAGATGCTGACATCGAGGTCTTCTTTGTTGACGCCGGCGGTACGAGCCTTAATCACTAGCAACTCGTCAGTCTCGTAGACGTCAACGGCTAGCTGGCCCGGAAAGTCTTCTTCCTGCTCTTGCCAGGCGCTATCATCGGCCTGCTGCTGAGGTGCCGCCGCGGCTGGCGAGTTATTATCGTTCGTTAAACTGTCATCGTTGAGAAATGCTGCAGCCAGCTCGTCTCCGATCAACAGATCGTCATCTTGTTTACGTGCCATTGATGTCCTCCACTATTCTCGTTGGCTGATTGAAATTTATACTATCATTATAGACTATGCATAGCGTATAATCAACTGTATAAACCATAAGAGTGTAAAAAACACAATGATGATTTCCCTGTTCGATATACTAGCGCCCCACTACTGTTGTTCTTGCGGTGAAATTGGCAGGATTATTTGTGATAATTGTAAAAATAACATCATCTCGCGAGCTTCGCGGCGGTGCTTGCTGTGCGCGAAAACTATTCGTAATTCCAGCGGTTTATGCCAGCGCTGCCAGCCGAGAGCGCCTTTTGAAAATGCTTGGTATGTTGGCGAACGAAGCGGCGCTTTGAAGCTGTTGATTGGTTCTTATAAATTCGAACGAGTTGGCGGTGCTTATCGCGAGATTGTTGATTTGCTAGATACGCGCGTATCAGAATTACCTGTAGAGACAATTGTGGTGCCAGTGCCGACGATTGCGTCGCACGTTCGCCAGCGCGGTTTCGATCACGCAGCGAGGTTAGCCAAGGAGTTTGCTAGGCGCCGAAAGCTCCCTTATCGTACGATACTGCATCGGCGAACCTCATCAGTCCAGCATACTGCCGATAAGAGCGAGCGCTGGCAGCAAGCGAAGCAGGCTTTTGTTTGCGACAGCTCAGAGGCTGCTAGCTGTTTATTGATCGATGATATTTATACTACTGGAGCGACATTGCATTATGCTGCCAAAGCTCTACTGGATAGCGGAGTCGAAAAAGTGTCGGTAGCAGTAGTAGCGCGGCAGCCTACCCAGGGTAGCTAATCTCTGATATAATGGGTTCGCTGGAGAGGTGACCGAGTGGTTGATGGTACTGGTCTTGAAAACCAGCGTGGGGCAACTCACCGCGGGTTCGAATCCCGCCCTCTCCGCCAAGAAAATGCCTTATTTACTTTTATAAAAATGAAATTATTTTAGCGGCTGGAGGCGCCATAACCGCCAGTAGTAGTACCACTGCCGCCAATACCGCTACCTGATGGGTTAGGTATAAAATTGCCGATGACGAAATTAACGGCCGCGTAGGCCAGAATTGCCACGATTATACCGACTAGCGCGTAAAGGATAGTGTTCTTGGCTGATTGAACTTTCGAGGCGTCGCCGCCAGATACGATATATTTTAGCCCGCCGATGATGAGCATGATTACAGCAACGGCGCCAACGATGAATAGCAAGACACTACTCACTCGTGAAAATACGCCAGACTCGCCGAATAAGGTGGTTGGCTGGTCGGCGCCGCGCGCCGAACTAGCGCCGTCTGCGATTGAGCCGATAGCTGCTACCGGCAGCGGCGACAGCGCAGCAATAGCGATGGTGATTGAAGCTAGGATTCTAATGATAATATTAGTGCTTTTCATAATGATTTTTGAAGTCCTTCTAATTATTAGTATACATGGTTATCATCAAAAATCTATGCAGCAATGGTAAAATATGCTAAACTGGTAGCGATTGGAGCTTTACTATTGGTGGTAGCTTCGTTCGGAGGAGTACCCAAGTGGCTGAAGGGGACGGTTTGCTAAATCGTTAGTACGGGGAGACCTGTAGCGGGAGTTCGAATCTCCCCTCCTCCGCCAAAATAGACTTTCTTTCGGGAGAGTCTATTTTGTTTTCCAAAAAGTAAGTCTCTACATCTGTTAATTGCTTAATGATTGGGCTAAATTGCGGAGTTCCAAAAGTTTGATTTGGATAAACGATAATTTTTGCAGTAAATAATGCAGTTTGGAACTTTTGCTGGTTCTCTAAAGACAACTCACGCCACGACTTAGGTAAATCAATAAGAAAACGTGTGGCATTATTCACTATGCATTCTTTGTTTTCCTCCTTGATTTGTAGTTCTCGACGTTCGGCTTCAAGCTGGGCGCGCCTAATTGTGTACTCGTTTTCTTTTTCCATATATGTATCGTCACTAATTTTTTTCTCGATGAGCAAATCAACCAGACGACTCTTACTAGCCTTGACGTCCTGTAACTGTTTCTCGATATTCTTAAGGGCCTTCTGAGCGGTTTTGAACTCATCATTCCATCTGCGAAGTACAATCTCTCGAAATATATCGGGCACCCAGCTTTGAGGCTCGGCGGATGATAACTGAGCCTCAAATAGCGAGTGTGCTTTTTCTTGTGGAATTGAAACTCGTGCGCCATCTTTCTTAATAGTACATCGATAACAGTGATATGCTTTGTATTTTTTAGTCTTACCTGTATTCTCGCCACCAGTGAGGGGTTTGTGACACAGGCTACAGACTAAAAAACGACGTAATGGGTAGAGCGGATTCTTCACTCGATAGTTATCGCTGCCAGCGTTTGTGCGTTGTCGCCCCGACAATACATTCTGCACTCGCTAAAAGGTAGCGAAATCAATAATGGGCTCGTGTAGCCCTTTGACAATCTTATTATCTGTAGCTGCATTTCTAACATTGCCTGTGTATACAATAGCCCGCAACATTTTTATAGCACCATTTCGTGATACGGGTGTATTTTTGTTTGTACGAACACCAACTCTATATGCCAGGGATACGGCTTCTTCTTGGGTGTATCGTCCTGTTGAAAATTCCTTGAAGAAGCGGCGGATTGGCTCGCGAAGTTTCTCAACTACTACAAGGGTTGGTTGCTTCGTTTCGGTTTTAGCGTTGAGATATCCAGTGGGAGCTTGGCTTATCCAGCCACCCTCCATTGACGCTGCGCGTAGTCCATTTCTTGCACGCTCTCCGCGAACGTCATTGTCGAATTGTGCAAAACTGG
>ERZ773077.2087-NODE-2087-length-13183-cov-2.807358_pt1 | contig 13183 bp, 15 predicted proteins | sample MGYA00580612_ERZ773077 | MGnify/ENA primary metagenome ERZ773077 (study PRJEB29015, sample SAMEA2737971) | human oral metagenome | biome: human oral; feature: human-associated habitat; material: dental | place: China | collected 2021 ...
CGGCGACTGGGATTCGCGGGGCCGGGAATCCGAGGTGCGGGTGGATCGCATCGTCCGGATCGAGCCCGGCAAGGTGCGGCGGGCCGCCGGCCAGGTCAGCGCCAAGGTGTTCGACCGGGTGGCCGCCGAGGTCCGCCGGCGCCGCGGGCAGTAGCCGGCGCATCCTCGATACCGCCCATCCCTAAGCGGGGCGGTCCTTTAGGCCGGACGCGCGGGCTCGTCTTCGGCGTCGGCGGGCTGCCGGCCCGGGGCGGCCGAGGGCTGCGCCCGCCCCGGGCTGCTTTGGGCAGTATCCGCATCGCCGGCGAACCGTTCCGTACCTGGTTGGGCGTGGCCTGATCGCGGTCCCCGCATCCGGGTGGGCTGGCGATCCGCGGTTCGCCTGCCGGGACGGCGCCTGGTTCATTGCAGCGCGGTGGCGAAGAACTCCCCCAGCTTGTCGAAGGGGATCAGGTCCGTCCGGTCGTATAGGTCGATATGCCGGGCTCCGGGAACGACCAGCAGCCGGGCATGCCCATCGGTCTTGGTGACCACGTCTTCGCTGAGATACCGGGAGTGCGCCCGTTTGCCGGTGATCAGCAGGATCGGGCGCGGGGCGATATCGGCCAGATTGCGCAGGGACCCGAAGCCGATGTGTGCCCCGGCGCTGGTGAGCGTGAACCCGCCGATCGAGCGCGGATGCCAGCCCCGGTTCCGGCTGGGCACGTAGTACTCGAAGAATTCCCTGGCGATGGGGTCCGCGTCATCGGGAATGTCGGCCGGGAAGGTGGGCTCCAGGGCGGGCTTGCCGGCGTCCACATCGAGCCAGCGTTGTTCGGAGTATTCGGCCAGCGCGGCCCGGCGGGTTCCATCGTCGGCGGAGTGCTGCCAGCCTTCGGCCGCGACACCGGAGATGTCGTACATCGCGCTGGTCGCCACGGCGGCGATCCGCTGATCGACGCTCGCCGCGGATAACGCGAATCCCCCGCTGCCGCAGATGCCCAGCGCGCCGATGCGTCCGCGGTCGATGAAATCGAGGGTGCCGAGGTAGTCGACGCCGGCGCTGAAATCCTCGGCAAAGATCTCTGGGGAGGTGACATGCCTGGGTTGGCCACCGGACTCGCCGTTGAAGGATGGATCGAACGTGAGTACCACGAATCCGCGCTGGGCCAGTTCGTTGGCATAGACTCCCGGGCTCTGCTCCTTTACCCCGCCGTGTGGTGGGCCGGCGACGATCGCGGGATGGGTAGTGTTCCGGTCGAGGTCGGCCGTGGTGTAGAGGTCTGCGGCAATGTCGATGCCGTAGCGGTTCTGGTAGTGCACCGATTCGCGCTGGATGCCGTCGGCGAGCGGGAAGGTATATCCATCGGGCTGGAGCATGCCGGCTCCTTTCAGTGTTCGGGTTGCGTCCGGGGCCGGGTCAGGGGCGGCGGTATTGCTCGTCGGTGACCGGTTCGCCCCACACGACGGTCTGCCCGGATTCGTCGGTCTCCTGGATGGCGATGTGACTCATGAAACGGTCCGGGGCGGCCCTATGCCGGTGCGGTTCGCCGGGCCCGGCGAACACCACATCACCGGGCCGCAGTTCCTGGCCGCCATCCCGGGTGCCGACCAGGCCAACGCCGTCGGTCACATACAGGGTCCGGCTCTTCGGGTGGGTATGCCATACCGTCCGAGCGCCCGGGCTGAATCGGACATGCCCACAGCCCACCGCGGATTGCGCGCCGGGGTTGCGGATGCCGTCGATGGCCTCCTCGCCGGTGAACCATTCGGCCGGTCCCGGCATCGTCGGCGTCGAATTGGGTGTGAACCTCATGACCTGCCTTCCGTCATAGCTGCTGGTGGCCCGGGCCGGTGGTGCCGGCTGGGGATCGCCAGGCTGCCCGGCGCCTGCGGGCCGGCCTCAGCAACTCGTCAATTTCAAGGATTGCACAATCCTTAACCACCGATTAGGATTACGCGTTCGTGTCGCGGTGGCTCGGTAGAGCCGGGGGCACCCGCAGCCGACCCGTCCAGCGCCACGCGTGGAGTCCGGGGATGCCGGCCCCGGCAGCGGTTTGCCGCCCGGATGACTGGGAATCGCCCAGCGAACTGGATTCCGGGGGCGGATGCGCTAGACTCGCAACCGCGTCGCCGGCCGGCGAGCATGCGGGCGTAGCTCAATGGTAGAGCGCCAGCTTCCCAAGCTGGATACGCGGGTTCGATTCCCGTCGCCCGCTCCACGTAGCCAGGAGCATGTTGATCCCGTTCTGGGGACCTTGTGGACTTCTCCAAGGTAGCCATTCGGGGAGCCACTGCGTTGCCAAGTGGGGGACTGGGCGTAAGCCCGTTGAGATCCAGCTACACACCCGGGCGATGCACCATTGGGCGAACATGGTGGAGCAGGTGTCGGGGGCGCTCGGAATCAACTACAAGCAAGACGGCCGAGAGGACTTCCAGCTCTGGGCGAAATCACTGTCCAGCATTCTCGAGCACGCCGAACAAGGTTCGGCGGTACCAACTGAGGCTTTGGACGAGTACGGTCGATTGAGGATGAGGATTCAGGCTGGTATCGGAGGGGGTGCTTTGCAATGGCGGTCATCAACAACTACCTGATCGTCTACGATCGCGCCACGGGGCAACAGCTTTCACTGGAGGAGTTTGGCGGTGACAGCGTGGCGGCCGTGCGACGCTACCAGGAGTTGGAGAAGGAGAACCTGGCCAACCCGCGCATGGACATCGTCTTGGTCGGCTCCGATTCGCTGGACACCGTTCGCGTTACGCACGCCAGCTACTTCCAGGAGGGTGTTGCTACGATGGAGCAGATCGAGGCCTACCTGAAAGACTTCGCTGAGGAGTACGTTCCGCAGATCCGGCGCTCTTAAAGGCTGACGATCGGCAACGATGATCCGGTCCAGGTCTGCCTGGGTCGCCGGAGCCACGTAGGGCTTCGGCTCACAGACCTGTGGGGTGCCGGTCTGTTGGTTCGGCTCGACCGTCGATGCCGCAGGGGCGGCGGAACCGCCCTGGGTGGGCGTGACAGATGCACTCACGTGCGCCTCCCTTTCCGGGTGATAATGGGACCCCACGAACTCCGTGGGCGGGCATGAAGATCAGTTGCGGGGTTCTATGGCTTGTCGTGCCTGGGCTAGATGGCTACCTGCATGTTGCGAAGCAACAGCGAGTCAGCATCCGGTAGCGTGGCCTGGATGCGCTTCCCGGTAGCTAGCTCGTTTTGCGGTGTCCCGACCAGCGCGACGGCAATGTCGTATGAGGTCAGGGGTAGTCCTGCGTCATCGACATAGTCGGGGTTCTCGTGAATAGTCACCGTCACAGGAACGTCTCCAAGGGACTCAACGGCTTCTGTGACGGTTTCGACAGGCACGCCGCGGAATAGCAGCGTAAAAGTGTCATCCACGGTGCCCCTCCTCAATGTCGTACGTGTCTCCGACGATGCGGATCTTGGTGACAAGACTACCAAGCCCAAGCCCCCGCCTAATACCTCGCAGCGCCTCTTCCTTGGTGAGCGAAGTCCCTCGTGCATCAAAGATGACGAAAGCGGCTTGGCCTCCGCGGCGCTTCGAGTCATTGACAGAGTTGCGAATTGTGCTGCTATTCGGCTCTGAGGTGTCAAAGCCTTTGAGTTCCACTCGCTCCCCATCCACTTCAGAGTCGGCCACTCGACCGTTGGGGTTTGGAAAGACGTTGCGCCTTACGACGTGTCCGCGCGCTCGCAAGTAGTCAACCAGCTTGCGCTCGCGCTCATTGAAGTCGCCCACCGGTGATGGGGGTGGGTCGCCCCCATCGTCTCCACCACCCGAAATGCCCGTCTTGGTTTTTGGTCCGTGGCCTGGTTTGCGGCGCTCGTTCTCGGGTGCGTGGGCGTAGTTGATGACGTCTTGGCCTAGGTCGCGCATGGCGTTGGTGATGTTGCTGACGGTGTGCGGTAGGCCTTGTTCGTCGCACAGCTCAGGAGCCTCTTGGTACAGGTCGACGAATCGCTGTTCTTCGACGGTCGGGGACCAGTTCCCGGCGATCTCCTCGACGGTGCAGCCGCAGTGGTTGTAGTAGCGCTCGCCAAACTCGCGGGTGCCACGGCGGCGGTCTGCCCCTACGTTGCCGTAGAGCACCTTCCCGTTCGTCTTGTAGCTCTTGGTACCGCGATCTATCTCCTGTCCGGCCACATGCCATGCGGATTCCCTGGTTAGGTATACTGGGCCTCGGACTGCGGGCATTGCGCAGAACGCGCACGGGTTCCCGTCGGTGATCCTGTGCTACCTGCTGCCCGCGTAGCCGGCTGATTCGGCTATCAGGTCGCGTGAGACCATCTGCGTCGCCTTGTTGGACCACACCCCTAGGTTCCCGATGATCCGCTCGAATTCACGATCCACCACATGCTGCGGCAGTTCGGCTGAGCGCAGTCGCTGGAACGCCTCCAGTGTTGACACCGCTCTCTTCGACGCCCCGAGGGAATCGAAGTCAGGTATAACCAGTGGCGCCCTCAATAATTCCTTGGCGACGAGCACCCGGTGCTGGGCCATGTAGTCACTGGCCATCCGCGCAGCCGCCTCGTAACCGGTAGCCTCAGCCCCGACCACACCGGTAACGAACTTTTCGTCTGGCAGCCGCCCGGACCGCCACCTGCGACCCAATTCGACGGCCATCGCCGTCACCGCGGCGGCATTGCGGATCTGCCACTGTTGATGCGCTCGGGTGAGCTCGATTCCGGTTGGCACGGTCAACTCTCAAGCGCGGCAGCGTTCCGCTCCGGCACGCGCAGGGATACCGGCACCGCGTCGGTGAACTCGATGCCATCCAACCCGACAACAGCAGCGGCAGCATCAGGATCCATGCCAGCCCGGATCGCGACATCGAGCGCATCAAACCGCTGCTTCATGTCACCGGCGTCCCCGGTCTGGCGGGTGATCGCCCCCGCGAGTGCCGACAGTGGATCGGATGACTGGGCGCGATGCGCGCGAATACGACCGATATCGGTCTCGGAGTAGCCGAGCTGTTCCAGCGCGACATCTGAATCGGCGGGTAGCACCCCGGCCTGGATCTGCTTCATCACCGCATCGGTGGACTGGGCGCGTGACGGGGTCGATGGGTCGTGCCAGCGGATCGCCAGCCCCGCCAACTCCGGCGGAGCCTGCCGCAACCCCTCAACCAGCTGCACACCGGTCAGCAAGGCACGCCGCCACGCGGCACCGAACGCGGTGGCCGTGCGCTCCGCCTCGATGATCAGGTCCTCCTTCGACGCGAAAATCGCCTCAGCAGACGACGGATTGTCCTGCACGATCCCCAACGCGCCAACAGGCAGCTGGGTTTCGGCAGCGAACATCTCAGCCCACATCCGCATCTGATCAGAGTGCGGCTGCATCGACACCTGCGGGAACTGGCCGCCCCTGATCTCGCGGCCCATCTCATCCGCGGCATCCGGATACATCAGCATGCGGCCTGTTACCAGGCTCCACAGCGGCGACGGCGTGCCATCCGCGTTTTCAAACGCGGAACGGTCCGCGGAACGGTCCGCGCCGAGCATGTACCGCTACGGCGCCGAGAAGAACTCGGCGCCCACCTCGGAGCGGGCAACCGTGCGCATCGCCGACTCGGTCAACGACATCACCGTCACCCTCACAACCGTTGCTGGGATTCTGCTCGGCTTCGGGCTGGTTGTCATGGATCGGGCAGATCGGTCATCCTCTCGGCGCGCGCAGGCAGTGTTCAGTGCCAATAGGCAGCGGGTGGACTGTAACTGGGAAATCATTCTATTGATGCCGGCGGCAGCTGTCGTTGGCGGATTGTTTGCGGTTATGTTCGGCCCATTAGCTGTGCAATGGTGGGCGACTGTTGTGGGGTATCTTGCCGCCGGGACTGGCCTCAGTGCGATCAGGATGGCGTGGTTCTTTGTCGTACAGCGAGAACTTGCCGCCGTCGAGAGTGCATCTAAACGGAAGGAGCCGTTGCGGGATTTGGCTAGCCCGTGTAACTGACCGGCTGGGCGCGACCTACACCGTGGTTAACGTTAGGCGCGGGGAGGACTCAGGGGGTGACTTGTGGGGAACGATGAGGAACAACCCGATCCCGGGCTAGGACCAGATCATGGGCGCGATCTCGATCGGCGAAGCGATGGCTGGCGGTTTCCGGGCTATCACGATGCCGCAGCGGGGTCTGGGCGAGGTCCGGGCCGAGATGTCGCGGCGCAACGAGAACCGCATGATGATTTTGAGAAGCCTCTCCCGCTCGACCTCTTATCGGCCACCGTCCAGGCAGCAGATCGTGACGACTGGCTGGCCGACGCCGACATCTCGGTACGGAGGAATCCAGGGGACGGGTGCTCCGCCCTCCTGATGCTGGTTTGCGTCGCGGTAGCCATCGTGTTCTTCGCGCTGGGCAACAACAGGGTAGGCACGATCTTGCTGAGCGCCCCGGTTTTCTTCCTGGGCGCCTCGGTTTTCATCAACCTGGTGAGCATCCTGAAAACAGCCATGGGCAAGCTTCGACCCAGAGACCGGCCCGGCGACTGAACGGCGCTGAAGGGCGCTGTCAGATCCAGTTTGTCGCTCTTGCGTGTGTGACGTCAGGCGTGTTCGTCGACGCCGACGACCGGCACGCCATCCAAGCGGCCGGGCTGGTCGGTGAGCAGGCGCTGGCCTTCGGCCAGGACCGCGTCGTTGGCGGTGCTCCACGCGACGCCGAGGGCGGCGGCGATCCGGCTCACGTGAAGAGCCACCATGGGGAGTACCAAGTAATTAGTCACCCATGTCAAGAGGCAAACGGACTCCCCCATTTTCTGGCGCAGAGTGCGTGAAGCAGAGTCAGACCCCACCTACACCGTAAAGCGGGAAGAGTCGACAAAGGTTAACTGCTGATCTCGCTTGAAGAGCATTGAATGAATACTTTCCGACAGTCGTGTTCACGCGTGCTGAGTTACTTCGTAAAACAGCAGGAGCAGGCGCGCTCAACCCAACGTATAGAAGCTCGGCCACAGTTCGCACCAGGGCTTATTCTTTCCGTCACACACCTACATCAACTTGCGGCTCTGCCCACGGTTTTGAATACCCACGTAGTTATCAAGGTGTCCTGCTGATTGACACCTCGCAAAACCGCTCCGAGCCACCTCAACCGCCGGGCCAACAATAACGACCGTATCCGTATTCTCCGGGAGGTGTTCCCTCGAACCACAGTTGGTTGTGCCCGCTATACACGCGGCAACTCGTAATCGTCACCGTAGCGATCAATAGCGCCAGTTTCACCGAAGTTTCAGGCGATAAGGGTGCCGCCATGCCGATGATGGACAAAGGCAATCTGCTCTACGCACTTGGGCCAGCCGATCTGTTCGACAACCGCGTCCGCACGAGAACTCGCCACGGTTTCGCTGACCTTTCGACGGCACGGGCGGCAGGGCCCATTCGGCAGACTTCACGCCGGTCACCACGAGCCCGATGAGCACAACCCCGACGCGCCCGCTGGCGCCGGGTCAGCAGCGATCCGAGCACAATCCCAGCCACGTGGACGACGAGCCAGCGGGTGTACGTGATCGGCCCCGCCATGCATCCGGCTGCCGCCCACCATCGCGGGGTGCGCTGGGCGCGTGCCACGAAGATGAACAGCAGAAGCATGCGGGGCTGGTCGATGCTCGTCGTGAACTCGCCACGGAAGTAGCCGTGCTCGTTGCTGGTGGTGAGGAGAAGGACTCCTACCAGAAGCGACGTTGCGATCGCGACTGTCCGGGCCAGCGGCTCACAAGCAGCATTGGGCGCTGTCCGGGTCAACGACTGCTCTTACGCCACAAGGGTTTTCATTGCGTCCCCAGGCTTCGATGCAATGGTGTTTCCGGTATCTTGAGCAGGGGCCTGCGGGTAAATAGGTGTGTGGGAAGAACCACACAGGTCATCACGTGGCACCCGTCAGACCCCCAACGACCCCACAACTCGCGCACCCCTGCGGATGTGAGTGTGGAGGGCAGCGGCCTGGCCAGTTCGGCGCGAAAACTCCCGGCGGGGAAGAGTTCGACATCGGCTTCTTCAAACCCCAGCCAGTCGTGTGAGAGCGGGTACCAGACCTTGTAGATGCTTTCTTTGGCGCTAAAAAGCAGCCGGTCCCACGCGACGCCCGGTATCACGTGGCGTAGTCGTGTGAGGCTGTCGATCTCTGCGGCTGAGGCGACGGTGCGGAGGACTCCCGGCGGCAGTTCTTGAGCTGGTTCAGCGTCGATACCGACCGCTTCGATGTCGCCGGCCCGGGCAACGGCGGCGGCCCGGTACTCGTCGCAGTGCGTCATACTCCCGACGATTCCGCTCGGCCACGCGGGCGCCCCGGCTGTTCCGGGCACCATCGGGTGCCGTTCGATATCGAACCGCTGCAGTGCTCGCCTGGCACATTTTCGCACCGTGGCGAATTCGCGCTGGCGTTTGGGCACGGCGCGGGCGATATGTGCCGCTTCTTGTGGGTAGAGCACGTCGGCGTCATCGCCGTGCACCTCGTCTACGGAGACGGTGTCGGGCAGGAGGCGCCGCAGCACCGTGACGTTGTGAGTCCCGCCTGCGAACTGGTCGGAAATATGCGATGGAGCCGCTAAACGCTCACCGTGCCACGGCCCCATCGCCATCACTCACTTCGACGCAGGTAAAGCTGGACGCACGGTTCGCATCCCCGCCTGTGTACTTGGGCCAGGTCGGGTACTCGCACAGCGGGCGGGTACGTCCGGCGCTCGGACCCACGATGTCTTGAATCACCTGGGGCCCGGGAGCCTGGCCTTGCTCGGCCCACGCCATCAGCACCGGTAAGGCGTTCCATTCGGCGTTGAAGCTTGTGCTGAACGCGTGCCCGTAACCGGGGATCTCGTAGTAGCGCAGCAGGTTCCGGGTGCGCGTCTCGCCCAGGGATTCGGTTACCTGGGTCACGAGGTCCTGGGTGGCGCGGTTGCTGACCGTGCCGTCGTGCACGCCGTGCGCGATGAGGATCTTGCCGCCGTGCTGTTCGAAGGCGGCAAGTTTGGTCGGATCAACGTCCTGCAGGAGTCTGAGTTCAATGATGCGCGACTGCCACTCGCGGGGCTCCTCCGGGTCGAGCGTGAGGGAGTTAAAGCTCGGGTCGCGGGTAACGGCGTACCGCACCCACTCGTCCCAGAAGGTGGCCGCGTGGGGTGGGCTCATCGGGTCCTGCACCGGTGGCATTGGGTAGGCGGGTGCCACCATGCCGAGCGTCAGCATGGTCACCAACTCCTCAAACTGGCTGCCGCTGGTGCGGCCAAAGTCGGTGCCCCACGTGGTCAGGCCGGGGTAGCTGGACCCGCTGTCGCAGCGGGTGTACATGAACTGGACGGGGTCGTTCATGGTCATGAACGAGTCGAGTTCGTCTTCGGTGAGGCAGGAGTCGATGTTCGTCTCGCCGGGTGAGCAGCGGAGGCGTTTGCCATTGACGGTGGCACTGGCGGGGTCGAACGTCTTGTCGCAGCGAGCCTGGTTGGAGATGATGCCGTCTTTGAGCCCGTCGAGCCCGTCGCACGCCTCGATGGCGGCGTCGTAGAGGAGGGTTCGCTTCGCCTTGCTCGGGTATGCGCCAGGCTTGGCCATCTGCTGGGTGATGACGCCACGGTGGAGGTTTTGTGCGGTGAGGTTCCACGCGGGGTAGAAGACGAGTGCACCCTGGAACTCGGCAGGCCAGCGGCTCACCGCGATGAGGGCTTCGCGCCCGCCGGTGGATCCACCGATGACATACCGGGCGATGGGGGCTTTGCCGTAGCGGGCGTCTACCAACTGCATTGCGACGTCGTGGGTCTTTTTGAGCGCGTCGCCAGAGTAGTTGCGGAGGGCCTCGTCGTTGGCCATGAACGAGCCGTCACGGCCGAGCGCGGGTCCGGCTTGGTGCCCTGAGTCGCTGCCGTAGGTGACGAACCCTTCAGCGACCGGCCAGCGGTTCATCAGGGGCATGGGTGGTAGGGGTGTGGTGCCGGTGGCGAGGACACCGTTCATGCCGCTACCGCCGAAGAGAATGCTCCTGTCGTTCCACTCTTGAGGCAGGTTGACCTGGAACTTGATGGCAGGCGCGGTGATGTCAACGGGTTTGATTTCGCCTTGCACCTGGCAGTACTCGCCCGTCATGGGGCTGTCAACGGTCTCGGCGGACGTGATGCTCGCCCCAGAGGTGGGCAGACTAATTCGATTCGTGGCGATTACGACGGAGGCTAGTTCTTCACAACTCATCTCCGCGGCGGCCACGGCTTGTGATCCCGCGCAGAAACTGGAAGCGCCCAACAGGGCGGCGCACAGTGCAAGTGAGATGTGACGCGCGATACGACGGGACATGGACCCTCCGATCCTCGAGAACAACATTGTTTCTACGACTTTCCCTTAGCACCAGGAGCCTACACCCGAGTCACAGACCGTCGGAGAAACACCGTAAAGTCAACTGAGTAAATAGTGGAAGCCAGTTTGAGACCCGGGTCACACGCCGCGAAGGCGGAGTAACGCCCCGGCCGACGTCACCACAGAAACAAAACTGCCCCGCCATCAGACGGGGCACATGCTTTCGAACTTCTCAATCTACGTGGACCTAGCGGGAAGCTTGTCGAAACTGGCCCCGGCGCTTGTACACATGGGATCGCTGCACCGAACGATCCGGGCTCGCACGGCACGTCCTACCCATAGCGGGCTGGAACCGACCAGCACTCAGCGCAAAATTAGCGGCGAGACACTCGAATCTGCGGAGGCACGCTACGGCTCTTCACGGATGAGGGTGTAGGTCGGTAGTGCTTCCGGGTCTAGACGTGGGCTGGGGTTCTTGGCTGATGGAGTTCTCACACTGCCCATCTTCAAAGACCTCGACATGCCCCAATGCGGCTACGTCCCTGCCGGCCTGGCCACGTTCTGCCGTCTCGACGGCCTCGGCCTGGTCGTGGCAGGCCGGCGCCTCAGCCGTGAGCGGGCTACCCTGCTGTGTCGTCCGGTCGAGTCTGATGACTGGCGTCACCGCTGCGGCTGCCACGGGCAGCCCCGCGGCAGCGTGACCTGCGAGTTGGCGCGTGTGCCGTCCGGCTGGCGTTCGACCATCCTGCACGTCCGGCTGCGCCGCTGCCTGTGCACCGGTTGCGGGCGTGTTTGGCGCCAGGACTTCACGAGCGCGGCGATCTCCACCAGAGCGCGGCGCAGCCGCGCTCGTGTCTGTCGGACGGTGTGTTGCGGTGGGCGCTGGAAGCCTTGGTGGTCAATCGCCTGTCCATGAGCCGGATCGCCGCCACCCTCGGCGTCGCGTGGCACACCGCCAACGACGCAGTCCTGGCCGAAGGCCAACGCCTGCTCACCGACCAGCCCGGCCGCTTGGATGACGTTGCCGGTCGTCGGCGTCGACAAACACGCAAGGACGACAAATACGTCACCGTCGTCATCGACCTCGCCCCCGTCAGCACCGGCCCGTCACGGCTGTTGGCGATGACCGAGAAGTAGGCGTTCAAGACCTGGCTCGCAGCCCAACCCGAGACCTGACGCGACGATATCCTCACCTTCTTCGACCACAAAGGTTCCAGCAACGGCCCCACCGAGGCCATCAATATGCGCCTGGAACACCTACGCGGCACCACCCTCGGCTTCCGCAACCCGACCCACTACATCACCCGATCACTGCTCGAGGCCAGCGGCCTCAAACCCGACCTACACCCTCATCTGCGAAGAGCCCCCATGGTGCCTCATGTCCAGTACCTCATTTCAATATCTCCGGGTGGGGTGGTCGTTGCCTCAGGTGATGAACTCCCTTGACGGGTGGGATGGGGAGTGCTAGCTTGAATTAAGGCGATGTAATGCACAGCGAATATGTAGCGCTGGGGGTAAGTTCTACTTATTCGTTCACTCTGGGGGTAGTAAAGCGCTGCGTGCGGAGGTGAGGTGTATTGGCGCAATCTGTAATAACTTCTGAAGTGCACGTTGTAGGAATCCCGGTAAGCGGTTCGGGATTTATGAACTTTACGTATCTCCTGTTTGATGAAAAAACGCGCGATGGGGCTTTAGTTGACCCCGCCTGGGAGCCTGATGTTATTGCGGGTCAGGTTGCCTTGCACCAGGTTCAGGTCGGTGTCGTGCTTTTAACGCACTCGCACCGCGACCACACCGACCTTGCCAGATGGGCGTCTGATCTCTACGGTGCGCAGATTCGCATCAACGAGATGGAAAGCTGGGCGCTCGGCGACGTTTCTACGGTTCCTTTTGCCGCCACGGGCGGGAAGGTGTATCAGCTGGGGTCAATACCCGTGCTGGCCGTCCCGACTTCGGGTCACACGTGCGGCAGCACCACGTACTTCGTGGGCGATGCGGCTTTCACTGGCGACTTCCTCTACATCGAGGGGTGCGGAATCTGCGTTGAGCCCGGCGGCGACCCCGAACAGATGTGGGCCAGCGTCATGGCCACGAGCCAGTGGGCACCCGGAACACGTATCTCCCCGGGCCATCAGTTCTTTGCCGCGCCCGGGCTGCCGCTACGCGAGGTACGCGACCGAAACATCTACACCTACCTCACCGATAAAGACGACTTCGTGAGGTTCCGTACGCGACAGACCTCCGGAGGCGGGAACGCATTCAGGTTGTCGCCGGGCTTTCAGCACCGGGTTGGGGCAGGAGCGCAGCCATGATTAGCGCACGCACCGTGTTTCTCGTGGGCGGGCAGGGCTCGCAGTACTTCGGCATGGGCAAGAGCCTGCTCGCCAACGAGCAGTACGCCTCCACGTGGTGCTCGCTCAATGATTACGTCAAGGCCGCGCGCGGTATCGACGTGCACGCGTACGTGCACGCACAGGGCGCAACAATCGCCGACGCCTGCGACAACCTCCCGTGCACCAGCGCCGCGCTGCTCATGCTGCAACTGGCGCTCGCCGACACGCTCCGTTCGCGCGGCGTCGTGCCGGATGTGCTGGTGGGAAGCAGTCTCGGTGAGTTTGGCGCCATGGTGATCGCGGGGTACCTCTCGCCGTTCCAGGTGTTAGATTTCGTGATCGACCTGGCCGAGATCGTACAGCACGGTGTTCCTCGCGGCGGGATGCTCGCGGTACTCGGCTCTCCCCGCCTCGTTCTCGGGTACGGCAGTATCGAGGTGGTGGCCCGTAACCACGCCAACCACACCATCATCGCTGGCACCGACAGTGACCTTGCGTGGGCCGAGCAGGTGTTGAACGGCGACGACGTACTCACGCTCCGGTTGCCCACCCCGGCACCGTTCCACTCCAGCCTCCTCGACC
>ERZ773077.2089-NODE-2089-length-13162-cov-4.992370_pt1 | contig 13162 bp, 12 predicted proteins | sample MGYA00580612_ERZ773077 | MGnify/ENA primary metagenome ERZ773077 (study PRJEB29015, sample SAMEA2737971) | human oral metagenome | biome: human oral; feature: human-associated habitat; material: dental | place: China | collected 2021 ...
TAAATATTAAACATTATAAAAACAATAATGAGAAAATTTATAACACTGATAATGATAGCCTTTACAGTAGCTGTATCCGGACAGATACACAACCCTGTAAAATGGACTACACAAGCCCAGAAAATTAACGACAACGAATACAACTTAGTAGCCTTTGCTACAATAGAAAACGGTTGGAAACTCTACGGACAGCACCTGCCTGCCAACGGACCTGTACCCACCACCTTCACCTTTGAAAAACAAGAAGGCTATGAGCTAGTAGGCACACCCGAAGAGTCAAAACCTATCGTAAAGCACGACAACGTCTTCGATATGGAAATAGCCTATTTTTACAATCGGGCTACTTTCACACAACACATCAAGCTCACACAGCCCTTGCAAACTATCAAAGCAAGTGTTGAATTTATGAGCTGTAACGACCACAGTTGTCTCCCCCCAGATACTGCCGACTTAGAGTTTACCCTGCCCAATACCACCAGCAGTGCAGTCGCTACAGCCACCCCCCAATTTAGCTTTACCCTCACCCCCGATGACAATACAGCAGCTACCGCTACCAGCAATACAAAAGCAGTAGCTACCCCCACCGATAGCGCCACCAATGATGCCCCAGTAGGGCAAATGGGTATATGGACGATATTCATTATCTCCTTCTTTTCAGGTTTTGCAGCATTGCTTACCCCCTGCGTGTTCCCAATGATACCAATGACGGTGAGCTACTTCACCAAACAAAGTAAATCAAAAGCCAAAGGTATTAGAAATGCCGTTATCTACGGACTTTCCATCATTGTCATTTACGTGCTTTTAGGTTCCGTAGTTACCGCAGTTTTTGGCTCCGATGCGCTAAACGCTTTGGCAAGTAGCTTCTGGTTCAACCTCATATTTTTCATTATCTTAGTAGTTTTTGCAGTGTCCTTCTTAGGAGCATTCGAACTTACTTTGCCTAGCTCGTGGAGTACTAAAATAGACGCCCAAGCCGACCGCAGTGGCTTTGTAGGCATCTTCTTTATGGCGTTAGCGCTCGCTATAGTGTCATTCTCTTGCACAGGACCCATTGTAGGCACGCTCTTAGTGCAAGCCGCTTCCGAAGGGGGCATCGCTCCTATTATGGGAATGTTTGGTTTTTCATTGGCTATAGCACTTCCTTTTGCCCTTTTTGCAGCCTTCCCAGGTTGGTTACACTCAATGCCTAAATCAGGCGGGTGGCTCAATACAGTCAAAGTAGTATTAGGATTTTTAGAGCTCGCTTTAGCATTCAAATTCTTATCAAATGCCGATTTGGTAGAACAAAGCCATTGGTTCGAACGCGAAGTATTTATCGCCATTTGGATAGCAATATTTGGTGCTTTGAGCCTCTATTTGTTTGGCAAAATACGCTTGCCACACGATGACAACGAAAGCCGTATTTCAGTAGGCAGATTGTGCTTAGGCTTGCTCACCCTCAGCTTTACGATTTATATGCTACCAGGGATGTGGGGCGCACCACTAAACCTTATCAATGCGTTCCCACCTCCACAACATTATAGCGAATCACCTTACGGAGTAGGCTATACTGCCGGTGGCAATGCAACAGGCGTAGATGAAGGCAAGTTACCCGAAGGAGCTCACTTGTTTAAGCCTCATAATATTGTAACTTTTGACGATTACGATAAAGGATTGGCATATGCCAAACAGGTAAATAAACCCGTATTGTTAGATTTTACAGGCTGGTCGTGTGTCAATTGTAGGCGTATGGAGCAAAATGTATGGCCAGACCCTCAGGTGCTTGATGTGTTGCGCAATGAAGTCGTGCTTATTTCACTTTATGTAGATGACAAACGCCCACTGCCCGAAAACGAAGTAAAACCTTCGCAAGTGCGTGAAGGCAAAATGATAAAAACAATAGGGCAGAAGTGGACAGAATTCCAAACACTTCGTTATAAAGCCAATACCCAACCCTTTTACGTGTTGGTAGGGCATAACGAAGAAAACCTAAACACACCAATTGGCTATACACTCGATACCGATGAAGCCGAAGAATTTTACCAATGGCTAAAAACAGGTATTGGTGCATTTAAAAAATAATTAGGGAATCCTGATGAAAAATAAATACTATATACTCCCCACGATTATAGGAACAACTTTAGCTTTAGGATTGATATTAGGCAGGCAGCTGGCTAATATCTATATCCCAAAGCCACCCCCTCCTTTACCCGTAGTGATTGCCGATACAATTCCACAAAGCCCTTATATGGAAAAACTCGGCAAGCTGATGGATTATATAGAAGAGGATTATGTTGATAAGGTAAACGCCGATAGTATTGTCGATTTAACGATCAATAGCATTTTGAGAAAGTTAGACCCGCACTCTACCTATATTGCGAAAAACAACATACAAGAGGTAGCCGAAACGATGAGTGGTAAGTTTGTAGGCGTAGGTATTAGCTTTTATGTGTATCGCGATACCATAGCTGTCATTAAAACCATTGAGGATAGTGATGCCCAAAAAAAAGGAATCCGCTTTGGCGACCGTATCTTGATGGCAGGCAAGGATACCCTCTATAAAAAACACCTCAGTACCGAAAAAATCAAAAATATACTGAAAGGCGAAATGGAATCTCGCGTAGATTTAACCATTTACCGAAAAAACAAAGACAGTATATTTACCGTGCCCATACAGCGCAAGTTTATCCCTATCAAGAGTGTAGATTGCTATTATAAGGTGAATGATACATTAGGCTATATTCGTATGAATAGATTTGCCGAAACCACTACCGAAGAATTTACCAATGCCCTCAAAGCACTTGATAAGGAAGGAATCAATAGCCTGATATTAGATTTGCGCAACAATTCGGGAGGCTTTTTCAATGTAGGTATACAAATAGCCGATGAGTTTTTGCGTAAAAACAAAATGATTGTATTTACCAAAAACAATCGCAAAGAAACCGAAGAAACTTATGCCACCGATGGAGGCTTGTTCGAAAATCGTCCTGTATTCGTATTGGTCAATGAAAATTCAGCTTCAGCAAGCGAAATTGTAGCAGGAGCATTACAAGATAATGATAGGGGAGTGATTGTAGGCAGGCGTACCTTTGGTAAAGGATTGGTACAGAGCGAAATGCCTTTACCCGATGGCTCAGCAGTACGGCTTACTACAGCACGTTACTACACTCCCACAGGGCGTTCTATACAGAAACCTTACGCTTATGTGCAGCAACGCCGCAGTGTCCCTATAGATAACGCTACAGTCCCCGATTCGCTTAAGTTTAAAACGCCTAAAGGAAAAATAGTGTATGGAGGCGGCGGTATCTACCCCGATGTGTTTGTACCTATTGATATGAAACCCGAAAGTTATCTTGTGAATGAGCTCTTAAGCTCGGGGCTTACAAGTTTCTTTCTGTTTGAATATTTAGACAAACACCCCGCTCTAAACAACAAACCCTATAAAAACTATTTTATCAACGAGTATAAAATTCCGAAAGAAATGCTCACCGCCTTTGCTAAATTTTTGCGTGATAGGCGTATTAGTATTAACTTTGCAAAAAACGGAAAAGATATTACCAAGCACCTAAAAGCAAATTTAGGCGAAATATGGTTCAATGAAAATGTAGCAGGAATGATACGTAACCAGGGCGACCTCTATATAGAGGAATGCTTGCACTATCTGAAACCTCCAAAACACACCTCTACTACTAAAAAGAAACACAAAAAAAACTATTAAAAAAACGAACTAAATAGTATGAGCAAGAACTTAACCTCGCGAAGTGAAGATTACTCTAAATGGTATAACGAATTGGTCGTAAAAGCCGATTTGGCTGAAAATTCAGGAGTACGTGGCTGTATGGTGATTAAACCTTACGGTTATGCTATATGGGAAAAAATGCAGGCTGAATTAGACCGTATGTTCAAAGAAACAGGACACTATAACGCTTATTTTCCGCTGTTTGTTCCTAAGAGCTATTTTGAAGCTGAAGAAAAAAATGCAGAAGGTTTTGCCAAAGAATGTGCGGTAGTAACTCACTATCGCCTCAAAACAGACCCCAGCGAAAAAGGCAAGCTAATGGTAGACCCCGAAGCAAAATTAGAAGAAGAGCTTATTGTGCGCCCCACTTCTGAAGCCATCATCTGGAATACCTACAAAAACTGGATTCAATCCTATCGTGATTTGCCTATACTTGTAAATCAATGGGCTAACGTAGTGCGCTGGGAAATGCGTACCCGTTTGTTCCTCCGTACAGCTGAATTTTTGTGGCAAGAGGGGCACACCGCCCACGCTACCAAAGCTGAGGCAATAGAAGAAGCCGAAAAAATGATGAATGTATACGCTACTTTTGTAGAAAACTTTATGGCAGTACCTGTTATCAAAGGCGTGAAAACCGAAAGTGAGCGTTTTGCAGGGGCTGATGATACCTATTGTATTGAAGCATTGATGCAAGACGGCAAAGCATTACAAGCCGGCACATCACACTTTTTAGGACAAAACTTCGCTAAGGCTTTTGAAGTGAAATACGTGAGCAAAGAGGGAAAACAAGATTATGTATGGGCTACTTCGTGGGGGGTTTCTACTCGCCTGATGGGCGCCCTTATTATGACCCACAGCGATGACAACGGATTGGTATTGCCGCCTAATTTGGCACCCATACAAGTGGTAATAGTACCTATTTATAAAGGTACTGCCCAATTAGAGAACGTGCGTGAGCGCATTACACCGCTAATGGAAGAGCTTAAAAAACAAGGTATTAGCGTGAAGTTTGACGATCGAGATACCCAATCACCAGGTTTTAAGTTTAATGAATATGAACTAAAAGGCGTACCCGTACGCTTGGCAGTGGGGCAACGCGACTTAGAGAACCACACCTTTGAGGTTGCTCGCCGTGATACCCTCACCAAAGAAACCATCTCCGCCGATGCTATTGTTGCGCATATACAACAACTCTTAGCCGAAATACAAGAAAATTTGTACAAAAAAGCATTAGCTTACCGCGATACTCATATTACAGAGGTAAATAGCTATGACGAGTTCAAGGAATTGTTAGAAACCAAAGGCGGTTTCTTTGCAGCCCACTGGGATGGTACTGCCGAAACAGAGGCAAAAATAAAAGAAGAGACAAAAGCTACCATACGCTGTATTCCTTTAAACGGCAAAGAAGAGGCAGGAGTATGTATGTATTCGGGCAAACCTTCGGCAAGACGAGTACTATTTGCTAAAGCCTATTAATATTGCAATATAACGAAAAAATATATAAAAATATTTGGTAGTTATCATAAAAAGAAGTATCTTTGCATTGTAATAATTAAAAAAAACATAATTACGATGAAAAAAATTATTTTATCATTAGTAGCAATTTTTGCTTTTGGTGCTGTATCAGCACAAAGTTTGGTGTCTTCTAAAGGTGAACAGTACCTTCCTAAACAAGGAGACTGGTCAATCGGTTTCAATGTAGGTAATGCTTTAACTTTCGTAGGACAGGCATTCAACGGTTCACCTTCTAACTCAGGACAAAACCTTTTTGAAGGACAAAACTTTGTTGGTTTTGGTGAAGGAGTTTTCTCTTCTACCCATTCAGTACTTACTTTTGTTGGTAAAAAGTTTGATACCGATAATACCGCTACTCGTTACATAGCAAGCTTCAACTTCAACTTGTCTAAAGATAAAGATGTAGATGCTGTAAGTAGCGTTGGTTTGGTAGCAGGTTATGGTAAAGAGTGGAGAAAAGGCGTTACTCGTTTGCAAGGTTACTATGGTGCTGATGCTTTGGTAGGATTTGTATCTCCTGCTAAAAAACAAACAGGCTTTGGCTTAGGTGTAAACGGTTTTGCAGGGGTTGAGTACTTTATCTTCCCTAAAGTAGCACTTGGAGCTCAATACACTTATGGTGTAAACTTTACTTACGCAAGTAATGGCAATACAGAAAAAAATAGATTGGGCTTCAACATCGGTGGTAAAGATGGTTTAGGAGTACTTTCAGCAACTCTTAACGCTTATTTTTAATAGAAAAAGCTACTAAAAATAAAAAAAATCAGGCACTATATAGTAGCCTGATTTTTTTTATTATGGATATTTTGTATTTACTTGAAAATGTTATATCTTTGCAAAAACAATAAAACTATGGGAGCAACAATAATACAAGCAACAGTTAATAATGTAGATTTGCCAACAATTCAACATTTGTTTAAAAGGCTTAATATAAAAACTACTATTTTAAAAGAAGAAAAAGAAGATTTTTTGATGCCTGAAGAGAGCTATTTTGCTATGATAGATGAAGCAAGAGCACAAAAAGGAATGCCAGTAACGATTGATGAACTCAAAAAAAGATATTTGAAATGATACCAAATCAGGAAAAAATATATTCTTTTGAGGAAACAAAAATGTTTTCTGACCATTTAGAAAAACATTCAAAAAATGGACAATTAAAACTAATAGAAAAAATTATTAGCTTTTTATCGGAAATAGAAAAAGATCCTAAAAAAGGAACAGGCAAACCTGAAGCTTTAAAGGGATATGGAGAACGTGATGTATGGTCTCGTAGAATTAACGATAAGCATAGGTTAGTTTACGAGATATTTGCTGAAATGAAAATTGTAAAACTATTGGCAGCTTACGGACATTATGCTGAAAAAAAAGATAAAAATAAAGCGTTTTAAACTTTGATATATTGTTTTTAACGCTTTTTTTTATTGCCCAACATCTTCTAAATGCACTACTTCTACCCCTGCTTTTTCTAAAAATACCAACCCTTCATTATCGCGATAGCCTTCTTTATATACTACCCGCTTAATCCCCGACTGATAGATAAGCTTACTACACTCTTTGCACGGCGACATTGTAATATACAGCGTTGCACCTTGTGATGATTGTGTAGAGGCAGCTACCTTCATTATAGCATTAGCTTCGGCGTGCAGTACAAACCAGTGCGTATTGCCTTGTTCATCTTCACAACAGTTATCAAACCCTGTAGGAGTACCATTATAGCCGTCAGAAATAATCATTCGGTCTTTCACCATAATAGCACCCACTTGCTTACGTTGCGCATAAGAGAGTTTAGCCCACTCCATAGCCATTCGCATATAGGCTTTATCGTAGCGCAATTGCTTTTCTCGCTGCTGTTTCGTCATTAGCTATTTGTTGTTTTAAGAGTTCTATAGAATCAAATTTTTGTTCTTCACGTAAGTATTTTATGAAATAAATGGTAATTTGATGGTCGTAAATATCGCTGTTAAAGTCAAAAAAATGCACTTCAATAGAGCTGCCTTTCCCCTCAATAGTAGGGTTTTTGCCTATGCTCATCATCCCGTATACCTTTTGTTGGTTGATAAGGCTATACACAGCATAAACCCCGTCCTTTGGGATAAGTTTATACTTGTCATCTACCACTATATTAGCAGTAGGGTAACCTATAGAACGACCCAACTTCATTCCGTGCACCACCGTACCTGTAAGGCTATAAGGGGCAGCAAGGTAGCGTTCGGCAATATCCATCTTTCCTGACAGCAGTGCATTGCGTATAGCCGTAGAGCTCACACTCACCTCATTGATTTCTTCCACAGGTATTTCTTCCACTGCAAATCCGTATTGTTCCCCAAAGCGTTCCATATCTTTTATATCAGCTGTGCGCCCTTTGCCAAAGCGATGGTCGTAGCCAATGATTACTTTTTTGGCATTAAGGCGTTCTACCAATAGGTTATGCACAAAATCTTCAGCAGTAAGATTCGCAAATTTTTCGTTGAAGGGTTGCACAATCAGTAAATCAACCCCTAAGGCTTTTAGAGCCTCTTTCTTTTCACTCAGAGTATGAATCAGTTTCAGACTATTGTCGTGCTGCACTATCATACGAGGGTGTGGAAAGAAAGTGAAGATAGTCGCCAAGAGGTTTTCTCGGCGAGCGCTCTCCACTACCTTATTGATAATTTTTTGGTGACCGAGATGTACTCCGTCAAAAGTACCGATAGTAATAACAGTAGGTTTAGGGCTGGTAAAGGTACTAATATCAGTTATTTCAATCACTTGTTGTAAAACTTGTTATAGATGTCTATATATTTTTCTTTGATAACACGGCGTTTGAGCTTTAGGGTAGGGGTAAGGTGTCCGTCATCAATAGTCCATTCATCGGGAGTAAAGGCAAAAAGTTTTACCTGTTCCCATTTGCCAAGGCGTTGGTTTACGCGTTCCACCTCTTTAGCCACACGCTCGTGCAGGATAGGGCTAGCAGCAATTTCAGCATTGGTAGTGCCTATATTTACGTTGTGGCGGCGTGCCCATTCTTTCACAAAAGGAAAATTAGGCTGAATAATAGCTGCAGGCATTTTCTCACCTTCGCCCACTACCATAGCGTTTTCTATAAATCGGGAAAGTTTAAGCTTGTTTTCAATCAGCTGTGGCGATACGTATTTACCGCCAGAAGTCTTAAATATTTCCTTTTTGCGGTCAGTGATTTTTAGGAAGCCCTCCTTATCCAATTCGCCTATATCACCAGTATGAAAAAAGCCATCGGTAATGTTTTCTTTTGTTTGCGCTTCGTCTTTATAGTAGCCCAGCATCACGTTTTCACCTTTCACCAGTATTTCGCCGTCTTCAGCTATTTTCACTTGCACATTGTTAACAGGCTTCCCTACGGTTCCTATTTTCCAATATCTTCCAGCCTCGCGGTTTACAGAAATTACAGGAGCCGTTTCAGTAAGTCCGTAACCCTCCATAATAGTCAGTCCTGCTGCCGAAAATACCTTAGCCAATCGAGGTGAGAGCGCAGCACTACCCGATACAATCATTTCTACACGACCGCCCAAAGCTTCCCGCCATTTGTTGAATATAAGTTTGTTAGCTATTTTCAGTTGTAGTTCATACCACCAGCCATTTTCGCCATAAGGTTTGTAGCGGAAGCCTAAGTTCAGCGCCCAAAAGAACAGCGTACGCTTGATGCCTGTAAGTTCAGCACCTTTGGCAAATATCTTGTCGTAGATTTTTTCTATCAATCGTGGTACTACGGTGAGGATATGCGGTTTCACCTCGCGGAGGTTATCGCTAATTTTATCAATAGATTCCGCAAAATACAATTGTAATCCATCGTATTGGTAAAGGTAAGTAAGCATCCGTTCAAACACGTGACACACAGGCAAGAAGCTGAGTGCAGTAGACCCCGTTTTCACAGGCAAGCGGTCTTGGCAGTTGATGATGTTAGAAATAATGTTCCAATGCGATAGCATTACCCCTTTTGGTCTACTTGTAGTGCCCGAAGTGTAGATAATAGTAGCCAAATCGTGCTTATCGATGCTATTTTTGCGGGCTTCTACTTCATTTTGGTTACTTTCATCGGCACCTAAAGCAATAATTTCGTTCCAGTTTTGGGCATTAGGCACATCGTCGAAGGTATAAATTGTTTTTAGGTGAGGTAGTTTATCTTTGATAGCCGTTATTTTTTCATATAGAACCACATCAGAAACCACACAATATTTGCATTCGGAGTGGTTTAGAATATATTCAAAGTCATCAGCAGTAATAGTAGGGTATATAGGGACATTTTGGGCGCCCACTTGCAGAATACCAATATCCAAGATATGCCAGTCGGTACGGTTGTTAGAAGAGATAACCGCTATTTTATCGTTTTTTTCAATACCTAAGCGCAGTAATCCCCTGCTTACGGTATTCACTTTTTTAATATATTCATCGGTAGAAGTTTCTTGCCATATCCCATTTACTTTAGTAGCCAAAGCTACCGATAAGGGGTATTTAGTTTGTTGATAATAAGGAATATCAAATAAACGAGTAACTGTAATCATATATTTTTTTGTTTTAGAGAGGCAAAGATACAAAATAATTTTGAATTATGAATTATGAATTTTGAATTTTAGATTGGGGAAGTAATTGATAAGGAATGAGCGACTATAGTAGGCACGAGCTACAAGCTCGCGCCAGCAGGGGTTCTTCCCAGCGAAGGATGAGCGAAGGATGAGCGAACCTTGAGCGAAGGATAAGGGGTAGGTAAGGGGTAGGTAAGCGGAGTATGTGAAGCCTGTGCAGTTCGTACCGAAACATAAATATCCTAATTCAGACAAAAAAATATTTAAAAAAAATCATAATTCAGTTTTTTTTTGTATCTTTGCCCCAAAGTTACAATGATTTAACCTAACCTGACCAAAAAGTTATCATTAAGAGTAATTAAAAAATAGAGAAATTTAATATGGAAAACAGAAAATTCAGCCGAGAAGGCAGAGAAAACTATCAGGGTAAGAATAATTATCAGGCAAAAAATAATTATCAAGGGAATAACAAACGTAGGGATTACAACAAACCTTACGAAAGCCAACAAGAAAATCAACGTAATAATAGCAATAACCGCTATAATGGCGGAAATAATCGCTATAATAATAACGAAAATCGTTATAACAATAGTGAAAATCGCTATAATAACAACGAAAATCGTTACAACAATAGCGAAAATCGTTATAACAACGGGAATAACCGCTATAATGGCGGAAATAATCGCTATAACAACAACGAAAACCGCTATAATGGCGGAAATAATCGCTATAATAACAGCGAAAATCGCTATAACAACAGCGAAAATCGCTATAACAACAGCGAAAGCCGCTATAATAATAGCGAAAATCGTTACAGCAACAGCGAAAACCGCTATAAAAACAGCGAAAACCGTTATAGCAATAGCGAAAATCGTTACAGCAACTCACGAGAAGGAGGCTATAGAGGCAATAATAACAATGGCTATAAAAAGCCTTTCAACAAAAAACCTTATTACCAGCCCGATAACCAAAAACCTGTAGAGTATGATTTGCCGGCTTCTACTGAAGAAATACGCCTAAATAAATACATCGCCGATGCAGGCATCTGTTCACGCCGCAATGCCGATGTCTATATTTCCTCTGGTAACGTAACCGTAAATGGCGAAGTAATGACTACCTTAGGTTACAGAGTAAAACCTACCGATGAAGTGCGTTTTGACGGTAAATTACTCTCTTCAGAGAAAAAAGAATATATCCTGCTGAACAAGCCCAAAGGCTTTATTACCACTACCAACGACGAGAAAGGTCGCAAAACAGTAATGGACTTGGTAGCCAATGCTACCAATGTGCGTATCCTGCCCGTAGGACGATTAGACCGCGCCACTACGGGGCTACTATTGCTGACCAACGATGGCGAGCTTACCAAAAAACTAACACACCCCACTCACGGTGTTAGGAAAATTTACCACGTAATCCTCGACCGCAAATTAGAACTCAAAGATTTAGCAGCTATCAGAGACGGGCTCACCCTCGAAGACGGATTTATAGAAGTTGATGAAATAAGCTATATCGACCAAAAACCTAAAAACGAAGTAGGTGTAAAAATTCATAGCGGTAGGAATCGCATCGTGCGCCGCATATTCGAGCACTTAGGCTATCAGGTAGATAAATTAGATAGAGTACTATTTGCTGGGCTTACCAAAAAAGACTTGCCTCGCGGGCATTGGCGCCGACTTACACAGCAGGAGGTTATCAACCTTAAAAACTTAAAAATAGATGCCTAAACATTACCTGCTGCCCATTACCTTGCCGCTTTCGCTGCTTTGGGCAGGGGTGTTACACTTGCGCCATTGGCTATATGATAAGGCTTGGCTGAAACAAGAAGTGCTAAAACAAGTACCTACTATTTGTGTAGGCAACCTTAGCTTCGGAGGTACAGGCAAAACACCTATGGTAGAATACCTCGTAAGGCTTCTACAACCCCAATACAACCATATAGGGGTGCTCAGTAGAGGATACAGGCGCAAAACACGCGGTTTTGTATTAGCCAATAACCAAACAGCCGTAACCGATATTGGAGACGAACCCTTTCAGTTTAAACGTAAGTTTGCCGAAGTAATGGTAGCTGTTTGCGAAGATAGAGCTGCAGGAATAAAGGCTATGCTTGCACAACAATCTCCACCCCAAGTAATTATCTTAGATGATGCCTATCAGCATCGTGCTGTAAAAGCACAAAAAAACATACTGCTCACCACCTACCAACACCCGTTCAGTACTGATAACCTATTCCCAATGGGGCAACTGCGCGATGTGAAAAGTAGGGCGCAAGCTGCTGATATAGTGGTAGTAACAAAATGCCCCGCTACTTTATCAGAAAAAGATAAAGACCAAATGAAAACGCAATTGGGACACTATTATAAGGGAACAATTGTTTTTGCTACCATAGCCTATGACAAAAAAGTGTATGCCAATGAAAGCAGTACACCGCTTATAGCGTATGCAAAAGAGCCTTTCACTTTGGTAACAGGTATAGCCAATCCAGTTCCTTTGATAGCGTATTTACAAGCACAAGGCGCTGTATTTCAGCATTTATCTTTTCCTGACCATCATCATTTTTCAGCTGATGAAATAGAAAGATTAAAGCGTGCAGGGCGCATACTTACCACCGAAAAAGATTACGTGCGATTAGAAGGAACATTGCCCAATTTGCACTACCTGCCCATAGCTATGCAATTTTTAAGTAAAGAAGACGAACAATTGTTTGGCACACTTTTTGGAATGTAAATACCATAATAACTTTTAATGTAAAAAAATATGATTAGAAAATTCATCGCTATTGCAATCGTATTACTAACCGCTACCTCAGTGGCTACAGCCCAGCAAATAAAATGGATGACTTTTGACGAGGCTATCGCGGCACAAAAAAAGAATCCTAAAAAAATATTTGTAGATATATATACAAATTGGTGCGGACCCTGCAAAATGCTATCAAGCAACACTTTTACGAATAAAGACTTGGCTAAATATGTGAATGATAACTACTACCCAGTAAAATTTAATGGGGAAGGTAACGAAGTGGTAAATTACAAAGGACAGAAATTTGAGAACAAAGGCTATGATCCTGCTCGTTCTGAAACTCGTAACTCACCACACCCTATTACCTCTGTTTTTCAGGTAGCTGCTTACCCCACAATGCTGTTCTTAGACGAACAAGCCAATTTACTAACAGGCGTACCAGGGTATCTCACCCCTTCACAATTAGAAATATTTTTGAAATTATTTGCTAATAACGACTATAAAACGGTAACATCGCAAGAAGAGTTCCAAAAATACCAGTCGAATTTCAAATATACTTTCAAAGCAAACTAATATAATTTTAGATTCTAATTTTTGAAGCTGTTTAAACTTTTTAGAGAAGTAAAAGTTCCCAAAAATTAGTAATTTTGTGTTT
>ERZ773077.2090-NODE-2090-length-13161-cov-22.022738_pt1 | contig 13161 bp, 14 predicted proteins | sample MGYA00580612_ERZ773077 | MGnify/ENA primary metagenome ERZ773077 (study PRJEB29015, sample SAMEA2737971) | human oral metagenome | biome: human oral; feature: human-associated habitat; material: dental | place: China | collected 2021 ...
ATTTCTACCGGCTGGCCCTTCGTGCCTTTGGCAGTATCAGCATTGGCGGTCGGGTCAACGTTAGCCGGCGGCGGCGTGCTGCCGTCGTAGGTGACGGTAATGGTCGCCGGTTTGCTGGTGTGGCCTTCGGTGTCGGCAACGGTGTATTGCACCGGTTTCGGGTTGCCGCTGAAGGTCGGCTCCGGCGTGAAGGTCACTTTGCCGCTCGTCGGGTCGACTTTCCATTCGCCTTCGCCCGCGACTTTGAGCTCGCTTACCGGCTGGTTGGTCGCAGGATCGATCAGTTTGACGCTCTTCGGATCGAGGGTGTTGTTGCCCTGCGGGTCGCTGTCGTTGGCGAGAACATCGATTTCTACCGGCTGGCCCTTCGTGCCTTTGGCAGTATCAGCATTGGCGGTCGGGTTAATGCCACCTGGTTGCGGCTGCGGATTTGGACCCGGATTCGGGTTCGGGCCTGGGCCGGGATTGGGGTTCGGATTGGGGTTCGGCTGCGGGTTCGGGTTGGGCTGCGGCGTGGCGTCGTCGTTGTCGGCGATGACGGTGGATTCCATGCTGCTGTGGCTGCCGTCGCTGTTCTTCGCAGTCACACTTGAGCCGTCTTTGACGCTGTCCGGTGCCAAGGTGACTTTGCCGGTGTTCGGATCAACGACGACGCCCGGCGGCAGGCTGCCATCCGCTTGCCATTTGCCGTTCGTGCCTTTGTTGACGTGTATGGTGTGCGGCTGGCCCGCTTCGTCGGTGTATTTGATTTCTAGCGTCGTCGCTTTGTTGTCCGGGGTGATGGTCACGCCGCCTTTGTGCGTCGGGTCTTTTGCCACCGTCGGCGGGGCAATGGTTTGCGGGTTCGGCTGCGGGTTAGGGTTCGGTTGGGGGTGCGGCTGGTCGTCGTGGTGTTTGTGATGGTGGCGGTCGTGGTTGCGTGCGGCAATGGCAAGTGCTGACAGGCCGCCCAGGGCTACGATGCCGCCCAGAATCGCCCACGGGCTCCAGCCCGCGCCGCCTGCTTCGACCGGAATAACGCCGGCAAAGCTGGAGTCGCCTCCCAGCGCCTGCCCGGCAGCCACATGGTCGGCCAGCATGTGTACTGCGTCGGTTTGTTGTGCGCTCTCCGGAACGTAGGGGTAGAACGAGCCGTTCTCGTGTTGGCCTACCAGCAAATTCTTGCTGCCGTTGGGGTTCAGGCTGTAGTAGTCGTCAATGATCAGGCTCGGCGATTCGATGCTCTCGCCTTCAAAGGCGACGTAAAGGTCGTTGCCGACCCGCTCGGTCATGATGTTCTCTGGACCGTATTGGGTCTCCAGGTCGGTGAGTTGGTAGTAGACGTTATCTACTGCGCGCACATGCACCGGGCTTCCATTGCCGGTGTTGATGCTTACTTGGTCGATGATGTCTGCGCTGTTGCTGCTGCCTTTGACCTTGGCTAGCGTCAGGGCGATTTGTTTGGCCATGTTTTACCTCGAATGTACTGGGTTTGTTGCCATCTTGGCAGGCGAAGCCTGTTCGGCGGTTGAGATTGTTGAGGCCTTCCTGGCGGGTCCTGTCAGTCCGGCAGGTGGGCGCTCTCCCTGCATGCCTCGCGGCACACCGCCGCTATGCAGTTATCCTTCATAACGTTATAGCTTGGCGTGAGTCAATGTTACCGCAAGTCTTTTTTCATTTCTACTTTATTACAAATCATAAAACTGCCCGTAAGGTAACTGAGCTTTTTCTCCTTGATACAACAACAATTAACAACACCAAAACTGCTATCATAGCCAAGACCAATCACATTATCTAAATCTACCATCATGATTTTACGCAGCTATTTAACATTACTGTTCTTCACGCTTTTGCCGCATCTGGCGCTGGCTTTTGACCGCAACCAGCTGGTGCGCGACGCCCGTGCGCAGATTGGCGTAACTATCGGTTACGACGGTACTTACCGTCAGCTGGACTACCCGTTGGGCGATGTTTCCGTGCAGACCGGTGTCTGTACTGACGTCATCATCCGCGCCCTGCGTCAGCAAAATATCGACCTACAACAGCTGGTACATGAAGACATGGTGCGCCATTTTGCGGTCTATCCGCAGAAATGGGGGCTGAAGCGCACGGACCGCAACATTGACCACCGCCGCGTCCCCAATCTTGAAACCTGGTTTGCGCGCCATGCTGAAAGTCTGTCGCTTACCGACCTAGACAGCTACCAGCCTGGGGACATCGTCACCTGGCGCCTGCCCGGCAATCTGCCGCACATCGGTATCGTCTCCGATCGCCGCGCACAAGACGGCACGCCACTCATCATTCATAACATCGGCCGTGGTACTCAAGAAGAAAACATCTTGAACCAGTACCCGCGCATCGCCCATTACCGCTACCAACCATGAAAACCCGCCTCCTCGCCGTCACCGCCCTGCTCCTTCTCGTTCCCCTCGCCTTCTGGCTTTCCGGCTGGCACTGGCAGGGCAACGAAGTCCCGCTCAACTATCTGCTCTATCTCGTTACCCAGACCAGCAGCAATCCCGTCGTCTTTGCCAGCATCGCCGTGCTCTTTGCCCTTCTTTATTACACGCACCGCCGTGGCGAAGGGCGCGCCTTGCTGCTTGTCGTCCTCATCAGCTTCGGTGCGACGCAAATCGGCAAGATCCTGCTCAAACAGCTCATCGGCGAGGCACGTCCCTATGTCGTCATCCTCACCAAAGACGATCCCGCGCGTATCCGTGATTTCTACGCCGCCAAACGCAGCGTCCGCGCTGACGCCATCCGCGCCTACTACGCCAAAACGGCGAACCCGGCGCCGTCGCACCTCATCGCCCACCGCGCCAAAGAAACCGGCTACAGCTTCCCCTCCGGCCACAGCACCTTCGCCGCCAGCTGGGCGCTACTCTTTGCCGGCATCATCGGCTTTGCCAACCGCCGCCGCAGCCTCATCACCGGCGCCGTCATCACCTGGGCAATGCTCGTCATGGCAAGCCGCGTCTGGCTGGGCATGCACTACCCGATTGACCTCGTCGGCGGCGTCCTTCTCGCTGGTGCCATCAACCTGCCGCTCCTGCATGCCTGGCAACAGCGCCACAGCGCACCGCGTCTCCAGCGCCTGCTCAAGCGCCTGCTAGCCTGGCGTAAGTAAGACAGCCGACCGCAACCAGCGCCAGCGCGACCCCTGCCACATTCACCCGACTCAGGCGCTCGCGGAACACGCCGGCGCCGACCAACGCGCCGAGCACAATCACTCCCACGTTCATCCCGGCGAAGACCACGCTGGGATGATCTTTCAGCGCCACATGCGCCTTGAGATAGCAAAAAATATTGCCAAAATTCAGCGCGCCGAGCGCCATGCCAGCGAGCACATTATCCCGACGCCAGCGCGTCCCCCGCGCCCATAAAAAGGCAAACGACAGCAGCGCCGCCAGCACAAAAATCACCAAAAGCAGCGCAAACAGCTTCCCGTCCGTTGCCAGCGACAAGCGCTTCAACAACACATCAATCACGCCATAGCCGAGCCACACTCCGGTGAGCCATAGCGCGGCGTGGCGCCCATCGCCCTCGTCCGCAGAGCTGTCGCGCTGCAACAAAGCGGCAAGCGCGGCAAACACCAGCGCAATCCCCGCCGCCGACCACCACGACAGCCGCTCGCCGAACAGCAAAAACGCCGCCAGCAGCGGAATCACCAGCGCCACCCGCTGCGCCGCATCGGCGCGGACAATCCCCGCTGCCTGCACCGCCCGCCCCATGATGACAAATACCAGCGGCAACAGCACGCCGAGCAGCACAAACAGCCACCACCACGACCAAAAGCCGTCCGCGTTTGCCCACGACGGCTGCGCCAGCAGCCAGGTCAGCAGCGCCGCCACCGGATAATTCACCGCGACCATCTGCGTCACCTCAAGCTGCCGCCGCCGCGCCAGCTTCAAAAGCACCGACACCGCCACACTCAAACACACGCTTATCAGCAGGAAAAGCACAAGAACCCCCTAAACAACTACAAAAGACTAAAAAACCGCTTCTTCGCCGCTGCGCAGTAGGCGCAAGAAGCGGCAGAGAAGCGGCGCATTGTACGGGAATGCTGGCGATTCACGTAGAGAAACGCCACAGGCGCGCCATCGCCTTCAACCGTCCAGTTCGATCACCCGCGGCAGGTGGTCGCTGTCGCGCTGCGGGCTGACGTGGCTGCGGGCGGTCAGGCCGCCCTTCAAAAAAGCATGATCCAGGGCTTTCTGCGGTTTCCAGCTGGGAAACGTCGGGCTGGCATCGCCCAAGCGGCGGTAGCCGTGTTCGGCGAGGATGCGCAGCTGCGGCGCATCCGGAGTGCAGTTGTAATCGCCGGTAATCAGCACGTCCGGCCAGGCGGCGAGGCGGTTGCGGATAAAACGCAGCTGGCGGTGCTGGTCAAGAGCGCCGAGACTCAAATGCACATTGGCGACGACCAGCGCGCCGTGCGTGCTTTCCACCGCCGCCGCCAGCACGCCACGGCCGGGAATGCGCGACGGCAGCGGTTGGTTCAGCACTTCGCGCAGCGGGGTTTTGCTGAGGATGAGATTGCCGTGTAGCGAGAGTTTGCCGAGGCGGCGGTTGGTTTGCGCCAGCGCATAGGGCAGGCCGCTGAGGTCGCGCAATTGCTCAACGTGGTTGAGAAAACCGTTGCGCAGGCCGCCAAGATCAATTTCTTGCAGGCAGACGAGGTCAAACTGGCTGATGTAGGCGGCGATGCGGGCGAGCGTCTTGCGTTTGGCGGGGCCGGGCAGGATTTGCCGGTGCCATTGCCAGGTATAACTAAGATAGCTGCGTGCGTTGATGGCGGCCTGAATGTTGTAGCTCAAAATGCGCATGGCGGGGCGGGATGGTGGAATCGGCGGCAATTATAGTCTCCTGCCCGCTATACTGCCCTCCCCTTTCCTTCCCCGGAGTCCCCGATGAACTGGTACGGTTTACTCGTCCTCTTTCACTTCTGCCTGTCGGTTTCCATCGCGCTGCGCATCATCTATTCGCGCCGTTCCAGTAGCGCCGCGCTCGCCTGGCTGGCGGCGCAGGCATCGATGGTGTGGTGGCCGCTGTTGTGCGGGCGCGGGGCGATTTCATTGACCACCAAATCCTGCGCATCGCCCACCACAAACATTTCCACGGCCAACACGCCGACATAATCCAGCGCGTCGGCCAGCCGCACAGCCATTTGGCGGGCTTGCCGCTGCACGGTTTCGGGCAGGCGGGCGGGGACAGTGGAATACGACAGGATGCCGTTGTCGTGGCGGTTTTCGGCGGGGTCGTAGGTGGCGGTGTGCCGGCTGTCGAGTCGGCAGACGATGACGGAGATTTCGGCGCGCAAATCGACTATTTTCTCCAAAACGCAGGCCACGCCGCCGTGCTGTTCGAAAGCAGCCTGCACTTCGGCAACGGTGTGCACGCGGATTTGGCCCTTGCCGTCATAGCCCAGCGTGGCGGTTTTCAGGATGCCGGGCAGGTATTGCGCGGTGCCTTCGTCGATGTCGCCGCCGCGCTCAACGGTTTGGTAGGGCGCGGTGGGCAGGCCGGCTTTGCGTATCCATGCTTTTTCGGCAATGCGGTTTTGGGCGATGGCAACACAGTCGCCGCTGGGGGAAACGTGCGTGTGTTGCGCCAAATCGCGCATGGATTGTGCGTGGACGTTTTCAAATTCGGTGGTGACGGCGGCGCATTGTGCCAGCGTTTTCAAAGCGTCGGCATCGTCAAACGGGGCGCAGAGGTGGCAATCGGCAAAGCGTGCGGCGGGGGCGTTCGGGTCGGGGTCGAGCACGGTTACGCGGTAGCCCATGGTTTTGGCGGCCACGGTGAACATGCTGCCCAGTTGTCCGCCGCCCAAAATGCCGAGCATGGCGGGAGGGAGGATGGGTTTCATGATACGGATGGAATGAGCGGAACGAAAACGCTATTTTAGCAGTTTTATCCCAAGCAGCCTGCACAAATTGCCAAGCTTTTAAACTTCGTGGCACAATCACGCTTATTGACGAAAGGACAGCAAGATGAAATCCATGAAATGGCTTGTTTGGGCAACGGCGGCGGGTTTGTTGGCCGCATGTGCGAAGCCCAGCCCGGAAAATAAAGTGGTGTTGGACGCGCAGGGCAGCTGGCGTTCGTTGGGCAAGCTGCACGGCGGTAACATGGAAGTGTTCTACGACACGGGCAGCCTGCAAAAACAGGGCAACACGGTTTCCCTGCGCAGCCGCTTAGTGGTGCGCGATACGGACAAAGAGCCTTATTTGGAAACGCCGCATTTTAAAATTGCCGTGAACGAATGGCAGATGAATTGCCGCGGCAACACCGTGCGTGTAACGAGCAGCCATTTCTTCGACAGCAAAAAACAGTTGCTGGCCAAACACGAATACGGTGCACAGGACACGCCCGCTGCGAAACCGCAGCCCGACACGCCCGCACAATCCCTTTGGCAGGCAGCCTGCAACGGCGGAAAATAACCGCCGGCAGCACGGCGTATCGCCGCCGCATCCGGAAGCAGCCTGCACATTTCACGCAAACCAGCAGTACGACCACCACCGAAACGGGAGAACAACATGACGATTGTTGCTTTGGATATTGACGCGCAAAACACCTTCACACCCTTGTGCGAGGCGGAATTGCCGATTGCCGGCGGGGACGAAATCGCCGCCGAACTGAACGCGCAGGCTGCTTTGGCCGATTTGCGGGTGATGAGCAAAGACGCCCATTCGCCGCACGCCAAATGGCTGTGTTCCTGCCACGCCGAACAGCTGCGTCCCACAGGGCTGCCCGACGCCCCCGAAACCTGGGTGTCGCACGCCATGGTGGGCAGCTTCGGCTTCGAACTGCTGGCCGGCCTGCCGAAGGAAACCGAATACGATTACTGCGTGTGGAAAGGCGTGTCGCCCGAACTGCACCCGTATGGCGCGTGCTATCACGACATTGCCGAAAAACTCAGCACCGGCCTGATTGAATGGCTGCATTATCGCAAAGCCGACACGCTGATTGTGGGCGGCTTGGCCACGGATTACTGCGTGAAGGCCACCGTGCTGCAACTGTGCCGCGCCGAGCCGCAATGGCGCGTGATTGTGAACCGCGCGGCGTGTCGGGGCATCGCGCCGGAAACCATCGAGCAGGCGTGGCAGGAAATGGCGCAGGCGGGCGCGGTGCTGCTGGACAGTGCGGCAGACATCGCCCGATATTTGCGCGAAAACCCGCACGGATAAGCTGTGAAATAAATGTGCAGGCTGCTTTTGGGGATTCGGAAAGCAGCCTGCACTTAGTTTATTGATACAATTCAGATATTTGCCATGATGAATTGCCCTTCAATCCAAGGGCGGCGGGCAATACAAAAGCAGCCTGCACATTCAAATTCACAGTGCAGGCTGCTTTCATATCGGGCATCGGGCTGCCTACCGGTTCTGCAATATCCCATTCTCCGTCAGCTTTTCGTCCGTGCGGCGGAACAAAGCGTCCATATGCTGCAAGGCTTCTTCACGTGTCGCCCTTCGCGGCAGGTACACCATTTTGATGACACGCTCCGAATAGGCATCGTCCGAAAAATAAGCATCCGTGGGGAAATGGTAGGATGCGGCGGCTTTAATGTCCACAATCCGCGCCGCCGTGTCCAAATACATGCAATACAGCTTGTCGGCCTGCGCATCGGCATAACAGTTTTGGATTTCTTGGATGGCGCCCTGCAAACCCGATTGCTGATAAGTGGCGGTGAATTGGCGCACGGCCTTGTCCAGCTGTGCTTCGTTGTCGGTAATCGGTTTGGCGGCCAGCAGCGACGGTGCCAGCAGCAGCGCGGCAAAGATTTTTTTCATGTCGGTTTCCCAAATAACAAGAGAAGTGCAGGTTCTCTTTGCCGTTGCCTTTGGAGCAAAAAAAGCAGCGGCAAAAAGGGGAAACCTGCACTTTTGATTTAATCGTTATTTAATTTATGCAATTACGCAAAATTAATCAGTTCGGGGTTGATTTCAGTTTTGGCCAAGTTGTTGGTGTAGTTGCACAATGTTGCCAAAGCCACGCCCAATACCACTTCCACGGCCTGCTGTTGCGTGTAGCCCGCGTTCAGGAACGCCGCCAGTTGCGCATCCGATACTGCGCCTTTGTTTTCCATCACGGCGATGGTGAAATCGGCCAATGCGGCCAGTTTGGCATCGTCAAAATCGGCCGGATTCACGGCGCGTGAAGCGGCAATGGCGTTTTCGGACAACAATTTTTTCAGCGTTGCCAATTTGGTGTGTCCGGCCACGCAGAAGCCGCATTCGTTGCGTTTCGCGGCGATAATTTGCACCACTTCGCGCTCGCCCGGGGTGAGGGTGGTGTTGCCGTTCAGTTTGCCTACTTCTTGGTAGAACGTCAGCGCTTCGGGCGAGTTGGCCAATACGCCGATGAGGTTGGGCAGGAAGCCGTTGGCTTGCAGGGCGGCATTCACGCGCTCTTTTGCGGCTTCAGGGGCGGTTTCGACGGTGTGTACGGGTAAGCGTGCCATGTTTGTTTCCTTATGTTTTTCGGTTGAAAATAAAAGCGGACGTAGTATAGGGCAATGCGTTTGTTTAGGCAAAGACTGTTTGGGACGGCTGTTTATAATTTCGGGTTATAAGGCGGTGCATGCCGAAAATGCGGTGTTTCGGGTACAATAGCGCGGTTTTGATTTTGGATATGCCTATGCTTACCCGACAGCTCGTTTCCCTGCTGGCAGACGGCCGGCCGCACCATATTGCCGATTTGGCGCAGGCGCTCGGCTGTGTGCCGCAGCAGTTGAACCATTTGTGGCAGTACGCGCCGAAATATGTGCAGGCTGCTTTGCGCCAGCGCGACGGCGTGTGGCAGCTGGCAAAGCCGTTGGCTTGGGTGGAAGACGGTTGGCGCGTGCTGCCGTTTGAATTGACCGTGCTGCCGCAAACTACTTCCACCAGCGACGAATTGCTGCAACGGGTGCGCGCGGGCCTTCCCGTCCACAAACGGGTGGTGGCCGCATTGGAACAGACGGCGGGGCGCGGGCGGCAGGGGCGCGCATGGCAGACGCAGTTGGGCGAGAGCCTGATGTTCAGCGTGGGCTGGAGCTGGGACAAGCCGCAGCATGAATTGACGGCGCTGGCTTTGGTGGCGGCGTTGGCGTGCCGGCGCGGTTTGGCGCGTGCGGGTTGCGACGTGCGCATCAAATGGCCGAACGATTTGGTGGTGGGCTTGGACAAGCTGGGCGGTATTTTGATTGAAACCGTGCGGCAAAACGGGCAGACGCACACCATCATCGGCATCGGCATCAATTTCATCAATGCCGGCGCGGTGCCGGGGCGTATCGGCGTGCAGGCTGCCTGCAACGGCAAACCGACTTCGCACGACGTTTTCAGCGCAGTGTTGCGCGAATTGGACAATGCATTGACCGTGTTCGAACGGGAAGGTTTCGCGCCGATGAAGGCGGAGTACGAAGCCGCCCACCGCGACCAAAACCAGCCGGTTGCCCTGCTGCGCGACGGCGTTGTGGTGCAGTCTGGTTATGCGGCGGGCGTGGATGTGTCGGGTGCGCTGTTGCTGCGCGATTATCGCGGCGAAGAACATTTGGTCAGCAGCGGCGAGGTGAGCCTGCGCCGCCCGGAACAAGTGGCCGCCGAAAAGCAGCCTGCACACGGGGAACACGCCGCCGCGCATTATTTACTGTTGGACGGCGGCAACAGCCGCTTGAAATGGGCGTGGGTCGAGCAGGGGAAAATCGTACGGACGCAGGCGGCGCATTACCGCGACTTGGCCGCGCTGGAACAGGATTGGCAGGCATATGCGCAGCCGCATACGCAGATTATGGGTTCGGCGGTGTGCGGCGAAGAGAAGAAGCAGAAAGTGCAGGCTGCTTTGCCGCAACATATCGTTTGGCTGGGCTCGATGGCGCAGGCGGCCGGCATACACAACCATTACCGCCATGTGGAAGAACACGGCGCGGACCGCTGGTTCAATGCGCTGGGCAGCCGCAAATTCACCCAAAACGCCTGCGTGGTCGTGAGCTGCGGCACGGCCGTGACCATTGACGCGCTGACCGCCAACAACCATTATCTGGGCGGCGTGATTATGCCCGGCTTCCATTTGATGCGCGAATCGCTGTTGCGCCGCACCGCCCACCTGAACCGCCCCGAAGGCAGTTGGTACGCCTTTCCCACTACCACCGCCAACGCCATCGCCACTGGTATGGCCGATGCGGTTTGCGGCGCGTTGATGCTGATGCACGCCCGCCTGAAAGAGCGTTCGGAAGGCAGGGCGGTCGATATTGTCATTACCGGCGGCGGCGCAGGCAAAATCGCGCGCGCGCTGCCTGAAAACTTTGCTGCCGAAAATCATGTTAAAATTATCGAGAATCTTGTGATTTACGGATTACTCAACTGGATAGAACAACAATGAAATGGCTGTTTTTTACATTGATCACGCTCAACCTGATTGTCTTCACGGCATTTCTGGCGCGTAAAATTTACAAACCCGAAGTGCAGCAGCCTGCACCCGTCGTGCAGCAGCCTCCACCGCAGCAGGCGCCGCCGCAGGTCATCATCAACACGGGTTCGGTGGTGTCGCCCATGCCTAATACACCTTCTGGCACCGGCACGGGCATTTTGGCCAACTCGGCACCGCGTGCGGTACAAGTGCCGCGTCCGCAAGCCGCCGTGCCTGCCGCGCCCAGACAGCCCGCAGCACCCAAACAACAGGCCGCACCGATGGCCGAACGTCCGCAACCGCGCGCCTGCTCTGCCCGCGTGAGCATTCCCGAAGATGATTACCACCGCATCAAAGGCCTGCTGAACCGATTCCCGCATGCGGCCACGCGCCAAGTGGTGGAAGGCGGCGGCGCGGAGGGCGAGCAATCGTCCGCGCGCATGAACGTCTTGTTTATGAATGTGAACGACCAGGAAGCCGCCGCCATCCAATCGGTGGTGGGACGCTACGGCAAGCTGAACCGCACGGCGTGCCCGCAATAATTCGCGTTACATTTTCCTTTTCCCATTCAAAGTGCAGGCTGCTTTTGGGGCGGTCGGTTGCCGAACCGTGCCGTTTCCCGTGCAGGCTGCTTTTTCATTGCCCGAAAGCACCACTATGAGCTTTAATCCGCAACGACTGCAACTCGACACCGCCTTTGCCCATATCGACAAAGGCAATTACGAAGCCGCCGCCCCCGTGCTGCGCCGCTTTGCCGAACAGGGCGACATCGATGCCCAATACCAGCTGGCGTTCATGCTGGAACACGGCTTGGGCGTGAAGACCGATTTAGAAGGCGCGGTGCATTGGTACGCCAAAGCCGCCGAACAGGGCGATTTGGCCGCGCAGTTCAATTTGGCCGAATGCTTGGAAGACGGCGTGGGCACGGCGCAGGATTATGTGCAGGCTGCTTTTTGGTACGCCAAAGCCGCCGAACAGGGCGACGTGGACGCGCAAAACCAACTGGCGCGGCTGCATGCCGAAGGTTTGTGCGGGCCGCAGGATTATGCCGAAGCCGCCCGCTATTGGCGCATGGCCGCCGCGCAGGAAGACGACGAAGCCTTGTACAACCTCGGCGTGGTGTATGACGACGGCTTGGGCGTGGCCGCGGATTATGTGCAGGCTGCCGCGTATTACCGCCAAGCCGCCGCGCTGGGCAACACGGACGCCATGGTCAATTTGGGGTTGCTGTATCAGGAAGGTTACGGCGTGGAACAAGACTGGCAGCAGGCCGCAGAACTGTTCCGCCAAGCCGCAGAGCAGGGCGACGATGCCGCACAGTTCAACCTAGGTTTGTCGTATGCCCAAGGCGAAGGCGTGCCGCAAGATTATGACGAAGCCGCCAAATGGTGGAAACGCGCCGCCAAACAAGACAACAAAGATGCGCAGGCTGCTTTGGAAGAGTTGGCGAAAATCCGCGCCGAGGAAGGCTGAAACGAAAAAACCCGAAGGCCTGAAAAACGTTCGGGTTTTAAAACTGGTGGCCAGAGGCAGGATCGAACTGCCGACACACGGATTTTCAATCCGTTGCTCTACCAACTGAGCTATCTGGCCGATGAAAGAAGCGCATTAAAACAGAAAATGCGCGGCTTGACAAGGAAAACTTCCGGTCAAAGTGCAACGTCCTTGGTTTACAAGGGAAAAGAAACCGCGCCATGCCCGCCGCGCCGCCCAATCTGTCCGCCAAACCGCCGCCGAACTTGCAGCAGCGGGGCGATGTGGGTAATATGCGCAGTTTCTGCAGCGGAATGTAGTACAATGGCGAAACGCAATGCATCGGCAAAATTCCGGCAAGGTGCAGGCTGCTTTATTAATGATTAGGAGATAAAAATGTTTGTCAATAAATGGTTATCCACAATAGTATCGTGCGCCGCATTGGCACTGACCGCGTGCGGCGGCCAAAGCGGCGGAACAGCGCCTGCCGCCAATGCCCAAACAGACGGTTCGGCAGCTTCCGCACCCGCATCCGGCAAAGTGTTGCGCGTGGCCATGAATGCCGAGTTCGCACCGTTCGAATCGCTGGACGCACAGCAAAAAATCGAAGGCTTCGATGTGGATTTGATGAACGCGATGGCCAAAGCGGGCGGCTTCCAAGTCGAATTCCAGCACAAACCATGGGACAGCCTGTTCCCCGCATTGGCACAGGGCGACGTGGATGTGGTGATGTCCGCCGTCACCATCACGGACGACCGCAAAGAAACCATGGATTTTTCCGAGCCTTATTACCAAATCAATCAGGTAGTGTTGGTGGCGCCGGGTAAAAAAGTAGCCAATATCAACGATGTGCGTTCATTGTCCAAAGTGGGCGCGGTGACCGGCCATACGGGCGACTTTGCGGCGCAAAAAATCTTCGGCGCGACCAGCGAGACCATTGCCCGCTTCAAAACGCTGCCTTTGATGCTGAAAGAAGTGGAAAACGGCGGCGTGGATGCCGGCATCAGCGACAGCGCGGTGGTGGCCAACTATGTGAAAAACAACGAAGGCAAAGGCTTTACCATGGTGCAAGTGCCCGATTTCACGGTGGAACATTACGGTATTGCCGTGCGCAAGGGCAATCAGGAACTGCTGAACCGCTTGAATGCGGCGCTGAAACAGGTGCGCGACAGCGGCGAATATAAACAGATTGAGAGCAAATATTTCGCGCAATAATCGCGATAATACTCGCGCGCCGGCAGAGAAACCGGCGCGTTTTTTTATTGGGGGCTGTCCTAGATAACTAGAACAAATCGTGCTTTACTAGTTGTTTTAAAATAG
>ERZ773077.2092-NODE-2092-length-13155-cov-4.493893_pt1 | contig 13155 bp, 25 predicted proteins | sample MGYA00580612_ERZ773077 | MGnify/ENA primary metagenome ERZ773077 (study PRJEB29015, sample SAMEA2737971) | human oral metagenome | biome: human oral; feature: human-associated habitat; material: dental | place: China | collected 2021 ...
TTATTAAACTTCGTGAAGAATTTTCTATGAAAATAGAAGATTTGGCTCTCGTAGGAAAACACAATGTAGCTAATAGTCTCGCTGCGAGCATTGCGGGTAAATTGTTGAATATCAGTAATGAAAGTATTAGAAATTCATTGATGACTTTTCAGGCTGTGGAGCATAGATTAGAAGAAGTGGCAGAGAGAGACGGAGTGAAATATATCAATGATAGTAAGGCTACCAATGTAAATGCCACATACTACGCATTGGAAAGCATGAAGCGACCAGTGATTTGGATAGTGGGAGGAGTGGATAAAGGAAATGACTATTCCGAAATAGCAGATTTGGTGAAGAAAAAAGTAAAGGCTGTTATCTGTATGGGGCTGGATAACTCTAAGATTATCAGTTTTTTCCAAGGGATAAAGGAAAACATTTATGATACATCGAGCATGGAAGAGGCAGTTCGTACCGCTAAGAAATTAGCACAAAATGGAGATGCAGTGCTGCTTTCTCCGTGTTGTGCGAGTTTTGACTTGTTTGATAACTACGAGGATAGGGGAAGAAAATTTAAAACGGAAGTTTTTAAGTAAAAAAAGAAACTTATAAATGACTCAAAATAAAACACAAAGCAGAAATTTTTTTAAAGGAGATAAGGTATTGTGGTATATTATCATCGCAATATCTATTTTCTCTTTTTTCCCTGTTTATTCTGCAAGTACGAATTTACAATATATCGTAGGGGAAGGAACAACGATTCGCCATTTAGGAAAACATGCAGGGTTTATTCTGTTTGGACTTGGTATAATGGCTGGTGTTACCCATTTTATAAAATATGAATGGATTGGAAAATTGAGCGGATTAGTCCTAGTTATAATGGTGCCTGTTTTATTATTAGCGAGTTATTTTGGGAGTAATATTGGTGGAGCAAGTGCAGGTAGGTGGGTTTCACTTGGGCCAGTAAGATTTCAGCCATCTACATTTGCTTATTTGGTGCTGATAGTATATCTCTGCCGTCATTTGGCGAAAAATATGCCTAAAAATAAGGAAGAAATTTCCTATTTGAATCATGCTTTGATTATTGTGCCTATTTTGATGATATTTGGTTTGATTGCGAAAGATAATGGTTCCACAGCACTTATGATTTTGATAATGTCCATAGTGGTATTGGTTGTGGGACAGTATCCGTTGAAATATATCATAAGGCTAGGAGCAATTGCTGTTGTAGGAATTACGATGTTTTTATTTGTAGCATTGAATACGAATATTTTCAAAAATACCCGTGTTCATACTTGGATTAGTAGGGTGGAAACCTTTGTCAGTTCAGATAAACTCAGTGAGTCCGAAAATGAAGCATTAAAAGCTAAAAATTACCAAATCAACCAAGCTAAAGCAGCGATAGTGCATGGAGGACTTTTAGGAGTGGGGCCAGGGAAAAGTGCATTGAAGCATTCTCTTCCTCAGTCAGCATCGGATTTTATTTTTGCTATTGTTGTTGAAGAATATGGACTTTTGGGGGCTGCTATGCTGATGGGCGCCTACTTTATCATACTGATGCGGATAGTCATTATCGCTACTAAAATACCGACATTTTATGGGTCTTTATTGGTTTTATCAATAGGGATGATGATATTTCTACAGCTGGCGGTGAATATTGCCGTTGCGGTGAACATTATCCCTGTTACAGGGCAGCCACTTCCTTTGATAAGTTATGGGGGAACCTCTATGTTGGTTACCTATATTCAGCTTGGAATAGTTTTAAATATCAGCTCGAGGATACAGGTTTTAGGCGAAGAAGGTCTAGGAGAAAAACAAATCGCCAAAGAAATGAATGATATAGCATAGATTACTATCATTTTTGAAAAATAAAAAGAAATGGAGCATCAAGATAAACCAAATGAACAACGAAAAATAAGGGTTTTAATGAGTGGCGGCGGCACAGGAGGACATATTTTCCCTGCTGTGGCGATAGCTAACGAGATTAAAAGCAGATTTCCTAATGCTGAGTTTTTGTTCGTGGGAGCGAATGGAAAAATGGAAATGGAGAAAGTCCCTCAGGCTGGATTTAGAATAGAAGGGCTGAATATCGCTGGTTTTGATAGAGGAAATTTGCTTAAAAACATCGGTCTTCCTTTCAAAGTTATTTCTAGTTTATGGAAAGCGAGAAAGATTATTAAAAACTTTAAACCAGATTTTGCTGTCGGGACAGGTGGTTTTGCTTCTGGTCCCGCTCTGTATGCGGCATCGTCCCTTGGCGTTCCGATTTTTGTGCAGGAACAAAACTCCATTTTAGGGAAAACCAATCAGTTTCTTGGAAAAAGAGCCAAAGCAGTTTTCATGGGCTATCCCAATATGAGCAGCTTTCTTCCTGCGGTATTCACAGGAAACCCTATCCGAGAAAACATCGTTACAGATATTATAAATACCAAAGAAGCGAAGGAAAAAAAGGGCTTAGACCCAGATAAACTTACCATTCTTTCTGTGGGTGGTTCATTAGGTTCAAAAACACTAAATAATGCTTGGAGAGAGCTTTTACCTAAATTAAAGAAAAAAAATATCCAGTTGGTGTGGCAGACAGGAAAGCTTGAATATCAGAACATTATATCTCAATGTGGAGGTGATGAGCAAGGTATCCAAATCAAGGAGTTTATCTCAGATATGGCATTGGCGTATTCGGCGGCGGATGTGATTGTGTCAAGAGCGGGAGCTATCGCGATTTCCGAGCTGGCAGTGGTAGGAAAGCCTATTCTTTTGGTGCCGTTTCCTTATGCAGCGGAAGACCATCAGACCAAAAATGCATTGGCTTTGGTGGAAAAAAATGCAGCCAAAATGGTCAAAGATTCAGAAATGAATGAAAAATTCTGGAATACACTGATGGAAATCTGCGAAGATGAGAATTTGAGAAAAGAAATGTCCAGCAATCTAAAATTCTTTGCAAAACCAAATGCAGCAAAGGAAATTGTGGATGAAATTTTTAAAATAATTAAATAAGCTATCTAACATTTGAGAAAAAGCCTTACTGATGTCAGAAACTATCTGCTTAATCATTCTAGATAAAACTTCAATTTCTTCTGGGCTTAACTTTCTAAGCTTATTTTCTAACTCTATTTGTTTCTTCTGAGCAAGTTGTTTAGCTTTCTTCTTTTTAATCCTTCTATTCATCTTGCTCTCCACTTTCTAGTATTAGCTTTTATGAACGCAGCCTGCTTTTTCATCTGCTCCCATTCATAATCCATGATAATTTCAAGTTGGTTGTTGCAAAGGCATTTTAAGAAATCATTTTGAACTTCTAACTTTTCAATATCCTTATAAGCTCTTTCATACAGTTCATCTTCCAGAAATCTAATGCGCTCTGCCATTGCTTCCTGAATGATGATGTAAGTTGGTTTCTTGTACTTTACCATTACAATCTTACCTCATCCCCTACTTTGAGAGATTTATAGTTTGTTTGAGTAACTACGAACACTCCGTAATTTTGTACAGTGATAGTGTACATGTCGCCTATCTTCTCCTTTTGTAAGATTCTTCCTTTGATTTCTGCGCCTTGATTATCAGCCTTATAGACAATCATCGGCTTCTTCTCTTCCAAATTCCGAATCCTGCCCGTCTGCCAGATGTTCAATCCAGCAGATAACAGAATCCATATTACGATGAATCTTTTCAATCTGTGACCTCCTTGTACAATAAATCCATATCAAAATCACTATCTATGAATTGATAAGTCAATTCTTTGTTAATCCCATTGCCAAGATTTTGATAAATAACATCAACATTTATTTTTTTACCAAGGTATTTCTCTAGTCGCTCTACATTTTCAACATAAAATCTAATATTTCGTCTGTGTTGTTTGTAAGGCCATCCTTCTGAAATATCTCTAGTACACCACATCAACACTTTTGCGATTATGTCTCTTTTTGTGCCACATCCGACGAGAGAAAAGTAGGTGTTGGTTTTAGGGATAAGGATTACTTCCAGACTGTGATTGATGTACGACTCAGGAAAGCAATTCAACAACTTCTTCAATTCTAAAACAAACTGCTCATTCATCACTCCACCTCCTTAAAACGGCAATCCATCATCTGGAATATCCATCGGATCACTTGCTCCAAAACTTGGTGGCATCTGATTTTCCATGCTTGAATGATTCGCAGAATTATCCTTCTTTTCAAGCGTTTGAAAACTTTCAGCTACCACTTCTGTCACATAGACACGTTGTCCTTGCTGATTATCATAGCTACGAGTCTGGATGCGGCCTGTGATTCCTACCAGGTTCCCTTTTTTGCACCAGTTTGCGAAATTTTCAGCTTGCTGACGCCACATGATACAACTGATAAAATCAGCTTCACGATCACCTGCCTGATTCTTAAAATTGCGATTCACTGCCAAACTGAAAGTTGCAACAGCCACGTTTGATGGTGTGTATCGCAACTCAGGGTCACGAGTCAAGCGACCTACTAACGTAACATTATTGATCATCTTTCTTTTCCTTTCCTGTCACACATTCAACAACTGAGTAACCGATAAAAAAGCACAGAAAAGTTATTCCAAATTCTTTAATTAATTCAATCATTCTCTATCTCCTTCTTCATTTTCTAAAGCAACATCTTGTATGAAAGTATTACCAATTTCATAGTGCTTGTATTCCTCAGCTGTCACTTCAAACGTTTCTTCAACTTGCTTATTTCCTGCATACCCTGAAACGACCAGAATGTATTTTCTTTTGGTTCTGGTTGGCACAAGCACCGAACTTTTTCCAGTTGTAACAGGTATGAAAGTTGTGTGAGGTTCATCAATGTACTTATCTACTACTGTCCCACTCGAAATCTGGTGACATGCCACGAGGAAGAATGCGAGTAAAACAACAAATAGGATTTTAAAGCATCTCATTCCTTATCCTCCAAACTGACAGTTATAGCTTGTTTAGCTTTTTCGGAGATAAAAATAAGTGTTTCTCCTTTTTTTAAGTTTTTTAAATCCTTCTTTGTGACTTTCACTTTATGGACTTCGTAGTTTTTACCATTTATTTCAATCATCCCAAATCCTCCTTCTGTTCATCCCCCTAGATTGCTAAATGCGACTTCCCATCCATAATTATCATACTTACGTACGATGTCTTTTAAAATTTTACCTTTTGAGATTTCGATTTCTTGTGTAAATTGCATACCCATTTCAAAAGTGAAAATCTTAATGTCGACATTGAATTTCTCAGATATTTTTGTGTAATCGTCTGGGATAGCTCTCCACACCTGCTCAAAATTATCAAGTTCGATGATAAGAAAATCATCATCAAGATGAACTTCTAAACTATCATTGTCAATAAAAGCACGTTTTGTGCCATTGATATAAAAATAAGAGTCCGTTGTAGTAAAAGTGATTATCTCACCATCTGTATCTTCTTCGATTGTGATGTTTCCAACAGCTCCCAACATATATTTCAAAGCTGATTTAATATTTTCTGCATATCCTCTTAGTTTAATTGTTCCTTTTGCAAAATTTGCCATCTTTATCCTTCATAATCCTCCTCTTTAACAAACACTCCATCAATCATCTTACCTTTGCGGTCCTTAATGACTTCATAAGCTTCTTCTAAGCAATTTTCAGCTGTGGTGCCATTGCAAAATGAAACTGTACTAACCACACTGTCAAGAAACATCAAGTCTGCTTTGATTAAAGGAATCTGTGTCTCATTGTGACAGACATGAGCGTATAGCTTCTGAGCGATATTACCCAAACTAGAAACCATCAGCAGCAATTCAAGTTCCTGTTGATTAGCTGAAATTTGAGAACCATTCTTAATTTGCTGCTCAAGTCCAATCATTACTACCTGGATATCACCAAGCGCATCATAGATTAGTTCAGATTTATCCTTTGCGATACCTTCAAACAATTCTCCTGACTCTTCCATGAGTTTCAAGAATTGCTTCACCGGATTTGCTTCATGTAAGTTTCGGTCAATAAACCATTGTTGTACTTTGTTTTTTAATTCTGTGTTGTTCATAGCTTTACCTCCTACGCTACTTTTTGTACTAATTTCGTTTGCTTCATCCATTCCTTGGCAATGTCCCATACTTCAGCTGGTACATCTTGGTTATACTTGCCACGAAATTGGGCTATTTTCCCCTGCCTTACTTCGAGTGTGTAAAGAGGTTTTTTAGGTTGGTTTGATAAACGGACAAACACTATTAAGGTATCTCCTTTAAAATGCTTGTCTGTATATGAACTTACGCAGTGATGTAGCTTTTTGCCCTCGTAGATCAGCTCGGCCACTTTTCTAGGGACATGGAATGCATATCCCTGGATGGTCTTATCCATTCCTTCTCTGAGTTTGAATTCAGCTTCAAGCTGCTTGCGTTTTTTCTTGTCTTCCAGCCTACGCTTTTCTGCTAAGAATTGATTGTATAGACCGCAGGTATGTTGATGCATACAAAAAAAATCTTTTGGCACGAGCATTGCATCACCTTCAGGCTCAATGCCCATTTCTCGTAGCATTGTGAGATAGTCAAGATATTCATTGAAGTCAATATGATTCTTGATAACCCAATTCTGAAACTTATTGATCCCTACACCTTTCGGTATATGCTTAATGTCATGGTAAGTCAGATAAGATTCAATGCCAGGTACTAGCTGGCCGTTCCGCTCTTTTAATCGACGGCTCAACTCAAATTCATTAAAACTACGATTTGAATTCTTGAAAAATTGTTTATTCTTCTGAAGCCATCTGCGATTTAAGGTTCGCATATCTACGTTTTTGGTGAATCCAGTGTAACCTGGATACATGATTTCGTTGGCCAATTTGTAAGCATGGATTTTTTGAGCAAATTCAATTTTAAACTTGTATTTGTAAAGCCGTTCGATTTCCCAATAAGCGATATTCCCAAACTTCAAATATTTGAGTTCAGATACTTTTTTAAGTTTTTCAATCCAGTTATTCGGATAGAATTTATTACCTGTATAATATCCACCACTAAAAAAATTACCAAATAGATACGGATAAAATTGCCCGTTGTAATCTTGGCCAATCTTCACATGTTTATCGTTTTCAAATCGCTCCAAATTTGTAAATTGCCAATCGATAAACTGTTTTCCTTCAACCAACTCCGACCTAAATTCATAAGATTGGATCTCAATGCGCTTTGAGGTGCTGAGAATGATTGAAAAGAAGTAGGTCTTGTCGTAAAAAGAGAGTCGTGACGATTTCGTCAATCGTTTTTCAATACAATAGCCAAGGTCCAAGTCTGAAGCAATTATGGTTTTATCCTTATTGCTCCATTTGTACGTTGTAATTTGCGAATAACACCATCTCCAAAAATCTGCAGGTGGTTTTAAGCGTCTGTCAGCTTCTCGCTTACATTGTTCATGTTTCATTCATCTAAGAAATCGAAAATGCTCATTTGCTTTTCGACTACTCCTTTCTCTTTCTTAATTTTAGGTTTCATGATGATATCATCATCTGGACCAGCGCCTTTCCTAATTTTGGGGATATCAACCTTTTCTTCAGGAGAACTCTGAGATTTGTCTTCCTTTTTCTTCTTGACGGGCTCAACAGGCACCTGCTTGATGTTAGATACTTGTGAATTTGAGATAAAATATTCTCGAACCCATCTGAAGACAGTAGCATCATCGATACAAGCGACTCCGTTTTCAGCAAATTTACGGGCTTTTTCTTTGGCATGGCTTAAAGCACATTTCAGAGAGTATCGCTCTTTTAAGATTCCTTTAAATAATTCCTCATCTTCCTGATCGCATATCCAGTTATGAACACGGTCAAGTGCGGTATCATGTGGTTGATTTAATTCCTCCAGCAACTTAGCCAAGGCTTTTTCTTTAATGTCATTCATATCATTTTCCAAAAAATACGACTGCCTTTGTGAATTCGGCTAAATACGGGCAGTCGCTCGTCCAGGTCACACGACCGATTGACGTATATTCTAGCTCGCTTTTAACGTGGTTCGCGGCACGTTGATTTTGTTGCTAAGTAATAGCAATCTACAGCGCCATAATCAAAACGTACATCGTCTTTTCCGATATATTTTTTGAATCTTGGTCTGGTAATGCCTGAGAAAGCCCATTGATGGTCTTTCATTCGTTCGATAAGCTCATCAACATTGTTAAAACTTCCAAGAAAAAACTTGCGGTGCCCGTTGTAGACGAAATAGAGATTTAATAACAAGGTGTCCCACCTCTCTAAAAATAATCTTTCCTTTTATTTTTCAAGTCATTAAATACCATCAGATGATCATTGTCTACACCTTTCATCAACCGACTCATAAACGGTCGACCATATCGTTTCTGAATTTCTTGTGCAGTCAGATTGGTCGTGATAACTGTATTAGCCCTTTTGTTGAGAATATTGTAAAGAATACTGAAGGACCACTCACTGTCCTTCTCCATACCAAGATCATCCAAGACCAAAAACTTTGCACTAGCGATTTTATTGACCAGGAACTCTTCCTGACTAAAGTCCGCCTTGATTTTCATCAGTAAGTCAGTAACATTGATAAAGATAGCAATTTCTTTTGTAGTCTCTGATAAATATTTCATCATGGCAAAAGCAAGATGGCTTTTACCCGTTCCAGCTTCTCCTTGAAAAACAACATTGTTTCTCGCTCCACCTGCCCACTCTCTACAAATTTTTTTAGCAAACTTCAACTTTTCATCCTCTTTTTCAGTAGGTGTGTCAAAGTTATCAAGAGTAGCATTTTTCAGTACATCATCATAGAGAGAGAATCTCTCAAGATAGAACTTCCGCTCTCGTTCATGCTCAGCATCAGCCAACTCATTGACCTTTATTTGATTCTCTGCATGGATCCGTTCTGATTCACATAAGCGACAAAGGACATCATTTGTCCGGAGGATTTTGATCAAGGGAATCCCATGCTTTTCGCAAATTTCATCCTGCTGTTCAGTATTTCTATGGTAAGATAAGGCCATCTCCTCGAGTGCATCAGTTACCATGATACCTTACCTCCACAAGCCTGCCAGTTGGCCATATCTGACAAGCAAGCAGTGACAGTAGAAAGAGGTTGTTTTGCAAGCAGTGACTTCTTTTCTTCGCTTATCGGATAAAAGTCATCTTCAAATTGCTCGATAAGTTCTAAAATCCCCATTCGTCCTTAGCCCCCTGTTCTGATTTTTTTTCATTTTGTTGTCTTCCTTGAAGATGGGAGTTCTTGCTATCTTTATATTTTCGGTCATTATCATCTACCTGTTCAATAGTTGTAAAACCTTTATTTTTCCAATTTTCAAGAATCCCTCTCAGATACTTGAAACTAGGTTGATAAACCTCCGAAGTTATCTCAATTGCACGGTTTAACATATCAAAACTCATTCCATCAAGTCCTACATATTCAAGCAACTGTTGATGTTGTTTATTGTTTATCCGAATACCGCTATGTTTCAAATTTTCAGATAAGCTGGAACTAACCATCGTCTTATTATTTTCTTTCTCTATATCTGTATCTATATCTTTCTCTATATCTCCGTTGCAAGTTGTTGCAATGGTGTTGCAATGCAACCCTCTCAACTCTCTATGTTTGCGACTTCTACGGGTGCTCGCCGTTTCACTTCCGACCATTTCAGGAACTTGTTCCAAGAAATAATCTCTGTCATTTTTTCTAGTCAGCAAGCCCTTACTCTCCAAGAAAATCAAAGTGATTTTAATATCTTCAACATTTTCATCAATAACTAGAGCGATTTCTTCAGCTAGATTATCCGCAAGGCCATCGTAGTAGATGTGCCCTCCATCCTCTAAGCTAATCAGCATCATTTTGAGATAGATAATGGTATGCGTGTCGCCCCCTGCAATTTTACGAAGCAATTTCATTTCTTTGGACTTGAAAAAATCTTGAGCAAGTTGAATCCAGTAGTATCGCTTGTTTTTAACTACCATTGATGCCCTCCGTTTCTCTACTAATCCACAAATGTTTCTTTTCGTGTCACGGGATCAATATCCACACGTCGCCCTGTTTTAAAGTCGATAAAGCCTTTCTCAACTTGTGGCGCTTGAAATTGAATCTTCTTCGGTCTCATGGCCATTTTCAGCTTGATATTCATAATCAGTGATTCAATCAAGACTACTGACACCAATGTGCATACTGCGATAATTTGTAAATTGTTCATGTTTTTTATCCTCTTTTGTGCTATAATATAGTCAAATAATTTTGCTAAGACCTTGTCCAGAAGCCTTTTAGTAAAGTTATTATATTTGATTCGAGAGCCATTCTTTGATGGCTCTTTTTGACCATTTCTTACCAGGTAATTCCTTTGGAAATCCCTTTAAGTAACGATAATTATCTGAAAAGGTGGCATACTTAATTCCTAGAAATTCGCAGGTAGTGTTCACATCCATCAGCTCTGGATAGTGATCACTATCTTTTTCTATTTCGACTAGCCTTGTGATTGTGTCCTTGATAATGGACTTAATCCATTCAGACAGTGAAAGTAGAACATTGTCCATCTTCTTCCCCTTTCTAGATGTCATCAAATGAGTTTAATTTCATGATTTTCATCTTAGTGTTTGTGCTTGGTTCCCACGTCATCCAGTAGGCCAAGGCTGCATCTGCAAACTTTTTCGGTAGCAAGTCATAGCGACTAATGTTGAAGTGGTCTTTGAAATCAATCTCAGCTTGTCTAAAGACTGACTGAGCGAAAGTCTTATCCGCATAAGCTGGACTATCAATACCACCTAAGCAAGCCACGACACGAGCTTTGCGCTTCTTCAGTAATGATTGAGCATAGCTAGGATGAATCGGTTGCTCACTCTTGAGGTAGTCAATATCTTCTAGCATGGTCGCTTGTTGCTCACGCAATTTCTTTTGGCCAGTGAATAGAGCAATAAAGGCATCCTCGTCCAAATCCTCACGTATGAATCCACCCTGCTTTCGAATGGATGGCAAGACCTCTGATGTAACCCAGCGCTTGAACTCTCTAGCTTGTGGAAGCTTACTTGAAAGAATGAGAGAGTAGAGACCAGATTCGTTAATGACGATAGGGTTTTGATTTCTACCCATGGCGTCACGAATCGTTACCCCATCCGTCTTATCGTCATCATCTACATGGTCAAAAATTGCTTTTCTTGAATTCGCATATCCTAAGATATCTGCAACATCCTTCCCAACGAACCAAGGTTCGTCATCGATTGTCAAAGTACGGACTTCCTGCCCGTGAAAATTAAAAATTTCGTTCATAATATTCCTCTTCTTACTTTTCCTAGTGTTAAAATAGTTTCCCAAACATCTAGTCCCTCAAGACTATCGATCATCATCTGACTAAGTTGGTGATTTTTCTTCTGCCAATTCAGTATTATTTTCGCTTGCATGTATGGACCTCTCAGTGATTTCTCCAAGGGTTTTCAATACCCAAAATATCTACGACTTTTTCTTTCACATAATCACTTCCTTTTCCATACTTCAGAAGCTCTGAAATAACTGATGGTGCAACAAATACTTGTTTTGCTAACTCAGCTTGAGTCATATCAAGCTCAATCAAACGACTTTTGATTTTAGCCTTGATTATCTTTAGTTCTTTACTCATTTTCTTCCTTTCTATATTTCTCTGCTTCTTTTGAAATTTTCAAAAGCATTGAAAGTCCCCCAACTACTCCATCTAGATACCCTCGCCCATAATCTGTCGCTAAGAGTTCCAATAATTCTTTCAGGTCTTCTTCGTTCATACCTGACCTCCTTTTTAAAAAATTATCTAAAAAGTTAGCGAATTTCTTGACATTGATAAATAAATTTATTAAAATCAAAACATAGAGAAAAGACCTACTAAAAAGTAAGGTTCTACCTAGAAAACGGACGCCAATCAGTTTCATCAGGCTTTATTTTTTAGTTGTCTTGTTCGCTAACTCTTTAGCTTACAAAAACTATTGTAGTAAATTTATTAAACTTTGTCAACGGTTTTGTAGTAAATTTATTAAATATTTTTTGTCATGCCTTAGAAAGGTTGATGTATCAATGTTTTTCACATTTGAAAAAATAAAAGAATTGGCTGACAAACAAGGTATTTCATTAAATAAACTTGAAGAAAAACTAGGTTTTAGCAGAAATACAATTTATAACATGAAGAAATCCACACCAAATGTTGAACGAGTTTCAATGATTGCTGACTACTTCAACGTGTCCACAGATTATTTACTTGGTCGCACGGATAACCCAGCAATCGCTGGTAGTCATGACTACAAATGGGAAGGTAAGACTCTAAACGTTGAAGAAATGGCATCGAATGTCATGATGTTTGGTGGCCGAGAATTAACAGATGAAAAGAAGAAAATCATCCAGTCTATCATTGAAGGTTATCTAAAAGAAGCTGGTGATTAGAGGTACTGCTTAGTGACCGAAAAAGAAATTATAAGTCATTTTCAGATTCGTATTATCGATTTTGATGGAGATTTGATGCCTGACGAACTTGGATTTTACGAAAAAGAAACCAATACAGCTTTCCTGTCGAGTAGACTTAGTAAAAAAGAGAGGGTTAAGGTCCTACTTCATGAACTAGGACACAAGGACCATACACGCTCAGAATACCAGAACGCTCGCCTACGATGCGAAAACGAAGCTGATAGGAATATGATCCATCATCTCGTAAAAGATGCGATAGAAAGCTTAGACGACCCTACAGAGTTTGATTACCTCAAATTCATGTCCTACTACAATCTAAAAACCGTGACAAATGAAATCATGGTAAAAGAGGAATATTATAATTTAGCAAATATAATTTAAGGAGATGTTATGAACAAAGAAAAAGATTCTAAACCTTTTTATAAAAAAGTTTGGTTTTGGATATTGGTAGCTATCTTAGCTATCGGCGGTTCAAATGCTCTTACAAAGCAAACATCAAGCAAAGCAGACGAAGAAAAAGCAAGTGCGCTTAAAACAGCTCAAGAACTTGTCGAAAGTAAGGCGTCATTTTCTGAAAAAACACTTCTTTGGTATTTAACAGAAAGTGCGAGTCACAAATATTCAAAGAAAGCTGCTCAGTATGCTGTTGAGAATGTTGGTGATGTTTGGGTTAATGAAGCGCTCGATATTGCAAAAGAAGAAAGAAGTGAAGGCAAGACTGACCAAGAAATACTTAAAAGTTTGACAGATAAAGATGCTCAGTTTACTGAAGAACAGGCCCTAAAAGCTATTGAAAAATTAGTAAAACTTGCTGATAAACCTGTATTAAAACTTG
>ERZ773077.2095-NODE-2095-length-13143-cov-7.050122_pt1 | contig 13143 bp, 8 predicted proteins | sample MGYA00580612_ERZ773077 | MGnify/ENA primary metagenome ERZ773077 (study PRJEB29015, sample SAMEA2737971) | human oral metagenome | biome: human oral; feature: human-associated habitat; material: dental | place: China | collected 2021 ...
GCACAACAGCCGTTCCACTTATGCTTGGATAGAGAAAGGTAAAGAGTTTCAACAACCAACAGTTAGTGGGCGTGATAGAGTGAATATCAATGGTTTGCTTAATGCTTATGATGTTACAGATGTAATAGCTCTTGATTGTGAATGCGTTAATGCAGAATCAACAAAAGAACTTTACGAATTAGCTCTTAAAAAGCATCCAAACGCTAAAAATATTTATATTATATCCGATAATGCTCGCTACTATCACAATAAAGAACTTCAAAACTGGGTAGAAGATAATAGAATCAAGCAAATTTTCTTGCCTCCATACTCTCCGAACCTCAATTTAATAGAGCGCTTGTGGAAATTCTTACGAAAAAAAGTAATCAATACGGGTTTCTATCGGAACAAGACAGAATTCCGAGATGCTATAAGGAATTTCTTTGATAATATACATACTTATAAAAAGGAGTTAGAGTCACTTCTAACTCTCAATTTCCGTTTGATAAATTCGCAAACCATTTCTTTTTGACTATAAAGAGAAGAGATATCTTTGCCATTGACTACACATATCGGCAGATAGGTGTGAGCAATGAAGCAGCAGGTTTCTCACTCTATACTTTTGAAAAGGAACTGCTCTGGGAGGTAGATAAGCCCATAGAGGATGTCCTATTGCTCATAGACCGCCAGCAAATTTGGCTTGCTGAACGCCACAACGCCCAAAAGATTACTATATGGGTGTATGATCTGCAAGGAAATGCTCTAGCTTCTCTGCCTATGAAGGATGAGATAGTAGACGCTAATATAGGACTAAAAGCATTGCCCAATAATAAAGTTATTATCACCTTCTATGGTGGACAAGATGGAGCTATGAGTTCTCTATTGTCTTTTGAAGATAAAAAGCTGACAATAGTCAAAAAATTACCAGATGATATAGACTTCTGCTGTATGATGAGCGAAAAAGAAGCCATATTTGTTGATTTCTATGAGGCTAAACTCTATATAATGAGTTATCCCCAGCTCAAAACACGGAAAGAATATCAATTTTCTGAAGATTGGGGCGTAGTAGCACAACCACTTGAAGGGACAAAGATATTCATAACCGATCTGAATTGTAACCGGCATTATATCTTTGACCTCAGCACCATGACCATAGAGGAGGAAATCACTTTCAAGGGTTTTGAACCTTATCAGGAAGAAGGAGAAGACTTTTTAATAACTGATATAGACGAACTCCATTACCATAATGGTCAATGGATAGCTACCTATATGGAGGTAGATAGCCAGCGCAATGCCGTATTTTATTGGCTTGTTAGTGAAAATAGGGATAAGTAGTTAGTCTTCATAAGCTAAAATCTATAAAACCCTATAATCTAGAAATCTTAGAACAATTCAAAATTAAAAACTCAAAACTATTAAGAAATGGCCACCAACAAAAACGCCCAATTACGCTATAAGATATTAGATGAGTGTTTTGCAAACAGATATAAGACCTTTGGCATACAGGATCTTATAGAGGTTTGTTCGGATCGCCTTTCTGAATATTATGGGGAAGAAATTAGGATTTCTCGCCGAACTATCTACGATGATATCCGCTTTATGGAAAGTGCCGATGGTTTTGATGCCCCCATTGCCCGTATCAAGGAAGGAAAAAATGTATATTTCCACTACGAAGATCCTCATTTTTCTATCCTTAAAAAAGAGTTGAGTGCCCCTGAAAAGGAAGTGATTACCAATGCACTCTCTATCTTTGCACGAATTAAAAAGCTCCAAGGCTTTGAAGGGATAGAAGAAGTAGCCACCAAGATACAAGCGGTATTGGATATAGACTACCAAGAACAAATCATTGATTTCCAAGATAACGAATATCTCAAAGGTACCGAATACCTCAACGAGCTATACCACTATATACTCAACAAGCAAACTATCAAACTCTCCTATAAGCCCTTTACCGAGGAGGTAAAAGAGATTCCCCTTTCTCCCTATTACCTCAAGCAGTATAATAATCGTTGGTTCCTCTTGGGCTACAATGGCACTACGGATAGGTTGGAAACCTTTGCCTTGGACAGAATTCAAAAATTACAGGCAGACAAACATCCCTATCAAGAAAATACCATAGATTTCGAAGAATATTTTGAAGATATCATCGGAATTACTAACTTTGCAGACCGAGAAGTACAGACGGTGGAGTTGGTGCTAAGCCCTGAGATTATCCCCTATATAGCCACCAAGCCCCTGCATAGTTCGCAACGATTGAGAGACAACAAAGTAAGCCTTAAGGTCAAGCTCAATTACGAATTGGAGACCCTTATCCTCTCCTATGGGGAAAAAATAACCGTTTTATCGCCCCTTGAACTTAGAGAGCATATCCAAAAAAGATTGCAAAATGCACTAAATCAGTATGATACTACAAAATAAAAAATAATTGTTCGTGTGCAGATACCTTGCACACAAGGGTTATACCTTTGCACCGTTCAATAAAACGTTCTTTAAAACACCTGTGAGTATATTGATTTCTTTGATTGCTGGAGGCTTGATTTGTCCCTTTGGAGGGATTTAAGTTTCAGATCGGCAATTGGCTTAGGAGGCATCCTAAGTATAAGGTTACCAATGTAATAGAATGTGATATGATTCTTGTATTATATGGTTTTTTATATGATATTTGATATTATATTTCTATAAATTACATAAGAACCATTAGAATTGATTAAATTTGCATACACAAGTAGAATAGAAATACAGGTGTTTTTTAGAACGACTTTAAAACTATATATAATGAAAACCCTTACTACAGAACAGATTAGCTATATACAAACTACCTTTGCTTCCTTAAAGAGCAAGGAAGAATTTTTGGATTTGCTCAATGAAGTACAGAAATTTGTTTACGGAGAAGATACCAAAAATATTTTCTCTTTAGCTTTTCTTGTGCAGTGTATCAACCCTAAGTTATTTAATGAGATGTGTATTAGGGAAAGATATACTACTTTTACAATTAAGAAAAAATCAGGAGGAGAACGAACTATCATGGCTCCTTTTGATGAGTTCTGTATGCTGTTAAGGAGTTTTAATTATATCTTACAGGCACTTTTTATTCCTCATCCTAAAGCAACAGGTTTTGTACCAGAGAGGTCTATTGTGTCGGGGGCAAAATTACATACTAATAAGAACTATGTATATAACATAGACCTAAAAGATTTCTTTCATTCTTTTGAGCGAAAGAGAGTGAAATGGATGTTTACCCAAGCACCCTTTAACCTATCAGGAGAGAGAGAGCCTTTGTCTTTCCTTTTAGCCTCCCTTTGTACCCACCCTATCGAGATAGAGGGGCAGACTCGTATTATACTCCCTCAAGGAGCACCTACCTCACCTACCTTGACCAATATCCTTTGCTATAGCTTGGACAAAAAGCTTAGTGGCTTGGCCAAGCGTTTTGGGGCGACTTATTCCCGTTATGCGGATGATATTACCTTTTCTTCCAATAAAAGTATCTTCAAAAAAGAGACTTTCCTAAGTGAGTTACAACGTATCATCACCTCCCAAGGGCTGACTATCAATGAAAAGAAAACGCGCTTACAGGAAAAGGAATACCGCCAAGAAGTAACTGGCCTTATCGTAAATGAAAAGGTCAATACCTATCGCCGTTATGTAAAGCAGCTCCGTATGTGGCTCTATTATATAGAAACTTATGGTTATGATAAAGCAGAAAAGATTTTTAGACAAGACTATATCAAAGAGAAAGGACATGTAAAATATTTTTCTAATATGTATAATGTCCTTGAAGGGAAACTTCTTTACCTTAAAATGGTAAAAGGAGAACAAGACACTACTTATCTAAAGTTACAACAGCGTTTTGATAAGATTCTTGGTTTGAATATAGAAGAAATATTACAAACAGGAGAGTCTGAGGGATTAGAGCAGATGAACAAGAAATATGCTCATATCAAAGAAGAACTAAAGGAGCGTATTTCAATAAGTAAAAATGATAAAAAGAAATATTATATTGATTTAATGAATGCTCCTTTTGTTAAAAATTATGATTATGAGGTATTCATCCAAAAACTACAAAAGCTACGAGAAGAATATTCTGATGAAAGGGTGAATATTTTTATTATGGCTTTGCTGCATGGGGTGCGTATTTAAAGAAAGTAATTGACTATGAATGAAAATAAATATACATTAGCCCAAGAACTTCTTAAGAGCTACCGACTCACTCCAGATCAGAAGGAGCGATTCTTAGCTTTGATAGCCCGTGAACGTAATGAGGATATAGTGCGCTTGGAGGAAAAAGTAGCTTCTTTAGAGAAGAATATACCTGCAAATCCTCCCATACCAGAGGAAGAGAGAGAAGAAATAGAGGAAGAGGGAAAAACTAAAAAGTCCTTACCCAATTATATAAACCCTTTTTCAGGGAATGGATTAGCAGCATTCTTATTGGCTTATAATCAAGATCCTTTGCTTAAATATACTTGTCATACGATTGGAGATGGTGTTGTAACTTGTAATGAAGATGGTGAGGAATATGATATAGTGGATTATATAAAAAAAATAGCCAATATAGATACCTATACAATAAGAGAACACCAACGAATATTGCAGGAAAGGTTTAATAAATTATGTAATGAAAAGAAACTTAATGAAAAAGGAGAAGAAAAAAATAAATATTTCATCAGTAATAAAATAAAGAATCTCATATTGGTTTATCTTACAGGGAAGAATTATAAAGGAGAAAAAAAAGAGTGGAGTTCAGATAATATAGAGATGAACTGGGCAAATGAGGAACTCTTTACTTGGTCAGATGCTCATCCTAATTGTGTACCTCACCCTAATGGAACTTTAAAAAACAAACAAAAGGTATTTTTTAAACTCAAAAAATCTTTTACTTCAAAACTGAATGGTAAAAGAATACGAGACTTCTCTGATTTGGTAATTCACTTTAAATATTTGTTTCATATACGCTCTGACAATTCCTTAAAAGATTTATTAGAGTATAGAAATGAGAAGTGGAAGACAGAAATTGATTTTCATTTTAATGAAAAATTCTATGAAAATATAGAACTCTTTACCGATGTAGATAAATTATTACAAATATATGATGAAATATTGAATAATATTACAGATACAATTACTAAAGAGAATGAAAAATACAAATTAAAGGAAGGAGAAAAGCATAAAATACTACTTTCTTTTTATGAAGATGGAGAAAAAGTCTATTTTGAAATACTTCATATCCATCCTCGTTATCCTTTTTATCTAAAAACTTCTAATAATGCGCTTGAAAGAATAGGAGATTTTCAAACAAGTCTTATAAATAAGATAAATGGAATAGCCGATTTGTATATAGAAGCTGATTTTAAAGAAGAAGGAAAGAGCTATTGTATCAATCTATGGGATATTGAGTGGGATGAAGATAAAAAAAAATATATTCGAGAAGTATCGAAAACAGAAATACCTCAAGTAGGAGGTGTAAAATATAAATTAAGGCTAAAGTGATGATATATATTATTGATGAACAAATAAACAGACAAATAGAGTATGGTTGGAAAGAAGAAGATTTTGCCCAATATGATGCTATAGTAAAAACTATTCATAGAGAGGAAGAATTTTTTGAGGATATCCTAAAAAATAAGGAGAATATTATTTTTTTACACGAATCATTCCCTGATAAGAATACAAAAGAGAAAATATATCAGCGAAATAAAGAAAAAGCTATATTTATAGGAGTATTCAGTGGAAGTAAAAATGAACGAAGAAAGGGCAAGAATAGAATAGACTTACCTGCGGATGTATTCTATAAAAACTTGACTGTTTTTTTAGATAAGGTAAAAGAAGGAGACCTTAATATTGACTATCTTTTATATGGAGATTCTCCAGAGAGGGAGCAACGACTCTTATCTGAATTGAAAAAGAGGAATAATGAGACAGATACCCTTACTCCTATACCATCTGTTCACAAAAATCTTTTATTTCTAAGTGAAGATTATATAGATAATCCTTTTGAAGATGCTCCAGAAGTAACCTTATATGGATATGAAGAGAAGGGAGATTTCTATGATAGCCGTTTGCACACTATTGTAAGTGAGGAATTAGATGGAGATAAATATGATAATATCTTCATCCCTCTATGCTTTGGAAATTCTTTGTCTGACTATAATGGACTACGATTAGCAGCTCATATACGTTGTACTAAGACGGTAAACCAACTTAGTAATATCTACATTTATGGTTTTGTAGGCTATAAAGATTTATTAGAACACCCTTGTTTTAATATACTGAAGACTAAAAATGTCTTTCTGATTGATTATAGTAAAAAAGCCATACAAGAAGCAGATAAGAACACCATATCTTCTCTTAAGGAGGATGAATTGACTAAAGAAATACAAAAATTAGAGCTGACTTCTCCTAAAGATAATCATACAGTTGCTAATGAATGGGGTATCTATAGATGGATAACGGCCATAGGAACAGGAGTAAGAGATGAGGAAATAGATATTATCAATAGGAATATCCAACAAGACTTGTATTTTAAGTACTTACAGACAATTTATCCGATCACTAAAAATGAATTAAGTGATATTAAAATAGAAAAGAATGATGAAAAATCTCCTAAAATACTATATATAGATGATGAAGCAGAAAAAGGTTGGTATCAGATATTCGCTACACTTCTTTGTGATAAAAGTAATTTGATGGAATATGAATGTTTGGATAATATTAAAAAACTATCAAGAGAAGAGATTATAGCGACCTCTATAAATAAAATAAAAGAGAAAGATATAGATATTGTTATTCTTGATTTCCGACTTCATAATGCTGACTTTAGTAAAGAAATACCTATAGAGGAAGTTACAAGTATGGAAATACTAAAGCAGATAAAAGAATACAACAAAGGAATACAGGTGCTCATTTTCTCTGCCACGAATAAAATATGGAACTTACAAGTCTTAGAGCATTTGGGAGCAGATGGCTTTATTATCAAAGAAGCTCCAGAGAATAGTGTCAATCCTAACTTTACAGAAGAAACGATAGCTAACTTTAAGAGAATAATGGAAAGGAGTATCTATATGACTTTTCTTAAAGAAGCATATAATGTTATCAGAAAAATAAAAGAAGAAATAGAAACCATATCTAATGATAACGATTTAGAGAAGTTAAAACTAAAGACAGAAATGGGAATACAATTAGATATTGCTTTTGAATGTCTTAGGAAAGCAAACAGAGATAATAAAAAAACAAACAGAGATAATAAAAAAACAAACAAAGATAGTAAAAAACAAACAAAGATAGTAAAACAAACAAATGAAAATAGAGAAAGAACAAATGAAGATGATGCTTATTTTAATCTTTCTTATATTTCTTTGTTTAAAATCATTGAACACATCAATGATTTCTATACAGATGAGAAAGGGCTTTCATTAAGAAAGGATGGTGATCTTATAGGTTTTTATGATCAAGAGAATCAGAATTTTAAATCAATAGGAAAGAATAAATATCCTTCCACAAAAGATAAAATATTATTTATCTACAAAAAATCTTTAAATGGAGATCCTAAGAAAATAGTGGCTAATATAGGAGCTATCTGTAAGAATAGAAATAATATTATACATCCTAAGACTATCAGAGAGTTTAAAAAAACAACAGCTCAGGAGAATATTACATTACTAAAAACAATATATACCATTGTAAAACAACTCAAAACTCAACATTAACCACTCAAAACTAACCATTATGTCCACTATTTTTAACCATTTTCAAGACCTTACCCTTACCGATGACCAGCACAATGCTTCGGAAGAGATAGAAAAATTTCTCTCTTCCGATGCTCAAATATTTATCCTTAAGGGATATGCAGGGAGTGGGAAGACCACTTTGCTCAAGGGGTTGGTCAGATACCTGCAAGAGGAAGAAAAACAGTGCCAAGTGATGGCACCTACAGGGCGTGCCGCTAAGATTTTGCGTAAGAAGGTAGGACAAGGAGCTACTATACACAAAACAATCTATGCTCTTGAAGATATTCATACTGAACATCTTGAAAATGAAGAAACAGGAGAACATAGTTATCTATATCATTTTCCTATTAGGCTAGAAGGAGATAGCAAGCAACGCATTCTCATTGTAGATGAGGCTTCTATGGTTTCCAATGTTAAGAATGAGCAAGAGTTTTTTCAGTTTGGTACCGATATTCTTTTAGCAGACCTGCTTACCTATAGTAGAGTAAGAGAGGCGTATAACAAAATTATTTTTGTAGGAGACCCTGCACAGCTTCCTCCTGTTGGTGATTCAGTATCTCAGGCACTAAATACTGATTTCTTTGAGAAATTAGGATTAGAATATATGCAGGCTGAGATGACTCAAGTAGTGCGTCAGGGGAATAATCTGATTCTTAAAAATGCAACAACTATTCGAAAAGTAATAGAACAACCGATAAAATCTGAGTTGGTGCTGGATTATGACAGTGATTTTATCAAAATGAATATAGAAGATATAGCCACCCAATATACAGAGTTGTTCCCTATGCCTGAGTTGGGGCAAGGCGTGGTGATTGCTTACTCCAACAGGCAATGTTTACACTATAACCAAAGTATTCGCTCAAAGATATTTCCCAATACCCCTGATGTGATAGCAGGAGATATTTTGCTTATCAATCAGAATAACTATACCAAAGGTGTAGAACTCTTCAACGGGGATATGGTAAAGGTGCTTGAAGTATCAAATGAGTTGGTAATACGTAAAAATATTCCTGTTTTTGAAAAGGGGGTTAAGAAACCTACTACGCTAACTTTTAGAGAAGTAAAGCTCTTACCAGAAGGAAGTGATACTATAGTAGAATGCTATATTATAGATTCTTTGTTGAACGCTATTGATAGAGATTTGAGCGTAATTGAAAAGAAGGCTCTTTTTGTTGATTTTGTAATTCGCTTTAGAGAGAAATATGGGGATAAATATAAGGAAGGCTCTCGCGAGTTCAAGGAAGCGCTGAAAGATGATCCTTATTTCAATGCACTACGTGTAAAATATGGGTATGCCATTACTTGTCATAAATCGCAAGGGGGCGAATGGGATACGACTTTTGTGGATTATTCTGGGCGAACAGGTCTTAACAATGATGCCTTGCGCTGGAGCTATACCGCTACCACTCGTGCGGTAAAGAGGTGTTATGCGGCTAATGCACCTTATACTACTTGCTTTTCTTCTTTCCAAATATCAGAAATAGGAGCGGTTTCCAAAATGCCGAATGAGACTTTTAGTCTAAGAAATATTCCATTATCTCCTTTCCATAAGGGAGGACAGCATCGAGCTAAGAGTTTGAAATACTGGGAGATAGTAGCCAATTTGAAAAATACACCCTATAGGGTGGAACAGGTAGAGAGCAAAGGAGACTATCAAGAGCGTTATACTATTAGCAATGGGGAGCAGGAGGATGTGTTTGATGCTTTTCATTCTGGGGCGGGTGTTTTCAAGGATTTTACCCCACTACATCATGGGGCTACTCCGTGGCAATCGCAAGTGCTTACCTTGCTGAACAAACCTAATGACGAGATGCTTTTTGAAATTGATTATACCCCATCTACACCGCTTTTTGAAAAGCTATACGGACTGATGCAGTCTGCTTGTGAGGATACAGAAGTAGTCATTACTAATGTAGAAGAGAAACCCGCCAACTATATAGTGCTCTATTGCTTAAGAACAGACGAGGGTAAGGGGGCTTATATACAGTTTTATTTCAATAGCAAGCAGCAACTCACAAGGGCTATGCCTAAATCCATGAAAGGGGTAGACGACCAAAAACTACAATTACTAATCCAAAAACTAAAAGAATATGGCATCTAAAGTAACCCAACTCCGTAAAGAAGGAAAAATAGAGGAAGCTCTTGCACTAGCACAAGAGAATTATAGTAAAGATTCCAATAATATTTGGAATAAAAGAGATCTAAGCTGGGTGTATTATGAGCTTGGTAAAAAGGCGGCTGATGCGGATAATATCAATGGATTCTTAGAAAATGTACAGAAGATTAAAGATTTACAACTTCCTCCTGGAGAGAAAATGATCTTTGATAGCCTGATATGGGGATATCAAAAGCTACTAAAGAATACCAAAGTAGGGGAGAAGGTGGATTTCCAAAAGGCCAATAGCTTATATCAGAGTCTTAAGGGAATGTATTTTACATTGCCTTCTAAGGAGTTTTCTGTGCTTGTAACCGCACTACACAAGGTGTTTAAGGAGAGTTATCAATATACAGAGGTAATGGGTAAGTGTCTCAAGTATCTTCGCCCTGAGGATTTCTTGCCAGAGGTATACAATGACAGAAAGCAGATGCCTTTGGCCGAGCGTATTTATTATGCTTATGGGAAAAACATCCTAAAAGGAGAACCTACTTCCAATGGTTTTGGAGAGATAGGCTATAATGTGGATAAGGAAAAGGTTAGGGATTTTCTTCCTATCTTGGATAGTTGGATAGTGGCACATCCTGAATATACTTTCTTGCCTTATTACAAAGCAAAAATGGAACTCTTTTTGGGAGATACCGATACACTCACTACTTTCTTGCCTTTTGCTAAAAAGAAAAAGAATGATTTTTGGGTATGGCAACTCCTTAGTGAAATCGTAACAGACAAAGAAAAAGTGTTTGCTTGTCTTTGTAAGGCCTTGACCCTGAAGACACCTGAGTCTTTCTTGGGAAGAGTGCGTACAAGTCTCGCTAAGCTCCTGATAGAAAAGCAACTCTATAATGAAGCACGTACTGAGATAGAAGCAGTGCTAAAGGAGAAACAAGAAAGCGGACACAAAGTGCCTAATCAGCTGCAACAATGGCAACAAGAATCTTGGTATGCTCAGGCGCAACTGCTTAATGATAACAAAGCCCTATATAATAAGTATAAAGGGCAGGCAGAGGCTATTCTATATGAGGATATTCCTCAAGAGGTCATAGTGCTTTCTTATATAAATCAGGAAAAGAAAATAGCTAATTTTGTCAAGAACAAAGAGAAGCAGGGTTATTTTAAGTATGATAAGATACTCAAAAATCCTCGAGTAGGGCAGGTGCTAAAAGTACGTATGGAGGTCTTTGACGAAGAGAAAAACGCCTATACCTTACTCACCGCTCAGGAGGATAAAACCGCTACTTGTGAGGCACTAAAAGAGCAAGAGGGAGTACTTAAAATTATTGGATCGGGAAATGGTTTCGTAGGAGATATTTTTGTAAACCAACAACTTATAGAGAAAAATCATTGGACAAATGGCCAACTTGTAAAAGTCACTGCGCTCCTTTCTTATGATAAAAAGAAAGAAAAATGGGGTTGGATAGCTATTTAAGACAAATGTCTGTTGCTTAATACCCTTCCCCTATAGAAAAACTAATTCCTAACACCTAACCTCTAAAAACTGATGAGAATACTTGCAATAGATTATGGTACCAAGCGTTGTGGTATCGCGGTAACCGATGAACTCAAGTTGATTGCTTCGGCACTGGCAACGGTGGAAACGACTGAGCTACTGGATTTCTTACAGAAGTACTGCCAAGCGGAACAGGTAGAACGTATTATTGTAGGCCTGCCCAAGCAGGTTTCTGGCGAACTCTCTGAGAGCGAAGTAGCCATAGCACCTTTTATTAGCAAGCTCCAAGAGAAACTCCCTGAGATTCCTGTCTCCCGCTATGATGAGCGCTTTACTTCCAAGATAGCCTCTCATATCCTTGTGGAGAGTGGCACCAAAAAGAAAAAGCGACAGGACAAAGCACTCTTGGATAGGATCAGTGCGACCCTTATCCTACAAGATTATTTGAGTTCTTTATCATAAGAAAATGACTTTACTCGAACAAGTATATACCCCTGCGGATATCCGCCATTTCTCTCTCGCTGAGCTTAGGCAGCTGGCGGGGGAGTTGCGCCATTTTATCATTAATGAAGTAGCTACCAAGGAAGGTCATTTGGGGGCTGGTTTGGGTGTGGTAGAACTAACCATTGCATTGCACTATGTGTTCAATACCCCTGAGGATATATTGGTTTTTGATGTAGGACACCAAGCCTATCCCCATAAGCTCCTCACAGGCAGGCGCGAACGCTTTGCTACCAATCGCCAATGGGGAGGGCTCTCGGGCTTCCCTAAGCGCCAAGAGAGTGAATACGACCCCTTTGGTACAGGCCATGCGGGTACTTCTCTTTCAGCAGTATTGGGCATGGCTACCGCGGCAGTGCTTCAAGAGAATTTCCAACGCAAGCATGTGGCTGTTATTGGGGATGCCTCTTTTGTCAATGGTATGGCTTTGGAGGCGCTTAACCAAATGGGGGATAGTAAGGTCAATATGCTGGTGGTGCTCAATGATAACCAAATAGGGATAGACCCCTCCACAGGCGCTTTCCGTTATTACTTGGAACGCTTGGCCAAGGGAACCGATAAGGGGAGTTTCTTTGCTGACCTACAAATAGAGTATCTGGGTAGTTATGATGGGCATTCCTTTGAAGAGTTAATCTCTGTACTAAGTGAGGCAAGAGATTTCTTTGGCGTACAATTGGTGCATATTCGTACTACCAAGGGCAAGGGCTACCAAAAGGCCGAAGAACGGCAAACACTTTTTCATGCCCCTGGCAAGTTTGACCCTGCTACGGGTATGCTCCTGCCTCAACAAAAACAACAAACGAAGTTTCAAGATGTTTTCGGTCATACCCTCTGTGAGTTGGCTGCCGAGAATAAGGCTATTCTGGGCATCACTCCTGCCATGGTTACAGGTAGCTCACTCCACTATATGCAGGAGCAATTTCCCGCTCGCACTTTTGATGTAGGCATAGCCGAAGAACATGCGGTAACCTTTGCTGCAGGTCTCGCCTCACAGGGTTTGCTGCCTTTCTTAGCGATTTATTCTACTTTTCTGCAAAGGGGCTATGACCAACTTATACATGATGTAGCATTGCAGCAGCTCAAGGTGATCTTCTGTATTGATAGGGCAGGATTGGTAGGGGAGGACGGCGCTACTCATCAGGGGGTGTTTGACATTGCCTACCTGCGCTGTATTCCTAATATAGAAATCTTTGCTCCCCGCAATGAGGTGGAGCTGCGCAATATCCTCTATACCGCTCAACTTCCTGAGCAGGATAAGGCACTCGCCATACGCTATCCTCGTGGTTATGGACAGCTAACTGCGTGGCAGCTGCCTTTTGAGAAAATAGAGA